>Ga0070671_100002124_pt1 | contig 15292 bp, 10 predicted proteins | sample KBSS73metaG_FD_65341 | JGI IMG/M metagenome (GOLD analysis project Ga0070671, IMG submission 65341) | Switchgrass rhizosphere microbial communities from Kellogg Biological Station, Michigan, USA - KBS S7-3 metaG | ecosystem: Host-associated > Plants > Roots > Rhizosphere > Soil ...
TGTGCTTTTTCGAGCCGGACGCGATCGTTCCTCAGGTTGTCTTGATTGACGCGCTTGACGATGCAGGGGCTCTTGCGGAGGCACGGACGAGGCGAGCCTTCATGGTGCGTGAAGTCTGGGACCGCCATCGACTAGTCGGGGTAATCCAGCCGGCAAAATAGTTCAGGTGGCGGCGATGCGGAGGAAGTCTTCTACCGCGGACATATTGGTCGGGTAAAAACGGCGCTCTCCAAACTCGGCGAAGAGGCCGAACCGCTTCAGCTTGTCTTTGACGGGGTCTTTAAGCTCGGCGAAACACAGCTCGATGCCTTCACTCCGAAGCGCGGCGTCGAGCTCCGTCAGCGTGTCCGCAGACGTGACGTCAACGCTCGTGATGGGCTCGGCGGTCACGACTACCCGGCGGACTGGATCCGGCGAGCTGGCGATCGCCAGTTGCACGCACCGACTGAAATATTCCGCATTGGCGAAGAACAAGGGAGCGTCCCACCGAAATAGGAGGAGGCCGGGAATCCTTGCCGCTTCGGGATAGCGCGTCACGTCATGGTAGCCGTCGACGCCTTCGGGCTTCCCGAGCACTGCCCAGTGCGGCCTCCAGCCATCCCACAAGAACTCGATCATCGCGAGAACTAACGCGATGCCGATTCCTGCAATCGCTCCAAAGACCGCCACTGCTGCGGTGCAGATGATCGAGAGCCAGAACTCCCACGGGTTGATGCGATAGATGCGCGTGAGGTCTTTGAACTCGAACAAGCCGATCGCGGCCGAGATGACCACGGCCGCTAGGGCCGAATAAGGGAGGTCGCGAAACAGCTCCGGCGCAGCGACGATGACAAGCGCGACGACCGCTGCGCCGACAACGCCGGTGACTTGGGTCTTCGCGCCGGCCGCTTCGGCGACTGGTGTGCGCGAAGCGCTGCTGCTGATCGGGAAGCCCTGGAACAAGCCGGCTGCGACGTTGGCGGCACCGAGGCCAATCATCTCTTTGTCCGGATCGACGTGCCTGCCGGTGCGCGCGGCAAACGTGCGAGAGAGAACGCTCGTATCCGCGAACGACACCACGGCAACCGCGAGACCACCTTCCACGAGAGGGAGAATATCGGTCGAGCGAAGCCATGGAATGGTGAAATCAGGTAATCCCTGCGGCACCGGTCCCAGCACCTTTACGCCGAAGCCCGATGCGAGGTCGAACCAATCGGCGATGAGCATTGCGGCAATCACGGCGATGAGGATCGCTCCCATGCGCTTGTGGGCCTTAAGGACGAGGATTGCGACCAGGGCGCCCACGCCAAGCGCAGTGCCGGCCCAGTTGGCTTTCCCGGCAGCAACCGCAACACCGATTGCCCAAAGGTCACGAAGCGGGCCTGTGGGTTCAATCGAGAAACCGAGCAACTTCGGGAGTTGGGTGATCAGAACGACCAGGGCAATGCCGTTCATAAAACCGTAGCGTATCGGCTTTGAGAGTAGCTCGGTAATAAAGCCAAGCCGGGCAACACCTGCGCAAATGCAGGCGGCCCCTGACACAAGCGCCATCGCTGCAGCAACTGCGACCGCGCGGCCGGGGTCTCCGGCAGAAAGCGGAAGCACGACCCCAAGAATAATCGGCGCAAGCGAGGAGTCCGGACCAAGAACCAGAATCCGGCTTGGGCCGAAAACGGCGTACGCGATTAGTGGAATGATGGTCGCGTAAAGGCCGTTGATGGGCGGAACGCCGGACGCGACCGCATAAGCAATACCAACCGGTACGAGCATGGTCGAAAGGACGATCCCGGCGACGACGTCGTTGCGTAGCCATCGAATGTCGTAATCGCGCAACGTTGCGAGGCCCGGGAGCCAGTCCAACAGGCTCGGGTTCGACGCCAGCCCGCCGCTTGTCGTCGAAATGCTCGTCTGCACCCTACCGATCTCGCGACCGCTAGAAGACTTCGCGCACGCGCTTCACTTTGTTAAAATCAATATCGTCCTTGTAGCGGTGTTTTTTCGACCTTTTGGGCAGCTTCGCCTTGTCACGCTTGATCCGCTCGTAGGGGATCAGGGACAGGATGTGCTTGATTCCGTTCAGTCGAGCCCGCTTCTGATCATTGCTCCACAGTACGTACCAGGGCGCTTCTTTGGTGCTAGTCGCACGGAACATGTCATCCCTGGCGCGAGAATAATCGTACCAGCGCGTGTAGGACTTGAGATCCATCGGGCTGAGCTTCCACTGCTTAATAGGATCGTCGATCCTCGCCTCGAGGCGCTTGTCCTGCTCCTTCATGTCCACTTCGAGCCACAGCTTGATTAGAATGACTCCAGTGTCGACCAGCCATCTTTCGAATTGGGGAACGTCGTCGAGGAACCGTTTGATCTCCTTCTCCTTCGTCCAGCCCATCACGCGCTCGACGCCGGCGCGATTGTACCAGCTGCGATCGAAGATCACGACTTCGCCAGCCGCTGGGAAGTGCTCGATGTAGCGCTGCATGAACAGCTTGCTTCGTTCGCGCTCATCAGGAGCGGCCAATGCGACGACGCGGAATGTGCGCGGGCTAACCCGTTCGACGATGCGCTTGATGAGGCCGCCCTTGCCGGCGGTGTCGCGGCCTTCGCAGACGATTATTATACGCGCTCCCGTGTCGCGGATCCAATCCTGCAGGTAGCAAAGCTTAGTCTGCAGCCCTAGGAGCTTCTTTTCATAATCCTTCCGCGAAAGCCTTCCCGGCACTTGATCTTTTGCTGGTTTTAGTGGGTGCGGAAGCTTTGTAGTCCCTCTAGGGTTGCGGGCTCCGGCTGGCCTCAAGGGCGTATCCCCGACAAAGTTCATGGCTTGTCTCCAGTATCAGCCATCGGGACAAGCATAAGGGGCGAGCAGGGGCCATCCGTAGTTGCCCTGACTCGGGCGGATTCCCGCCCCAAGAGCGACGTCCAAAGTTCGTCCTCGAGAATGCAAAAACTTGCTCGTGCAAAGACCGCCAAGGCGTGCCGGCCGTCGCTGCTCCTCAGCACCTGTGACAGTGCGTGCTAGGGAAAAACCCGATACTTGAGGGCCCCAAAAGCGAGCATTCGTATGCCGCTCGAGTTTCATTCCACGCTTCGGCAAAGCAACCGCCCGGGTTAGGCTCCTCCTCGGGCACTCGGGCCGTTCGCTTGTCCGTTGAAATGGTTGCCTGAGCTCTAGTTTGCAGGTTTTTGCAGCGGCTGCGAGCAAGCCTTCGTGGGCCAACCAGTGCAATTCGAGCAGTGTCGAGGTCCGACAGGATTGGAGGAAGGCTCGATCTGTCTGCTTAGTCGGCATCGAGACCGGCGGAACGGAAAATGCCGATTGCCGAGCTAACGGCATCGACCGTGGGAGGTTCGGTATTTGCCAGCTTATAGTCGAGACCTAGGCGCTCCCATTTGTAACGCCCCATTTGGTGAAACGGCAGGATCTCGGCCCGCATGACGACGTTTAGGGACACGGCGAAGTCGGCGACGGCTTTCATCTCGTCCGGCACGTCCGTCAGTCCGGGCACAAGCACGTAGCGAAGCCACATAGGCCGCTTGAGCGACGACAGTCGCCGAGCGAATTCGATTACTCCCTCGTTGCCGATACCTGTCACGCGCTCATGCTGAACGGGCGAGAATGCCTTCATGTCGAGGATCACGAGATCGATGTCCTCAAGCTCCTCGTCCGATAATTTGTCGCCGTTGAAGCCGTTAGTCTCGATCGCCGTGTGGACACCCATGTGCTTGGCGGCTGCGAACAATCGCGCCGCAAAACGATGCTGGATCAGCGGTTCGCCGCCGGAAAGAGTGAACCCACCGCCCATCGATCTGAGACCGTTTGCATAGGTGCGGATCTCGTCGATCGCTCGCGCGAGCGGCACCGGGATTCCGTTCGAGAGCGTCCACGTGTCGGGGTTGTGGCAAAATTGACACCGAAACATGCACGCGGTGGTCCACGCCACCAGCCGTATTCCTGGACCATCAACCGCGGAGCCGGTCGTGAATGAATGGAGGAAACCAAGGTCCCCGGTCTTGAGGGCGCTTTTGACGTCGGTCTCGGGCACGTCGTCACCAAGATGAATCCGCATTTCGAACGGAGATTTCGCCTCCAGCGGCACCATTGCGGCAGTATCCATTTTCCGCTCACTCCCCGTGGAAGGTGCGTTTGATCACATCCATTTGCTGCTCGCGCGTTAGACGGACGAAATTGACGGCATATCCGGAGACCCGGATCGTCAGACTCGGATATTTTTCGGGATGGTCCATCGCATCGATCAGGGTTTCGCGGTTCAGCACGTTTACGTTCATGTGGTAGCCGGTCACGCCGAAAAACCGATCTAGGATCGAGGTAAGATTTGTGATGCGATCCTTCTCGGTCCGTCCGAGGCCCGTCGGGACGATGCTTGTCGTCAGCGAAATACCATCCGCGGCGTCGCGATAAGGGATCTTGGCGACGGAGGCGGCTGAGGCCTGGATTCCGTGACTGTCCCGCCCATGCATCGGGTTCGCGCCCGGTGCGAACGGCTCACCTTTCCGCCGCCCGTCGGGCGTGTTGCCCGTCCCCTTTCCGTAAACGACATTGGACGTGATCGTCAGCACCGATTGCGTGTGGATGGCGTTGCGATAGGTCGGATATTTGCGAAGCTTGGTCATCATCGTGCTCACGAGCCAGGCAGCCAAGTGATCCACGCGATTGTCGTTGTTGCCGAAAACCGGGAACTCTCCCTCGGCCTGATAGTCGACGACGAGCCCGGTCTCGTCGCGGATCACCTTCACCTTGGCATATTTCATTGCCGACAGGCTGTCCGCGACGACCGACATGCCGGCGATTCCGAAAGCCATCGTGCGAAGCGGCGCATAATCGTGAAGCGCCATTTCTATCCGCTCATACGAGTATTTATCGTGCATGTAGTGGATGCAATTCATCGCGGTGACGTAGACCCCGGCAAGCCAGTCCATCATCGTCTCGTACCGTTCGAGCACGTCGTCGAAGTCGAGATAGTCGCCGCTGACAGGTTCCGACTTAGGCGCGATTTGTTCTCCGCTTATCTCGTCGCGGCCGCCATTGATGGCGTAGAGCAGGCACTTGGCGAGGTTCGCTCGAGCGCCGAAGAATTGCATCTGCTTGCCCACCGCCATGGGCGAGACGCAGCAGGCGATTGCGCCGTCGTCGCCCCAGGCCATGCGCATGATCTCGTCGCTCTCGAACTGGATCGAGCTCGTGTCGATCGAGACCTTTGCCGAGAAGCGGCGGAACGGTTCGGGCAATTCTGGAGAGTACCAAATCGTCAGGTTCGGCTCCGGGGCCGGTCCCAGGTTGTACAGAGTCTGCAGGAACCGGAAGCTTGTCTTGGTGACGAGCGGGCGCCCGTCGTCACCCATGCCTCCGATCGACTCGGTCACCCACGTGGGATCGCCTGAGAATAGCTCGTCATATTCGGGCGTGCGAAGAAAACGGATGATCCGAAGCTTGATCACGAAATCATCGACGATTTCCTGCGCTTCGCTTTCTGTGATCAGCCCTGCAGCCAGGTCGCGCTCGAAATAGATGTCGAGGAAGGTCGAAACCCGCCCAAGCGACATTGCCGCGCCATTCTGCTCTTTCACGCTCGCGAGGTAGGCGAAATAGAGCCACTGCACGGCCTCCTTGGCAGACTGCGCGGGACCCGAAACGTCGAAGCCATATTTCGCGGCCATTTCCTTGAGCTCGCCGAAAGCGCGGATTTGCTCGCTCAGCTCCTCGCGATCGCGAATGACCTCGTCGGTCGACCAGTGCCCGTCGAGCGCAGCCTTTTCGGCCATCTTGTGCTGGAGCAGGCGGTCCACTCCATAAAGCGCAAGGCGTCGATAATCGCCGATAATCCGGCCGCGCCCATAGGCGTCGGGCAGGCCCGTCAGGATGTGCGAGGAGCGGCACCGCCGGACGTCATCGGTGTACGCGTCGAACACGCCGTCATTGTGTGATTTGCGATATTTGGAGAAGATCTCGACCAGTTGTGGATCGGGCTCGTAGCCGTAGGTTTTCAGCGAGGTCAGCACCATCCGGAAGCCGCCGTTGGGCATGATCGCGCGCTTGAGCGGGGCTTCCGTCTGGAGGCCGACGATGATCTCGTTTGCCTTGTCGATGTAGCCCGCATCGTGGGCCGTGATCGAGCTAGGAATTTGCGAGATGTCGAGGACGCCCTTCTTTCGTTCCTCGACGAACAAATCCGTCAGCGTCTTCCAAATGCCGAGCGTCCGCCTCGTCGGGCCCGCTAGGAACGATTCACCGTCGTAATAGGGGGTGTAATTGGCCTGGATGAAGTCACGGACGTTGATTTCCTTGGTCCACAAGCCGCCTTCAAAGGGACGACGCTCCCCCGTCTTTGGGTGCGTTTGTTCGAGGACCATCGTGGACATGGAGTTCTCCATCATTCGGCGGGGACTGCGGGATTTCGCAGCGCGACGGGTCGGTTTTTCGATCCCGTTTCGCGCAGCAGCAGGGTGAAGAATATTGCCAGGGCGACGGCGTAGAGCAGGGGCTGAAACGCCTGCTGATAATGCGGGAGCTCACGTTCTCCGCCGGCGCTAAGGCGCGTGAGCGCGCTTGCAAAAACCGGACCAAGCAGTGCGGTCATCATAAAGTTGATGAAGTTGACGACCCCCGTGGATGTCCCGGCATGCTCAGGGCGGTTCACCTCCTTGATGACCGTGTATGGGATCATCGCAGCGCCCGATGCTATCCCCGCGACCAGCCCCAGACTGAAGGGCGGGAACAGGTTGCGCGGTCCGAAGAGGATCAACGCCAGGCACGCCAGCAAAACGGCTGCGGCTCCGATAATGACTGGCTTACGCCGGCCAATCCTGTCGGACAGCCAGCCGAGCAGTGGACAACCGATGATCCAGCCGAATGGAATGGAGGCCGAACGCAGTACGGCGAGCGAGTATGGAAGGTCGTGCGCCTCCTGAAGGAAGCGTACGCCCCAGACCATGTCGAAGATCGTCGTGGGAATGAACAAAAGGCCAGCGATCAGGCCGCACAATATGGATTGGGGATTAGCGAACACCGCTCCGATCGCGCGTATCGCTGGACCCAAGCCCGCTCGAGCGCCGCTCTTCGACTGTTTGGGAATAAGGAACAGGAGAGCGGCAGCAATTGGAAAGCCGATCACGCCCATTGCGATCCAGAACGTTTTCCAAGGCAGGCCCGCCGCCAAAACCGGGCCGACGACGAACTGACCGGCGGAGCCGCCAGCCATTCCGAACATTTGGGTTACGCCGATCAAGGTCGCCGCGCGCGAGGCCGGCAACGAGCTTGTTGCAATTGCGACGGCGCCAATCAGCGCGAAGACCCCGCCAGCGCCCTGAAGGAAGCGGCCAATCGCCCCAAGCGTCGGATCTCCCGTGGCGAACAGTAGAGCCCCCACGGCTACGGTGGCAGCGCCGGCCGGGACAACCTTGCGTGGCCCGATCTGGTCCATCGCAACCCCGGCGACCAGGCTGAACGGGGCGTAACCGTAGTAAAAGAGCCCGAGAAGCGACGCGACGCCAGCTGCCGTCAGACCGAACCCGGCGGTCAGCTCCGGAATCATTACTGCGGGCGCCGAACGCAGCATGTACTGGTAGAAATAATAGACCGCGGTCAGCAGCCACGCCGCGACAACGACGCGCGAAACCGTCGATGGCTCCGGCTGCCGACTTTCGGCCACACGCCGCCTCGTTCAACAGAGAACGAGGGACTGGGCCAGTCCGGCTTCCGACGTCTCCTTGTACTTCGGGTTCATGTCCCTTGCGGTCTGGGCCATCGCCGTGATCACCGTGTCGAGATCGACCCGACGATTGGCCGGTATCTCGTTGCTGGCGATCAGATATCCGGTCCACGCCTTCACCGCGCCAAATGCGCAGCGCTCAATGCATGGTACTTGTACGAAACCCGCAACCGGGTCGCACGTCATCCCAAGATGGTGCTCGAGCGCCGCCCCGGCACCATTCGCGGCGATGACGGGGGTCGCATCATGCGCTTGCGCAATGGCTGCTGCACCCATCGCGGATGCGACGCCTATTTCAGCCTGACAGCCGCCCTCTGCGGCGGCCAAAGTCGCGTTGTGCTTGCACAAATATCCTACGATTGCTCCCGCCAGCAGGGCTTCCCGCAACTTCTCATCGGACTTGTTCCCACCTTCCGGACCAAGCGAGTAGATGACTGCGGGCATCACCCCGGCAGAGCCGCCAGTCGGTGCGGTGATGACGAGGTGGCCACGCGCATTTTCTTCCGATCCGGCCAGCGCCGCCGCTGAAACCAGGCCAATGGCTTTCCTTGCCGGCTCCTGCGTCGCCATCGCGCTTTTGTAGACATCGCCCGCCTTCGTCTTCAGCTTGATCGGCCCTGGAAGCACGCCCGGAGGGGCATTGAGCCCGGTTTTCACCGTCGCCCGCATCGCGCCTAGGATCTTGTCGAGGAACGCATCGATCTCGGCCTTGTCCCGGCCTGAGATTGCGAGCTCGTTCGCGTAGGCAAGTTGCGCCAGCGAGATCTTGTCGCGCTGCGTGTGCGCAAGCGCCTCTGCCATCGTCGAATAAGGATATTTGGGCGGGTTCTTCTTAGGAGGCTGGTAGCCCTTCCATTCGATGAAGCCTCCGCCGACGGAATAATATTCCTGCTCCAGCAACACTTTGTCGCCGGCGAGAAGGCTCACTTTCATCGTATTGGGGTGGTGGAAGTCGCCCTTCGGCGCGTCGTAGATAATGTCCTTCAAAGAGGCGTTGATCGTCTTGCTGCCAAGCTTCACTGGATAAACTTTGTCCGGTTCCTTCGCCATGTTGTCGAGGATCGCCGGGTCGATCGTGGCCGGTTCATATCCGATCAGTCCGGCGAGCGAGGCGCGCTCGGTGCCGTGCCCCTTTCCAGTCGCGCTCAGGCTGCCGAACAGGTTCACCCTCAGTGCAGTCGCCTGCGCCAACTGGTCAGCCGGAAGTTTCGACGCACGCTGGTAGAAATCGTAGGTGATCCGCATCGGACCGATCGTGTGCGATGACGATGGGCCCGGTCCCACTTTGTAGAACTCGTCGACCAGGGTCATCACCGGGCCCTTGCTGTTCTTGATGACTTGCAGGTTCGGATCAACCGGTTGTGATCCGATCGGCGGACCCGCGGGAGTCTGCGCCCAAAGCGGGTTCACCCGTCCGCCAAGAGCAACGACTGCCGTCGCCATCGCACTCCGCATCATGAACGAGCGGCGATCGGATCCTGCCTGTGGATCCGAATAATCCAGCTCCGGGAGCGGCCCAGAATTGCTGGCCTCAACGTGGGCGTCCATGGCTTATCTCCGCCTTAGGACCTGATCCATTTGCGCACGAACCACTCGCGCGACGACCACATCCGGGTGATCTCATCGGCGTCGGATTAAGGCGGTCAATCGAGGATGTTTATCGGGCGAATTACCTAGAAACGATTCCGGTGACGGATTGTGGAGAGCGTCTCGCCTGGCCGACTACGCCATGCCATCGCGCCATCTGCGTACTAAACCCGATACAAGTACCTATGCACCCGACTTATTCGCGGCATCGAGAGATGTTCCACCCCAGCGGGGGGCACGCGCATGTCGAAACGGATGATTTTCTTCATTTCAATCGCCGTCTTGGCGGTCGGTTTCATCGGATGGAAGTTGCTGGCAAAGCCGGATCTTCCAGCGGGGCTCGCCGCAGGCAACGGCCGCCTCGAGGCGAACGAGCTATTCATCTCGGCAAAAATCCCCGGTCGAGTGAAAGAAGTCCTGGTCGACGAAGGCGACACGGTAACGCCGGGCCAGGTGGTCGCGCGGCTTGACACTGAGGAACTCGAAGCGAGCCTGCGACAAGCAGAAGCCCAGGTCGATCAAGCGCGGCAAACGGAGCGAGCTGCCATCGCAGATGTCCAGACGAAGCGGGCACAGCTGAACACTCGCCGCGCCGAGATAGCGGAGAAGCAAGCCGACTATCGCTACGCGTCTCAACAATCTTCGCGTTCTCATGGCTTGGTGAAGACTGGGGCTGTGAGTCTTCAGGAAGCGCAGCTCGACAGCTCTCAAATGCTCGCCAAGCGCGCCCAGGTGGCCGGCTCGCAGGCAGATTTCGTCGCGGCGCAGGCCGATCTCGCGCAGTCACAAGCGACCGTCGGGCGGATGACCTCGACGATCCAGGCGGCAAGTGCCGAAGCCGACCGGATCCGCGCGCAGTTGAAGGATGCCGTGCTGGTTGCGCCGATCAGAGGCCGCATCGAGCGGCGCCTTGCCGAACAAGGTGAGGTCGTAGGCGCCGGCGGGCGGGTCTTTTCAATGGTCGATCTAAGCGACGTGTACATGTACGTGTTCCTGCCTGAGAAGGTGACTGGAAAACTGCGGCTCGGGTCCGAGGCTCGCATCGTACTCGACGCCGCGCCGCAGTATCCCATCCGGGCGTATGTTTCCTACGTTTCACCCACGGCGCAATTCACGCCGAAAACAGTTGAGACGGCAGAAGAGCGGCATAATTTGAGCTTCCGCGTGAAGCTGCAGATTCCGAAGGAGCGGCTCGCCCAATACGAAGCGCTCGTGAAAGCCGGCGTCCCTGGAGTGGGATATGTACGGTTCGACAACGGGACGCAGTGGCCTGCAAAGCTACAGCCGCCGGCTAACGTACCGAGCAATCTTTGGAGCACCAGCGGTAGCGCGAAGGCCCAATGAATGGATGCCTTCGGCCTAGACTTTTGCGCTAGCGCTCAAGGCGTTTCGCATCGGTATCGCGACGTCATCGCACTCGACAACGTCAGCATCGAGATCCCGGCCAACAAGATGATTGGGATCATCGGGCCAGACGGCGTCGGAAAATCCACCCTTCTTGGTATTCTCGCCGGTGTGCGCACGATCCAGGAAGGTGACGTGCAGGTTCTCGGCGGACCTATCGGCGACGCCAAGTTCCGGACGAGAACCGCAGAGCGTATCGCTTACCTTCCCCAGGGGCTCGGCAAGAACCTGTATCCAACGCTCTCCATCACCGAGAATGTCGACTTCTTCGGAAGGTTGTTCGGTCAGTCAGCAGCGGAACGCGAATGGCGTATCAAGGACCTGTTCGACAGTACCGACCTCACACCGTTCCGGGAGCGGCCCGCAGGCAAGCTTTCGGGTGGAATGAAGCAAAAGCTCGGACTCTGCTGCTCCCTGATCCACGACCCTGACCTCCTGATCCTCGACGAGCCGACGACGGGTGTCGATCCGCTCGCCCGACGCCAGTTCTGGGACCTGATCGACCGAATTCGAGAGCGCCGCCCGACGATGAGCGTCTTGGTCGCAACCGCCTATATGGACGAAGCTGAGCGGTTCGATTGGCTGATGGCCATGAATGCCGGCAAGATCCTCGACACCGGTGCGCCGGCTGAGGTGCGCGACAAGACCAATTCGTCGACCCTCGAGGAGGCATTTATAAAGCTTCTGCCCGAAGAGGCGAAGAAAGGGCACCGCGAGCCTCAGATCACCCCGATGAAGCCGTCCGAAGGCCCACCGGCGATTGAGGCGAACGGACTGACCCAAAGGTTTGGTGATTTCACGGCCGTCGATCACGTCAACTTCCGCATCGAGCGCGGGGAGATCTTCGGATTCCTTGGGTCGAACGGCTGCGGCAAGACGACGACGATGAAGATGCTGACCGGTCTCCTCGAGCCGACCGAAGGCACCGCCAAGCTGTTTGGCAAGGAGATGAAGGGAGGCGACATCGAGGCGCGCCGTCGCGTCGGCTTCATGAGCCAGGCCTTCTCGCTCTACACCGAGCTCACGGTCCGCCAGAACCTGATGCTGCACGCTCGCCTCTTCGATCTGCCGCCCGAACAAGGTGAAGCGCGCGTCGCCGACCTCATTCAGAAATTCGGGCTCGAGACCGTTGCGGACACGCTGGCGCAGGACATTCCGCTCGGCATCCGCCAGCGCCTGTCTCTAGCCGTGGCCGTGCTCCACGAGCCGGAAATCCTGATCCTCGATGAGCCGACTTCAGGTGTAGATCCTGTGGCCCGCGATGGTTTTTGGGAACTGTTGATCAAGCTCTCGCGGGACGAAGGCGTCACCATTTTCCTCTCGACGCATTTCATGAACGAGGCCGCTCGATGCGACCGGATGTCGATGATGCACCGAGGGAAGGTTCTCGCGCAGGACAAGCCAGCGGAGCTCGTCAGGCTGCGCAATGCTCCAACCCTCGAAGCGGCGTTCATCGGCTACCTTGAGGACGAGGCGAAAAAAGAGGGAGAGCCGTCGGCTACAGTGGTCGACGAGGCATTTGCCGAGCAGTCGAGCTACGAAGACCAGCTTGCGCAAAAGAAGGGCAAGCCGGGTCCGGAACCCGGCAAGTTCAGCATTTCGCGAGTATGGGCCTTTGCGCGTCGCGAAGCCATCGAGCTTCGGCATGACACCGTGCGCCTGACGTTTGCGGTCTTCGGACCACTGCTTCTAATGATCGTCTTCGGCTACGGGATCACGCTCGACGTCAATCATTTAACGTTCGCGACGCTGGACTACGATCAGACGCCGACAAGCCGTGCCTACACCGACAGTTATCGCGGCTCGATCTACTATGACGAGCATAAGCCGATCCTGAACTCGACCGAGCTCGACCGCCGCCTGCGAAACGGCGAGCTGCGATTTGCGATCGAAATTCCGGCGGGGTTTGAACGTGATGTCCAACAAGGACGCCAGCCTTCTGTGGCGGCTTATGTCGATGCCGCTGTGCCTTTCCGCGCTGAAACCGCGCGCGGGTACGTGGAGGCGACGAACGGCCAATACGAAACGCAGCTTCGCGAGGTGAAGGGCATCCCGCCCGTCGCCCACGCAGCGAACGTGGAGACGCGCGCGCTCTATAATCAGTCGTTCGAAAGCGTCTACGCCATGGTGCCCGGCGACATCATGCTCCTGCTGATGCTCATCCCGAGCATGCTGACCGCGCTGAGCGTCGTGCGTGAGAAGGAGCTTGGCTCCATTGCGAATTTCTACGCCGCCCCGGCGACCAAGGCGGAGTTCCTGTTCGGCAAGCAGCTGCCATACATCGGCGTCGCGCTTATCCAGTTCGTTTCTCTCGTCCTTCTCGCAGTCATCCTGTTCCAAGTGCCCGTCAAAGGAAGCATCCTTACGCTGGCCCTGGCCGGCGTCATCTACGTACTTGCAAGTACGGGCTTTGGACTTCTGATTTCGGTCTTCGCGTCGACGCAAACCGCGGCGATCTTCGCGGCGGCGATCATTACCATTCTGCCTGCGGTCCAATTTTCAGGCATGTTCGTTCCGACATCATCGCTCACCGGCGGCGCCTGGTTCGCCTCGCAGATATTTCCAAGCACCTATTTCCAGTCGATCAGCGTCGGAACCTTCACCAAGGCGCTCGGCTTCGACACCGTGTGGCCGAAGATGGCCGCCCTCGCGATCATCGCGACCGTCTATTTCAGCCTGTCGGTACTGCTCCTGAAGAAACAGGAGGCATGACGGTGCGCGCCGCCAAGCACATCTTTCATCTCGGTATCAAAGAGCTGATCAGCCTGTTCCGAGATCCCGTCCTGCTGTTCCTCATCGCTTATACATTCACCTTTTCCGTCTACACTCCGTCGAAAAGCGCAGTGATGGACGTGGTCAACGCCTCCATCGCAATCGTCGACGAAGACAACAGTGATGCCTCGCGCGCCATTCGTGATGCGATGCTTCCGCCACAATTCCTGCCGCCGAAGCAGATCGACTTCGCTGAGATCAACCCAGCGATGGACCGGGGCAAATACACGTTCGTGGTGAACGTCCCCCCGAAGTTCCAGTCGGACCTCGCCGAGAATGCGAAGCCCGACATCCAGGTGATCACCGATGCAACCGCGATGAGTCAGGCTGGCCGCGGCCCGACCTACATCCAGCGGATCATCGACAATACGATCGACCCATATTGGACGCCGCGCGGAAAGGTAAAAAACGAGCCGCTGATCGCGCTCGAAACGCGAGCGCGCTTTAACCCCAACATGTACCAGGGCTGGTTTGTTGCGATCAATCAGGTGATCAACAACATCTCGGTGCTGGCGATTTTCCTGTGCGGCGCCGCTGTCTTACGGGAGCGCGAGCACGGCAACATCGAGCACCTCCTGGTTATGCCGCTTCGCCCCTTCGAGCTGATGTTCGCCAAGATCTGGGCGAACGGGATCGTGGTCATCATCGCAGCGATGCTGTCACTCTTCCTTGTCGTAAAAGGGCTGATCGGCGTCCCGATTGCCGGCTCGATCCCGCTGTTCGCTTTCGGCCTTGCGATCTACCTCTTCTCGGTCACCGCGCTTGGAATCATGCTCGCGACAATTGTGCGTTCGATGCCGCAATTCGGCCTCCTCGCCTTTCCCGTCTTCATCGTCATGAGCCTTTTGTCCGGCGGCCAGACTCCCCTCGAAAGCATGCCTGTCTTCCTGCAGAAGGTGATGCAGTTCGTTCCCTCAACGCACTTCGTCAGCTTTTCCCAAGCCGTCCTGTTCCGCGACGCGACTCTGTCGATGGTGTGGTTCCAGCTGCTCGCGATGTTTGCAATCGGCAGCGCCTACACCGCCTACACGCTCGTCCGGTTTAGGAAGATGCTGGCGGCGATCCAGTGAATGGAGGCCCATTGTGACCGATTATCGCTCTAGAAAATCGCTGCTGGCACGAGCGACCGCGTCGTTACTCTGCGCGAACCTCCTCAGCTCGTGTGTGATGGGGCCGAATTACCACCGGCCGGAAATCGCGCAGCCGAACGATTTCCGTTTCCAGATCAATCAAACGGACGCATCTTCCTTCGCGGATCTCGCATGGTGGGAGGTGTTCAAGGACCCCGCACTCCAAGCGCTAATCACCGACGCACTTAAGAACAGCACCGACCTACAGGTCGCGGCAGCGCGCATCGAGCAAGCACGCCAGCTCGTCGGCGTGGCCCGTTCGCAGGGTCTGCCGCAACTCAACTACGACGCACATGGCGGGGCCCAGAAAAAACCCGGGGACGACCAGGACATTGTCGGATCCTACTCGTCCGGTGTCGGGTTGCTGAATGCGGCGTGGGAACTGGACATCTGGGGTCGGATTCGCCGAGCCACAGAAGCAGCCCGCGCGAACACGTATCAACAAGAAGAGATCCGTCGCGGCATCATGCTGACATTGGTCAGCGACGTTGCGAACGGTTATTTCCGCTTGCTTCAGCTCGATCGCGAACTCGCCATTGCCACTGAAAGCCAATCGACTTTTACCAAAACTCACGAACTCTTCTCGCTTCGCTTCCAGGCCGGCCGCGACAGCCGACTTCCGGTCGAGCGTGCAAAGGCTTCGCTCGATGAGAGCACTGCACAGGTTGCCAGCATAAAGCGCGAGATCGCGCA
>Ga0070671_100002130_pt1 | contig 15287 bp, 15 predicted proteins | sample KBSS73metaG_FD_65341 | JGI IMG/M metagenome (GOLD analysis project Ga0070671, IMG submission 65341) | Switchgrass rhizosphere microbial communities from Kellogg Biological Station, Michigan, USA - KBS S7-3 metaG | ecosystem: Host-associated > Plants > Roots > Rhizosphere > Soil ...
GGATATGCGGGCGTCGAGCATACGTTGGTGCACAACGCGGTTGAGGCGATCGCGTCGTGCCCGCCGGGGCATGTTGAGGTGGTCGCCAACTACACCGCGTTCTTGCAACTCCAGCGAGCGGTGGCTCGACGTGTCTGAATCTGCTGTGCGGATCGGGCTGGTGCTGCCCGACGTGATGGGCACCTACGGCGATGGCGGCAACTCGGTGGTGCTGCGGCAACGGTTGCGGCTCAGGGGGTTTGACGCCGAGATCGTCGAGATCACGCTGGCGGACCCGGTGCCATCAGAACTCGACATGTACACACTCGGCGGCGCAGAGGATTATGCGCAGCGCCTGGCCACCAAGCACTTGATCCGTTACCCCGGTCTGCAAGAGGCGGCCGCGCGAGGCGCGCCGGTGTTGGCGATCTGCGCGGCGATCCAGGTGCTCGGGCATTGGTATGAGACGTCGTCGGGTGAGCGCGTTGACGGCGTGGGACTGCTGGACGTGACGACGTCGCCGCAGGAGGCTCGGACCATCGGCGAGGTGGTGTCGCAGCCCTTGGTGGCCGGGCTGTCGCAGCGACTCACCGGTTTCGAAAACCACCGCGGCGGAACAGTTCTCGGCCCGTCGGCGCAACCGCTGGCGAAGGTGATCAGCGGGGCGGGCAACCGCGCGGGCGACGGCATCGACGGCGCGGTGCAGGGCAGTGTGGTCGCGACGTATCTACATGGGCCGTGTCTGGCCCGCAACCCGGAGTTGGCCGATCATCTGTTGTCGAAGGTCGTCGGCGAGTTGGCGCCGCTGGAGATCGATGAGGTGTCCCAGTTGCGCCGCGAACGCCTGGCGGCGCCCCGCCGCGTCTAGAGATCGCGTCGAAATCGCAGTTATTGCGAGAAAGTGCGAGTGGACCACGCAATAGGCGCAATCTCGCGGCAATCCAGGGCCGCAAGGGAGCTAGGCCATCGCGCGGCGGCCCGCCAGCGCCCGGCCCAGCGTCAGCTCGTCGGCGAACTCCAGGTCGCCGCCCATCGGCAGTCCCGACGCAATGCGCGTCACGGTCAGGCCAGGGATGTCGCGCAGCATCCGCACCAGATACGTCGCGGTCGCCTCGCCCTCGGTGTTCGGATCCGTCGCGATGATGACCTCGGAGATCTCGGTCTCGGCCAGGCGATTCAGCAGCTCGCGAATTCGAAGTTGTTCTGGCCCGATGCCGGACAGCGGATCGAGCGCCCCGCCCAGGACGTGGTAGCGGCCGCGGAATTCGCGTGTCCGCTCGACGGCCTGCACATCCTTGGGCTCCTCGACCACGCACACCATCGAGTCATCGCGACGCGCATCGGAACAGATGCGGCAGCGGTCTTCGTCGGACACGTTGCCGCACACCGCGCAGAACTTCACACCGTCGCGAACCTTGTTCAACACGGCGGTCAGCCGGTCGATGTCGGGTGGCTCCACCGACAACAAATGGAATGCGATCCGCTGCGCGCTCTTCGGCCCGATGCCGGGCAGCTTGCCTAGCTCGTCGATCAGATCCTGAACGGGGCCTTCGAACACTTAGAGTCCTGGCAGACCTAGGCCACCCATCCCGCCCGCGAGCGGCCCGAGCCGGTCGTGCGCCAGGATGGTGACCTGCTTGGCGGCGTCGGCAATGGCGCCGACGACAAGGTCCTGCAGCGTCTCGACGTCGGAGGGGTCCACGACCTTCGGATCGATCGACACCGCGACCACTTCACCGCTGCCCTTCATGGTGACCTGCACCAGGCCGCCGCCCGCCTGCCCGTGCACCTCGGAGTTGGCCAGCGCTTCCTGCGCCTCCATCAACTGCTGCTGCACCTGCTGGGCCTGCGCGAGGAGTGCCGACATGTCGGGCGTGCCTCCGGGTTGCATGACTGTTCCCCTTGCGTGTTAGTTGCAGATGGGTCTCGACTTGGTTGCGCTCATCGGTAAGCGGCGGTTCGGGCTTTCAGCCTAGTCGCCAGACGGGCTACGGTGGCGCCCGTGCCAGCCACCCTGCGTGTCGGCGCCGCAATCGCCGCCGGTCTCCTCGTCGCCGCGTCGACGCTCGCCAGCCCAGCGTCGGCCGCCCCCGCCAACATCGCGGGGATGATCGTGTTTCTCGACCCCGGCCATAACGGCTCCAACGACGCCTCCATCGGCAAGCAGGTGCCCACCGGCCGCGGTGGCACCAAAAATTGCCAGGAGAGCGGTACCTCGACCGACGACGGCTACCCCGAACACACCTTCACCTGGGACACCACGCTGCGCATCCGCCAGGCCCTCACAGCGCTCGGGGTGCGCACCGCGATGTCCCGCGGCGACGACACCGGGCTGGGTCCGTGCGTCGACGAACGCGCCGCGATGGCCAATGCGCTGGCGCCGAACGCGGTCGTCAGCATCCACGGCGACGGCGGCCCGCCGACCGGTCGCGGCTTCCACGTGCTCTACTCGTCGCCTCCGCTGAACCAGGTGCAGGCCGGCCCGTCGGTCCAGTTCGCGCAGACCATGCGTGACCAGATGCAGGCCGCAGGATTCGTGCCGTCGACCTACACCGGCTCCAACGGCCTCGATCCCCGTTCCGACATCGCGGGCCTCAACCTGGCGCAGTACCCGTCGATCCTCGTCGAATGCGGGAACATGAAGAACCCTGTCGACTCGGGGCTGATGAAAACGCCCGAGGGACGGCAAAAATACGCCGAGGCCGTCGTGCGCGGAATTGCAGGCTTTCTGGCTACCCAGCCGCCGCGGACCAATTAGCCCTTTTCGACCTCAGACTTCAGATTCGCGAGCACCTCGCCCTGGATCTTGCGCAGCCCCAGCGGCGCGAATGTCTTCTCGAAGAAGCCGCCGATGCCGCCCGCGCCCTGCCACGAGGTCTTGACCGTGACCGACGACCCCTGGCCGGCCGGTGCGACGGTCCAGTTGGTGATCATCGACGAGTTGGCGTCCTTCTCGATGACGGTGTGGCCTGCCACGTCCACGTTGGCCTTGACGTCACGCACCCGCGATTTCGTCGCCTGCAGCTTCCAGGTCGCGACGGTGCCTGCCCCCTGGCCGCCCTCGAGCACCTGGTAATCGCGGTAATGCGAGGACAAGATCTTCGGGCGCACGGTCGCATAGTCGGCAACGGCCGCCAGTACGCGGTCCGGCGGGGCGTCAATCAAGACGGTGCTGGACGCGCTGACCTGTCCCATGAGATGTCTCTCCTGTCCTCTAGGTGCGGTCGCATCGGCTGCGACCGCGGACTAGCGTATATCTGTGTCAGTTGAGGGGAGCGACGCACAGGCTGCGCACGCTGCGGGCGTGCAGCGACTTCTTGCCAGTTACCGCGCGATTCCGCCGAACGCCACGGTGCGGCTCGCCAAGCGCACGTCAAACCTGTTCCGCGCGCGGGCCAAATCGACGGCCAAAGGGCTGGACACCTCGGGGTTGACGGGCGTCATCGCCGTCGATCCCGACCGCAAGACGGCCGACGTCGCGGGCATGTGCACCTACGAGGACCTCGTCGCAGCCACCCTGCCCTACGGGCTCGCGCCGTTCGTGGTGCCGCAGCTCAAGACCATCACGCTGGGCGGCGCGGTCACCGGGCTTGGCATTGAGTCGACATCGTTCCGCAACGGGCTGCCGCATGAGTCGGTGCTGGAGATGGACATCCTGACCGGCACGGGCGAGGTCGTGACGGCAAGTCGTGACCACTGCTCCGACCTGTTCCATGCCTTCCCGAATTCTTATGGCACGCTTGGCTATTCGGTCCGGTTGAAGATCGAGCTGGAATCCGTCAAACCGTTCGTGGTGTTGCGGCACTTGAGATTCCACACGCTGGACGACCTGGTCGCGGCCATGGATCGCATCATCGAGACCGGCGGTCACGACGGCACCCCTGTCGATTACCTCGACGGTGTGGTGTTCAGCGCGGACGAGAGTTACCTGACGCTGGGCTTCCAGACCGGCACGCCCGGTCCTGTCAGCGACTACACCGGCCGGCAGATCTACTACCGCTCCATCCAGCACGCTGACGGCGAGAAGCACGACCGGCTCACCATTCACGACTACCTGTGGCGGTGGGACACCGACTGGTTCTGGTGCTCGCGCGCATTCGGTGCGCAGGATCCGCGGATCCGCCGACTCTGGCCGCGGCGCTACCGGCGCAGCAGCGTCTACTGGAAGCTGATCGCCTACGACCAGCGCTTCAACATCGCCGACCGGATCGAGAAACGCAACGGAAGGCCGCCGCGCGAACGCGTGGTGCAGGACGTCGAGGTGCCCATCGAGCGCACCGCGGAGTTCCTCGCCTGGTTCCTGGACAACATCCCGATCGAACCGGTGTGGCTGTGCCCGCTGCGACTGCGCGGCGACGAGCGCTGGCCGCTGTATCCGATCCGCCCGCACCACACCTACGTCAATGTCGGCTTCTGGTCATCGGTGCCGATCGGACCAACCGAAGGGCACACCAACAGGCTCATCGAACGCAAGGTCAGCAGCCTGGAAGGGCACAAATCGCTGTATTCCGACGCTTTTTACTCCATTGATGAGTTTGACGAGCTGTACGGCGGGGAGGCTTACAAGACCGTCAAGAAAACCTACGACCCTGACTCACGGCTGCTAGACCTGTACGCGAAGGCGGTGCAAAGACGATGACGACCTATAAAGAGCAATCACACGCCCCGGCGAGGAAGCTGACGCTGGCCGAGATCCTGGAAATCTTCGCGGCGGGACAACTGCCCCTGAAGTTCAGCGCGTACGACGGCAGTACGGCCGGGCCCGACGACGCGCCCGTCGGTCTCGACCTGAAGACGCCGCGCGGCACCACGTACCTGGCCACTGCCCCCGGCGATCTCGGCCTGGCGCGCGCGTACGTGTCCGGCGACCTGGAACCGCTCGGGGTGCATCCCGGCGATCCCTACGAGCTGTTGAAGGCGCTCGCCGACAAGATGGACTTCAAGCTGCCACCCGCGCGGCTGTTGCCGAATATCATTCGCTCGATCGGCTTCGAACATCTCAAGCCCATCGCGCCGCCGCCGCAGGAAGCGCTGCCGCGCTGGCGTCGCATCGCAGAAGGGCTGCGGCACAGCCGAATCCGTGATGCCGAGGCAATTCACCATCACTACGACGTGTCAAACACGTTCTACGAGTGGGTTCTTGGCCCGTCGATGACCTACACCTGCGCGTGTTACCCGACTCCGGACGCCACGTTGGAAGAGGCGCAGGAGAACAAGTACCGACTGGTGTTCGACAAGTTACGGCTGAAGGCTGGTGACCGGTTGCTCGACGTCGGTTGCGGCTGGGGCGGCATGGTGCGCTACGCGGCCAGGCACGGCGTCAAGGCCATCGGCGTGACCCTGTCGAAGGAACAGGCCGCGTGGGCGCAGAACGCGATCGAGGAACAGGGCCTTTCGGATCTGGCCGAGGTCCGCCACAGCGATTACCGCGACGTGCGCGAGTCCGGATTCGATGCGGTTTCGTCCATCGGCCTGACGGAACACATTGGCGTGCACAACTATCCGGCATACTTCCGGTTCCTCAAGTCGAAGCTGCGCACCGGTGGGCTGCTGCTCAACCACTGCATCACGCGCCACGACAACCGAACCGGGGCCAACGCGGGCGGTTTCATCGACCGCTATGTGTTCCCCGACGGGGAGCTGACCGGTTCGGGCCGCATCATCACCGAGGCCCAGGACGTCGGCCTCGAAGTGATCCACGAGGAGAACCTGCGCCACCACTACGCGTTGACGCTGCGCGACTGGTGCCGCAATCTCGTCGAACACTGGGACGAGGCGGTCGAAGAGGTCGGACTGCCCACGGCCAAAGTGTGGGGCCTGTACATGGCGGGCTCGCGCGTCGGCTTCGAGACGAATGTCGTTCAGCTGCACCAGGTGCTGGCGGTCAAGCTCGACTCGCATGGTCGCGACGGCGGTCTGCCGCTGCGGCCGTGGTGGACGCCATAGCTCTCAGCGCTGCTCGCGCCGAAACTGAAGATATGTGCGAAATTCTCGAGAAATCTCGCACACAAGCCCAGGTTCGGCGGAGGCTAACCGCCGTCGATGCGGCGGGCGCCGAGTTCGGTCTGCAGTAACTCGAGCGCGGCTTCCTCAGGATCGCGACGCGTCACCTCGGAGGTGTCATTGCCGGCCTCGGCCAGCATGTCCTCTTCGTCGTCGTCTTGCTTAGGCGCCGACACCACCACGGGATCAACTGGCTCGGGTGCGGGAGCGGCGGCAGCAGTTCCGACTTCGCAGCGGATCTTCCAGTCCACGCCGAGCGCGTCCTTGAGCGCCTCTCGGATCACGTCGGAATTGCGTTGTTCCACAAGTCGTTTGGCCAACGGCGCTGACTCGTGGCTGAGCACCAGTGTGTCACCCTCGACGGCGCGCACGATCGCGCCTGCCAGCATCACGTCGATGGTGCGGCTGCGCTGACGAACCTTCTCACGCACCGTGGTCCACATGCTGCGCACCGCGGCCGCGTTGAGTTCGCCTCCGACCGGCGGCGTCGGCGGCGCCTCCACCACGGGGTCGGACGGCGGCCGCACCGGAGGCGGTGACGGCGGCGGCTCTGGCGCGGGCACCGGTTCGGGTGCAGGCGGGGTCGGCTCGGCCTCGACCTTTGGTGCCGGCGTGGGCTCCGGCTTCGGCTCGGCAGCCGGAGTCGGCTCGGTCTTGCTCCTGCGGGCGTACTGCTTCGGCGGTGCGAGCGACGCCGAAGCTGACGACGACACCGCGGCCTCCCCCGCCGGAATCGACAAGTCCAGCCGCGTCTCGATGCGTTCGACACGTTGCAGCAGCGCCGCTTCGGTGTCGCTGGCCGACGGCAGCAGCAGCCGTGCGCACACCACCTCGAGCAGCAGGCGCGGCGCGGTGGCACCCCGCATCTCACCGAGCCCTGCGTGCACCACTTCGGCGTACCGGGTCAGGGTCGCGGTGCCGAGGCGTGTGGCCTGCTCGCGCATCCGCTCCAGAATGTCCTCGGGCCCGTCGACCACGCCGCGGGCGATCGCGTCGGGCACGGACTGCAGCACGATCAAATCGCGGAAGCGCTCCAGTAGGTCGGTCGCGAAGCGGCGCGGATCATGGCCGGCGTCGATCACGGCCTCGATCGCCCCGAACAGCGCCGCGGCGTCGCCTGCCGCCAGCGCGTCGACGGCGACATCGATCAGCGCGACGTCCGTCGCGCCGAGCAACGCCAGCGCGCGCTGATAATCCACCCGGTTGCCTTCGGCGCCGGCCAGCAGCTGGTCCAGCACGCTCAACGTGTCGCGCGGCGACCCACCGCCGGCCCGAATGACCAACGGGTACACCGCATCGTCGACCGAAACGTCCTCGGCCGAGCAGATGCGTTCGAGCAGTGACCGCATGGTTCGCGGCGCCAGCAGCCGGAACGGATAGTGATGCGTGCGCGAGCGGATGGTCGGCAGCACCTTTTCCGGCTCCGTCGTCGCGAACACGAAGATCAAGTGGTCCGGCGGCTCCTCGACGATCTTCAGCAGCGCGTTGAAGCCGGCCGTGGTGACCATGTGCGCCTCGTCGACGATGAAGATGCGGTAGCGCGACTGGGCAGGCGCATAGAACGCCCGGTCACGTAGCTCGCGGGTGTCGTCAACGCCACCGTGGCTGGCCGCGTCGAGTTCGACGACGTCGACACTGCCCGGCCCGTTCGGTGCCAGTGCGACGCAGGAGTCACATACGCCACACGGCGTCGGAGTGGGTCCCTGCTCGCAGTTCAGCGAGCGCGCCAGGATCCGCGCCGAGGACGTCTTGCCGCAGCCCCGCGGCCCCGAGAACAGGTACGCGTGGTTGATGCGGCCGGCGGCCAGCGCCGTGGAGAGCGGTTCGGTGACGTGCTCCTGCCCGACTACATCAGCGAAGGTTGCCGGTCGATACTTCCGGTAGAGCGCCACGCTCAGCAGGCTACCGGCGTGGTGTGACGAACCGGGGCCGGGTGATCCATCAGCTCTTCAGAAGCGACTCGGTCGCCGACAGCAGCGCGCAGGTGGCAAGGCCGTCGATCGCGTCGCGCAGCTCGGGCAGCCCGGGGAACGACGGCGCGATCCGAATGTTCTTGTCTTCCGGGTCTTTTCGATACGGGAACGCAGACCCGGCTTCCGTGACCGCGATGCCCGCGTCCTTTGCCAGCGCGACGGTGCGCTTGGCAGTGCCTGGTAGCACGTCGAGGCTGACGAAGTAGCCGCCCTTGGGGTCGGTCCACGACGCGACCTTCGATTCGCCGAGGCGGTCATCGAGGATCTCCTGCACCAACGCGAACTTGGGCGCAAGCAGCTCTTGGTGGCGCCGCATCTGCAGGCGCACGCCATCGGCGTCGCCGAAGAACTTCAGGTGCCGCAGCTGGTTCACCTTGTCCGGCCCGATGGACTTCTTGCCCGCGTATTGCAGATACCAGGCGATGTTGCCCAGCGAGCCTGCGAAGAAGCTGACGCCCGCGCCCGCGAACGTGATCTTGGACGTCGACGAGAACACCAGCGGCCGGTTCGGGTTGCCCGCGGCCTCGGCCAGCCCGAGCACGTCGACCTGCTGAACGAAGTCGTGGGTCAGCGTGTGCACGGGATAGGCGTTGTCCCACATCAGCCGGAAATCTTTTGCCGCCGTTTGCATTTGCACCAGCCGGCGGACGGTTTCCCAGGAGAACGTGACGCCGGTCGGGTTCGAGTAGACCGGCACACACCACATGCCCTTGATGGCCGGGTCGGAGGCGACGAGTTCCTCGATCAGGTCGACGTCGGGGCCCTCCTCGCGCATCGGCACGGTGATCATCTCGATCCCGAGCGTCTCGGTGATCGCGAAGTGCCGGTCGTATCCGGGCGAGGGGCAGAGGAACTTGACGCTCGGCTCTCCGATCCACGGCCGGGTGGAGTCCACGCCGCCGTGCAGCATCGAATACGTCACCACGTCGTGCATCAGCTCGAGGCTGGCGTTGTTGCCCGCGATGAGGTTGGGCACCGGGATGCCCAGCAGCTCGCCGAAGATCGCGCGCAGTTCGGGCAGACCGTGCAGGCCGCCGTAGTTGCGGGTGTCGGTGCCGTCTCCGTCGCGGAAGTCGTCACCCGGAAGGCTCAGCAGGGCATTGGACAGATCCAGCTGCGCAGGCGACGGCTTTCCGCGGGTCAGATCGAGACTCAGCTTCTTGGCCTGCAAATCGGCGTAGTTGCGGGACTGCAGCTCGTGCTGTGCCTGCAGTTCGTCACGGCCAAGAGACAAAAACGACACGGCGCGCCTTTCGATAAGCCGTGAACAGAAGGGGACCCCGCGCACCCGCCAGAGCCCATTGACCCTTGCTGCCTTCCGGCCCTGGGGGAGTTCACAGGATAGACGCCGCGCGGGGTCCGTAGCGAGTGTAATACCCGCGGACGGTGCGACTCGACGGGCACATCAGCGCGGTCGGCTACCATAGCCCGCGGAGGATTCGCCTAGTGGCCTATGGCGCTCGCCTGGAACGCGGGTTGGGTTAATAGCCCTCAGGGGTTCAAATCCCCTATCCTCCGCACTCGGCTCGGGAGTGCGACTTTTGGGTCGCACCCCGGCCAAATAAAGCGATGAGCGCTCGCGAAGAGCCAATGAGCGCGTAGGAGGAGTATGAGCCGCACTGTTGCGGTGGTCTGGCACGCGTCGTTTTCTATCGCCGCCGGTGTCCTCTACTTCTTCTTTGTTCTGCCGCGATGGTGGGAGCTCTCGGGCGACACCTCGCCCACTCTCGGCACGGCGTTGCGCATCGTCACCGGCGCGCTCATCGGGCTCGCGGCCCTGCCGGTGGTGTTCACGCTGCTGCGCACCCGTCGGCCGGAGTTCGGCACGCCGCAGATGGCCCTGCGCCTTCGCACGTCGTCGATTGTGTTGCACGTGCTCGCAGGAGTGCTGATCCTGGGCACCGCGATCAGCGAGATCTGGATCAGCCTCGATACCGCCGGGCAGTGGCTGTTCGGCATCTACGGCGCCGCCGCGGCGATCGCGCTGCTCGGCATCTTCGCGTTCTATCTGGCGTTCGTTGCCGAACTGCCGCCGCCTCCGCCCAAACCGCTCAAGCCGAAAAAGGCCAAGCAGGGCCGCCGTGGTCGCAAGGCCGCCGAGGACGCCGCTGAGGAGTCTGAGGAGGCCACCGAGGACGTCTCTGAGGACGCTGCGGACGAGACCCCTGAGGACGCTGCGGACGAAGCCGACGCGGAATCAGCCGAGGTCACCGCCGAAAGCACAGAGGCCGCGGAGCCGGAGTCGCCGGAGCCCCCCGTAGAGGACGAACCGGCAGCCGAGTCGACCAACGGCGGGCTGCGCAATCGCAGACGCAGGCGGCTGCGGGGCCGTGTCGCCGTCGAGGACTAGCGTCTTCGCCGTTCTCATCGGCTTGGCACTGGTGAGCTGCCACGTCGGCGGTCCCGCGCGCGCCGACACCCCCGAGTTCGCCCTCAATAAGCCGTTCGTATTGGCAGGCGGTCAGGAAGCGCTCATCCCGAGCGAGAAACTGCGTCTCCGGTTCGTCGACGTACTCGAAGACTCCCGCTGCCCGACCCGGGTGCAGTGCGTCTGGACGGGACAGGCCCGGATCGCGATTGTGGTGCAACCCGATTCCACCGCGCCGACGACGGTGGAGTTCAACACCAACCCGGCGCCGGGTCAGACGGTCAACATGGCGACTGTCGGCGCATACCGCATCGAGTTGCGGTCCCTCGACCCGTATCCGCAGACGCCTGAGGACCCGATTGCGTTCGAGGATTACCGCGCCACGCTGGTGCTAGTGCCGAAATCGACACCACGGTCGTGAAATTGCGGTCGAAGTGCGAACTCAACGACCATGGCGTCGAAATCGGCGCTAGCGCCCCCGAACGTTGTGTGCCGTGAAGTATCCCTGCCGCGCCAATCCCTCAGTCGGCCTGTCCGTTTCGACCGCCAAGAGGGCCAGCCACGCCTGAATGACGCGCACGGCCGCGCCGATGTTGCCGACCTGACAGTGGTTACTGGCCTGTTCAGCAGTGGTGAACGTGCGAGTCGTCACTGACCGCGCATTCGTCAGGGCGGCGGCCTGCCTACCCAACTGCTTGAGCGGGACGTAGTGATCGTCTGCACCGGCGAGCAACAGGACGTCCGCGGTCACGCGACCCGAAATGCGCCGAGTGCTGAAGCTGGTGGTCGACTTCAGAAAGTCGTAGGCACTCGCCCCTCCCGTGACGTGCATACCCTGCTGAAGCCCCCACGCCGCAACGGGTTTGCGCGCAATGGCACGCCGCGCGACAGCGTTGACAATGCCTCGGGCGCGGATGGCCAGCAGCCCGCGTAGCACGGGTGTGACGCCGTGTCCGATCTGGCCTGACACCACCTCGAAGAAATCGTCGAGTATGTCCATGGCCACGGCGCGGGTGATCCGAGGCTCGAACGCCGCTGCACGGATGACGAGGCCACCGCCGAGAGATTCGCCGACGGCAGTCACATCGGTCAGCCCGTAGTGGTCGAGGACCGCCGCCACCGGTCGCTCCCACTCCGGAACCATCGGCAGCCCGCTTTCCTCGAGCGCCCCGCCTTGGCCCGGCCCCTCGAATGCGACCACGCGGTGACCCGCGTCGACCATCGTGGCAAGCATTGGCAGAAATTCTTCGATATAGCTGTCGAACCCGCCGAAAATGATTATGGGGCTTGCGGTTTCAGACTCGGGTCGCAAGTCGAGGGCTGGCAACGTCGCAGTTCCGTACGGCACCGCGTCTGGACTGACGTCGTAGAGCCTCCGCATGGCCTGAACAAATCGGGTCTTGACGCCATCACGCCGCGGATCGTCGGGACGCATGAAGAACTCTGCCGCGCGCTCGTAGTACGCCGACGCGAGCGTGCGCCCCTCGTCGCGGGAGGAGGTGGCCAACCTGAGGAAGCCGTCGATCCATTCGGTGTAGGTGTGAGCGCGCCTGGCTAGCTCCGTGACTTCATCGATGGCGGACGGTCCGACCCACTGCACCCATCGGTTGCATTGGAAGTTGAGGCTGAGGTCGTCGTGGAAATGGTGATAGCCGACCGCCGGAGTGGTGCCGGTGCAGTCAAGGCGCGGTGCTGACGGATCCATGGTGGCATCTCCTATCGCAAGTCAACTTGCAATAGATCTTGCGCGTATCCGGACCGTATTGCAAGTGAACTTGCGATAACCTCGTGGGGTGAGTGCCCCAGCCACCCATCGCCGAGGGGAACACGTCCGTCAGACCGTGCTCGCCGCGGCCTTCGACGAGCTCACAGAGTGTGGGGTCGGCGGCGCGACCATCGCTGGGGTCGCGCGACGCTCGGGAGTGCACGAGACAACCATCTATCGGCGCTGGGTGACGAAGGAGAAGCTGTTCGTCGAGGCGCTGTTGACTCGCAGCGCCGAGGAGATTCCGACGCCCGACACCGGGACCGTGCGCGGCGATCTGCTGGCCGTCGTCCGTGCGGTGATCGCCTATGTGACCTCGCCCGTCGGGCTGGCCGCGCTACATATGGCGACTCTGACGGACGAAGAGAACCAACAGGCGCGCGAAGAGTTTTGGGCCGGCCGACTTGACGTGCTGCGGCCCGTCGTCGAGCGAGGTATCGCGCGCGGCGAACTGCGGCCGGACGCCGACCCCGCGCTGGTCCTGGAGGCCCTGATTGCGCCGCTGCACGGCAGGCTGCTGCTCACCGGCGAACCGGTCGATGAGCAGTTGGGCGAACGCCTCGTCGACCTCGTCCTTCACGGCGTGGCGCTGCCGCCCAGGATTTAGCCGGCGGCGGTTCGGGCACTATAGGCAGATGCGCATATCCCCCAAGCGCCGCCTGGTGCCTGCATTGCTGACCGTGCTGGCCGCGGTCTTCGCCCTCGTTGCACCGACGACGTCGGTGGCAGCACCGGTGGACATCGCCGCGGCTGCCGCTGCGGTCGAGCCTGCCGTCGTCCAGATCACCACCAAGATCGACTATCAGCAGGCGATCGGGACCGGCACCGGGATGGTCATCGATCCGGGCGGCGTGGTGCTGACCAACTACCACGTCGTCGCGGGCGCCAACACCATCACCGGCACCGTCGGCGGCCGGGACTATCCAGTCGACCTGGTCGGCTACGACCGCAAGAACGACATCGCGGTCCTGCAGTTGCGTGGCGCCGGCGGGCTGCCCGCCGCTCCGATCGGTGACTCCGGTCAGATCGTCGTCGGTGAGCCGACGGTCGGCCTGGGCAACGCGCGCGGGACGGGCGCACCGCTCACCCACGAAACCGGCCCGGTGGCCGCACTGAACCGCACCGTGAACGCCGAAGATGCGCTGACCGGCAGCTCGGAAGAGGTCAACGGGCTCATCGAGGTGTCCGCCGACGTACGCCCCGGCGATTCCGGGGGTCCGCTGGTGAACGGCGCCGGGCAGGTCATCGGGGTGGTCACCGCGGCGACGGTGAACTTCCAAATGGGCCCTGCTGGAAAGGGTTTCGCGATCCCCATCAATGACGCGATGGCCGTCGCGAATCAGATCCGCTCCGGTGCGCCGTCGCCGAGCGTGCACATCGGGCAGCCGACGCTGCTCGGCGTCGGCGTCGGCACGCAACCGCGCAACGGCGGTGGGATCATCGTGCGCGATGTGGTGATCGGAGGCCCGGCCGCCCAAGCGGGCCTGACCATCGGCGACGTCCTGACGGTGCTCGACGGCACCTCGCTGGACTCGGCCACCACACTGACCTACGTGCTGGACCGGCACTATCCCGGCGATGTCGTCGACCTGACGTGGATCGACCGCAGCGGACAGGAGCGCACGGGCAAGGCGACTCTGGTTTCCGGCCCCTGACCGCCCTATGCTGAGCGAGTGCTCAACACCACTCCTCATCGCGTTGTCCAGTGGACGACGGGAAACGTCGGAAAAAGCTCCGTAGCGGCCGTCGCCGCCAACCCCACACTTGACCTCATCGGGTGTTACGCCTGGTCGAAGGACAAGGTCGGCCGCGACGTCGGCGAACTGGCCGGCATCGAACCGCTCGGCGTCAAGGCCACCGACGACGTCGCCGCGCTGCTCGCACTCAAGCCCGACTGCGTCGTCTACAACCCGATGTGGATCGACGTCGACGAGCTGGTCCGCATCCTTTCGGCCGGTGTCAACGTCGTCGCCTCTGCGTCCTTCATCACCGGATACAATCTCGGCGCCGACAGAGCCAAACTCGAAGATGCCTGCCAGAAGGGTGGGTCGACGCTGTTCGGCTCAGGCGTGAGTCCGGGGTTCGCGGAACTGCTCGCGATCGTGGCGGCGACATCATGCGACCGCGTCGACAAGGTCACCATCGCGGAGTCCGCCGACACCACCCTCTACGACTCGCCCGACACCGAGCGGCCGTGTGGTTTCGGCATGCCGATCGATGACCCCGACCTGCAGCCGATGATGTCGAAGGGCACCGCGGTGTTCGCCGAGGCGGTACAACTGGTCGCCGACTCACTCGGGGTCGAACTCGACGAGATCAAGTGCGTGGCCGAATACGCCCAGACCACAAAGGATCTCACGATGGCATCGTGGACCATTCCCGCGGGCCACGTGGCGGGCACCTTCGCCAGCTGGCAAGGGATTGCCAACGGCAAGACCGTCATCGACATCAATGTCCGGTGGAAGAAGGGCCAGACACTCGAACCTGACTGGAAACTCGACGCCGATGGTTGGAAGATCACGATCGAGGGCCGTCCGACCGTCAACATGCAGGTCGGCTTTCTTCCGCCACAGGACATGATCGAGAACGCCAAGTCCATCGACGATTTCTTCGTCCTCGGCCACATCATGACGGCGATGCCGCCGATCCACGCGATCCCGGCCGTGGTCGCCGCGCCACCCGGCATCGTGACCTACAACGACCTGCCCCTTCCACAGGCGAAAGGCGTTGTGTCGCAGGGCTAACGGCGGCCCGCCACCCTCTTCTTCTCCTTCTGGTTGACTTCGCGATACCGCGCACCGTATCTCGGTACTGCAAGCGGGCCCGCGTGCCGGGCCGCGGTGATCGCGTTGCGCAAGGGCCGGGCCAGTCCGGCGAACGACGCCATGTCGAGCACCATCGGGGTCAACAACCGGTTATGCACGAATGCGAACGCCGCTCCCGACGCGGGGTCGGCCCAACCGAGGGTGCCACCAAGACCGAAGTGGCCAAAGCCCTTGAGCAGTCCGGGAATCGGCGACTCGTGATAGCCGAGGTGAAACGGCATCGGCACGACGATGTTGAGATCGGGCCAGGGCTTCGGGTTTCCGACCAGCCCCTGCGCCAAGTCGTTTGACAGGAACTGGGTCTCGTCGATCTTGCCGCCGTTGGCGATCGCGGCGTACATCTTGGCCAAGCCGCGGGCGGTGACGACACCGTT
>Ga0070671_100002134_pt1 | contig 15262 bp, 10 predicted proteins | sample KBSS73metaG_FD_65341 | JGI IMG/M metagenome (GOLD analysis project Ga0070671, IMG submission 65341) | Switchgrass rhizosphere microbial communities from Kellogg Biological Station, Michigan, USA - KBS S7-3 metaG | ecosystem: Host-associated > Plants > Roots > Rhizosphere > Soil ...
ACCACACACCGACCAGCAGGAACGCGGCGGTGATGACGGTGAGCTGGCCCGCCTCGACCCCGAGATTGAAGGAGACCAGCGCCGGGATGAACTGGGAGCGTGGCAGCCCCAGCTCGCGCAGGACGCCGGCGAATCCCATCCCGTGCAGGAGCCCGAACCCGAAGACGAGGGCGAGACGCCAGAGGTGGAACTCCCGGACGAACAGGTTCTCCACGGCCACGCACACGATGGAGAGCGCAATCAGGGGCTCCACGATCTGCGGGCTGAGCGACACGATGCCGTAGATCGTGAGCGCGAGGGTGATCGTGTGGGCGATCGTGAACGCGGTCACCTGCAGCAGGATCGAGCGCTTCTCGAGTGACAGCAGGAAGATCCCCAGGACGAACAGGATGTGATCGGTGCCCCGGGGGACGATGTGCGTGAAGCCGAGCTGCAGGTAGAGCGCGATGACCTGCCAGCGGGTGAGGGGGGGCCTTGCATGGCGCAGAGAGAAGGGCTTGCTGGTGTTTCCGCCATCCAGCCACTGGTTCTGCGGCTCGGGATCGCCTTCGTTCTGGAGGCTCAGGTAATAGGTGCCCGTGTGCAGCGACGTGGACCAGGTCACGCTCCGCGCGCCGCGGGGGACGGGTCCTGTCATCAGGATGCCGATCCTGCCGACGGGCGCTTCCTGAGGCTCGGCGGTGAGGACGACCGGCTCGCCGTCGAATTCGAGGCGCGCCGAAGCGAGGAAGGTCCCTCGGAAGTGCGCCAGGCGGGCGTCGAGCTCCCCGAGGTTCGCTTCGTTCAGCCCTGCATAGGGATTCACGTAATCCGGGAGATGCTCCGGGACGACCATCACGACGATCCGGTAGTCCCCGCTCTTCTTGAAGAGCGCATCGACCCTCATGGACCCCATTTCATGGGCCATCAGCGTGCCCCCGAAGAAGACGAGGAGGGGCACGGCGAGCAGCAGGGCGACGCGTCCAGGGCGCAGGGAGGCCATCTCGAGTGGCTACGATACGCAGGGACGCCTTGGTTTGCATCGATCGCGGAAAATCCGCGGCGGAGACGGGGTTGCCTCACCGCCGTGGCCCGGCGATCATGGCGCGCCCATGCTCCTCATCGCTCTCACCGTCCTCGTCGTCGCGGCGTGGTACCTCTTCGTGACCGCGGAAGGGCCCGAGGGCGGGACCGCCCCCGGCGAGCACCCGGCTCCCGGCGCGGCGCTGCCGGCATCGACCCGGGTCGTCCTGGCGGGCGCGGGAGCGTCGGGACAGATCGTCCTGACGTGCCTCGCGCTCGGCACCACGGGGATGCTCACGGTCGATGCGGTCGCGATCGTCACGCTCGCGACGACGATCGGTCTCCTCGGGTGGGCATTGCGGTCGCGCGAGGTCCGCGGGCGGCTCGCCGCGAGCGCGAGAGGGGACGCTTCCGGGATCGCCCTCGCCGCGCGGGCGTCGCTCGGGTGGGAGACGGGGATCCTCGCGGCCCTTCTGCTCTTCGAGGGGATCTGGCTCGTGACCGCCGTCGCCTATTACTCGCCGCGCGGCGTGGACGACATCCTCTACCACCTCCCACCGGTCTACGAGGCGGTCCAGACGCACCGGTTCCAGGTCCTTCCTCTCCAGCTCCGTGAGTTCTTCGCCTTCCCGTTCAACGCGGAGATGCTGTTCCTCTGGGTGACGATCCTGACGGGCGGCATCGCCTGGGTGGACGGCACGCAGATCCTCTCGGCGCTGCTGGGGATCGCCGCGGTCTTTGCGCTCGGACGCCAGCTCGGCCTGCGTCCGCGCGGCGCCTTCTTCGCCGCGGCCCTGTTCGGCGCGATGCCCGTGGTGTTCCTCCAGGCGGCCAGCAACTACATCGATGTGATCGTGAACGCCTGGATCCTGGCCGCGGCCGTGGCCCTGCTCGCCTACCAGCGCTCGGGCTCGCGCGTCGCGCTCTTCGTGGGCGGACTGACGACGGGACTACTCCTGGGGTCGAAGTACCAGGCGATCCTCTTCGCGGCGGCCCTCGCGTGGATCGCCTTCGCCGCCGCGCTCGGCCGCGGCCTGCGTGGCGCGCGGCTGGCGCGTCCCTTGGGCCTGTTCGCGGTCCCCGCCGCCGCCGCCGGGCTCTACTGGTATCTCCGCAACTGGCTCTGGTTCTCCAATCCCTTCTTCCCCCTGCCCGTCACGCTCTTCGGAGCCACCATCTTTCCGGGGGACTGGAAGCAGGGGCCGCCCGTGTGGTCCGCGCTGCTGAAGGACCCGATCGATGCGCTCCGGATCGCGGCGTGGGACCCCGGCCTGGGGTCCTTCAACGGGGGGCTCGGGTTCCTTTTCTGGGGACTCGGACTTGCGATGTGGCTGCGCCTGCTGTGGCGGCGGACCCGGCAGAGCGCGCTCCCGCGTCCCTGGCTGTCGCCGCCGGTCCTGATCCTGGGGCTGGTCCCGGTGGGCCTCTTCACGTTCGCGCTCACGCCCTTCGACGACCTGGCATTCACCCCGCGCTACGTCCTCTCGATTGCGGGGATCGCATTCGTGGCGCTGGCGGTGTCCGTCGAGGAGGCGGCCGAGTCGTTCTCGGGGGCGGCCACGGGGATACGCGCGGCCGGCGTCCTGGCGTCGGGGCTCGCTCTCCTGCTCGGGGGCTTTACCGTCGGCCCGCTGCTCGATCTCTCCTCCGTCGCAGGGTATCCACCCGACGTGCGCCGTCTCGGGGAGATGGTCTATCTCAAGCATGGGTTCTATGCCATCGGGTGGATGTCCGAGGGGTGGGCGCCGCTCGAGGCGATGACGCGAGGCGATGCGGGCCTGACCGTCTACCAGGCGACGGACTACAAGAGCTTCTGGACGGGACCGACGTACGGGACCCGGCTCCAGAACCGCACCTGGAACTTCGCGACGACCCGCGACCAGGAGTCGGATCCCGACGCGTACTTCTTCCACTCACCGAGCCGGACGCCGTTCTACATCGGCAAAGAGGTGGACCGCGAGACGGTGGCGGCCGACCCCGCCTTCGAGCTCGTCGCGTCCAACGGTGACGACGTCACGACCCTCTACGTCTCGCGCCGCCGACTGGCCGAGAAGGGGCGGCGTGAGCGTCTCGTCGATTTCTACAAGACTTTGCGGCCGGCGCTCGTGCGGGACACGGCCCCCGCCGCGGAGGCGGTCTCCGGCGGGACGCTGCTGGTCACCTTTCCGATCGCCTCCGCCTTCCTCGTCCACGAAGCGGAAGGGCGCCTGCACGGAGAGCTGCTCCCCGTCACGATGAAGGAGCTCGAGACCGAGGGCGCGCGCCGATCCGATCGCCCCGTCTACACGCTGGGCGCCCCGCTCCCCGGACGCCATGCGAGCGCGGTGCGCACGATCACCATCTCCGGGCGGAAGCTCAACCTTTTCCGCAACGATCCCGTCGATGCGGGAGGCGCCGGCGCTGCCCCGGCCGCGCCCGCGGGAGGGGACCGATGAGCGGCCGGCCGGCCCGCGCGGGGCGGCGCGGCGGGAAGCGCTCCGCCGGCCCGTCCGCGTCCGTGGAGGCCCCGTCGGCGTCCGCCCCCGCGCCTCCGCGCGATCCCGCCGAGCGAAGCGGACGGACGGAAGACGGGAGGCATCCGATCCTCGCGATCGCTTCGACGGCGCTCGCGCTCGGCTTCTACTTGTGGGCGCTCGCCGGACACGAGCCGATGTCGAACAAAGAAATGCGCGTTTCGGGATTCGAGCCCCTCGCCGGACTGGCGACGGCGCTCGGCGGCGGCGTCGCGGCCGCCGCGGTCCTGGGCATCGTCCTGTCCGCGTTCGCGCCGCTGCGTTCACGGCGCGCCGCGGTCGCGCTGGCCGCGGCGTGGTTCTATCTCTCCGCGGGCGCTCCGGCCCTCGGCAGGGCCGCGATCGTGATCGCGCCCCTGGCTGTGGTCGCGCATCTCGTATGGCTCGAGCTGCGCAAGCCCCGCGCCATGACGGGATCGTTCCTCCTGGCGCTCCACGCGGGCGCGTTCGTCTCCGCGCTCGGCTTCTTCCACGACTGGCGGCGCTACGCGGCCGGATGGAAAGGCTTCGTGAGCAATGTCTCCGCCCTGGTCAAGCTGCTTCTCTGAATCCGTTTCCGCGCGCCCGCCGCGGGGGGGCGCATTGGTCACGGTGAGAGTGGGATCGGCGCTCTTGCGACCTGGACTATCCCGTGGGCCTGCGGCGCTCGTAGGTTTCGAAGCACCATGCGGGCTCCGGGTCCTGCTTCGAAGGGGGGCTCTCGCGCGAGACCATCTGCCACTCGGCGGGGTCGAACCGCGGAAAGTACGCATCGCCTTCGTAGTCCGCGTCGATCCGGGTCAGAAGGAGCCTGTCCGCGAAGGGAAGGGCCAGCGCGTAGATCTCCGCGCCGCCCGCGACGAACAGCTCGCTGCCGGTGGCCAATTCCAGAGCACTGCGGAGATCGGGAGCGGTGAGAACGCCGGGCGGAACCGCATAGGACGGCTGCCGCGTCAGCACGATGGACGTCCGGCCGGGGAGCGGCCGGCCGATGGACTCGAAGGTCTTGCGGCCGAGCAGCAGCGTATGACCCATCGTGATCGTCTTGAAGCGCTTCAGATCCTCGGACAGACGCCAGGGAAGCGTGTTGTGGACGCCGATCACGCGGTTCCTCGCGAGGGCCGCGATGAGCGAGATGCGCACTACACGGCCACGGGCGCTTTGATCGACGGGTAGGGGTCGTAGCCGGAGAGCGTCACGTCATCGAACGTGAAATCGAACAGGGAGGTCACCGCGGGGTTCAGCTGCACCACGGGGAGCGGCCGTGGAGTCCGGGTCAGCTGCAGGCGCGCCTGCTCGACGTGGTTGGCATAGAGGTGCGCGTCCCCGAGCGTGTGGATGAACTCACCGGGAACGAGGCCGCAGACCTGGGCCACCATCATGGTCAGAAGCGCGTAGGAGGCGATGTTGAATGGGACTCCCAGAAAGACGTCCGCGCTGCGTTGATACAGCTGGCAGGAGAGACGGCCGTCCTCCACGTAGAACTGGAAGAGAAGATGGCAGGGCGGCAGGCGCATGCTCGGCAGATCGGCCACGTTCCAGGCGCTGACGACGAGTCTGCGGGAGTCGGGCGTGCGGCGAATCGAATCGACGAGCATCGCGAGCTGATCGATCCGGGCGCCGTCAGGACCCGTCCACGAGCGCCATTGGTGCCCGTAGATGGGCCCCAGGCTGCCGGTGTCGTCGGCCCACTCGTTCCAGATCGTCACGCCATGGTCGTTCAGATAACGAACGTTGGTGTCTCCCGACAGAAACCAGAGAAGCTCGTGCACGACGGAGTGAAAGTGCACGCGCTTGGTGGTCACGAGCGGAAACCCGGCCTGGAGGTCGAAGCGCGACTGGTGGCCGAACGTGCTGAGCGTGCCGACCCCGGTGCGATCGGACTTGGGCTTCCCGGACTCGAGAACATGGCGCAGGAGCTGAAGGTATTGATTCATGCCCGGTTTTTGTATCGTAGCCGCTCTGCGCGACGGATCGCAAGGACCAGGGACTGCGCGACCGAAGAGATCTAGACCGCGAACCGGGACGCTGCGAAAGGGGCGAGCGCGATCGACGTCTTCCCGGTTGTGATCGACTCGGTGAGCAGCCGCGCCGTGATCGGAGCGAGCAGCACTCCGTTGCGATAGTGGCCCGTCGCAAAATAGAGACCCGACGGCCACGCCGCGCCCGCGGGGCCCAGCACGGGGAGGCCGTCCGGGGCGGCAGGACGCAAGCCGGCCCACAGCCCGTGGATCGTGGCGTTCTCGAGCCCCGGCGCGACCTGGCGCGCGAGAGCGAGCAGCGACGCCGTCCCCGCGAGGGTTGGGCGCGCGTCGTGGCCGACCCGCTCCATCGTGCTTCCGACGAGGATCCTCCCGTCCAGGCGCGGGACGAGATAACCGCGCTCGGTGAAGATGACGCGGTCGAGGCGCAGCTCCTCATGCTCGAGGGCGAGCATCTGACCGCGCACGGGCTCGATCGGAAGTCGCGGCCCCGCGCCGTTGATCTGCGCGGCCCAAGCGCCCGCGCAGTTGACGACGCGCGGCGCGCGGATCTCTCCGCTCGCCAGGGCGACCCCCGCGACGCGGCCGCCTTCCTCCAGAACCGCGCGGACTTCGGTCCCCTTGACGAAGCGGGCGCCGCGGGCCTCGGCCGACGCGGCGAGGGCGCGCGTGAGGACGACGTTGTCGATCTGGTGGTCGTAGGGAAAGCGCAAGGCGATGCGCGCGCCGGCGGCGAGGGCGGGCTCGAGGGTCAGCACGCGGCCCGCCGAGAGGCGCTCGACCGGAAGCCCGGCCGAGGTCTGCCACGCGAAGCGCCGCTCGAGCCGCGCCTCCTCTTCATCGTCGAGCGCGAGGTAGAGCGTGCCGGTGGTCCGGTAGGGGACCTCGATGCCCGTCTCCGCGCGCAGCTCCTCGACCAGCCGCGGAAAGATCGCCCGGCTTTCGAGGCAGAGATCGAGCAGCGGGCTCGTGGCGTCGGCCTCGGCCTGGGGCGAAAGAATCCCCGCCGCGGCGCCGGATGCGCCTGCTCCGGGAGTGTCGCGCTCCACGACGACCACGCCGAGCCGGGCCGCGGCGAGCTCGCGCGCGAGGGCCGAGCCGATGATTCCGGCACCGATGACGACGACGTCCGGGGTCTTCTGGGGCATGGAAATCCTTGGCAGCGCGCATGAAAAAAGCCGCGTCCCACCTGGAAAAACGGCCCTACAGGCACATTTTGACAAGTCGGCGAACGGAACCGAAATTGCCCTGAGCCGGTAGGCGTGCCTCCGGCGGAGAGTTTATGCCCGATTCGGTCGAGGCGGTCGCGGCTCCCGCGGCCCGAGGAAGGGTCGTCGAGGCGGTCCTCAGACTCGGTCGCGCCGCTCACAAGTCGACGATCTATCCGCCCGGGCATCCCGCGGTTCCCGGAGCGGTCCGCCATTTCCTCGAGGGACTGAAGGACGCCCTCGAGAAGAGGCCCTCGCTCTCCCTGGGCATCGCGCGCGACCGCATCCTCGTCGAAGGCGAGCCGATCGAGGGCAAGAATCACGTCCTCGCATGGCTCGCCGAGCACATGCACGATCGAGGCATTGGCGCGCTGGAGCTCGCCCCGGAGATCCCCGAGAGCGACGGCGTGCGCTTCGTGGAATGGCTCGCGAAGGCGGACTCCGGCGGCGCGAGCGAGACCGAGGACCTCCCCGCGTTCCAGGGCATCGGCCTGACCCGCTTCGATTTCGCGCGCGTGCGCTTCGGCGAGGATCCGGCCGGCGACCCCGGGATCCGCAACGATCCGATGCGTGTCTGGACGGCCCTCATGTCGGGCCTTCTCGGTGAAACGGGCTCGGGGGGCGTCGACCTGGAGGATCCGGAGGCGCTGGCTCGGGTCGTCAACGAAGACATCGAGGCGGGCCGGGAGACCCGCGCGGCGAGCGCGTCGCGGCTCATCGAGGTGGGCGCGCACCTCTCCAAGCTCGACGGGCCGGTGCGCGCGTCCGTGAAGCAGCGGATCGGGACCTTCATCCAGGGCGTCACGCCGGAGCTGCGCACCGAGCTGCTGCGGGTCGATCCGCGCAGCAGCCGTCAGAAGATCGAGTTCGTGACGGAGATGATGGACGCCCTGCCGAACACGACGGTTCTCGAAGTGCTCGGGAACCTGGATCGGACCGGCGGGCGCGTGCCGCACCAGTTCATCACCCTGATGAACAAGCTGATCGGGCTTTCCGCGGCCGATGAGGCGCTGCGCGAGCCGATGACCGCCAGGCTCGTATCGCTCGGGCTTCCGGAGAGCCTCATGAGCACGGACGCAAACGGCGTTCGGGGCGTCCTCGAGGAGGTCCTTCGCAGCCGGGCGGACCGCTCCTGGAACCCCGAGCACTACCAGGCGCTGCTCGAGGATCTCAGCTCCCGCAAGGTGGCGGGGACGGCCGCCGGCGGCTGGGAACGCTATCGAGACCCGCGCTCGCCGGAAGAGATGAAAGCGCACCTCTCGGACATCGCTCTGCGCCTCCTGGTCGCCCGTCCCGACGCGCCCGAGGCGCCAGGATTCGTGAAGTGCCTCGACGAGGAGACCCCGCGTGCGCTCGCGAACGGCCGGTACGAGCAGGTACACGGCGCCGCGAGCGCCGTGCGCGAGCTCGACGCGCGCAGGGGCGCCCTGCCGCAGGAGCTGGGAAAAAACCTCGAGTCCTACCTCGCCACGTTCACGAAGGAGGAGCCCATCGAGCGGATCCTCGCGGGCGTGCTCGGCCGGGAAGGGGCGCTCCCCGAAACGCTGGTCGGGCTCTTCCGGATCTCCGGCGTGGAGGGGGCGAGCGCGGCCTTCCGCAAGCTGTCCGAGCTGGAGGAGGGGCCAGACACGGAGCGCCTGAGCGGACTTCTCGTTCACACGGGCGCGGACGAGTTCAACGCCGTGGTCGCCGCCCTGCGCGTGGACGGGTGGGCCTCGCTGCGGCTGCTGTTCCCCGTGCTCCACAAGATCGGCGGAGCGCGGGCGGTCGAGATGGCGCTCACGTTCGTGGGGAACGAGGACGAAAAGGTGCGCGCCGAGGCCTACCGCGTGCTCTTCGTCGAGGATACGAAGCCCGGCCAGACCGAACGCTATCTGGAGCATGCGCTGTCCGATGCAAGCCCGCGCGTGACGAGCCTCGCCCTGGCGCGCGCGCGTCAGCGCGGAGGGGCTTCCATCACCGCCATGCTGGGGCGGTTCCTGCGGGAGGACTCGGGCTGGGACGCCGAGCTGCGCATCAAGGCGATCGGCATCCTGGGCGGCTTCCGCTCGATCGAGGCGCGCGACATCCTCATCCCGATGCTGTCGGCGCGCAAGATCTCGTTCTGGGTGAAGCAGGTCGAGATCTCGCGAGCCCTGGAGCAGGCGCTCGAGGCGATCGGAGATCCGCCCTCCCTGGCCGCCGTGTCGTCGTGGCGGCGCTCGCCCAGGCGCTGGGTTTCGATGCTCCTGGTGAAAGGGTCCGTCCAGAAATGAGCGCAAGCGTCGAAGGGCTCCTCAAGGATCTCCAGAACGCCATCGGGTCGCGGGCGCTCTACCCGGCCGACCATCCCCGGACGCGCGAGGGCGTCGCGCGGATCGAGAAGCAGCTCGACGAGCTGACGGCCGTCTCCGGCGAGCTCTCGGTCTTCGCCGTGGACGACAAGGTGATCCATGGGGGCGCCGCGATCCCAGGCGGCGAGCCCATCGCGCGCGGCCTCTTCCGGATCCTGCGGGCCGGCGGCTACGACCGCTTGACGATCAGGCGCGGCGTGTCCCGCGAAGAGATCGACCGTTTCCTGTCGCTCCTCGCCGAGGCCTCCAAGCGCGCGGACTCGCCTGCGACGGGGGCCGTCTCGCCCTCCGCGCACATTCGCCTGTCGGCGTTCCGTGGAGCCAGCCCCGAGGAGCTGAGCGCGCACGTGAGCGATGACGAGTTCCTTCACGAGGAAGTCCAGGTTCTGGGTGAGGTCTGGTCGGGAGTGGTCGAGAGGAAGAGCCTCGACGTCGATTCGGTCGAGGAGATCGTCGTCGCGCTCTCCAGGACCGTCGAAGAGAACATCGGTGCCATGATCCCGATGGCCTCCCTGAAGTCCTACGACGAGTACACGGGGACGCACATCATCAACGTGGCGCTCCTGGCGATGGCGCTCGGCGAGGCGGTGGGACTGCCCGAGAACGTGGTGCACGACGTCGGAATCGCGGCGCTGCTCCACGACGTCGGCAAGCTGAAAGTCCCCACGGAGATCCTCAACAAGCCCGATCGCCTGACGGAAGAGGAGTTCGCGACGATCCGGCTCCACCCCGAGGAAGGTTCGCGGATCCTCTTCTCGACGCCGCGGGTTCCGGAGCTCGCCGTCATCGTGGCGTACGAGCACCACATCCGCTACGAGGGCGGAGGCTATCCGCTGGTGCCGAGCGGATGGAAGATGAACCTCGGGAGCGCCATCACCCAGGTCGCCGACATCTACGATGCGCTGCGCACCGACCGGCCGTACCGCCGCGGACTCGACCGCGAGACGATCGTGCGGATGATGCGCGCCGACGCCTGCCGGCAGTTCGATCCGGACCTGCTCGCGGCGTTCTTCGAGCGCGTCGTCCCCAAGACTCACCCGCTCGGCTAGGGCTTCTTCCTCGGCGCGGGCTCGGGGAACGCGGCTCTTGGGCGCCGCGGGCCGCTTACAGGTCGGTCTCCCAGGCGGTGATGATGGTGCGGGGGATTCCCATGTCGGCCGGGGGCCACCCACCCGTGACGAGGCGCTCGTCGAAGTAGATGTCCGGAGTGCCGGCGCTCCCTGTGACCATCCCTTCCTTCGTGACGACCGATCCGTAGTAGATCCAATTACCCTTGGCGTTGTAGGCGCCGTTCGTGTAGAGAACGCCGTAGAGGTTGCAGCTCACCGAATAGTGGCCGTCCGCCGCGGCGTCGCTGTAGGGAATTTGCCGTGTGTAACCGTCGGCCTCCCGGTGAAAGCCGTTCTTGGCATAGGTCCCGTTGACGCTGTTCGGGTAGGTCAGGTCGATGAAGTACTCCGTGGAGTCGTACTGGCCGTTCCCGTTCGCATCGATGTACGGCTCGCTGGGAGCGTAGATGGTCCGGTTCGAAGCGCTGCCGTTGCCCGTCGTCCTGAAGTCGCTGTTCATGAAGATGAATCCGGTCGCGCTGTAGCCGCCTCCCGAGATCGAGACGGCGTCGGCCAGGTTGTCGTAGATGCCGTTGGAGTCGGCATCCACCGGGGCCGTGTTGGTCGCCGTATCGAAGAAGAAGAGCCCGGCATTGCCGTCGGTCGCGGTCCGCATGCTGACCGACGTGCCCGAGCCGGCGAGCTTGTAGGTGCCCGACCCCGCGCCGTCGGAAGCGTAGTAATAGACGCCCTGGGCGCCGGACTGCGCGACGTTCTTCCAGAGTTGATAGTTGAACTCCGGGAAGGTCGGTGTATCGACGTTCGCGACCAGGTTGCTATGGTCGCTGGCCCCTGCGCCGGAGGGATTCCCGGTGTAGGGATGCGGCTGGCAGTTGATCGCGTTGGGACTGCACGGCTCTCCGGTGAACGTCCCCTCCGCCCAGAATCGAAGCCACGGATCTTCGACGTTGCCTGCGTTGGCCAGCCAGTCGTCGAAGTCGTTGGTGCCGTCGCGGTCCCGGTCGTCGTAATCGTCGTAGGGGACCACCTTCGAGGCGCCGAACGTGCCGTCCCCGTTGTTGTCCCTCTGCATCATGACGTTCCGGCTGTACCAGGGAATGCCGCTGTCGACCTTGTCCGGAAGGTTCGCCAGGTCGACGGAAGTCACCGCGGTCACCTTGCCCCAGTGCGGCGCGAAGTTTCCGTTCTGATCGATGCCGGCGCCGGACTGGAGCGGTCCGCCGGGACCGGTGTAGGGCGCTTCGTTGATGACGGCCTTCGCAACGCGCGTCGCGATGCGGCGCTCGCTGGCGGTGCCGACGTACTCGTAGATCCCCGCGGTGACCTTGATCGTCGCGATGCCGTAGCGGGTGAGGGTGCCGCTGATCGAGACCATCGGCGGTCCGTAGACGTCGATGCGGGAGATCCTGCCCAGCTGGCCGGGGGCGGGAAAGTTCGTGAAGAGGGTCGCGTTGAGCGTGGTCAGGAACGCGGTCTCTCCGGCGCTTCCCGTCTCGCTGATGACGATGTCCGGATGCGCCTCGGTCCCCATGAACGCGAGGGCGGGAGATCCACGGTAGGGCTTCTCGAAGGGATCGTTGGTGGAGCTCCGGTAGGTGACGTTGTAGGGCGCCGCGGCCGATGCGTAGGCGCCGTAGGTGCCATCGTTGTTGTCATCGATCCAGCGCTGGGTGCGGTCCATCTGGCTCGTCGTCGGAACGAGATAGGCGGACGTCCCGGCGGGCGCATCGAACCACTTCTTGACGAGGCGCACACCGCTCTCGGCGATGTGCAGGGCCTCCTGACCGTTGCGCTGGTTGATGGCGATCCGGCTCTCCGTCTGGCCGGCCAGAACGAAGGCGAGCCCCAGGAGCGTCATGATGACCATGACGAGAAGGGCGATGACGAGCGCGGATCCGCTCTCGGAGCGGCTCCGCCCGGCTGGGAGGTCATGGGGGCGCGGCGGCCCGGCCTCGGGGCAACGGCTCCCCGAACGACGTGCGGCGCTCGATTCATCATGACCTGTCACGATCGGTCTCCTTTGCATTTCATCGGCACCTAGAGCAATCTTCGCGCCCGGGGAACGGTTGCCGCCGTCCGAACGTATAGATCCTTGCGGAGCAGACAGTTACCCTGTTTCGATCGGACGGGGCACGCCGCACGATCCTCGGAAATCAGACAGGCGGCGCCGACATGTCGACAGTAGGTGTCTCTTGCGACCGATCCGGGATCCTGGGAACATCCTCGTAATGGGACTGCGAGCAGAGAGCCGTTTCACGAACGTTCAAGCGGATGACGGCGCCGAGGACGCGCGTACGCCTCGCTGGACGCTCGGACTACGAGCGGCGTGAACGCGGTGGTCCATTGTGAAGCTCAGTGTGGCTATGCGAACGATCCCGGTCGATCGCGGTCGTGGGTAATGAAACACCGGAGCGTTCCCGAGCGTATGACACATATTGGAGCGCGAAGCGGCAATGACAAGGCCGGAACGTCCGTATGCGGAGAATTCGGCAACCGGAGAAACCAGGATGAAGAAGTGGCTGCTGCTCCTCGTCGTGGTCCTCGTTCTGGGCGTGGTCGCGTTCGGCGCCAGCCGCTCGATGTCGCACAAGGGCGCGAAAGTGCGAACACAGAAGGTCGAGCGCGGAGCCTTGATGTCGACCGTGACGTGCAACGGCAAGGTCGAGGCGCGGCGCAAGGTCGATCTTTCCGCGAACGTCCCCGGACAGATCGTCAATCTCGCGGTCCGCGAGGGGGACGCCGTCGGCAAGAACGACTTCCTCCTCCAGATCGACCGCAAGAGTCTCCAGGCCCAGCTGGACTCGAGCCAGGGAGCCCTCGACGCGCTCTTCTCCGAGCGTGACTCCTCGAAGGCCTCCCTCGAGCAGGCGAAGCTCGATCTCGACCGCGCGCGCGTCTCGTACGAATCGGGCCTGGTCGCCCGGTCCGATTTCGATCGCGCCAAGACGACCATCGACCAGGCGACGGCCGCGCTCTCGGCGTCCGAAAGGCGGATCGAGCAGGCGCGCGCCTCTCTCGCCGGCGCGCAGGACACCCTGACGAAGACGACGATCCGCGCCCCCATCCCCGGCATCGTGACCCGCCTGGCGGTCGAGGAAGGGGAGGTCGCGGTGATCGGGACGATGAACAATCCCGGTACGGTCCTTCTCACGATTTCGGATCTGTCACAGATCGAGGCCGTCATGCAGGTGGACGAGACCGACATCCCGTTCATCAAGATCGGGCAGCGGGCGAAGATCACGATCGACGCCTACCCGAACCGGGACTTCGAGGGGGAGGTCACCGAGGTCGGCTCGAGCCCCATCCAGGCGACGTCCACATCGTCGACGGAGGGAATCGATTTCGAGGTGAAGATCCGGCTCCTGGCGCCCCCCGAAGGAGTGAAGCCCGGACTCTCCGTCTCCGCTTCCATCACGACCGCCGAGAAGAAGGACGTCCTCTCAGTGCCTCTTCAGGCTCTCGTCATCCGCGAAAAGGAGTCCTCGGGCCCGCTGCCGCCGGGTGACAAGAAGCGCGACGAGGAGGGCGTCTACGTGCTGGACGGCGGGAAGACGAAGTTCGCCGCCATCAAGACGGGGATCAACGGCGAGCTGAGCATCGAGGTCGTCTCGGGCCTTTCGGGAGGGGAGGAGATCGTCACCGGTCCCTTCAAGACGCTGCGCGAGCTGAAGGACGGACAGGCCGTGCAGGTCGACAATTCGCTCCCCAAGGTCGATCAGAAGGAAGGCTCGTGAGGCCGTGAGCCTGATCGAGATCCTCCGCGTCGCGGTTTCGGCGCTCGGCGCTCACAAGCTCCGGACGTTCCTCACGCTTCTGGGCGTGATCCTGGGAGTCATGACGGTCGTCGCCGTCGTGTCCGTGATCTCGGGAATGAACCGGTACGTGGCCGACTCGCTCTCCGTCCTCACTCCCGACCTGTTCATCATCACGAAGTTCGGGATCATCACGAGCCGCGACGAGTTCTTCGACGCCCGCAAGCGAAAGGAATTCACCCTGGAGGACTACGAGGCGATCGCCCGCGAATGCCATGAGTGCGCCGCCGTCGGGGCTCAGTACAGCGCGAGCAAGTCCGTCACCTACGGCAACCGGCGACTCGCCGACGTGCAGTTCAACGGCACCACCGCGAACGTCGACCGCCTCTTCAAGTTCGACATGGACGCGGGGCGCTGGTTCACGCAGACCGAGGTCGATCACGCCGAGGCGGTCGCCGTGATCGGATACGACGTGAAGGACGAGCTCTTCCCGCGGCTCGACCCGATCGGACGCACCATCAAGATCGAGGGCCGCCCGTACAAGGTGATCGGACTCCAGACGAAGCGCGGGTCCCTGTTCGGACAGAGCCAGGACAGCGAAGTGAACGTGCCGATCACGGCTTACCGCAAGCAGTTCGGCGGACGGCGCAGCCTGGACGTGTTCGTCAAGGCCTCCTCTCCCCAGCGCGTGGTCCTCGCCGAGGACGAGGTGCGCGCCATCATCCGCGCGCGCCGCAATACGCCGTTCCAGGGGAAGGACCCCTTCGGCATCGTGACAGGCGACGCGGTAATGACGATCTACCGCAGCATCACGATCGGCCTCTTCGCGGTCATGGTCCTGATCTCGGGGATCAGCCTGGTGGTGGGCGGCATCGTCATCGCGAACATCATGCTCGTCTCCGTCACCGAGAGAACGCGCGAGATCGGCGTGCGCATGGCGCTCGGCGCGCGCAAGAGCCACGTGCTGATGCAGTTCCTGCTCGAGTCGGCGCTCATGTCCTCCTCGGGAGGGGCCATCGGCATCCTCATCGGCGCGGGCGTGGCCGCCCTCGTCACCACCATGACCGGGTTGCCGGCCCGCGTCACCCCCTTCCTCGTGGCGATGAGCCTGGGCGTGGCGGCGGGCGTGGGGCTCCTCGCGGGGATCGTGCCCTCGGTCCGGGCCTCGAACCTGGCCCCCGTCGATGCGCTGCGGAGCGAATAAGGGCCGGCCCGATCATGCGACTGCTCGGCACCAAGGAAAACATCGTCTTCGCCCTGAAGGCGATCCGCGACCACAAGCTGCGCTCGGGCCTGACGGTGGTGGGCATCGTCGTCGGCGTCATGACCGTCATCTCCATGATCTCCCTGCTCCAGGGGTTCAACGATCAGGTGATGGGCGACTTCATGCGATTTGGATCGACCCTGGTCCAGTTCCAGAAAT
>Ga0070671_100002138_pt1 | contig 15250 bp, 19 predicted proteins | sample KBSS73metaG_FD_65341 | JGI IMG/M metagenome (GOLD analysis project Ga0070671, IMG submission 65341) | Switchgrass rhizosphere microbial communities from Kellogg Biological Station, Michigan, USA - KBS S7-3 metaG | ecosystem: Host-associated > Plants > Roots > Rhizosphere > Soil ...
AAACGCGATGACTTGAAGCGAGGACGCGCCATTGCGAGCCGCCGTGTCCGGCCCAAAGTGGCCGGTCCGATGGCAAGCTCCGCGAAGCAATTCATATCGGTTGCAAAGTCATGGAGTGCTTCGTCGCCTTTCGGCTACTCGCAATAACGCTTCTCGATCGAAACCAGACCGTCACGCGGCAGGGCGTCGTGCCCGTGCCTGTCGCCGGCACCCACGCCTTCAAAGGCCGCTCCCATATCGGCTGATTGACGACCGGGCCGCGCTTCCAGCATCGGCGCGGTGGATGCTAAAAGACCGAAACGCGGACGTGGCGAAACGGTAGACGCAAGGGACTTAAAATCCCTTGGGGGCAACCCCGTGCGGGTTCAAGTCCCGCCGTCCGCACCAATCGCCCGGACGTCGCGCCGGGATGTCGGTTGACCTCCGTTCACGCGGTTCGGCTCGACGTTGCAAACGCGGAGCAAACCCGGTAACGATAACGATCGACATTTGGCCGGACATCGAGCCGTTTCGCCTTCGCTGAATTGCTCAGGCGCACGTTTAGACCCTCCCAAACATCGAGAAGTCGAAACTCGGGACGAGCTGTCGCGCAGCTTGGGCAAAGTGCAACTGGGTCAGCGAAAGGACACTTCGATGAATACGGGTACCGTCAAGTTCTACAACGATCAAAAAGGCTTCGGCTTCATTCAGCCGGACGATGGCGGCAAGGATGTTTTCGTTCACGCCACGGCGCTTGAACGCGCCGGAATGCGCGGGCTGGTCCAAGGCCAGAAGGTCGCGTTCGATATTCAGCAAGATCGCCGCACCGGGAAGCTGGCGGTGGGAACTATCCAGGCGGCATGATCGTCGACGAGCAGCACAACTAAATCCGCCCCCGTTGCGGCGGCCTTGCTGACACCGACGTTGTTGTTGCCGAGAATGTAGCGAGAGACCGGGCAAGCTCTATGCGCCCTCACAAGACGCGATGATGGTGTTCGCATGATCGATCATGGCGACTTCTCCGTCGTTGTCAGGAACAGGGCATCTGCGCCGAGGCCGTGGCAATGGGAGATCTATCGCGCCGGCAGGAACAGCGCGATCGAGCGCTCCAAAACTTTTTTTGCGACTGCGACAGAAGCCAACCAGGCTGGAAAGGCAGCACTACGACTGCTTTTGAGCGAGTATCCTTGAGCAAAAGGAAGGCAAGCGGGCGGACGAACCGCGCTACACCATCGAGAGTTTCCGGTGCTCGCAACCTCGAGGGCTGGTGGTAGGGTTGCTGAGTTTCCAGTACGTGCACCCGGTCTGCGGATATGCAGTATAAGGGAATAAGATACACCGTCCGCACCGGGATCGAGCGCGATCAGTGGGTCGTAGCCATTCATCCGGGCGACGTCGAAATGTCCGGAAAGGTCATAACCGGGGACCGCGAGCAGGCCGAAGCGCTGGCTCGTTCCATGATTAACAGATGGCTTGCCCGGCACCAGTGGCGCTGAAATCCCGATCAATCAAAAGCGATCAGGACTGATTTCGCTCACTTTCGGCACTATCGGTCGCCGGTGCTTTCATCCTTCCAGGGGAGCTTGTCGAAGGGTGGCTGATAGCCACGGGCACGGTAGCGCTCTTCTGCCAAGTCGAGTTCTTGACGCTCGTCGTATTTGACACGCACGCTGTGCTGATCGCCCCAGCCGTTGCGTTCTCGATAGAGGCCGCGCGGTTCCATGCGGCGACAATATAGTGTGGATCGTGTTAACGCGATAAAAATAGGCTGCCGCCAGGAACTGGGAAACGCGCATTTGCCAGCGATTTTCAGCGGGTCGGGCTCTTGATAGCAATCGCCGATGCGCGCCCGGCCTTGAAACGAACACATGTCCGGGCCATATTGATTCGCAGCTTGATAAATCCGTCGCGAGCCGCGTGTACGGATTCCCGTCAAACGGTTTCTGGCTCGCCTTTTCCTACGTCACTGACAGCCCAGATCGCGCGGGGTGTCCACCGTCGCCCGCAATTCAGGCCCTGTGCAAACGCAGCGGCCACCACAGGGCGCACAACAGAAAGCCTTCTCTTTGATCTCATTTCACGACTTCAGACTTAACGACGCAATCACGCGAGCGCTTGCCGAGGAAAAATACCTCACTCCAACCCCGATCCAAGTCCAGACCATACCGCCGGTCATGACGGGCCACGACGTGATCGGGATCGCCCAGACCGGAACCGGCAAGACCGCGGCATTCGCGCTGCCGATCCTGCATCGCCTCGCCGCGCAAGAGCGACCTGCATTGCGCAAGAGTTGCCGGGTGCTGGTGCTCAGCCCGACCCGCGAACTCTCGAGCCAAATCCTCGACAGCTTTCGCACCTACGGCCGACATCTGCGCATCAGGACGGCGTTGGCGATAGGCGGGGTGCCAATAGGCGGCCAAGTTCGCGCCCTGCTTGGTGGTGTTGACGTGCTGGTCGCTACGCCTGGCCGTCTCCTCGATTTGGTCAGAGGCAACGCGCTCCGGCTCGGAGATGTCGAATGTCTCGTGCTCGACGAGGCCGATCGCATGCTCGACATGGGCTTTATTCACGACATCCGCAAAATCGTCGCCAAGCTTCCGGCGGCTCGCCAAACGCTGATGTTTTCTGCGACGATGCCGCGCGCGATCGCCGACTTGGCGGCGCAAATGCTGCGTCATCCGGTGACAGCCGCTGTCACGCCGGTGGCGTCCAGCGCCGAGCTAATCGAGCAGCGCCTCATCCGTGTCGATCGCCATGCCAAGCCTGCCGCGCTCGTGGACGTGTTGCGCCGCGAGGCGGCCGACCGAACTCTCATTTTCACCCGCACCAAGCACGGCGCCGACAAGGTCGTGCGCTACCTGACGGGAACCGGCATCGCCGCAAGCGCTATCCACGGCAACAAGTCGCAGAACCAGCGCGAACGGGCGCTTGCCGCTTTTCGCAACGGCGAGGTCAGGATCCTCGTTGCCACCGATATCGCTGCCCGCGGCATTGATGTTGAAGGCATCAGCCACGTGATCAATTTCGATCTGCCGAACGTGCCGGAAACCTACGTGCATCGTATTGGCCGGACCGGACGCGCCGGCGCTGCCGGCACGGCCATCTCGCTCTGCGACAAGGAGGAGAGGGCATACGTCCTCGATATCGAGCGGCTCATCCGCAAGTCGATCCCGGCAAGCGACCGGGCCGCGCCCGCGTCCCGATTGGAAGCGGGCACGAAGCCTAAGATCGGCCGAGCACCGGCCGGCCGGCCGGGCAAGCGACAGCAGGCCCGCCACGCCGGTACGGCGCGCAAAACGGGACACAAGTCACGTCAACATGGCGGTGACAGCGAGACGGCGTACTCGATCGGATCGGTCGCGTTCATGCGCCATCCTTCATCGGCACGCGCTGTTGCCTCTCCGCGCCGGAACGCATCGCCTATTTGAAGGGACCATAACTTGGCGAAAGAAGAACTTCTGCAATTCGAGGGTCTCGTCACCGAGATATTGCCCGACGCGCGCTTCCGCGTTGAACTCGATAACGGACACGCGATCATCGCCTATACGGCGGGGCGGATGAGAAAGAACCGAATCAAGACGCTGGCCGGCGATCGCGTGACAGTGGAATTGTCGCCCTATGACCTGGAAAAAGGACGGTTGATCTTCCGCCACAAGGACGAACGCGCAGGGACGGTCAATCGCTCGCCGCAACGGAATCAATTTCGTCGGAGGTAAACAGCCATGCTTGCCGAAGCAGCCAACAACAACGATGCGACGGTAGACCGTGGCGGCGCCATGCGAATTTTCATCTTCAAGTCCGAGGCTAGACCGGACCTGCGTGCGTTCGCCGCCGAATTGGACGGCAGCGGGCTGCCGAAGCAGTTCAGACCCTGGCGCGCGGTCGGCGCCATCGCGCCCGATCGCAACCCTCCGCATGGGCTGTCTCGCGAAGTGATCGAGCAGGCGATCAAAGCGCAGGGCTTTCAGCTTTGGCGCATGAGCAAGAAGGACTAGCGATTGAAGGTCGCTGCGCAGTTATGGTCGATAGGAGCCGCGGCTCTGCGCCGCTGAGGGAATATCGCCATGACGGGACTTACCCACAAGTTCAAGGTCGGGCAGACCGTCGATCTCGTCCCGTCGATTTCCCGTTTCGCCGCAAACGGGTATTATCAGATCGTCAGCCTTCGACCGTCTGAAGGGGAAATTCCGCAATACAGTATCAAGAGCACACAGGAGCTTCACGAGCGCGTGGTTTCCGAGAGTGACCTGATGCTAGCGGCCGATCAGAAGTTCGACCCAGCTTGAGAGATCGCGGCGCGTTTAAGTTCGAGAGAATCGGCATAGGTAACTGTGAAGTGTCGACACCGAAAAAAGACGCACAACGACGCGTTGCCGACTCAACTGAACAGGAGACGACATTGACTACCAGAGTGGATGAGGCGCGAGCCCGTGCCGAAGCGAATTTCAGGAAGGAAGAGCGCGCCAAAGATGGCGCCAAAGCGATGATGGAATATGAGGCCAACATTCGGCTGGTGCGTGAAAAAACCGAGAGATTGAGGGCGCTTCGATTGGCCAAGGAGGCGGCCGATAGGGGCACCGGCTCGAGCCTGGTATTGCGGGCGACAAAGAAATCCTAGTCCTTGACCATCTCGTCGACGCTTCGCGTGAACGCCGGTCTCGCGAGGTGAGCGTAGACGATTGAGTGACTACTGACTTGGCCCCACCGGCACAATCCATCGCCCGCTTTATCGTCCACTGGCCTGCGGCACGACTGCTTCCGCATCGTCTCGCGGTGCGCATAGTGGCGCCTGGGCGAGAACCGTCGTAGGGTGACACTGCGGGCCGAGAATTTCTGGGTAGAGCCAGAGAGGCCCAACAAGGGGGTGACAATGTCACAGAAGCAAACTGCGAAACGAAGGGGTCGGAAGAAGACCGTAACTGTGTTGGGAGCCGCCGGGGTGTTGTCGCTCGCGGGCGGCGCGTCGGCGGCGGTCGTTGCTCCGGCAGCGGATACGCTGAAGGCGGACACTGCATCGCGTCACGTCATTACTCTCAGTGAGGAAGAAATTTTCGACGTCAGCTTGGCGACCTTCTACGTTTACGACAAGGAAAACAGCTGGACGCGGCTTGCTGGCCCGCCACCCGGCAAGGGCTGTGGCAACAGCGGCAAGGGCTGTGGCAACAGCGGCAAGGGTTGTGGCAACAGCGGCAAGGGCTGCGGCGGCGGCAAGGGTTGCGGTGGCGGAGGTTGCGGCGGCGGCTGCGGCGGTGGCGGCTGCGGCGGTGGCGGTTGCAGCGGCTGCGGCGGTTGCGGAAGCTGCGCCGGAGGCGGCTGCTGCTTGTGGATTGGCGGCATCCCGCTCTGCGGCTGAGCAGGAGTATGCGCGAGCCATCTGGTCAAGGCGCCGGATGCGCCGGGAAGATGGCTCGCCGGTTCCACCATCTGCGACCCGAGCGGCGGACGCTTGCCCGCCGCCTTGGCGAGGAAAACCGACACCTGCTCGGTCCTCCGCGACGCCAACGGGCAGGCGTCGGCTGCGCTCTATTTTCGACGCGGGGCCGGCCAACCTGCTGGAGGCTTGAGTGACCAAAGCCGACACGGTGTTTTCGGGATCGATTCCTTCGCTCTACGAGAAATATGCTGGCCCGCTGATCTTTGCGCCTTACGCGGGGGACCTCGCGGCGCGGCTCGCAGCGCTCAATCCGACGCGCGTTTTGGAGATCGCCGCCGGCACCGGCATTGTCACGCGTGCGCTGGTGCGCTCGCTGCCGGCGAGCGTCGACATCGTCGCGACCGATCTCAACCAGCCCATGCTCGACCATGCGGCCGCGCAACTGCCGTCAAGCCGCGTCACCTGGCAACAGGCCGATGCGCACGCGCTGCCGTTTCCCGACGGCGCGTTCGATGCCGTGATCTGCCAGTTCGGCGTGATGTTCTTCGACAAGCGCCGGGCCTATCGCGAGGTGCGGCGCGTGCTCAAGCCTCGCGGGCATTTCATCTTCAATGTCTGGGACAAGCTTGAATACAACGACTTCACGGCCTTGGTTACCGCGGCGGCTGTCGACATTTTTCCCGACGATCCTCCGCTCTTCTTCGCGAGGATACCGCACGGATATCACGACAAGGACGCGATCGTCGCCGACGTTCGTGACGCCGGCTTCGCCAATGTCACGCTGGAAACCGTGACCCTTCGCAGCGTGGCGCCATCGTGCCGTGACGCCGCCGTCGGCCTCTGTCAAGGCACGCCGCTGCGCAGCGAGATCGAGGCGCGGGACCCCAGCAAACTCGCCGAAGTGACCGACGCGGGCGCCGCAAGGATCGCGGCGCGCTTCGGAAGTGGACCGGTGGACGGAATGATCCAGGCGCACGTCGTTATCGCGAGCTGACGCTCACTCGGCGAGCGAACATCTCGTCAGACGACAGCGTCATCGGCTCTTGAGCGATTGATGCTTGAATCAAAACCGGCGCCTCCCGGCGCAATGAGCGATCTGACCGCGGTTCTGATCGCGTGCTGCCTGGCCATGCTCGCCGTCGGCGACAACAGCACGGCCATCATGGCGGCTCTGCCGGCGATGACCGACAACCTGCATCTCAGCGCGGCACAGGTCGAACTGGTCGTCAATGCCTACCTGCTTGCCGCCGCCGTGTTCATCATTCTTGGCGGCGAGGCGGCGGATCGGTTCGGCGCGCGAAATTCATCGACCTTCGGCATCGGGTTGTTTGCTCTCGCGTCATTGCTGATCGCCCTGGGCCCAACGGGGATCGTGGTCATTGCTGCCCGCGCCTTGCAGGGGCTGGGGGGTGCCTTCGCCGTGGCCGGCACATTGGCGGCGGTGTCGGAGGCCTCCCCCGAATCTAAGCGGCCGCAGTCGATCAGCGCGTGGACCGGCTTCCTGATGCTCGGCTTCAGCATCGGACCGCTGGTCGGCGGAGCCATGACCCACTACGCGGGATGGCGCTCCAACTTCTGGCTCAACGTCATCGTGCTGCTTCCGCCGGCGCTCATCCTATGGCGGCATCCCGGGACCGGTGGCCGCCGGACGCGTTCGATGGACTGGGTGGGGCTCGTCGTGCTCGCGGTCTTCATGATCACTTTGGTCTCCGGCCTGCACGCCCTGCCCAAGGTGAGGTCGATGCCGTTGACTGCGTTGGCCGAGCTTGCGGTGGCGGCGCTCGCCTTTGTCGCGCTGATCTGGGTGGAGAAACGCCAGCATCAACCGCTGGTCGACCTCGGCGCGTTTTCGCATCGCAACTTCGCCGTCGCCTCGGGGCTCGTCTTTCTGCTCATGTTCGACATCATGACCTTGCTCCTCTATTTCAACTTGTGTGCTCAATCACCGCATGGACTCGGAATGTCCGCAGTCGAGGCCGGGCTTGCCCTGGTGCCGCTCTCGATCGCGCTGTTCGGCTTCGCGCGAGCGGCGCCTTGGCTCGCAGGCGCTATCGGGCTGCGGACGCTGCTGATCGGTTCGTCGCTGTTGCTTGCTCTCGGTTGCGCGGTCGTATGGGTGGCGTCGGCGGCGCACGGGCAACTGGCAACGCTGATGCTCGGCCTTTTTGTAACCGGCGCCGGGATTGCGATTCCCTATGCGTCTGCGCCCCGCGTCGGCCTGGCGACGTTGCCGCAGACGCAGGGCGGGAAAGGCTCGGGCATCCTCAACTCGTGCAGCTTCCTCGGCGGAACGATTGGCGTGACCTGCGGGGGAATCGTTTTCGGGCTCGCGGGCTTTCCGGCCGTGCTGGCGATGCTCGGCCTTTCGGCCTTCGCCGGCGCGGCGCTCGCTTCGCGGCTACAAACAGAATAAGGCGACGCCCCAACCGGACCTGTGCGCGCGCCTTCGGCGACCCACCAGTGCAATCTACTCGCGGTTGGTTTCGTCGGTGGCGACGATCCGGCTCAACTGCTGCGCTATATCTTGAAGGGTAAAGACATTCATATCCAACCGGATTTTTGATCCGTCCTGAAGAGCTAGGAGTACTTCAAAGTCAACGGTGCCAACCTGCCTGACGGCATCAATGCCGACAACTGCCAATTTTGGTCTCTCCCGGTGTTGCGCCACGCTAGCTGTGCTCGCCGCGACCGCGACAAGCGATATGGCCATTGCAAACAAACGAGCTGTCATTTCGCATCCTCCAATGGCTCGCAGCGCGGCTCGGCGGCGCAGGTTATGCAGATTTGACATTGGCTACTCCACTCTGCGGCGAACTTGCGAAGCAATATCAAATCCAAACTCCATCAAGAGCCGTTATCTGCTTTCGGTCATTTGTTTCTAACATTCGCACTAGACGCTGCCAAAAGCAGACGCGAATGTTAGAGACGCACCCCTAGAATGGAATTGTTGAGACGTCCGGAAGCGGGCCTTCCCAGCTGCAGCAATAACCCCTCTTAAGTTGCGCCTGCAGGAAATGATGCAGCAGCGCGCTAAGATACGCAACGCGCGTCGGGACTAGGACATGTGAGCGGCGGGGACTCGCATTCCTCGGCCTTGAGTAGCTGAAGAAAGTGTGTCATTCAGTTGTTGGAAACTGGCACATATGGCGCCGGATGAGCGTAGCGTTGACCGACTGAGAGCAACGGCCCTCCGGCGGGGGCGGTGCAATGGCATTCGCAATTGAACCCGGGCGAGGCTCGCCGGCCGGTGTTGCGTTCGCCGCCGATCGTGGCGAGAGCGCGCCTGCGTTTCCGCTCTCCCGGAAGGCGGTTGTGTTGCCGCCCGGTTGGTCACTCAACTATCGTGCCGCTTCGCCGCCAAGGCACGCATTTCAAGACGCACGGGCCGACAATGGGAGGGGCCGATAGTGCCGCTGTCGGCTTTGCTCTTGGCGGCTACGCTCGCGCTGTGTGGCGCGGCGGCGGCGAAAGACCCCGTGAGTGAAGATTTCCCGAATTCGCCGCGCGCCGGCGCTGGTCTCGGCGCCCCCGGCGAGCTGCAAGTAAGGACTTTAAGCCGGGTCGCGGTGTTGCATCTTCGCCATGCAGGGCTTTTGCATCACTTGCTCTCGGTCGCTGGCGAAGGAGCCGTCTCATGAAAATCATCCGGAATTTCGTCCTGATCGCTTTGTTGGCGCTGACCGGTGCCTATGCGCCGGCGCCCACGGCCGCGCAGAACCCGGCTCCCACCTTCACGCCAAGGCCGCAAGCGGCCGCCGCGCCGGTATCCCCTGAGGCGCTGCTGGCGGCGCGAGAGCTGGTGTCGCTCATATCCCCCAGTGCGATGGCTGATTTGGTCGGCAACATAAGCGCGCAGGCGTGGCCGCCGATAGAAGCCGCTCTCCGCGCGCGTCGACCCGATATCGATGCAACGACCATGGCGGACCTGCGGGGAGAGTTCGATCATCTGACGTCGAGCATGGCCGCGGAAATCATGAGCAACGCACCGGCGATCTATGCCCGCTATTTCACCGCCGAGGAAATGCGCTCCCTTGCAGCCTTCTACAACACGCCCGCAGGAGCGAAGACCTTGGTGGTCATGCCAGCCATCGCCGCGGAATTCAACTCAAACACCATGCGGGATTCAGCGACCCTGCGACAGCAAATGCGGGAGAGCTTCAACAACATCCTGCGCGAGCACGGTTACGCGCAATGATCCCTGCTCAGATTAGTTCCGGGAGGATGAGGTGAGAGTTCGAGCTCTGATCGCCGGCATGTGGCTGGCAGCGGTTGCCACGTCTTGCGTGCTCGCCGATCCGTGCAGCGATTGCCTGGTTAATGGAGAAATTCGGCGCGGCCAGAATCAAATGAACACGGCACTAGGCAGCCTGGCCTGTGCGGCTGGAACAATGAATCCGCTAGTCGTCTTGGCGTGCATAACGGCTGGGCTGTCTAATTCGGCCTGGGTTGAAGCAACTACCCCCGACGCAGACTGCGCCCGCGTTTGCGGGGACAGCCGGTTCGGACGTGCGCTCTATGAGGCTTACTGGAATAAGCAACCCAACGGCGGCTGGCCGCCATCGCCAACGCCCACTCCTAGCCCAGGCACGACTCCTACTCCCGCGCCGACACCGACCGCGACACCCACACCCACACCCACACCTACTCCCACACCTACTCCAACACCGACACCTACTCCCACACCGACGCCGACTGCCACTCCTGGGCCGCCCGATCCTTGCCCAGGCGGCAGGATAACGACGAATGAACTGCTCGGGGATACATACGACACGGTTAAAACCGTGACGATTTGCAATCCCGCTGATGGAAGCGGCTCGTTTGTGATCTCTGTTAAGGAAAGCCCGGCACGAAGTGCTGGCCGGCCGCCACCGGGTGATCAATCGCGAAACACATCTGGTCCTTGCGATGATCCCGCGTATCCGTGTCAACCCGCAGATGGTTCGGGTTTGTTGGCCGCAAACGTATTTGGGGCGCCGTTAGCTGCCCTCACCATCGTTCCAGGTCCCGGAGTCGGATTCCTGAACTGCATGGGCGCGAGTCAAACCGCAGACGCGAGCCAAAAGGTGAGCGATTGCATGATCCAAGCGGCTAACGCCGGGCAGATTCGGCAGCTTTGTAGTGCCATTAGTGGGGCAACTCAGAACCCGCTGGTCAGCGGCGCCTGTGCCTCGATCGTGCAAGCTGGCGCTCAGTCGGGCACCGCCTCAGATGCAATCAAACAGGCGCTCCAAGCTGAAATCGCGCGCAGGAAACTGGCAGAGAAGAATGCCGAAGACGAGCGAGCATTTCTTCAGAAAGCCGACCAGGTCGAGCGGCTTGTCAAGCAAGTTGAGAAGGCGGCGGGGGAGGCCAAGCAGAAGTGCCAACAACTTGATCGGCTTGCGGCGCAAGCGCGGGCGATGGGAGCCGGCGCGATCCCGGTTGCGTGCGGTCCGGCGGCCGCGGCTGCGGCGCGAGCGAAGACCGAGGGCGCCAACAAGCTTCTAAACGAAATCCGTCAATCGGGAGCGACCCTGAACCAACTCTTGCAGCAAGCCAATGGCCGCGAAGCGAGCACGAATGTGGAGGGCTTTGGCGCGCAAACCGCCTCTCCGGCAATAGATCTCGCGGGCAGCTACGTCGACGGCTGGCGAGCGCGACTGAAATTGGCCAGCCAAGGAGTATGCCCGGCCGCCCAGATAGCGACGGCGGCCAAAGAAGCGGAGGCGGCCGCGGCCGCTGCTCTGAAGATCCAGCAGCAGGTGAAGGACCTATGCCCGCAACCGCCCGCGCCACCAGCGCAACAGCAGGCCGCCAATCAACCTCCAGCGCCGCCAAGCGCCAACAAGACGCCTGAGAGCCGCAATTGCTACGACTATTGCATGTCGGGCGCGTACAGCCCGGCGAAGGGCGATGCCGCCTTCTCATCGAGCGGGCCGCTGACCGGCGACGTCAATGCCTGCCTGCAACCTGCCCCGCTGTGCGATTGTCCGCGCATCGATCGCAAATTGGCCGGCACTGAGCAGCAGTGCCAAGCCGCAATAGACAAAGTCTTCAATGACAAGAATAGCAAGGTAACGTCGCTTGGTCCGCCGCCGGCAGCGGCGCCGTCGGCCGGCAACGCTGCCCCACCCAAGCCGCCAGCGGCGCCGTCGGGATTGCCCGCGGGCACGCCGGTCGAAGCGGGCGGAGTATCGGCGGGCCTGCCGCCGGCGGGAAAACCGCCGCGAGGTGGTGACGAACAAAAACCGATAGAAATCGCCAGCATCTCCACGGTCGGCGAGGAGCAAGGCCACACGCCCGAACCGCCGCCGGAGAAGCCGATCGCGAGCGTCGCCACGACCGGAGAGGAGCAAGGCCACACGGCCGCGGAGCCCGCAAATCCGCCGGTTGCGCAGACGCCGCCGCCCGCTGCCGGTCACATCCCCGCTGCAAACGCGACGCCGGAGCGCCCGGTGGAAGGTCCACGCGCAGCGGAAAAGCCGGCCAATCCATCCGCGCCAAGCCAGCCGGCAACGACCGCGCCGGTCGAGAAACCCGCCGCTACAGCACCGGCAGGGCATCCCCCGGAGACCGCGGCTCTCGTCGACAAACCTCCGGGTCAGCCGCCAGCAGCACACCCGGCGACAACAGCGCCGTTGGTGGATAAGCCTGCCAGTGCGGCACCGGCCGCTCACCCCGCGCAGAGTGCGGCTGTCGTGGACAAACCCGCCGCCGTTCAGCCTGGAGCCGGCCATCCGGCAGAGACTCCAGCACTTGTCGACAAGCCCGCCGGTCAGCCGCCGTCAGCACATCCCGCGACGACGGCACCGTTGGTTGACAAGCCTGCCGCCACAACAACGGGAACCCAGAGCGAAGCAGACAAACAGGAGGCCGAGAAGCGCAAGCAGGAGGCCGCCGCGGAAGAGAAACGGAAACAGGAAGCGGCCGCTGCCGAAGAAAAGCGCAAACAAGAGGCCGCCGCCGCAGAGAAGCGTAAGCAGGAGCAGATCGCCGAGGAGAAGCGCAAGCAGGAGGCCGCCGCAGAAGAGAAGCGGAAACAGGAAGCGGCCGCTGCCGAGGAAAAGCGCAAACAAGAGGCCGCCGCCGCGGAGAAGCGTAAGCAGGAAGAGGAGAAGCAGCACAAGCAGGCGATGCTGGTGGATAAGCCGGATCAGTCGATCGGTCAGCCTGCGCCGCCCGGGCCGCCGCTACCGGTCTGCAAGGTTGGCAACCTCGATTTTCAAAATGGCCAAAAGGTGAGCAATACGCTCGAAGTTGGCGCCAACCGGTCGTGCACCAACAAGGGCTTTAAGCCGGCGGGCGGGTCCACCACCGTGGTCGCTGCGGCGAAGAACGGTCTCGCTACCGCGCAAGGAGACCACTACACCTACAAGCCGAATCCAAACTTCAAGGGTGCGGACTCTTTCACGGTGCAGCGTCAATGGGAGGAAAACGGACACGCGTCGAGCGCAACGATCACCTACAACGTCACCGTGATCGAAGCGCCGCGCCAGCAGGCTCCGGTCGCGCTGGCGCCCCCGCTGCCGGTCTGCAAGGTCGGCAATGTCGATTTTCAAAATGGCCAAAAGGTGAGCAACACCTTGGAAGTCGGGGTCAACCAGTCGTGCACCAACAAGGGATATAAGCCGGTGGGCGGGTCCACCACCGTGGTCGCGGCGGCGAAGAACGGTCTCGCTACCGCGCAAGGCGACCACTACACCTACAAGCCGAGCCCAAACTTCAGAGGCGCGGACTCTTTCACCGTGCAGCGCCAGTGGGCGGAAAACGGGCACGCCTCGAACGCCACGATCACCTACAAAGTCACCGTGGTCGACGCGCCGCTGGCGGCGGCGCCGCCCGCGCATCAAGCCAACGCAGCCCGCCCGCAAACGCCGCCCACACCGGAATTTCACTTGTCGGGAACATGGAACGCTAACGACAACGGAACCTACGTCATTACGCAAAACGAACAAACAGTGACATGGGAAGGCAAATCAAGCGACAACGGCCAGACCTGGTCCCACACATTTACGGGGACCATGCGGGCTAACGTCATCGAGGGATTCTTCCGTGATCATCCACCCGGAAGATTCCGCAACGAGGGTCCGCTCAGCATCAGAATTGTTGATCAAAATCGCCTCGAAAAGGTGCCGGGTACAGGCGGCAATTTTGGCGGAAGCGTATGGTCGAGGCAGAATCCGCCGAAATAGGCGAGCCGCACCGTAGGTGACCGCGGATTTCTTCCCTGGTGGGTCGCCCGCTCTTTTCCGGCGAGGACGTCGGACGGGTATCATGACAAGGACGCGATCGTCGCCGACATTTGCGACGCCGGCTTCCGCAATGTCGACGGTCGACGCGACCGCGGCCAGGATCGATGCCCGTTTCGGGGAGGGGCCGGTGGACGGGATGATCGAGGCGCTCGTCATTGCGGCGAGTTGATACTCACTCCGCCAGCGAACACCTCGTCCCCACGACGTTCGCCATCATGCCCGTGGCCTCCTTGCGCAGGCGTGCGAGCGACGGCCCGTTCGCATGAGCGTCGAAGGCGGCAGCGTCGGTGTAGAGTTCGTAGATCATCACCTTGTTGTCGCCCTCCTGCGGCAGCAGGAGGTCGAACTGGATGGTACCAGGTTCATCCTTGAGGCAGCGGGCGGCGTGCGCCTTCAGCAAGGGCAAGAACTCATCCCTGCGACCGGGGGCGACTTCGATCGTGGCGATGATCGCAAACTTCGGCATGTGGTTGTCTCCATTCGGCGCCCGCTGTGAGAGCGCATGCAATGTGCAGTCCGTCGCGGCATGGGAGGAATGCCCCTCCGGGCCATATCGCCCCACAGATCGTTAGCATTTCGGCAACGGTCACGTCATCGCGCCTCGTTACCGGGGTTGCAGGCTTTGCCATGGCGGAACGGAAGTCCGCCCGAAGGCGTTGAGGCAGGGTGGTGTGTCCGGCTTGGGGCCGATACACCACGGCCGGCATGGCGGCGCGGTTGCTCCAAGTCCTGCCGACCCGGTCGCCCGCGGCGTTGCGTTGAAAAACATGCCCGGCGTCAGATGAACAACACCCCGTCAGATGGAGCATTGCAGATTTGTCGCTCGTTTGGACGCTCGCATCGCGGAATCTCTTTCAGGACCGGCTGCGCTTTGCCGCGACCCTGATCGGCATCGTGTTCTCCGTCGTGCTGGTGATGGTGCAGATGGGCCTCTATTTCGGCTTCGGCCGCGTGGTGACGACGATTGATCGACCACGCGGCCGCGGACCTGTGGATCGTCACCAACGGCGCTAAGAGCTTTGAGGACATGTCGCTTCTCGACAGCAACGTCCGCGACAAGGCACTGGCAGTCAACGGTGTGGCCAGCGTCGTTCCGGTCGTGGTCGGGTTTTCCAACTGGAAGCTTCCGGGCGGCTCCATGACCCCGGTCTTCATCGTCGGATCGGACCTCAAGAATGGCGCGCTGGTGCCGTGGAATATCGCCAACGGATCGGTCGAGGCGTTGAACGCCTCCGGCGCCGTGGCGATCGACCGATCGTATTTCGACCGGCTCGGCGTCTCCGCCATCGGCTCGGCGGCCGAGATCCGCGGCCACGCGATCAAGGTGGCTGCCGTCACCGACGGCATCCGCTCGTTCACGACGACGCCTTACGTCTTCGCCGATCTCGAGCACGCCCGCACCTAAATCGGGCTGCATCCAAACAAGGCGAGCCATTTTCTCGTTCGCCTCAAGCCCGGTACCGACGTCGAGCGCGTGCGCCACGACATTCAATCGACTGTCGCCGGCGTGGAAGCGCTCACCCCGGATCAGTTTCGCAGCCGCAGCCGCTCGTTCTGGCTGTTCGGTACCGGCGCCGGCGCCGCGCTCTTTGCCGGTGCGCTGCTCGGCATCATCGTCGGCACCGTGATCGTCGCGCAGACGCTCTATTCCAGCACCAAGGATCAC
>Ga0070671_100002145_pt1 | contig 15237 bp, 12 predicted proteins | sample KBSS73metaG_FD_65341 | JGI IMG/M metagenome (GOLD analysis project Ga0070671, IMG submission 65341) | Switchgrass rhizosphere microbial communities from Kellogg Biological Station, Michigan, USA - KBS S7-3 metaG | ecosystem: Host-associated > Plants > Roots > Rhizosphere > Soil ...
GGCGCCGGCCATTGAGTCGAGGCCATGGCCCGCCGCCGCCGCGCGATTGGCTCTTCCGGCGCATGTGCCGCGCCGATGCGCTCCCTACAGTGACCGTCTTCGCAATCTCCCGCGCCGCCGTGCGCCGCGCCTGAAGGACCGTCCGATGAGTCACACCTCCACCACCCACCGCGTCTCGATGCTCGAAGCCATGCTGCTGATCCGCGCCTACGAGGAAACGCTCGCCGCCCGCGCGACGCCGACCTCGCCCGGCACCTGCACCTCGGTCGGCCAGGAAGCCGCCGCGGTCGGCGTCGTCCGCGCCCTCGAGCCGCGCGACCGCATCCTCACCAACCACCGCAGCGCCGGCCACCTGATCGCGCGCGGCGCCGACACCGGCCGGCTCATCGCCGAGGTGATGGGCCGCGTCGATGGCTACTGCAAGGGCAAGAGCGGCACGCTGCACATCTCGTCGGCCGAGCTCGGCGTCGTCCTGACGTCGACGATCGTCGGCGGCGAGCTGTCGCTCGCGCCCGGCGTCGCGCTCGCGCAGAAGATGGGCCAAGGGGAGGCCGGCGCGATCACCGCCGTCTTCTTCGGCGACGGCGCGGCGTGCGAGGGGATCTTCCACGAGGCGATCAACCTCGCCGTCACCTGGCGGCTGCCGCTTCTCTTCGTCTGCGAGAACAACCAGTGGCAGGCGTACGTCGCGCGGCGCGAGACGATGCCCGCCGACCCGGCGGCGACGGCGGCGCTCGGCGGCGGACGCATCGCCGAGTGGGCGGCCGGCCACGGCCTGCCGACGGCGGTGATCGACGGCAACGACGTCGACGCCGTCCACGCCGCGGCGACCGACGCGGTCGCTTCGATCCGCGCGGACGGCGGCCCGCGCTTCCTCGAGCTCGTCACCTATCGCCAGCGCGGCCACTTCGAGCCCGACGACCAGGCGTATGTCGATCCCGCCGAGCTGGCGCGCTGGAAGCCGCTCGATCCGATCGCGCGCGCGGCCGAGCGCCTCCTCGACGAGAAGGTGATCGCCCCGGGCGAGCTCGCGCACCTGCGCGAGCGAGCCCGCGGGACGATCGCCGCCGCCCTCAAGTTCGCCGAGAACTCGCCGTGGCCCGATGCCAGCGAGCTCGCCACCGACATCTACGCCTGATCACGACCCGCCCGGATCACGCAAGAAGGAAACGCCATGACCACGACCCCCACCACCACCACCAATCAGCTTATCGTCCAGCAGGCCATCGCCGAGGCGATCGCCGAAGAGATGCGGCGCGACTCGCGCGTCGTCATGTTCGGCGAAGGCGTCGCGACCAAGCGGCCCGAGCTCGTCGCCGAGTTCGGCGCCGATCGCGTCCGCAACACGCCGCTCGCCGAGGCGATCATCGCCGGCACCGCCGTCGGCGCCGCGGCGATGGGCCTGCGCCCGATCGTCGACCTGCTGTTCGCGCCGTTCCTGACGCTGTCGATGGACGCGCTCGTCAACAGCGCCGGGAAGCTCCGCTATCTCTCGGGCGGCCAGTTCAGCTTTCCGCTCGTCGTCCTGACGATGACGGGCGCCGGCTGGGGCGTCGGCGGCCAGCACAACCACAACCTTGAGGCGATGTTCGTCCACGCGCCGGGGCTGAAGGTCGTCATGCCGTCGAGCCCGGCCGACTTCAAGGGACTCTTCAAGGCGGCGATCCGCGACGACAACCCGGTCCTCTTCTTCATGGACCTCGCGCTCGCGCACACGCCGGGCGAGGTGCCCGTCGGCGACCACGTCGTGCAGATCGGCCGAGCCGCCGTCGTTCGCGAAGGCGCCGACGTCACGCTGGTGTCGTACGCCAAGACCGTCGGCCACTGCGTGCAGGCGGCCGAGACGCTCGCCCACCACGGCATCGAGGCCGAGGTGATCGACCTGCGAACGCTGAAGCCGCTCGACACGGCCACGGTCCTGAGATCGGTCCGCAAGACCGGCCGCGTCATCGTCGTCCACGAGGCGAACGGGCTCTGCGGCGTCGGCGCCGAGGTCGCCGCGTTCGTCGCGGAGCACGCATTCGATTCGCTCGCGGCGCCGGTCGCTCGCCTGTCGGGCCCCGACGCGCCCGCGGCGGCGAGCTGGGTTCTCGAGCAGGCGGCGGTGCCGCAGGCAAGCGCGATCGTGGCGCGCGCGATGCGGCTGCTCGGCGTCGAGACCGCGGCCGCCTGACAAGCGGCGGCGCCGCATGATTGCCGCTCGCGCGGCTAGCGCGCCCGGGCGACGCAGCGCTGGAATCGCTCGTCGACGCGGCGCGCGAACCATTCGGTCGTCAGCGGCCGGGTGATCTTCGGGCTGTGCAGGCGGATCTGCGGCAGCACGGCGCGCGGCAGCGGCCGCTTGCCGGCCTGCTCGGCAAGAGCGAAGACGCGCGCGTAGACGCGGCTCTGCTCGAACTCGGCGCGGCTTTCCTGCTCGAGCGCGCGCCGGATCTCGCTCTCGCCGAGGTCGAGTCGGGCCGCGAGCGAGCGCAGCGCGGCCTCGGTGCTGCCGGGCCTGGCGCGATCGCCGCCGGGAACCACGAGGTCACCGTCGAGATCGAGCGCGATGCCGGAGGCGACGGTCACCGCGTTCTGGAACGCCGCGTTGCGGCTCGCGTACTGGCCGGCGTTGAAGTCGGCGAAGCGGTAGATCGGCTGGTCGTATCGCGCCGGATAGTCGAGCAGGTGGGCGATGCCGAAGTAGAGACCGCCGCGCCGCGTGAACACCTCGTCGCGAACCGAGCCCGTCATTCGATACGGATACGAGCGCGTCTTGACGTGGCGCTCGGCGAAGTCGATCGCGACCTGCATCGGCCCACCGGTGCGAACCGGGTTGTAGCCGGCGAAGAAGCGCTGGCCGAGCGGCACCTGGGCGATGAAGTCCTCGAACAGGTCGCTCAGCTCCTTCTCGCTCTTCGCCGCGTCGATGCGCTCGCTGTACGTGCGGCTGTCGGGCGAGCGCAGCTGCAGCGCCGCGCTGACGAGCAGCTTCGGCACGCCGGCGCGATCGGCGCGGCGATCGATCTCGTCGCGGGCGATCTTGCCGAGGCCCGGAACGGTCGGGTCGGCGCGATAGGCCGACTCCTGCTCGGCGATCGCCAGCACCGAGCAGACGTTGGCGGTGCTCGGCGCGATGCGGAGCGCGTCGAACGCGGCGTAGATGTCGACCGCCCAGCCGGCGCGATCGGCGACGCTCGCCGGCATCAGCGAGACGATCTGCGCGCGAACGTCTTCGGGGCGTGCCGGCGATGGCGTCGATCCCGGCCCAGAGGCGCAGCCGGCGAGCACGGCAAGCGCGGCGGTCAGCGTCGAGGCGAGGCGGGCGATTCGCATCCGCAGAGACTAGCCCGATCGCGCTCGGCGCATGACGTGGCGGGTCATGGACCGTGTGCGACGCGGTGCCTAACGTGGCACGGCCGCATCCGGCAGCACGACTTCAGGAGCACCTCCGTCATCGCCGCCATGACCTCGCAGGTCATGGCCCGCGCGGTGCCTCAGGGCTTGATGCGGCTGCTGTAATCGTTGGTGAACACGTCGGCGAGGACCATCGGCTTGTCGGGCTTGGCCGTCGCGAAGGTGATGTCGATCGTCTTCTGCATCAGCTCGGGCTCGATCCAGCCGAGGCCGTACTTGCTCGAGCGCTCGGTGACGCACAAGTCGAGGATCGCCGGCATCGTCGCCAGCAGCGTCGCGCGGTCGAGGCCGGGCACCTGCTCGACCATCGCGTCGATCGACGCCGCCGGGTTCGCCTTCGCGTCGCGCCAGCCCTTGTGCGTCGCGCGCAGGAAGCGCTCGATCAGCTTCGGGTTCTTCTTCACGAGGTCGTTGTTGACGAAGTACGTGTGGCCGTAGATCGGCAGGCCGTAGTCGGCCCAGAGCAGGTGGCCGACCTCGCCCTTGCCGAGCACCTTCTCCCAGATCGCGTAGCTCGTGTAGAGGTCGAACGACGCGTCGACCTCGCCGGCGGCGACGATCGCCTGCTTGCCTTCGGGCTTGACGTTGACCATCGTCACCGAGTTCGGGTCGATCCCCTGCGTCGCCGCGAACGCTGGCCAGAGGACGCGGTGCGAGTCGGCGGGCGGAACGGCGATCTTCTTGCCGGCGAGGTCCTTCGGCGACTTGATGTTCGCGCTCTTCCTGAAGAAGACGTTGTTGCCGGCCTTGTCGTAGACGACGGCGACCATCTTCAAGTTGGCGCCCTTGCTGATCGCAGTGAGCACGGTCGGCGCGTCGGAGATGCCGACATCGGCTTGGCCAAGGTCGATCTTCTTGGCGCTGTCGGCCGAGCCGCTGCCGCGCAGCACGGTGAGGTCGATGTTCTCTTCCTTGTAGTAGCCCTTCTTCATCGCCAGGTAGATCGGCGAGTGATCGGCGAGATGGAACCAGTTGAGCTGCAGTTGCATCTTGTCCTGCGCCAGCGCGGGCAGGGCGGCGAGCACGGCGAGGCCTGCGGCCAGCGCGTGCAGCCAGCGGCGGGGCGACGGTGCGTGGATCGATGTCGTCGTCATGGTCTTGTCTCCTTCGTTGTTTCCCGATGATCCCTCAACCGCGGAGAGCCCACGGCGCGACGACGTGCTCGACCGCGACGACGAGCCCGTACAGCACGAGCCCGAGCACCGAGATCAGCGTCAGCGACGCGAAGATCGACGCCGTCTGCATCGTCACGCCGCCGGTGATGATGAGCGAGCCGAGGCCCTTCTCCGACGCCACGAACTCGCCGACCAGCGCGCCGATGACGCTCATCGTCGCGTTCAGCTTGAGGCCGACGAAGATGTACGGCACGGCGTTCGGAAAGCGGATCTTGGTGAGCACCTTCCAGCGGCTCGCGCGCAGCGTCTTGACGAGATCGAGCATTTCGGGCTCGGCGCTCGCCAGGCCGACCGCCGTGTTGACGACCATCGGGAAGAACGCGATCGTCGTGCCGATGACGATGTTCGGCCAGATGCCGTAGCCGAGCCAGACGACGAAGAGCGGCGCCAGCGCGATCTTCGGCAGCGTGTTGAAGAGGATCAGCACCGGCATCACGGTGCGCATCAGCAGGTCGTTCCAGACGATCACGATCGCGAGCACGACGCCAAGGACGGCCGAGAGCGCGAACGCACCGAGGACCGAGTAGAGCGTCGCCAGGAAGTTCGCGGTCCAGCGGTAGTTCGGGTCGCCGAGCGTGCGCAGCGCCGAGAGCGGCGTCGGCAGGATGTACTCCTTGACCCCGAGCCACTGCACGCCGAGCTGCCAGACAACGACGAGCGCGAGCATGACGACGACGCTCGGAAGGTAGTAGACGACGGCGGCACGCAGCCGTGCGGCAAAGCGCGCGTCGTCGGCGGGCTCGTCGTTCGCGCGCCCGTTGTCCCTGCGCACGTCGGCTGCGCGCACGTCGGCGCTGTCGTTCGGCGGCGGGGCGCTCATCGTCGTCGTCGGCCGCGGCGGGCGGCGCCTTAGCGCGGCCGCCGCGGCAGCGGCCGGGCCAGCGTCGCGCGCGGCCCGAGGCGCTCCTCGATCCGCAGCGCCTCGTTCCACTTCGCCATCCGCTCGCCGCGCGCGAACGAGCCGACCTTGAGCTGCCCCGTTCCCCAGCCGACGGCGAGGTGGACGATCGTCGTGTCCTCGGTCTCGCCCGAGCGCGCCGAGACGATGCCGGCGTAGCCGTGCGCCTGCGCCGCGTCCCAGGCGGCGCGCGTCTCGCTCAGGGTGCCGCGCTGGTTCGGCTTGAGCAGCACCGCGTTGCCCGCGCCGAGCGCGGCGGCGTCGGCGACGAGCGCGGCGTCGCTGACGAGGAAGTCGTCGCCGACGATCTGCAGCCGGTCGCCGGCGGCGCGGGTGAAGCGCACGAACGCGTCGGCGTCGTCCTCGCCGAGCGGGTCCTCGATCGAGACGATCGGGTAGGCGTCGATCCAGCCGAGCAGCAGCTCGATCATGCCGTCGCTGTCGAGGACCTTGGCGTCGAGGCCGAGCGTGTAGCGGCCTTCGCGGCCGAAGTCCGAGGCGGCGATGTCGAGCGCGATCGCGACCTGCTCGCCGGGCGCGTAGCCGGCGCGCTCGATCGCCTCGACGAGCGTCGTCAGCGCCTCCTCGTTGCTGACGAAGTCGGGCCACCAGCCGCCTTCGTCGGCGACGCCGAGCGACGCGCCGCGCGCCTGCATCACCAGGCCGGCGTGGCGGTAGACCTCGGCGGTCCACTCGAGCGCTTCGGCGAAGGTGCGCGCCGCCGGGCAGACGACCATGAAGTCCTGGATGTCGACGCGCCGGCCGGCGTGCGCGCCGCCGCCGAAGATCTGGATCTGCGGCAGCGGCATCAGCGTCGCCGCTGCGCCGCCGAGGTATTCGTGCAGCGGCACGCGCCGCGCGGCGGCGGCGGCGTGGGCCGCAGCCATCGACACGGCGAGCGTCGCGTTGGCGCCGAGGCGCGACTTCGTCGGCGTGCCGTCGAGCTCGATCAGGCGCTGGTCGAGCGCGACCTGGTCGTCGGCGCGCAGGCCGACGACGGCGCGCGCGATCTCGGTCTCGACGTGGGCGACCGCCTGCAGCACGTCGAGGCCGCCGAACGGCGCGCCGCCGTCGCGCAGTTCGTGCGCTTCGCGCGATCCTTTCGACGCGCCGGCCGGAACGATCGCGCGCCCGACGGCGCCGCCGGCAAGCTCGATCTCGGCCTCGACGGTCGGCCGGCCACGGCTGTCCCAGACGCGGCGCGCGCGGACGGCGCGGATCCGGCAGTCGACCGCGCCGGCCGATGGAGCGGCGCGGTCGCCGTGATCGCTGCTCGACGACGCAGCGTCGCCCGGGTCGCCGGTCCCGGAGCGGCTGTCGCGCGGGCCGCAGCTCGAGGCGGCGATGGCGCGCGGGTCGTCGCTCGAGCTCATCGTTTCGCCAACGCCTCGCGCCAGGTCTCGGCGACGATGCCGAGGCGAGCCACCGGCCGGCGCAGCAACCCAGCGGCGACGCGCCGCACGAGATCGCGATCCGATTCGTCGTCGATGTACTCGACCGGTGACTTGCCGTCGACCCGTGCGAGCAGCAGGCCCGGCAGCAGCGCCGCGGCGCGGCGCTCGACGGCGTCGCGCGGCTCCCAGTCGACGGCGTCGAGGTACGCCGACGCGAGGGCGTCGAACGCGGCGAGGAATCGCGCTGCCGCCACCGGCGTCCACACGCACTTCAGCAGCAGGTGGTTGAGGCAGAAAGCGATGTCGAACGCGGGGTCGCCCCACCACGCGCACTCGGCGTCGACGAGCACCGGTCCATCGGGGCCGATCAGGATGTTCTTCGGGCTGACGTCGCCGTGGACGAGCGCGCGCTTCGTCGAGCGCGTCGTCTCGACCAGTTGCTCGAGCGCCGGCGCGAGGTCGGCGTGCCGGTGCGCCGCCGCGAGCAGGTACGGCTCGAGACGGATCGCGAAGAAGATCGCGTCGCTGTCGAACTGCGCTGCGAGCGCCGGCCGCGCCGCCGACCAGGCGTGGATGGCGCCGAGGGTCGCGCCCACGGCGCGTGCGATCGCCGCGTCGGCGTCGCCGCCGCGCAGCAGCGTTTTCCAGAGGCGATGCTCGGCCGGCGCAAGCCACGTCATGACGAGGATGCCGCGTCCGGCATGCTGGCCGAGCAGGCGCGGCGCGGCACCGGGCCGCGCCGCGTTCGCGACCTCGAGCCAGCGCGCCTCGTAGCGATTGCGATCGACCGGCGCGCGCCAGTCGGCGGCGACGCGAAGCCGGGCGAGCGCGCGCTTGGCGCAGACGGATCCTCGTTCGGTGTCGATGCGCCAGATGTCGGAAGAAACGCCGCCGGCGAGCGGCGCGCCGAGAAGCGCCTCGCCGGCTTCGGCAAGGCCCAGCTCACGCAGCGCCTGCGCGAACTCGGGCGGCACGTCGATACCGTCGCCGGCGGCGCGCGGGGCGGCGCTCGCAGTCACGCCGACCTGGGCGCCGCCGCGATCAGCGATCAAGCCCGGCCTCGACTCGTCACGCCCGACGATCGGGCTCGCCTCGATCCGTCGCGATTGGCGATCACGCTTGCCCTCGTCCGGTCTCGATCAACCGCACCAGCGCATGCAGCGCCTGGTTCGCCGGCGTCGCGACGCCGAGCGCGGCGCCGCGGCGCGCGACGAAGCCGTTCAGGTGATCGATCTCGCTCGGCTTGGCGCGCGCCATGTCCTGCGCCGTCGATGAGAGCTGCGCCGGCATCGCCGCGGCGATCCTGCGCATCGCCTCGAGCGCAGGCTCGAGCGGCAGGTTCACCCCCTCAGCGGCGGCGAGGGCGACGACCTCGCGAACGACGGTCTCCTGCAGCGACCGCACTTCCGGCAACGCGGTGAGGGTGCCGTAGCTCGCCTGCGCGATTCCCGAGATCGCGTTGTAGGCGCAGTTGACCATCAGCTTCGACCACAGCTCGGCCATGACGTCGGCCGAGATGCGGACCGGCACCTGGGCACTGGCGAAGAAGTCGACCAGCGCCTGCAGCCGCGCCGTCAGCGCGGCGTCGGGCGCGGCCTTCGCGTCGAGCGCGCCGACGACGAGGTCGCCGCGCCCGTGGTGAGTGACCAGCCCGGGCTCGGGCATCGCCGTGGCGACGTAGACGACGGCGGGAACGACGACCTGGCGCACCGCGCGCGCGATCGTCGCCGCGTTCTCGACGCCGTTCTGCAGGCTCAGGACGAGCGCGTCGTCGTCGAGGTGCGGCGCGATCTGCGCCGCGACGCTTTCGGTGTCGGTCGACTTGACGCAGAAGAGGACGAGGTCGGCGCCGCGAACGGCATCGAGACCGGTGCGGGCGCCGACGCGGATCGCCTCGGTGCGCCCGCTCATCTGCAGGCGCAGGCCCTCGCGCTCGATCGCCTGCACGTGCGCCGGCCGCGCGATCAGCGTCACCGGATGGCCGGCGCGGGCGAGCATCGCGCCGAAGAAGCTGCCGACAGCGCCGGCGCCGACGACGGCGGTGGAGCGAAAGGGCGAGGTCATGGATCGGTCCCGGCGGAGAAGCGCCATTGTCGGCGAGCGCGGCCGCGCTCGCCGGCGGGCCGACGCGCCGCACGGCGCGCGCGCAGGGTCGGGCCCTTCTGGCTTCTCCACTAATATCGGCCGCGAGATGGCTGAACGATCGTTCACGGAGGAAGTCGGCAAGCTCCGCCTCGGCGCGGGCGAGACCTTCCGCGGCGAGGGCATCCTCGCCGTCACCAAGGCGCTGCTCGAGTCGGGCGTGTCGTACGTCGCCGGCTACCAGGGCGCGCCGATCTCGCACCTGATGGACGTCCTCGCCGACGCCGAAGACATCCTCGTCGAGCATGGCATCCGCTTCGAGAACTCGGCCAGCGAGGCGACCGCGGCGGCGACGCTCGCGGCCTCGGTCAACTACCCCCTGCGCGGCGCGGTCACGTTCAAGGGCCCGGTCGGCGTCAACGTCGCCTCCGACGCGCTCGCCAACCTCGCCTCGGGCGGCGTCACCGGCGGTGCGCTCGTCATCGTCGGCGAGGACTACGGCGAGGGCTCTTCGATCATGCAGGAGCGGACGCACGCGTTCGCGATGAAGTCGCAGATCTGGCTGCTCGACCCGCGCCCGAACCTGCCGGCGATGGTCGCGGCGGTGAAGAACGGCTTCGCCCTCTCCGAGGCGAGCCACACGCCGGTGATGCTGATGCTGCGCATCCGCGCCTGCCACGTGCACGGCCAGTTCGTCGCCGGCGCCAACCGCAGCGCGAGCTTCTCGCCGCAGGACGCGCTCGCCGCGCCGCGCCGCGACACGGCGCGGATCGCATTGCCGCCGGCGACCTATGTGCATGAGCAGGAGAAGGTCAACGAGCGCTGGCCGGCAGCGCTGCGCTTCATCGAGGAGAACGGCCTCAACGAGGTGTTCGCGGGCGAGGCCGGATTCGACGACCTCGGCATCGTCGTCCAGGGCGGCAACTACAACGCGCTCGTGCGCGCGCTCGAGCGGCTCGGCGTCGCCGACGTCTACGGCCGATCGAAGATCCCGCTCTTCGTCCTCAACGTCACGTATCCGCTCGTGCCGGGGGAGCTGACGCGCTTCTGCGCCGGCAAGCGGGCCGTGCTGCTGGTCGAGGAAGGCCAGCCCAACTTCATCGAGCAGAACCTGGCGACGATCCTGCGCCAGGGCGATGTCCAGACCACGCTGCACGGCAAGGACGTGCTCGCGCCGGCGGGCGAATACACCGGCGCCGAGGTGCTGAAGGGGACGCGCGCGTTCCTCGAGCGCTACGGCCGCGTCGCCGCCGAAGCGAAGCCGGTGCGCGCGCCGCGGGTGATTCCGCTCGCGCCGGCGGAGTCGCTCGCTGCGAGCCCATCGGCCGGGGCGGCGCACCCGCTCGCTGCCGACAGGCCGCTCGTCGACGTCGTGCACGGCCGGCCGCCCGGCTTTTGCACCGGCTGCCCCGAGCGGCCGATCTTCAGCGCGATGAAGCTGGTCGAGCGCGAGCTCGGGCCGCATCACGTCAGCGCCGACATCGGCTGCCACCTGTTCTCGATCCTGCCGCCGTTCCACATCGGCAACACGACGATGGGCTACGGCCTCGGCACCGCCGGCGCGTCGGCGTTCACGACCGAAGGCCGCGGCGCGAAGCGGGCGATCTCGATGATGGGCGACGGCGGCTTCTGGCACAACGGCCTGACGAGCGGCGTCGCCAACGCGGTCTTCAACCGCAGCGACAACCTGACCATCGTCGTCGACAACAACTACACATCGGCGACCGGCGGCCAGGACCTGCTCTCCTCGAAGGGGCCGCACCCGAAGCGCAGCACCGGCCACGCGATCGAGCGTGCGGTGCGCGGCGTCGGCGTCGAGTGGGTGCGGACGATCCGGCGCACCTACGACGTCGCGGCGATGCGCGACGCGCTGCGCGAGGCGCTGACGACGACCGAGAAGGGGCCTAAGGTGCTGATCGCGCAGTCGGAGTGCCAGCTCAACCGGCAGCGCCGCATCAAGCCGCTCGTCAAGCAGCAGATCGCCGAGGGACAGCGCGTCGTTCGCGAACGCTTCGGCGTCGACAGCGACACCTGCACCGGCGACCACTCGTGCATCCGCCTCTCAGGCTGCCCGTCGCTCTCGATCAAGCCGAATCCCGACCCGCTGCGCACCGACCCGGTCGCGACGGTGCTCGACAGCTGCGTCGGCTGCGGCGTCTGCGGCGAGGTCTCTCACGCTGCCGTGCTCTGCCCATCGTTCTACAAGGCGCGCATCGTCAGCAACCCGAGCGGCTGGGACCGCTTCGCCGAGCGAGTGCGCGGCGCCGTCATCGGCTGGCTGCAGCGGCGCGACGAGCGCGCCCGCGCCCGACTCGCTTTCTAGGACATCGAGCGCATGGCCGCGTCGCCGTTCAAGATCGCGATCATGGCGATGGGTGGCGAGGGCGGTGGCGTCCTCGCCGACTGGATCGTCGATCTCGGCGAGGCCAACGGCTGGCTCGCGCAGACGACCTCGGTCCCCGGCGTCGCCCAGCGCACCGGCGCGACGATCTACTACGTCGAGCTCTTCCCGCAGGCGCAGGCCGAGCGCGACGGCGCCGAGCCGGTACTCTCGCTGATGCCCCTGCCTGGCGACGTCGACGTCGTCCTCGCCTCGGAGCTGATGGAGTGCGGGCGCGCCGTCCAGCGCGGCCTGGTCACGCCGGAGCGGACGACGCTGATCGCGTCGACGCACCGCGTCTACTCGATCGCCGAGAAGACCGCGCTCGGCGACGGCCGCGTCGACAGCGCCGCGCTGCTCGCCCACGCGGCCAACTCCGCCAGGCGCTTCGTCCGCTTCGACATGGCCGAGGCGGCCGAGCAGGCAGGCAGCGTCATCAGCGCCGTGCTCTTCGGCGCGCTCGCCGGCACCGGCGTGCTGCCGTTCAGCCGCGCCCAGTTCGAGGCGACGATCGCGCGCGGCGGCGTCGGCGTCGCGCCGAGCCTGAAGGCGTTCGCGGCGGCGTACGCGCGTGCGGCCGCTGACGTCGATCCTGTTGCGCCGCTCCTCGATCGCGCCGACGACCTCGGCGCGGCCACCGCGGCCGCTTCGTCGGCATCGCCGAGGGCGCGAATCGACCCGCGCGTCCGCGCCTTGCTCGCGCTCATCGACGGGGCGTTCCCGATCGCGGCGCGCCCGCTCCTGCGCGAAGGCGTTCGCCGCCTGATCGACTACCAGGACCTCGCCTACGCGCAGCGCTACCTCGAGCGCATGGCGCGCATCGCCGCCGGTCCGCAGGACGCCGCCGGCGTGCTGCTGGGCGAGACCGCGCGCCACCTCGCGCTTTGGATGTCGTACGAGGACACGATCCGCGTCGCCGCGCTGAAGACCCGCGCGACCCGGTTTGCGCGCGTTCGCGCCGAGGTGCGCGCCGGCGCCGGCCAGGTGCTCGCGATCGACGAGTACCTGCACCCGCGCGTTCAGGAGATCGCCGAGACGCTGCCGGCGTCGATCGGCCGCCGCCTCGAGCGCGACGGCTGGCTGCGCCGCGTGGTCGAGCGCTCGACGCAACGCGGGCGCGTCGTCACGACCAGCTCGCTCGCCGGATTCCTGATGCTGTACGCGGTCGCGGCAATGAAGCGCTGGCGGCGCACGACGACCCGCTTCGCCGTCGAGGACGCGGCGATCGAGGCGTGGCTGGCGCGAATTGCGGCGGCCGCGGCGATCAGCCCCGAACTCGCCGTCGAGATCGCCCGCTGCCAGCGCCTCGTCAAGGGCTACAGCGACACGCACGAGCGGGGCGTTCGCAACTTCGAGACGGTGATGGCTGCCGTGCAGAGGGGCGGCGCCACGCTCGCGCCGGCGACGGTTCGCGAGCTGCGCGATGCCGCCCTCGCCGACGAGCACGGCCAGGGCCTGGCGCTGGCGCTGCAGCGCCATGCGCTCGCCTGAGCGACGCGAGCGATGTCGACGATTTCCACGATGACGGCTACGACCGCGGCCGCACCGTCGCGCTACCGCGACCGGCCCGAGGCGATCCGCGCCCTCGTCGAGCCCGACCGCGTCCACCGCGACCTCTACATCGACGCCGAGATCTTCGCGCTCGAGCAGGAGCACTTCTTCGCCAACACCTGGAGCTACGTCTGCCACGAGAGCCAGCTGAAGAATGCGGGCGACTACGTCACGCTCGAGATCGCCGGCCGGCCGCTCGTCGCCGTCCGCCACGACGACGGCAGCGTCCGCGTCTTGATGAACCGCTGCGCGCACAAGGGCGCGCGCGTCGTCAGCGCGCCGGCCGGCAACACCGGCAAGTTCTTCCGCTGCCCCTATCACGCGTGGGCCTACGACACCGACGGGTCGCTGCGCGCGATCCCGCTCAGGAGCGGCTACGACGGCACCCGGCTCGGCGAGTGCGAGTCGTCCAAGGGGCTCGTGGCGGTCAGGCACGTCGAGAGCTACCGCGGCTTCGTCTTCTGCAAGCTGGGCGACGCCGGGCCCGGCTTCGCGAGCTACTTCGGCGCCTCCCTGACGTCGATCGACAACCTCGCCGACCGATCGCCCGAAGGCGAGCTCGAGATCACCGGCGGTTGCCTGCGCTTCCTGCACGCGTGCAACTGGAAGATGTTCGTCGAGAACCTCAACGACACGATGCACCCGATGATCGTCCACGAGTCGTCGGCGGGAACGGCGAAGGCGATGTGGAAGAACGAGCCCGCGGATGCGCCAAAGCCGATGGCGATCGAGCAGTTCGTACCGTTCGTCTCCGACTACAAGTTCTTCGACGACATGGGCGTTCGCGTCTTCGCCAACGGCCACAGCTACTCGGGCGTCCACTTCTCGATCCACAGTGGCTACTCGGGAGTCGCCGGCTACGAGGAGGCGATGCACGCGGCGTACGGCGCCGAGCGGAGCGCCGAGATCATGAAGGTCGCGCGCCACAACACCGTCTACTACCCGAGCCTGACGATCAAGGGCGCGATCCAGTCGATCCGCGTCGTCCGCCCGGTCGCGGTTGACAGGACGGTGATCGAGAGCTGGACGTTTCGCCTGAAGGGCGCCCCCGACGCGCTGCTCGCTCGCACGATCACCTACAACCGGCTCATCAATTCGCCGTTCTCGGTCGTCGGCCACGACGACCTGCACGCCTACCGAGCGATCCAGAAGGGGTTGCACGCGAGCGGCAACCCCTGGGTGAGTCTGCAGCGCGGCTTCGACCCCGGCGAGGTCGGCCCCGACGAGGTCACGGCGCCGGGGACGAGCGAGATCTCGATGCGCAACCAGTACCGCGCCTGGTTGCAGTACATGACGGCGACCATGCCAGATGGCGATGACGGTCGATAGCGAATCCAGCCCGGCGCCCGGCCGCCCGAAGCCGGGCTGCGCCCCCTCGGGGGGCAGCGCCGCGGCGCCAGCCGCAAGCGTGGGGGCGCTGGAACGCGAGCTGATCGACTTCGTCGTCCGAGAGGCGCGCCTGCTCGACGACAAGCGGTACGCCGAGTGGCTCGACCTCTGGACCGACGACGGCATCTACTGGGTGGCGCTCGCTCCCGAGCAGACCGACGGCGTCCACCACAACTCGCATCTCTACGAGGACAAGCTGCTGCGCGCGCTGCGCGTCGAGCGGCTGAAGAGCGCCCGCGCCTACTCGCAGCAGCCGCCGAGCCGGGCGCTGCACATCCTGCAGACGCCGACCGTCGAGGCGAGCGACGCCGCCACGCAGCGCTTCGTTCTGCGAACTTCTTTCCATTACAGCGAGGCGCAGGGCGACGAAATCCAGTCGTTCGTCGGCACGGCGTCGCATCATCTCGTCCGCGAGGGAGATTCCCTGCGCCTGCGCCTGAAGCGAGTCGATCTTCTCAACGGGGACGCGGCCCTGCCCGCCGTCCAGCTCTTCATATGACCTCTCCTGCCGTCACCGTGTACGAGGCTTTCACCCGCGTCGCCGCCCGCCGCGGCGATGCCGAGCTGCTCTGCGTCGAAGCCGTCACCGCCGCGGCGTACGGCATCGATCCCGGCCCGCGCAGCTGGCGTGAGGTCGCCGGCGAGGTCGAGCGGCTGCGCGCCACGTATGCGCAGGCCGGCTACGGCCACGGCCACCGCGTCGGCCTGCTGCTCGAGAACCGGCCGGCGTTCTTCACCCACTGGCTGGCGCTCAACTCGCTCGGCATCAGCGTCGTGCCGATCGACGCCGACCTGCGCGCCCTCGAGCTGACGCACCTGATCGGCCACAGCGAGATCAGCCTGGCGGTGGCGATGCCGCACCGCGAGGGCGGGCTGCGCGCGGCCGGCATCGAGGCGAACGTCAATCTCGACACGATCCGCCCCGAGGTGCCCGGGCGGATTCCGGCGGCGCGCTCGCCGGCGCGGCTCGGC
>Ga0070671_100002146_pt1 | contig 15236 bp, 14 predicted proteins | sample KBSS73metaG_FD_65341 | JGI IMG/M metagenome (GOLD analysis project Ga0070671, IMG submission 65341) | Switchgrass rhizosphere microbial communities from Kellogg Biological Station, Michigan, USA - KBS S7-3 metaG | ecosystem: Host-associated > Plants > Roots > Rhizosphere > Soil ...
CGATCGAAGCCAACGGCCCCACTTTCATCGCGCCATTGGCCGTCGCGGCCACCTCGTGGGGCCTGGCGCTTTATTTCACGGGCAAGCGCCGGATGGCCCTGCCCTCGATCCTCCTCCTGCTCGCCTTCGTCGGCGGCGTGTTCGCCACCGCTTTGTTCGCACTGATCCTCGGGGTCGGACCCGACCAGGTCGACGGCAACGACCAGCTCGGCGGTGTCCTCGGATCCATCTCGGCCGCCATTGCCGGCGGTGCAGCCTGGCTGCACTGGCGCCGCTTCCATGTGCCGATCACCGTAGCAGCCGGCGCCGCAGCAGCTGCGGGCATCGTCGTCGGACTGCTCGTCGCCGGCCTCGGCGGAAACGTCGAACAGGCGAAGAACGTGATCCTCGGTCTCGTCCTGTTCCTCGGTGTCGGCATCTTCCTCTTCGCCATGTGGTGGGATTCGTCGGACCGTTCCCGGCTGACGCGCCGTGCAGACGTTGCTTTCTGGCTCCATCTCCTCGCAGCGCCGATGATCGTGCACCCGATCTTCACCTTGCTGGGGCTCAACAACGGCACGGCAACGCTTAGTGAGGGTCTGGTCGTGATCGCGCTCTATGTCGCGCTTGGCCTGACAGCGCTCGCGGTGGACCGCCGCGCGCTCCTGGTCTCCGCACTGGCCTATGTGCTGTGGGCGCTAGCCGACCTGTTCAAGCGCTTCGGCGCGGTCGAGCTCAACATCGCGCTGACGGCTCTGGTCATCGGCTCGGCGCTGCTGCTGCTGTCGGCTTTCTGGCACCAGGCCCGCGGAGCAATCGTGAGGCCGCTTCCCGAGGCGCTTCGCGACAAGCTGCCGGTTCTCGACCGGGTGGCCGTTACCCAACCAGCCGCATGAGGCGCCGCTCGAGCGGCGCCAGGATGCCCGCAAGCTCCTGGCCCCGCTTGAGCACCACGCCATGTTCGCTGACCAGTGCAAACGCCCCCTGCTTCTGCCGAAGCGCGGGGCGTTTCTCGATCCGGACCTCGGGCCGTTCGCTGGACCGGCGAAAGGCCGCGAACACCGCCACGTCGGGGTCGATCCGGAGCGCATAATCGCGCCAGTGACCGGCGGCGACCATGCGGCCGTATAGATCGAGAATCCGCGTCAGCTCCCTGCGATCAAAGGTGGCGATTGGGCGCCGGTCCCAGGCTGCCGGGAACGGCGCGATGACGCTCAAGCGCTCTTCACCTTGGGCTGGGGCTGACGAGCCGCTTTCAACACCTTCAGCTCCTTACGGAGTTCGGCGATCTCTTCTTCCATTTCCGCGAGACGCGCGCGCACGGGGTCGATGTCCTCGCCGCAGGGCGTGCCGTAGGGCATGAAACCGGGGCTGTAGTGAATGGCATCCACCGGAACCGGCTTGGCCGGGATGCCGACGACGGTCTGTCCCGGCGCGACATCCTTCGTGACGACCGAATTGGCTCCGATCTTGGCACCTTCGCCAATCTCGATTGGGCCCAGCACCTGGGCGCCCGATCCGATCACGACACCCGAGCGGATCGTCGGATGGCGCTTGCCGCCCGCGCCCGTCGTCGGGTTGGTCCCGCCGAGGGTGACATGCTGGTAGATGGTGACGTCGTCATCGATCTCGGCGCTTTCGCCGATCACGCTGAATCCGTGGTCCAGGAAGAAGCGCTTCCCGATCTTGGCCCCGGGATGAATGTCGATGCCCGTGAGAAACCGCGCGAGATGGTTCACGAGGCGGCCGAGAAAGAAAAGCCGGCCCTCCCACAACCAATGGCCAACCCGGTGCAGGCCAAGCGCGGTCACGCCCGGATAAAACAGAACGTCCCAACGTGAACGTGCCGCAGGATCGCGGGATTTGACGGAATCCAGATAGGCGATGAGGCCGGACTGCAAGCGTCGATCTTCCTTCCCAGTGGCTCAACAATCTAAGTGTGCGGCGCCTTAAATACCAGATAGCGGTGCATGAGCGCTTACCGGACCCTTGTGCCCGGCGCAGCGTTGGGCAAAGCCTAGCCAAGCAACAGGGGAGCATCGGCCATTCTTCCAGCGATCGTCGCCGACCCGTCGGCACTCGTTCCCTTCATGCTCATCGGCTTTGCCGCGCAGCTCGTCGACGGCGCGCTGGGCATGGCATACGGCCAGATTTCGAGCACGCTGCTCATCAGCCTTGGCGTTCCGCCTGCCGCGGCGTCGGCCGGGGTGCACACGGCGGAGACCTTCACGACCGCCGTCTCCGGGATCAGCCATGTCGCGCACCGCAATGTCGACTGGAAGCTGTTCGGACGCCTCGTCATCCCCGGAGTGATTGGCGGAGTTCTGGGCGCATATGTGCTGACGTCCGTCGACGCGACGGTGGCGAAGCCCTTCGTTCTTTCCTACCTCACGGCGCTCGGCCTCTATCTCTTCTATCGAGGGGTCATGCACCGCCATACGGAGCGGAGGCCTAAGATCGTATCGCCGCTGGGATTACTCGGCGGCTTTCTCGACGCGGCGGGCGGCGGCGGCTGGGGCGGCATCGTGACGTCGAACCTGCTCGTGCAGGGAAGCAACCCGCGCAAGACGATCGGCACCGTCAACACCGCCGAATTCTTCCTGACCGTCACCATTTCCGCGACATTCCTGGCGACGTTGGGCCTTGAAGCCTTCACCAACGCAACACTTGGCCTGCTCATCGGCGGAGTCCTGGCTGCGCCGTTCGGCGCCTGGATTGCCAAGCGCGTGAACGCCGACAGCTTGCTGACGTTCGTCGGCGCCCTGCTGACCCTCGTCAGCCTCTACGGACTGTACCGCGCGCTAACGAGCTGAAGGGTCGGGGGAAGTACCGGTAGCACCGGAACGCCTCGCCTCGGATAAACTTGCGCATGCCGCGCAGGCGGGAACTTCCACCGCTTCAGCGGCGCACGTGGCGAGATTGGCACGGCCTCGCGGTTCGGATCGGTGTTGCCTTCGCCCTGATCGGCCTGGCCTTCGCCATCCTTTGGTTCGACCGGGACGGGCTGCGCGACAATATCGACGGTCACATCAGCTTCCCCGACGTCATCTATTTCACGATGATCACGGTGACGACCGTAGGCTATGGCGACATCGTGCCGGTCAGTGAGCGAGCCCGGCTGATCGATGCCTTCCTGATCACCCCGATCCGCGTTTTCCTGTGGCTCATCTTCCTCGGCACCGCAGCCGAGTTCCTGATCAAGCGCAGCTGGGAGAACTGGCGTATGCGAATAATTCAGAAAGGCCTGGACGATCATATTGTGCTCGCTGGCTTCGGCCGCAGCGGTCAGAAGGCCGTGGAGGAGCTGCTGGATGCGGGCACGGAAGTCAGCAACATCGTCGTCATCGACGCCGACCCGGAAGCGATCGAGCTCGCAAAAGCGATGGGGGTCGCCACCATCCGCGGAGATTCGACGCGCGACGAGGTGCAAAAGGCCGTCCATATCGAGCGAGCAGGCAGCCTCATCGTCAGCTGCGGGCGCGACGACACGTCAATCCTGACGGTCCTTACCGCGCGGCAATTGGCGCCGAACCTCCGGATCGCCGCTGCAATCCGCAATTCCGACAATGAAGACCTTGCAAAGCAAGCTGGCGCGGACGTCGTGGTCAATCCGGTCAGTTTCGCCGGACTTCTGCTCGCGGCGACGAGCCATGGCGAGCATCTCGCCGAGTATCTTTCCGATCTCGCGACAACCCGCGGCAAGGTCAGGCTTCGCGAGCGCACGGCGGCGAGGGAGGAAATCGGGCAGCTGCTGAAAGACGTAAGCCGAGGCCGCGCCCTGCGTCTCTATCGGGGCGGAAAAATCCTGTGTCCCGATGACGACGACCCGCCGCGTGTCGAACAGGGCGACATGATCCTCGAGATCGTCGCGAAGGAATAAACCAACGACCTCGAGGAAATGCCGCGCTTGCTTCAACACCATGTCGCAAGCCTGCGATTTGACCGGGGCGGCGGCACCGTCGAGGGAGAATCCGCCGGCGTTGCCGCCGAGGTCTCACACACTCAGACATCGCGAGGGTTTGTCCCGATGGTCTTAGAGCGTGCTGCAACGTCAGGAGCGCAGGCCGGAACGCTCACCGAGGTCCGGCGCCAACAAGCAAGGAGCGGGATATGGAATATGGGATCCTAGGCTGGATCGTCGTGGGCCTGATCGCCGGCGTTCTCGCCAAATGGCTCATGCCCGGTGACGATCCGGGCGGCATAATCATCACGATCCTGATCGGTATTGCTGGTGGATTGCTGGGAGGATTCCTGGCGAGCAAGCTCGGGATCGGCGGCGGCAATATGATGAACATCCTGATCGCCACTGCCGGCGCGATCCTGCTCCTGATCCTCTACCGCGTAGTGAGGCCTCGCCGGGCCTAGGTCTCGAGGAGAAGGCCCGCGTCTGCCTTTGCGACACCACAGGAGCGGACCGTTTGCTGCGGTCCAAGGCTGACCGCCACTTAGAGGGTCGCGTGCACCGTCGCGATCGCCTTCATGACCGCCGCCACTCGGACGGCGGACTGGATGACGTCTGACTTCACGCCATGCTCGAGCAGGACGCGCTCGTGGCTATCGATACACATGCCGCAGCCGTTCATCGCCGACACCGCGAGCGAGAAGATCTCGAACTCGTCCTTGGCGATGCCGTGCTGACCGATGAGGTTCATCCGGAGCCGCGCCGGCTTCGTGCCATACTCCGGGTTCGCGACGAGGTGGACGAAGCGGTAATAGACGTTGTTCATTGCCATGATTGCGGCTGCTCCGCGCGCCGCATTGGCGACCTGCTCCGGCAGCTTTCCCTCGACCTCAGCCTCGGCTGCGGCGACCAATGGCCGGTAACCGGACCCATGCGCGCAGGCGAGCAGCAGGCTGAGCTTGCGCTCCTCGCCCATTAGCTGGTCGCTGAGGATCGATCCGAGATTGAGCCGCAAATCCTTCGCGTAATCGGGAAGCGTGTCGGCGAATTGCTTGAGGGACATCGAAGAGCTCCGGGCAATGAAAAGGGGCGGGCCTGGGGAAGGGTGCCCGCCCCTTAGTGCGACCGGCTAGAAGGGGGCTGAAGCCGGCCGGCGGTTCCCTCCCAGAGGGAGGAACTGGAAATAGTGGTCAGGCGGCCTGCGGCTTCAGAACCTCTTCGCCCGGCGTCCAGTTGCACGGGCAGAGCTCGTCGGTCTGAAGGGCGTCGAGGACGCGCAGCGCCTCGGCCGGATTGCGGCCGACGTTGAGGCCGTTGACCGTGACGTGCTGGATGACGTTGTCGGGGTCGACGATGAAGGTTGCGCGGAAGGCGACGCCTTCGGTGCGATCGACAATGCCGAGCGCGTCGGCCAGCTCTTTCTTGTTATCTGCGATCCACGGGAAGTCGGCGGCCGCCAGACCCTCGTCGGAACGCCGCCAGGCAAAGTGAACGTGCGCAGTGTCGGTCGAAGCGCCGATCAGCACGGCGTCGCGATCCTCGAAATCCTGCTCAAGTTCGCCGTAGCCGACGATCTCGGTCGGACAGACGAAGGTGAAGTCCTTGGGCCAGTAGAAGAGCACTTTCCACTTTCCGTTGGTCTCGCCGAGATCGATCGTCTCGCCGGCCGGCAGCGCGGAAGTACCCTGCTGAACGGGCAGCGTGAGCGAGGGAATCTTGTCACCAACGGTAAGCATTTAAGGCGGTCTCCTGTTCAGTTGTGCGATGCAACGTAACTTTCGGTAGGGGCGATCTAGGGTGCTGGTCTAAATCGTTCAAGCCCATTATACGGCTGTCTCTGATTGGATTTTTCGATCAATGATCGTCCACCTTCCGACCGTCAAACAGCTCCAATATCTCGTCGCCCTGCGGCGCTTCGGCCATTTCGGAAGAGCCGCCGACGCCTGCTTCGTGACGCAGTCGACCTTGTCCGCCGGCCTCCGCGAGCTCGAGACGCTTCTGGGCATCACCCTCGTCGAGCGAACCCGCCGCGTCGTCCGCTTCACCGCATTGGGCGAGAAAATCGCCGACAAGGCGATCCGGGTCCTCCGCGAGACCGAAGAACTCGCTGAAATGGCGCGTGCGCAAGGCCGGCCGCTTCACGGCGAGCTTCGAATGGGCGTGATCCCGACCATCGCCCCCTTCCTGCTGCCGACGATGCTGCCGCGGCTTCGCAGCCAATGGCCGGAGCTGAAACTCTACCTGCGCGAGGAAACGAGCGGCGCGGCCTGCGAGGCCCTCCACCGAGGCCAGCTCGATTGCGTGCTCCTGGCCCTGCCCTTCGGCTGCGGCGAAGTGGACAGCACTCCCCTGTTCGATGACCCGCTTTTCGTCGCCTACCCGCATGGCGAAGCGCCGGCCGCGCCATCGGTCGACGCAGCGGACATCGACGAGAGCCGGCTGCTCCTGCTCGAGGACGGTCATTGTCTCAAGGACCATGCGCTGTCGGCCTGCAACCGGCCGGAGCTTCGCGCCAACGCGGCAATGATGGGGACGTCGCTGCACACTTTGGTGCAGATGGTGGACAATGGCCTCGGCCTGACCTTCGTCCCGGGCATGGCGATCGAGGCCGGTATCCTGTCCGGCACGGCGGTCGATGCGCTGCCCTTGAGGTCTGAATGTCCTTATCGGAGCATCGCCTTGATCTGGCGCAGATCGAGCCCGCGAGAGGGAGAGTTCAAGTTGCTCGCGGAAACGCTGCGCAGGATCGTCGGGGACCTCGTCCCCGCTCCAACCGGTCTGGAAGCCCCCGCGCTCGAGCCGGCGTGAACCTGGCCCGAGCGCGGCTGCTTTCTACTTCGCGAGCGCGGGCTCGGCTGTCCCCGCCCTCTCGGCGCTCGGCGCCTTCTGCTGAAGATCGAAACGATCGGCGTTCATCACCTTCGTCCACACTCTGACGAAGTCGCGCACGAACTTCTCTTCGGCTCCAGCCTCGGCATAGACTTCGGCGATCGCGCGAAGCTGGCTGTTCGAACCGAAGATGAGATCGGTGCGCGTAGCCTGCCACTTGTCCTTCTCGCCGCCGAGCTCGTTGCCGATGAACTCCTCGTCGGCGCTCGCATCGACCACGGTCCAGAAGGTGTCGTTGTCTAGCAGGTTGACGAAGAAGTCGTTGGTCAGCTGGCCTTTGCGCTTCGTGAACACGCCGTGCGGCGCATCTTTGTGGTTGGCGCCGAGCACGCGAAGGCCGCCGAGCAGCACCGCCATCTCCGGACCCGACAAGCCGAGCAGGGAAGCCCGATCGATCAGCAGCTCCTCGGTCCGCACGCTATGCTTGGTCTTGAGATAGTTGCGGAAGCCGTCGGCCGCAGGCTCCATAACATCGAAGCTTTCGACGTCGGTCCATTCCTGCGTCGCGTCGCCGCGGCCGCCGGTGAACGGCACCGAGACCGCATAACCGGCGTCCTTCGCCGCCTTCTCGACCGCTACGGTTCCGGCAAGAATGATTGCGTCCGCCATCGACAGCCCGCCGCGCAGCTCCTCGATCTTCGCCAGGATCCGGCGGAGCTCTTCCGGCTCGTTGACCGCCCAATCCTTCTGCGGCGCAAGCCGGATGCGCGCGCCGTTTGCGCCGCCGCGATGGTCGGTCTTGCGATAGGTCGATGCCGAGGCCCAGGCGGTCTTGACCAGCTGCCCAACCGTAAGGCCGGAATCGAGGATCTTGGACTTGAAGGCCGCGACGTCAGCGCCGGAGGGCGCTGTTCCAGCCGGGATCGGATCCTGCCAGATCAGATCCTCGCTCGGCACTTCCGGGCCGAGGTACCTGACCTTCGGGCCCATGTCGCGATGGGTCAGCTTGAACCACGCCCGAGCGAAGGCGTCCTTGAACGCTTCATGGTCGTTGCGGAACTTCTCCGAGATCTTGCGGAACTCGGGATCCTCCCTCAGCGCCATGTCCGCCGTCGTCATCATGGTCGGCACGCGCTTCGACGGGTCGTGCGCCGCCGGGGCCATGTCTTCCGGCTTCTGGTTGATCGGCTGCCATTGCTGGGCGCCGGCCGGCGACTTCACCAACTCGTACTCATAGTCGAGCAACAAGCGGAAGTAGTTCTCCGACCATTGTGTAGGCGTATTCACCCACGAGCCTTCGATGCCGCTGGTGATCGTGTGCTCGCCAAGTCCGCTTTCGAATGAACTGGCCCAGCCCAGTCCCTGGAGCGCGATGTCTGCGCCCTCGGGAGCCGCATCGACCAGGCTCGGGTCGCCCGCGCCGTGCGCCTTGCCGAACGTGTGGCCGCCGGCCGTGAGCGCGACGGTCTCCTCATGGTTCATCGCCATGCGCTCGAAGGTGATCTTGATGTCCCGTGCGGACTGGAGCGGATCTGGATTGCCGCCCGGTCCTTCAGGATTGACGTAGATGAGCCCCATCTGGATCGCGGCTAGCGGGTGCTCCAGCTCCATTTCCTGCTCGGGCTGGATGCGCGTCTCGGTGGCCTCGACCCACTTCTCCTCGGCGCCCCAATAGACGTCGCGTTCCGGCTCGTAGATGTCCGGGCGTCCGCCGCCGAAGCCGAAGATCGGCCCACCCATGCTCTCGACTGCCACATTGCCCGCGAGGATGAAGAGGTCGGCCCAGCTGATGCTTGTCCCGTATTTTTGCTTGATCGGCCACAGAAGGCGCCGCGCCTTGTCGAGGTTGCCGTTGTCCGGCCAGCTGTTGAGCGGAGCGAAGCGCTGGTTCCCGGAATTGGCGCCGCCGCGCCCGTCGGCGGTGCGGTAGGTGCCGGCGGCATGCCACGCCATGCGAATCATGAATGGCCCATAATGGCCGTAATCGGCCGGCCACCACGGCTGGCTGTCGGTCATCAGTGCGGTGAGGTCGCGCTTCAGCGCCTGATAGTCGAGCTTCCGAAACGCCTCGGCATAATCGAAGCCCTCATCCGTCGGATCGGGCGAGACGTTGCCAGTGTGAAGAATGTCGATCGGCAGCGATTCCGGCCACCAGTCACGGTTCTGGCGACCTAGCAGCGACCGCACCGTCGTCGGGCGGTTTGCCGGGCAACCCATCGTTTCACCGGTCTTTGCGTCCATGATCGTGACTCTCCTCTCGTGTCGTCAGGCGGCTCTAGGTGCGCGCATCGGAGAGCGAAAACGAGTTGTTCTCGTCAGTGAGTGCGGGAAAATCGATTACTGACGTTCCCGCCCCTGGTGGGGGCCGCGGCCGAAGGGCGGGGAGGGGATCCGCCGCGGCCCCTGCAATGGGCAGCCGTACGCTGCACGGCCCCTGTGCGTCATCTTAGATACGCGCCGCGCCGTCGCCGGAGAAACGACTAAAGTTCGTCAGTGATAATGGCGAAATCGATCACTGCCGATCGACTTAGACCTAGTCCATGTGGCGGAGACCGGTCCGGAGATAATTGTACCCGCTGGTCAGGGTCAGTGCCGCCGCCGCCCAAAGGAAGACGATCCCGACCTGGTGCACCCACGGCAAATGCGGAACCGACCCGCCGAGGATGAGCGCGCCGAGCGCAACGAGCTGGAAGGTGGTCTTCCATTTCGCGAGCGCGCTGACCGGCACCGAGACCTGCAGTCCAGCGAGATATTCCCGCAAGCCCGACACGATGATCTCGCGAAGGAGGATGATCAGGGCGGCGATGATGTGAAGCCCCGCGATTTCCGGCACCGGGTTCGACTTACGGCTCGAGATAAGCATGATCAGCACAGCCGCGACCATGATCTTGTCGGCGATGGGATCGAGGAACTGGCCCAGCCGGGAGATGCTTCCCCACGCGCGGGCGAGATAGCCGTCGAAATAATCGGTGATGCCAACCAGGCAGTAGAGCACGAAAGTAATCGCATAATCGATCGGCGCCGGTCTCCACAAAAGGAAGACCAGGATCGGCACCGCCAGGATGCGCGACAAGGTGAGAAGGTTCGGCAGCGACAGCATCATTTCGCGACACCAGCGTTAGAAGGGTTTGGCGGCATGCGCAAAGCTGGCTATGCCCTGCCCCCGACCGCATGAAACTCGTCCGCACCCGGCTTTGATTCAGAACGTTGCTCACCTGCTTCGGGCACGTCGTTTCGTGCCTTTGTTCGCGACCCAGTTTCTAGGGGCGTTCAACGACAGCCTGTTCAAGCAGGCGGTCGTGCTGTTCGTCACTTACCAGCTCTATTCGAACCCGGCGAAGGAGTTTCAGTTCAGCGCGATCGCGCAGGGCCTCTTCATCCTTCCCTTCTTCCTTTTCTCGGCGCTTTCGGGCCAGCTCGCGGACGACCACGACAAGGCGAAGCTTATCCGCATCATCAAGCTTGCCGAGATCGGCATCATGATCTTCGGCGGAGCCGGCATCATGCTTGCCAACATCCCGCTGATGCTGGCCGCGGTCGGCCTGATGGGAGTCCATTCGACATTCTTCGGGCCGATCAAATATGCGATTCTGCCGCAGCATCTTCGTCACGACGAAGTGCTGGGCGGCACCGGCCTCGTCGAAGCGGGCACCTATATTGCGATCCTGGGCGGCACGATCCTCGCCGGCATGCTCGCCGCGACGCCGCAAGTCGCTGCCGCGGCCACGATCGGCATCGCCATTCTCGGCTTCCTCGCTGGGCGTCAGGTCCCTCCTGCCCCACCGGCGGCTGAGCGCATCCCGTTCAACTGGCACATCATCCACGCCTCGATCGCGCTGGTCAGCGCGACCTTGCACATCCGAAGGCTGTTCCTCGCCATCCTGTCGATCAGCTTCTTCTGGACGATCGGGGCGGTGCTGATCATCATTTTCCCGCCGCTCGTGAAGAACGTGCTGGGCGCAGACGAGCAGGTCGCAAGCCTGTTCATCGCCATCTTCTCGATCGGCATCGCGATCGGTTCGATCCTCATCAACCGCCTCCTCAAGAGCGAAGTCTCGGCCCGTTTCGCACCGGCTTCGGTGATCGCGATGGGCGTCTTCGTGGTCCTCCTTCACTTCGTCTCGCTCGCTTGGGCGAGAGAGGGACCGGGGCTGACCACGCTCGGCAATTTCATCGTACACCCGATGGCGGGCCTCATGATCCTCGCTCTGCTTGGCGTTGCGATCACGGGCGGGATGTTCGTCGTGCCGCTGTACGCGTTCCTGACGACGACCGTGCCGAAGACGGAAACTGCGCGCACCGTGGCCGCCAACAATATCGTCAATTCAGGCGCGATGGTGGTGGGTTCGCTGCTCGCCTTTGCGCTCAGCAGCGCCGGTGTCGGCCCTGTCGGCCAATTGCTTCTTGTCGCCGCAATGTGCCTGGTATCGGCGTGGCTCGGATGGAAGCTCCACCTCGCCTGCGACTGATCGCTAGCCGATCAGGATCGATACAAAGAGAAAGCCCGCAAGGAAGGTTGCGGCGAACAGCTTGAGATCGTCTGACATCTTCCACGCCGGAGTTGCCGGTGCATCCAGCAAGCGCGCGCGGCCACGGCCGAACTTGCGCGGGTGAAGTGCAACGACAGGGCGAGCGAGGTGCATGGTCTAAATCCTAACGCGATCTTTACCATGTGTAGAACTCGCGCAAGAAAAACCCGCTCCCCTCGTCCCGCAGCGGGACAAAGGGCCCTTATTTCACTGGTGAGGATCAGCCGTTGATGGCGGTGCGAAGCGGCGTTTCGTCGCCGCGAACGATGCTGGCCAGTAACTCACGAGCCTGTTCGGCGGGCATCGGCTTTCCGAAATACCAGCCCTGCCCGATCTCGCATCCGAGCCGGACGACGGTCTTGTAGGAATCTTCGTTCTCGATGCCTTCGACGCAGACCGGCACCTGCAGCGCGCTGGCAAGCGTCGTGACGGCGCGGACGATCGCCGAGCTTTCGCGCTTCGAATTGATGTTGGTCACAAAGCTGCGGTCGATCTTGATGATGTCGAACGGAAGCGAGCGCAGATGGGAGAGCGATGAGAAGCCCGTCCCGAAATCGTCGAGCGCCAGACGGATCCCCTGGTTCTTGAGGCTGGTGACGATCGTCCTCGCAAGCTCGATGTCGGCGAACAGCGAGCTTTCGGTGATCTCGATGACCAGCCTCTCGGCCGGGAAGCCCGTATCCGCCAGCGTCTTCACGATCCGCTGGGCAAGCCAGCCGTCGGCAAGCTGATAGGGCGAGATGTTGACGGAGATCTTCAGCTCGGCGTCCCAGTTCGCAGCGTCGCGAAGGGCTTCGGCAATCACATGCTCCGACAGGCGCCCGATCAGGCCGATCTCTTCGGCGACCGGGATGAAAACGTCGGGCCCGATGACCCCGGAAAGGGGGTGAATCCAGCGGGCCAGCACCTCGAACCCCACGATCTGGCCGGTCGCGAGATCGATCTGCGGCTCGAAATAAGGGACGAACTGTCCATGCTCGAGGCCGACGCGGATGCCTTGCTCGATTTCGCCGTGAGCGATGAGCGCTCGCTCCATGCCGGCGTCAAACCAGACGGGGCGAGCCACGCGGCCGCTGCGGGCATGATCCATCGCAATGTCTGCGCGCCGCAGGATATCCGGAATACGGACTGTCGCCGCCGGTGCTGACGCAATTCCTGTAAACGCGCCGACCTGAACGATCTTTTCCTCGAAGAGCAGCGGGCGGGTCACCGTCCGCAGAACCGCTTCGGCAAGCTCGTCCGCCCGGCTCATTTCGTCGGAACGGAGCGCCAGCGCGACGGCGAATTCGTCACCGCTCAAGCGCGCAAGAACCGCATCGGGACCGAGTTCGTCCGTCAGGGACACCGACAACGTCTTCAATAGGCGGTCGCCGGTCTCGTAGCCGTGCTGGTCGTTCACCGCCTTGAAGCGATGCACCTGGAACGAGATGACGACGAGATTGTCGCTCTTAGCCGCCGCCTCCAGGCACAATTGGCCCGCCCGGTCTGCGAAGCCTTTGCGATTGTAGAGCCCGGTGATCGGATCGGTGGTCGCGAGGACGACGGCTCGCCGCTCATGCTCGGCGCGCATTTCCGCTTCGTGCTGGAGATCGACATAGCGCCGCCAGCCGAACAGGATCAGCGCGACATTTAGCGTCAGCGCCGTGCTGGCAAGCCTGACCTCAGGCCACTCCGTGCCGGCGATGCGCAGATTGTTGAAAAAGGCGCTGCCGTTCCAGATGAGCAGCATGACGGCCGTGATGAGCACAGCGAGCACGACAGCGTCGCGACGAGCGTTAATCAGTCTCGAATTGGTCGCGCTCTTCACTCTGGATCCGCCACTTTTAACACGCGGGATCGTGATACTTGGGAACGCTTAATAAATCCCTCTGCGCCGCGCACGAATTTCACTCCGCAAGCGATTGAGGATTTAAGGCAATTCAGCCGATGCTGGTGCGGACGGCGGGACTCGAACCCGCACGCCCTTTAGGGGCAGAAGATTTTAAGTCTCCAGCGTCTACCGGTTCCGCCACGTCCGCATGCCTGCGGCCGTAGCATCATAAGTCGGCGAGCGCGTCCTGGAGATTGAGCCGCTCGCGCATTTCCTTCCCCGGCTTGAAATAGGGCACGCGCTTGGCGTTGACCGACACAGATTCGCCGGTCCGCGGGTTGCGTCCGACGCGCGCATCGCGCTGCCGCGTCGAGAATGCGCCGAAGCCGCGCAGCTCCACCCTCCCACCTTTGGCGAGCTGGTCGGTGATGGAATCAAAAATGGCGCTCACCACGCCTTCGACCTCACGCTGCGTGAGGTCCGGAAAATCGGTGCAAAGCTTTTGCACCAGCTCAGAACGGATCATCGTAGTCCCCGAATCAGGATGGTCCGGCCCCCTACTCCCCCATTTACGAAAGGGCCGCTTGCGATTCAGGCTGTCAGGAAAGCTTGGTTCGCGCAAGCAAGATTTACGCGGCGTTCTCTTGAAAAGAACGCCGCGTAATCCGTGACTTGGTTACTTCTTCTTGGTGGTTTTGCCGGCCTGCGCTTCTTTCAGCGCGGCACCCAGGATGTCGCCGAGCGACGCACCCGAATCCGACGAGCCGTACTGCGCAACCGCCTGCTTCTCCTCGGCGATCTGCATCGCCTTGATCGAGAAGTTCGGCTTCTTCGAACGATCGAACCCGATGACCATCGCATCGAAATGCTGGCCGACCTGGAAGCGCTCCGGACGCTGCTCGTCGCGGTCGCGACCAAGGTCGCCACGCTTGACGAAGCCGACGGCACCATCGTCGCCGACCTGCACATCGAGGCCCGCATCCTGAACGGCGCGGACGATGACGGTGACCGTTTCGCCCTTCTTGACGCCGCCGATGGCAGCACCCGTGCCGGCGCCAGCGCCCGCACCACCACCGCCCTCGAGCTGCTTCATTCCGAGGCTGATGCGCTCCTTCTCGACATCGACGTCGAGAACCTGAGCCTTGACGGTCTCACCCTTGCGGTGAAGCTGCAGTGCTTCCTCGCCCGACACGCCCCAGGCGATGTCCGACATGTGCACCATGCCGTCCACGTCGCCTTCCAGGCCGACGAACAGGCCGAACTCGGTCGAGTTCTTGACTTCGCCTTCGACGACCGAGCCAACCGGATGAGCCTCCGCGAAAGCTTGCCACGGATTCGACTGGGCCTGCTTGAGGCCGAGCGAAATCCGGCGCTTCTCCTCGTCGACCTCGAGCACCTTCACGTCGACTTCCTGGCTGGTGCTGACGATCTTGCCCGGGTGCACGTTCTTCTTGGTCCAGCTCATCTCGGAGACGTGGACCAGGCCTTCGATGCCGGCCTCGAGCTCAACGAACGCGCCATATTCGGTGATGTTGGTCACCCGGCCGCGGAACGTGCCGCCGACCGGATATTTCGCGCCCGCGCCTTCCCACGGATCGCTCTCGAGCTGCTTCATGCCGAGCGAGATGCGCTGCGTGTCCTTGTTGATGCGGATGATCTGCACCTTCACCGTGTCGCCGATGCCGAGCACCTCCGACGGGTGATTGACGCGCTTGTAGGAAATGTCGGTGACGTGGAGCAGGCCGTCGATGCCGCCCAGGTCCACAAAGGCGCCGTAATCGGTGATGTTCTTGACGACGCCGTCGATGACCTGACCCTCGGCCAGGCTCTGGATGAGGCCGCTGCGCTGCTCGGCGCGGGTCTCTTCGAGGATCGCGCGGCGCGACACGACGATGTTGCCGCGGCGACGGTCCATCTTCAGGATCTGGAACGGCTGCGGCAAGTCCATCAGCGGCTGGACGTCACGAACCGGACGGATATCCACCTGGCTGCCAGGGAGGAAGGCCACGGCGCCGCCGAGGTCGACGGTGAAGCCGCCCTTGACGCGGCCGAAGATTACGCCGTCAACGCGGTTGCCGGCTTCGAATTCCTTCTCAAGCTTGTCCCATGCGGCCTCGCGGCGAGCGCGGTCGCGGCTCAGCATGGCTTCGCCCTGCGCATTCTCGACGCGGTCGACGAACACTTCGAC
>Ga0070671_100002147_pt1 | contig 15233 bp, 11 predicted proteins | sample KBSS73metaG_FD_65341 | JGI IMG/M metagenome (GOLD analysis project Ga0070671, IMG submission 65341) | Switchgrass rhizosphere microbial communities from Kellogg Biological Station, Michigan, USA - KBS S7-3 metaG | ecosystem: Host-associated > Plants > Roots > Rhizosphere > Soil ...
GGAATGCGCTTGTCGACCGCTGCGGCCCAGCCTTCGCGCAGCGCTCCAACCTCGAGGATACGTCCGGCGCTTTCCACAGAGTTCCAGAACTCTGCAGCATCCTGCAGCTGCTCTGCGGGGACATTTGCCGCCGACCAGTTCCAATTCGCAGCGATGGCCAGCGAACGACCCTCATTGACGAGCAGAAGCCCGCCGGGAGCATCGACGATATCGGCAAAGGCCTTCACGATCCGTTCCCCAAGCGGCGGCGCGTCAGGTCCGGCATGACCCAATGTCTCGGTGAAGCGGAGCCACTCGGTCCGGTAGTCGTACCGGTGCTCGAACAGATGCTTGGTGAGTTTCACTTTGGCCCAGCCGCGGGCGCGAGCGCTTGGCAGGAGAACCATGGCGCCGACCGTCATCACGGCCAGCACTCCGACCATGATCGTTGCCGACCAGTCGACGCCGGTGCCGCGAAGGGCCGTGGCGACGATCGCCATCAACGCGAAATATGCGCAGATGCCAAGCAGCGAGAGCGACTGGAACGTGGCAGCTCGCGAGAGCCGGAAGCGCCATCCCTGGTCGTGCCGGGCTCCGAGCGCGAACAAGGGCGCGGACAGCGCAACCGAAACGCCGCGCCATTGCGATAGCGAAAGCGCTGTGGGCGATCCGATATAGGCGACGGTGTAATAGTTGAGGTCATAGCCCCACATCCATGCAAGCCCGAGCATTGCGAGGCGAATATGTGACCGGCTCGCTGGCGCAGCCTGACCGTAAAAGTTGTGCACGAGGACCAGCGCACCCGCAGCCGTCGTAACCCGCAGGATGAGGCTGGTCTGAGCGATTGCCGCTGCCGGCGTGATCAAGTTCAGCGCGTCCGCGACGAGCTGAAGGCCGATGACCGCCCCGACCGCGCCGTAGACCCAGCGCACGCCGTGCTGACGCTCGTCGCGGGCCGATGACAGGTTGTAGAGCAGTCCGATCCAGACGAGGTTTCGCGCGCTTTCAGCGAACGTCACCAGCCCGTGGCGCGGCATGACTGCTTCCAGCCAGGCCCAGCAGGCAGTCATCGCGAATGCCGCGAGCAGCAGGCGCTGCCCCGGCTGGCGCGAAGCGTCGCTCAGGCGCCACAGCAGGAGCGAGGCGAACAGCATCGCAGCAAGCGCGTGGCTCCAGAAGGTGATCAGCGCGTTCACGCTGCCTGAGCGACTGTCAAATCCGCCGACATGTACGCGGGTGTCGCTAAATTTTACAAAGAAGTGGTGAATGTTCGGGCAATTCGCGCATTTAGCCTTCACACGGCAGGAGAAGCGTAATGGTCGAGAAACGGCGCATCGGCGACAGCACGATCGAGGTGGCGCCGCTCGCGCTCGGCGGGAATGTGTTCGACTGGACGGCGGACGAGCAGGCGAGTTTTGCAGTGCTCGACGCCTTCGTCGATGCCGGCGGCAACATGATCGACACCGCTGACGTCTACTCGGCATGGGTGCCTGGCCACAAAGGCGGCGAGAGCGAGACGGTGATCGGCCGCTGGCTCAAGCGCGATCCCAAGAAGCGCGACAAGGTGATCATCGCGACCAAGGTGGGAATGCTGGACGGCCAGATCGTCGACGGCGAGTACGAGACGGTGCTCCATCCGAACGTCATTGCCCGAGCTTGCGACGATTCCCTGCGGCGCCTCGGGATCGAACGGATCGATCTATATTATCAACACCGAGACGATCCTAAGACGCCACTCGAACAGTCCCTCGAAGCGTTCCAACGGCTTCGCGAAGAGGGGAAGATCCGCACGGTCGGACTTTCGAACTTCACCGGGCCGCGGATCGACGAGGCGTTCGACGCAGCCAAGCGCCTCGGCATCACCAAGCCGGTCGCATTGCAGCCGAAGTACAATCTCCTTGAGCGCGACTCCTTCGAGATGGAGCTGCGGCCCGTCGCAGAGCGGCACGACCTTGGCGTCTTCCCTTATTACGCGCTCGCAAACGGCTTTTTGACCGGCAAATACCGAAGCAAGGATGACCTCGGCAAAAGCACCCGCGGCCAGCGCGTCGCCGCTTATCTTGAGGGCAGGGGGATGCGCGTGCTGGATGCCTTGGACGAGATTGCTAGCGAAACCGGCGCAGCCCTTGCGACGATTTCGCTCGCGTGGCTCATGGCTCAACCCACGATCGTCGCGCCGATTGCCAGCGCGACTAGCGTCGACCAGCTCAAGGAACTCACAGCGGCCATGGAGCTGAAGCTTTCCGGGGATCAGCTCGCACGGCTCGACGAAGCGAGCGCGGAGACGGAACCAGCCTAGCCTTTCTTCAGAATATCCAGCGACGCGACCGTCATCGCTTCGGTGGCGGTCGAGATCACTGCTTCGGCATCCGGAGCCCACAACGGACTGTGAAGCGAAGGCAGTTTGTTGATGTCGCCAGCCGCAGCATCCCACTTCGCTTTAGGCACGCCGCCGACCCAGAAGATGGTGCTTTGCTTGGTCTTGTCGGCGAGCCAGAAACGGCTGAAGTCTTCGGCCGCCATGATCGGCTTGGGCTGCGTGACCCGGTCGGCGCCGAAGTGGCTGGCGAACAAGCTGCGGAGACGTTCCGAAAAGGGAGAAGTGTTGAAAGTCGCGTCGGCCGACGGCTGCTCGATCTCGACGATTGGCATCAGGTCGTCGGGAAGCCCCGACGCAATTGCCTCGCCCCGAGCGATCCGTTTGATGCCGTCGAGCAGCAGCTTTCGGGTCTCCGGCGTATAGCTGCGCACCGTCAGCGCCAGATCGGCATGATCGGGAATGATGTTGCTCTTGCTGCCGGCATGGAAGCTGCCGACGGTCACGACAGCAGGCTCGAGCGGATTATTCTCTCGGCTCACCAACGTCTGGAGCGACATGACGATCTTCGAAGCGAGGACGATGGGGTCCCTGGTCGTCTGCGGCGACGCTCCGTGGCCGCCGAGCCCCTTCACGTGGATATTGACTGTGTCGACGTTGGCGAGCGCGTAGCCAGTCGGAACGCCGATGACTCCCGCGGGGAGCTGCGCGCTGTCATGGAACGCGAGCAGGTAATCGGGCTTGGGAAAGCGCGTGAAAAGTCCGTCGTCGAGCATCGCTTTCGCGCCCATGACGAGCTCTTCGCCTGGCTGAAGCACCATGACGATGGTCCCTGACCACTGATTTTTCATCGCCGCGAGTCGGCGTGCCGTACCGAGCCAGGTGGCCACGTGCGTGTCGTGGCCGCAGGCGTGCATGACGGGCGTCTCCGACCCGTCCGGAAGCTTGCCTATGACTTTGGACGCGAACGGCAGGCCGGTCTGCTCCTTCACCGGCAACGCATCCATGTCGGCACGGATGAGCAGAACGGGGCCGGGACCGTTCTTCATCACCGCGACGACGCCGGTCTTGCCGACATGTTCGGTCACGTCGAAGCCCAGCTTCCGCATCTCCGCGGCCAATTTGGCCGGCGTGCGGACTTCCTGCATCGACAGTTCGGGGTTGGCGTGCAGGTCGCGATAGAGCGTCATCAGCTGCGGCATGTCAGCACGGATCGCATCCGAGAGGCCCGAAGCGGCGGCGGCAGGTGTGGTGACGGTCATCGCGGCAGCGGCCAGCACTAGCAGTTTCTTCATCAACGCGCTCCGGTAGTCATGGGGACCAGCTCCATCACGTCGAGCTGGGATTCGAAATGGGGCTTTGGCATGATCAGCCGCCAGCGAGCGGGGCCGATGCGCTCGACGTAGCCGGCAACGTCGCGGGTCTCATCCTGGCCATATTGCAAGGCGCGGGTCTCATCGCCCAGCACAAGGGTGCCGAGGAAGACTTCGCGGACGGCATCGTTAGGAAAGAGGACGCCGGCATAGCGTTGCGAGCCACTTAGCTTGTCCAGACGCTGGATCTGGTGCGTCGGCCTAAGCTGGCACGTGAAGCCGGGATAAGCGACGTAGTCCAGGTTACCGGCCGACTTCGCGCCCAGCTTGATGACCCGGCAGCGGTACATTCCATTCGGGATCGCGCCGTTGCCGAGTGCCGCGTCCGGATTGAGCAGCGTCCCATCGCGGTCGATTTCCACGCCATGACCGGACTTTCGCGCCGCATCCAGCGCGGCCGTAAAGGTCAAACGCCAATCGCGAAGCCGGTCGCGGTCGTCCTGCGTCGCGACCTGTCGCCAATTGGTGGTCCACTCGGCGATCATGCCCGCGGGTTGCCGAATGACGCTGCAACCGGAGCATGCGAAAGCGAGAAGGATAAGGGGAGCCACGCGCATCGGACCGGAGCTTAGGCGGCAGTCCACCCGCCGTCGATGCTGAGATTGGCGCCGGTGATCGACCGCGCTTCCTCGCGGCAGAGGAAGACTGTGAACGCCGCTACTTCTTCCGGAGTGACGAAGCGCTTGGTCGGCTGCGCTGCAAGGAGGACGTCGTTCATAACCTGTTCGCGGGTCAGGTTCCGCGCTTTCATCGTGTCCGGGATCTGCTGTTCCACCAAAGGTGTCCAGACGTAGCCCGGAGAGATGCAATTCACCGTGATGCCGGACTGCGCGGTTTCCAGTGCGACCGACTTTGTAAGGCCCGCGACGCCGTGCTTGGCGGCGACATAGGCGGACTTGTTCGGGGAGGCGACGAGGCTGTGCGCACTGGCGGTGTTGATGATCCGGCCCCAGCCCTTGTCCTTCATTCCGGGGATCGCCAGCCGCGTCGTGTGGAACACGGCGGAAAGGTTGATGGCGATGATCGCATCCCACTTCTCAGGCGGGAAATCCTGCACAGGCGAGACGTGCTGGATGCCGGCATTGTTGACCAGGATGTCCGGGCCGCCGAGTTGGTCGGCACAACGCTTCATCATCCGTTTGATCGCAGCCGGGTCCGACAGGTCGGCGCCGTCGTGAACCGCCCCGAGCTCGCCGCACTCGCGTTCGATGTCCGCGGCATTGCCGAATCCATTGATCATCAGCTTCGCGCCTTCGGCGGCGAGAGCCTTTGCAATCGCCAGACCGATGCCTGACGTCGAACCGGTGACGAGCGCCACCTTACCTTCGAGAATCATGAGGCCTCCTTTAAAGCGGGCGCTAGGCGGGACGGAGGCTTGTTTGCAACCGTAACGAACCTCGCGCATTGGACCGGCGACGAAGGAGAGCGGCATGCGTTTCGGCGACGAGCCTGAGAGCAGCAATTTCGAAGATGCCACGGGCCGGAGCGGTATGGGTTTTGGCGGCGGTGGCGGAAATGCCCTTGGATGCCTGCTTCCGCTAGTCGCCAGCCGGTTCGGGATCGGCGGCGTCATCGTGCTCGTGATCGGATATTTCCTCCTCAGTTCGCTCGGCGGCCTCGGTGGAGGTGGAGGAGGCGGCGGCAGCCTGGCTCCTACGTCGCAGCAGAGCGCTCCTGCGGGTCAAAGTACCCTCGACCCGAACACACGGCATTTCATGCTGCAGGTACTCGGCTCGACGGAGAAGACGTGGAACCGGCTCTTGGGCGGCCGTTACACGCCGACGACGCTCGTCGCCTATTCGCGATCCTATCAGTCAGGTTGCGGCGCCGCTCAGTCGGCGATGGGGCCGTTCTACTGCCCGACCGACAAGAAAATTTATCTCGACACGGAGTTCTTCAACGAGTTGTCCCAGCGCTTTCAGGCACCTGGCGACTTCGCGGAAGCCTATGTGATTGCGCACGAGGTGGGTCACCACGTCCAGGACCTGACGGGCACGCTCGACCAGGCGCATAACCTTCAGGCGCGCTCAGGCGAGACTGAGGGCAATGCCATTCAGGTCAAGGTCGAGTTGCAGGCCGACTGCTACGCCGGCGTTTGGGCGAAGAACGCGAAGGATCCGGAAGGCCGCCCGGTCATGGAGCAGGGCGACTTCGAGGAAGGGATGCGCGCGGCGGAAGCCATCGGCGACGATACGCTACAGAAGCAATCGCAGGGCGTCGTCGTCCCTGACAGCTTCACCCACGGCACGTCCGCCCAGCGCATGGCGGCACTTCAGAAAGGCTATACGACCGGCGACCCGAACGCCTGTCAGTACTAGAGCTTGACCAGCATCTTCCCGGTGTTTTCGCCCTTGAACAGGCCAAGGAATGCATCGGGCATGCTCTCCAGCCCTTCGACGACGGTTTCGCGCGACTTGACCACGCCGCTCGCTAGCCACGGGCCCATTTCGGCGTAGAACTCCGCTATGCGCGGGAAATAGTCGAAGACGATGAAGCCCTTTAGGCGGATGCGCGCGGCGACGATCCGCATGATGAAACGATAGGCCTGCGGCTCGGCCTTGTTGTAGCCCTCGATCATTCCGCAGATCGCGAACCGCGCATTGTTGCGCGCCAGTGCGAATGCGGCGTCGAGATGATCGCCGCCGACATTGTCGAAATAGACGTCGATGCCGTCGGGAGCGACGGCAGCAAGCGACTTGAGCACCGATCCCGCCTTGTAGTCGATGACGTGGTCGGCCCCGAGTGAGCGAACGAACTCGCATTTTTCCGGCCCGCCGGCCGAGCCGATGACGGTCATGCCTTTGGCTTTGGCGATCTGCACGACGACGCTGCCGACTGCGCCGGCGGCCGCGGACACAAAGACGATGTCGCCTTCCTTGGCTGAGGCCGCGTCAAGCAGCCCGAAGTAAGCGGTCATGCCGGTCACACCGAGCACACCGAGGAATTGCTCGGGGCTCGCACCGAGGTTGGGCAACTTGTTCGCGGTGCGGGATGCGACGACCGACTCATCCCTCCAGCCGGACATGTGCTGGACAAGGTCGCCTGGCTGGAACCCCTCGGCGTTGCTCTCGACGACCTCGCCGATCGCGCCGCCGTCCATCGGCTCGCCGACCTGGAATGCCGGGACGTAGCTTTTCACGTCATTCATGCGCCCACGCATGTACGGGTCGACCGAGAGCCAATGGTTGCGCACCCGGATCGTGCCGTCCGCCAGCGGCGGAAGCACAACATCTTTCAGCTCGAAATTGTCGTCGGTCGGCATTCCTTGCGGGCGGCTCTTTAGATGCCAGGCGCGGGCCATTCTCGTTCTCCTGTTGGTATGGCCATAAGCTGCGACCCGGAGACAAGAAAGACCCGGCGGTGAAGGGGACGGCACCGCCGGGTCTCCATTCAGCCCCTCTGGGGAGAGGCTCAGCTGTCTAACGCCTTAGCGGCGGTAGGTGCCTTCGAAGCTGCGATCGAGCATGCGCGGGCCCATTTCGCCCTGGTCCTCACGCTCGAACAATGCCCGGTTGCGGCTTTCGTCGCGCCAGCGCTCGCGCGCCTCGTCAGCCGAGCAATTGAGGATAACGCGGTCGCCTTCGACCTTCTCGATCTCCGAGCAGCTGAGCGAATGGTGTGCGCCGCCGCTTTCCGGATCAGCCTTGGTCAGGATGATGCGGTCGCCGGCCACCTTATCGACGGTGCCGACATGTTTCTTGTCATTGCCGACGACTTCTATGTGCTCGCGGATCTGTCCGAGCAGCCCGCGCTTCTGCTGTCGCCGTTCGCGCCAGCCGACGAAGTCGTCCTCGAACCGCGAGTGGTTTTCGCGACGGTAGTCCTCATAGTCGCGATCGAGCTCACTCATATGGCGGCTGCGCCAGCTGCTGTAGTCGGGATCCTCGTGGCGTGAGCGATCGGACCAGTCCGAAGTCCCGGCGCGGCTGGTTCGGCGATAGGGATCGCGGCCCCATTCGCTATCCGAACGGTCCCGTTCGAAGCGGTTCTGGCGATCATAGTCGCCGAAGCCACGCTCGCCGCGGTCGAAGAACGGCCCGGACTCATAATCCCTGCCGCGGCCATAGTCGCCAGTCATCGGGCGGTTGCCGCGCTGACGCTCCCGGTCGAAGTCGCGCTCGCGACCCAGTTCGCGGCGCCACGACGGGTTGTAGTCGCTCTCACTCCAGCCGCCGCGCTCGTTGAGGCCGCGGGTCTGGTACCAGTCGCGGTCACGATCGGAGCTGCGCCCATAATCGCGGTCGCGCGAACTCCAGCCGCCTTCGCGGCCGTCGCGCATGTGGTCCTCGCGGCGGCGGCGCTCGGCCTCATCGTCGCCGAACCAGGAGGCGACCTCGTCGCCCGCCCGCTCGAAGAAGCCGCGCTCGTCGCGGCGGCCGCGATTCTCGAAGCGGTCGTCGTCGGACCATCGGGAACGTTCATCACGCGGCGCATTCCGCGTGTCGTATCGGTCATATGCCATGTTCATCCTCCAGGTGTTGGGCCGGCGGTCGGGCCGGCCGGAAACTGGAGAGAAAACGAACAGCGGTTAAAGGCCGTTCCTGCCAAACCGATGCTGCGCTGCACCAAATCGGCAGGGCGAGAGCCGCGCGGGACAGGCAATCAGCGGGTCATTGAAGTCTGCGCCGGCGGCTGGTGGAGCTGAGGGGAATCGAACCCCTGACCTCTGCAGTGCGATTGCAGCGCTCTCCCATCTGAGCTACAGCCCCGCACCGGCGAAGCGGCTCCTTAGCGGCGCTCCTCAGGCCACGCAATCGCCGTCCCTCAATTCTTGTCGTCGCCCGCATCCATCACGGTCTGCTGAACGCCCGTCGAGCTCGCATCGACGCTCGCCTGCGTGACGAGCACGGTGGTGCCCGGCTGGATCACCGAGCGCATGTTTGTCACGAAGGCCGCGGGCAAGTGCATCTGCTCGACCCGCTCCGTAGAGATGATCTCGGCGGATTCGCCGGTGAGATTAGCAACGCCGACCGAGATCCACTGAGGTTTGGCACCACCCGTCAGGGTCATCACCTGTGGCTGGTCGGTTTGTTGAGCGACGACCGCATGGGCGCGGCCGATCTCGACGCCATTGCGCAGCACGACCACCTGCTGGTCCTTGGTCGAGATGATGATCGACACCGGGCCGGTCGGCGAAGCGTCCGGAGTCCAGGTGAACTGGCCGTCGGGAGAGAGTGGCATTGCAGGCACTTTGGTGACACCCGCCATCGCCGGCGCGAGCACGCCCGCCGCGGGGCGCTTGACGGGATCTTCGCTGCCGCCGGCGATGACGACCGTTCCCCCCATCGGTGTCACTTCGAACAGCCGCTTGGCGAACTCCATTGGCAGTCGGACGCAGCCGTGGCTCGCCGGGTAGCCCGGAAGGTTGCCGGCATGCATTGCCACCCCCATCCAGGTCAGCCGCTGCTGGAACGGCATTGACGCGTCGTCATAGGTCTTCGAATGGTGGACTTCGTTCTTCTCGAGGATGGTGAAGACGCCAGTCGGCGTTTCGTGGCCGTCCTTGCCCGATGAGATGGTGGAAACGCCGATGCGGACGCCGTTGCGGTAGACGGTCGCGCGCTGGCGGGTGAGGTCGACATAGACCAGCACCGGCCCCGACGGCGCGATCTCCGGCTTCAGCACCCACTCGCCGGGTTTCAGCTTGTCGGCCTGCCGCGCGAGCTCCAGCTGCGCAGAATTCTTCGCGCCCTGCGCGAAGAGCGGCGTCGCAGTCGCCGCGGAAATCAGGCTAAATGCGAGGAAAGCGCGTGCGAGCTTGCGCATGATGTGCCCCCGTGTTGAGCAACCACCTGTAATGTTAATCCGCACCAAGAAAAAGGGACGCTCGGAGCTTTGACCGGCGTGAAAGGCAGCACGCGCGCACCGCAAACCCAAGTAACTTGCCTCAGCGCGGTGGCCGTGCGACCGTCTTGATGCCACCGCTGAGTTTTGCGGCTGACGCGTGCAGCACTCGGGGAAGGCTGTACCATGACATACGGGGCGGACGGGCGCGAGGGTCGCGCCCGATGATCTTTAACTCACTCACGTTTCTGGTCTTTTTCGGCTGCGTGATGGCGCTGCACTATGCGCCGTTCTTTTCGTGGCATCAGAAGAAGATCAACCTGCTGATCGCCTCCTACCTGTTCTATGCCGCCTGGAATCCGCCCTTCGTCATCCTGCTGTGGATTTCGACCGTGGTCGACTGGTGGGCCGCGCAATGGATGGTTCGAGCCAAGCGCGAACGGACGCGCAAGGCTTGGATGCTGACCAGTGTCGCGGTGAACCTCGGGATGCTCGGCTACTTCAAGTACGGCGGGTTCTTGCTCCAGAATTTCGTGGAGATCGCCGGGTCGCTTGGGATCATTTACCATCCGCCCGGTTGGGACATCGTTCTGCCCGTCGGCATCAGCTTCTATACATTTGCGACCCTGTCCTACACGCTCGACGTCTATCTCCGGCGTTCGAAGCCCGCGGGAAGCTTCCTCAATTACGCGCTGTTCGTGACCTTCTTCCCGCATTTGGTCGCGGGTCCCATCATGCGCCCTACTGAGCTCGTTCCGCAGTTCGAGGAGCCACGACAGGCCAAGCCGAACCAGATCTTCTTCGGCCTTGCCCTGCTGACCCTCGGGCTATTCCAGAAAGTCGTTCTTGCAGACGGCTTCCTCGCGCCGGTGGTGGAGGCGGTGTACGACGCGCACGACAAGGTGCCCGGCATGCTGGACAGCTGGGTCGCGACGCTGGCTTTCGCGGGACAGATCTTTTGCGACTTCGCTGGCTATTCGACTTCCGCCATAGGGATCGCCTTGTGCCTCGGCTTCGCGATGCCGGACAATTTCCGCTTCCCCTACGGCGCGGTCGGCTTCTCCGATTTCTGGCGGCGCTGGCACATCACCTTGTCGAGCTGGCTAAGGGATTATCTCTACATCCCGTTGGGCGGGAACCGTCGCGGGCAGGGGCGGACATACATGGCCCTGATGGGAACGATGCTTCTGGGCGGCCTATGGCACGGAGCCAACTGGACCTTCGTCGTCTGGGGCGGACTGCATGGGCTTTATCTGTCAGCCGAACGCTGGCTGCGGTCCCGATTCAAAGGTTTCACTCCCGGACGATTATCGATGATCGGGTTGGCACTGCTGACCTTCCTTCTCGTCAACATTACGTGGGTCTTCTTCCGCGCGAAGACGTTCGCCGGAGCGGGGGTGGTGTTGACGGGCATGGCCGGAATGCAGGCCAGGCCCGATCCTTTGATCGCCGTGGGCCCAATGATCATCGCTATGCTGATCGTGTCCGCCATTTTCGGAACTCATCTGGCGATGCGCAACACGACGCTGGAGGCGGTAGTCGAGCGCACACCGACCGTCGCCATCGCGGGCATCTGGACGATCTTGCTGTTCGCAGTGATCGTCGAGCAGGGGCAAGGCAGTGCCTTCATCTATTTCGCGTTCTGACGTCCACCAGGCGGAAGTCCGCGGGGTTCGCGAAGGCGCGCTTCCGGCGGGCCTGCGGCAAACCGCCTCGAACCGCCCGGGCCAGGCGCAGCCGGTACCGACCCGAGATATTCCGCTTCGGCCGTGGGTGAGAATGGGGACGTTCGTCTTTTGCGCTGTAACCTTGATGACGGTGGTTTGGGAATGGAATGCAAGGACCAACCTAGGCCTTCGCGCAGGCGATATCGACGATAGCCCGCAGGCATGGGCCGAGGCACGCCGCGCTGCTGATCATGCTCCCGTCGCGATCATCGGTGACAGCCGGATTCTATTCGATACGGATCAAGAGCGGTTCGAACAATTGACGGGCGTGCGGCCAGTTCAGGTCGCACATGTCGGCACCGATGCGCGCGCACTGCTCGAGCATTTTGCTAACGATTCAAATTTCCACGGCCTTCTCATCGTCGGGATGGCGGACACGATGTATTTCGGAATGCCGGCAATAGGACTCGCCGGGAATGCGGTGCACAACTACGAGAAAAACGGAAAGCCGTCGCAGCTCACTGGCCTGTGGCTCGACCGATGGTTGCAGAACTATCTCGCATTCATGGACGCGGACTATCGGCTGAGCCGCTGGGCGCCGCGGTTCGACAATGGGTGGCGCAAAGGCGCCGACAGTCCCTACGAAGACGTCTGGAAGATTTCGGAGAGCTTCCCGGGCCGGCAATATTTCATGTGGGATCGCATTCTGACCGACCCCTATCTCAGGGGTCATGCGCGCCATGCCTGGGACGGGTTCAAGGGTCCGAACATCCCACCCGCGCTCGCGAACAAGGTCATCGCCCGGTCCGCAGAGGCTGTGCGGCGTATCCGATCCCGTGGTGGTGACGTGATCTTTATCCGGCCGCCTTCGGCACCGCAGCTGCGCGTCAACGAACAGAAGCGCATTCCGCGAGAGCTGGGTTGGGACCGGCTGCTGATCGGCGCCAACGCCAAAGGAATTCACGCCGACGACCTGCCGCGGGCCCAGAAGCTGGTACTGCCCGAATGGTCGCACCTCAGCCACAAATGCGCGACCGTCTTCACCGACGCCTATGTGCGAAGATTGGTCGAACTTACTGCGCGATTGAAGCTGCGCCCGAATGGCCCTCCGGCTTTGGATCGACGGGACTGTGTCCCTGCCGCGCAAGCTGGAGTGACATCGAGCGCGGCTTTTCGGGCGCCGCTCTAATCAACGGCGGTGCAACCGTTTCAGCTTCTCAACGTTGCCTTTCCCAAATCAAATCAACTCGAAGCGCCCGTTGGGCGCTGCCGAATGGACGGGCACACGAATGGAAACTCAGGGAAAGGCGCAGACCGGCGTCGAGGGGCTTGACGATATCCTCGCGGGCGGGCTGCAGCGCGGTCGCGTCTATCTGATTGAAGGCAGCCCCGGTACGGGAAAGACGACCATCGCTACGCAGTTCCTGCTCGCGGGCGCAGCGGCGGGCGAGCGCGGGCTTTACATCACTTTGTCCGAAACCGAGGAGGAGCTGCGGGAGAGCGCGACCTCGCACGGCTGGACGTTCGACGATCCGATTGGCGTCTACGAGCTGGTTCCCCCGGAAAGCCTGCTCGACGAGGATCAGCAGCAGAGCCTGCTTTACTCGTCCGACCTGGAACTCGGTGAAACGACCAAGCGAATCTTCGAGGCAATCGAGGAGGCGAATCCGCGGCGGATCGTGGTCGACAGTCTGTCGGAGATCCGGCTGCTCGCGCAAAGCTCGCTGCGCTATCGGCGCCAGGTGCTGGCACTGAAGCATTATTTCGCCCGCAAGGGCGGGACGGTGGTGATGCTCGACGACCTCACCAGCGATACGCACGACAAGACCGTTCACAGCGTCGCGCACGGCGTCATCCGGCTCGAGGAGCTGGCGCCCGATTATGGCGCGGAGCGGCGTCGGCTGCGGGTGATCAAATATCGTGGGCAGAGCTTCCGCGGCGGCTTCCATGACATGATCATCAAGACCGGCGGAGTGACGGTGTTTCCGCGGCTCGTTTCCGCCGAGCACAAGCGCGAGTTCAGCCGCGACGCGCTGCCGAGCAACTCGGCCGAGCTTAACAAGCTGCTGGGCGGCGGAGTCGAGCGCGGGTCGAGCACATTGGTGCTGGGACCGGCGGGGACCGGCAAGTCGCTGTTGACGCTGAGCTTTGCCGTGCGGGCGATCGAGCGCGGCGAAAGCGCGGCGATGTTTATCTTCGACGAGGAACTTGGGCTGCTGTTCGAGCGTGCGAAAGGGCTCGGGCTGGATCTCGCAGCGCTCAAGGATACCGGCCGCCTGATCATCGAGCAGGTCGACGCCGCCGAGCTCGCGCCCGGCGAGTTTGCGCAGCGTGTGCGGACCTGCGTGGAACAGCATCAGGCACGCACGGTCGTGATCGACAGCCTCAATGGCTACCAGGCGGCGATGCCGGAGGAGAAGCAGCTAATTCTCCATATGCACGAGCTGCTTCAGTTCCTGAACCGGCAGGGCGCCACGACCTTCCTGACTGTCGCGCAGCATGGACTGGTCGGCGACATGCGCGCGCCCGTCGACGTCACCTATCTCGCTGACACGGTGATCCTGCTCCGCTATTTTGAGGCGGTGGGACGAGTCCGGCGTGCGATTTCGGTGATCAAGAAGCGCACCAGCGCGCACGAGGACACGATCCGCGAGTATCGCATCGGCAAGGGCGGGATCACGCTCGGGCCGCCGCTAATGAACTTCCAGGGCGTGCTGCGCGGCGTGCCCGAGATGATTGGAGTCGAGGAAGCGCTGATGGAGGCGGAGCCGAGGTGACGCCGGGCGACCGATCCGTAACTGCACTGATCCTTGCGCCGCGCGGCCGCGATGCGGCCGTCGCTGCCGGTATGCTGCGGGAGTCGCAAATCGCGTCAGTGATCTGCCCCGATCTCGAGTGCCTGGCGAGCGAGCTGCCGAACGGCGTCGGCTTCGTGCTGGTGACCGAAGAAGCGCTGCTCGGCCGCGACCTGCGCGCGCTTTGCGCCTGGATCGACGAGCAGCCGGAATGGTCCGATCTTCCCTTCGTTCTGCTGACGCACAAGGGCGGCGGGCTCGAGCGCAATCCCGAAGCGGGGCGGCTGCTTGACGCGCTCGGCAACGTCACGTTCCTCGAGCGTCCGTTCCACCCGACGACCTTGGTCAGTCTGGCGCGGGCGGCGCTACGGGCACGCCTACGACAATATGATGCGCGTGCTCGCCTCGAAGAGCTTCAGCAGAGCGAGGAGCGGCTCCGCACCGCGAACGAGACCCTCGAGGCGCGCGTGGTAGAGCGGACGCGTGACCACGAGCTTGCGCTCGCCAAGCTGCACCAGGCGCAGAAGCTGGAGACGCTGGGACAGCTGACAGGCGGCGTCGCCCACGACTTCAACAACCTGCTCACCCCAATCATCGGCAACCTCGATCTGCTGCGTCGACGCATGGCCGTGAACGATGCGTCACAGCGGCTCATCGACGCCGGGCTGCAGGCGGCGAGCCGCGCGGCGACACTGGTGCAGCGGCTCCTTGCATTCGCGCGGCGGCAGGATCTCCGAGTGCGGTCGGTCAACGTCGGCACTTTGCTCGAGGGCATGAAAGACCTGATCCGCCGCTCGCTCGATCCAGCGATCGAGGTCCAGATCAGCTACGAGCCCGATCTGCCGCCGGCGCATGTCGATCCGAACCAGCTCGAGCTTGCCATCCTCAACCTCGCCATCAACGCCCGCGACGCCATGCCGCGCGGTGGCAAGTTGTCGATTGAAGCCGAAGCCGCAACCGCGAAGGGCGCGGGGGAATTGCGTGCCGGCGACTATGTGCGGATCACCGTCCGCGACAGCGGCGTCGGCATGGATGAGCGGACGCTGGCGCGCGCGATCGAGCCGTTCTTTTCGACCAAAGGCGTCGGCAAGGGTACCGGCCTTGGACTGTCGATGGTGCACGGCCTCGCGGCGCAGCTCGGAGGCGTTCTCAATCTCACCAGCAGCCCCGGAGGGGGAACCACCGCCGAAATCTGGCTGCCGAAGGCAATGGAGGCGGCGCGCGCCGAAGATCTCGAATCCCGCTCGCCCGTCCGGGCAGCGCGGGAGGCGACAATCCTGCTCGTCGACGACGAGGAGCTGGTGCGGATCGGTACCGC
>Ga0070671_100002148_pt1 | contig 15230 bp, 13 predicted proteins | sample KBSS73metaG_FD_65341 | JGI IMG/M metagenome (GOLD analysis project Ga0070671, IMG submission 65341) | Switchgrass rhizosphere microbial communities from Kellogg Biological Station, Michigan, USA - KBS S7-3 metaG | ecosystem: Host-associated > Plants > Roots > Rhizosphere > Soil ...
ACGCCGGGCCACGAGGATTTCTCGGAGGACACCTATCGCGTGCTGACGGCCGTCGACGCCGCGGTCATGGTGATCGATGCCGCCAAGGGTGTCGAAGCGCAGACGATCAAGCTGCTCGAGGTGTGCCGGCTACGCGCAACGCCGATCATCACGTTCATCAACAAGCTGGATCGCGAAGTGCGCGAACCGCTCGCGCTGCTCGAAGAGGTGGAATCGGTGCTCCACATCGACTGCGCGCCGATCAGTTGGCCGGTCGGCATGGGCAAGCGCTTTCGCGGCGTGTTCCATCTTTTAAACGAGCGACTGCTTCGCTTCGCGCCAGGCGAGGAGCGCATTGCGACCGATACCGAGTCGATTGTCGGACTCGACAATTCGCGCCTCGACGAGCTGTTTCCGGATGAAACCGGCGCGCTGCGGCATGACGTCGAGCTGATCCGCGCCGCAAGTCATCCGTTCGACCTCGACACGTTCCTCGTAGGCCGGCAGACCCCGGTGTTCTTCGGCTCGGCCATCAACAACTTCGGCGTACAGGAAGTGCTGCAGGCGCTCGTGGACTGGGCGCCGCCGCCGCAGCCGCGCGATGCGACGACCCGCGTCGTCGCGCCGACGGAGCAGGACTTCAGCGGGTTCGTGTTCAAGATCCAGGCGAACATGGACCCGCGTCATCGGGACCGGATCGCGTTCTTCCGCGTGTGTTCGGGCCGCTACCAGCCGGCGATGAAAGTGCGGCATCTGCGAATCGGCCGCGAGATGAAGCTCGCCAACGCGCTGACGTTCATGGCGAACGAGCGCGTCGCGAGCGAGGACGCGGTTGCCGGCGACATCATCGGCATACATAACCACGGGCAGCTGCAGATCGGCGACACGCTGAGCGAGGGCGAGACGCTCGCCTTCCGGGGCATTCCTTACTTCGCCCCGGAGCTCTTTCGCATCGCGCGTCCGCGCGATCCGTTCAAGGCGAAGCCGCTCGCCAAAGGGCTGCGGGAGCTTGGGGAGGAGGGCGCGATCCAGGTGTTCGCGTCCTCGCATACGAACACGCTGCTGCTCGGGGCTGTCGGCCCGTTGCAATTCGAGATCGTCGCCCAGCGGCTTGCGAGCGAGTACAACGTCGACGCGATCTACGAAACGGCGAACATCTCGACGGCGCGCTGGCTGACCTTTCCCGACGATCTCACGCGGCGCAATTTCGAGCGCGAGCAGGCCGCAGCGCTTGCGAGCGATGTCGACGAGAACCCCGTGTTCCTCGCCACGAACAAGTACAACCTGCAGGTGACGATGGAGCGCTGGCCGAAGGTCGGCTTCCATGCGACGCGCGAGCACGGAGAGCGGCTCGTCCACGCCTAGTGTCCCGAGTCAGGATCCCGCTCGGAACTTCTGACTGGGTACACGAGCAACAGCCTTGCAATGTTGCGCCGAGTCGGCGAGCATAGCGTCGAACATCCCCTCGAGTAACGTCGGAAAAGCGCGAGAACGTCGCGCCCTCCGCCCGGTCGAAGCACAGCTCGCCGAACCCACGCGCTCCCGCCAGCGCCTTCTTCATGCAACGAATGGATGCCCCGATGGAACACGTCGAACCGCTGGACCACGATTCCGATTTCGAGCGACCGGTCGACCCTCGCCGGAACCGGTCGAGAGCGAGGAACATCGGGTGGCCGCTCGTGATGATCGCGGCGGTCGCGCTCGCGGGCTACTTCGTGTGGCGGGGCATGCATTCGCCGGAGCCCGCGTCCGCACCTGCCGCGGCGCCGACGCCGGCGCAGACCTCGAACGAACCGTCGGCGCCTGCCGGGCCGAAATACCCGATCGAAGCCGTCGCGCCTGCGACGGAACAGGGCACGTTGCCTGCGCCGGCGGACAGCGATACGACGCTGCACGACGCCCTCGCGGCGCTCTTCGCCGGTGCCCCGCTCGATCGCATCTTCTATCTCGAGCAGATCGTCCCGCGCTTTGTCGCGACGATCGACAACCTGCCGCGGCAGACGGTCGCGCAGTCTCGAATGTCCGTCAAGCCGATCGGCGGAAACATCGACACGTCGCAGGTCGATGGCCAGATCGTGCTCCGTGCCGACAACGCGTCGCGGTACGCGCAATACCTGAAGCTGATGGAGCGCGTGGACACACAGAAGCTCGTGCAGACGTACGCGCGCCTCTATCCCATGTTCCAGAAGGCGTACGAGGAGCTCGGCTACCCGAACGGATATTTCAACGACCGCCTGGTCGAGGTCATCGACCATCTGCTCGCCACGCCGGACGTGCCCGCGCCGGTCGCGCTCGTGCAGCCGAAGGTGCTCTATCAGTTCGCGGACCCCGAGCTCGAAAGCCGCTCCGCCGGCCAGAAGATCCTGTTGCGCATGGGACCCGTCAACGAGTCGCGGGTCAAATCGAAGCTGCGCGAGATCCGGCGCGCGCTGACCGGTCAGCCGTTGCCGCGCTAGCATTCGAGGGGCACGGCGAACGGCAGACGCTTATACGCCCGCCTTCGCGAGAATGACCACCGAGACTCCGCGGGCCGGCTGACGCTCGTCCGCGTTCTGGTACGAGTGCGCGACGTTGCCCGGAAAGCCGAGCACGTCGCCCTCGGCGAGATCGAAACGCTCGCCCACGACGAATATCGTCACCCGTCCGGCAAGGCACGTGAAGAATTCGCGCGTGCCCGGCAGATGCGGCGTGCCACGCATCGAGGCGCCGGCGGCGAAATCCATCAACGTCAGCATTTCCTCCGGGACCCGCTCGGGAACGAGCGCGCGCATCGTCACGCCGCGCCCGCGCGATTGCGTCGCGACGTCCGCAGCCGACCAGCGTCGCACCTTGGCGTGCGGCGCAGCGGTCAGCTCGTCGATCGGGACGCCGAGCGCATTTGCGACCTTCACGAGCACGGTGAGCGACGGGTTGCCGACGCCCGACTCCAGGTTGGCGATCGTCGAGCGGGGCACGGCGGCCGCTTTCGCAAGCGATTCCTGCGTCAGCGCGCGCGCATGGCGAAGGCTCGCCAGGTTCCGCGCGAGATTCGAGGCGACGCGATCAGGCGAGTCCATCGCGTCGACTATTCGTCAACGCAATGGACGCATGGCTTTCGACGATGCGGTCGCATGCCTATTATCTGCGCAAGCCCACAGCGGGAGTCAACTTCATGGACCAGTCCACACCTTCGCGCCATCACCCACTGCGGGGATTGCGCGTTCTCGTCACCGGCGGCACCTCGGGTCTCGGCCGCGCGCTCGTCGACGAATTGCATCAACACGGCGCATCCGTGGCCTTCGTCGCGCGCAGCGAGGCGGCCGTCGCGCGTGTCGCGCAGGAAGTTCCCCACGCGCTCGGCATTGCCGGCGACGTTGCCGACAAGCAAGCGATCCATCGCATCGCCCTCCAGGCACTCGGCTGGCGCGGCGGCCTCGACGTGCTCGTCAACAACGCGTCGAGTCTCGGGCCAGTGCCGCTCGCACCTCTTGCCGACACCGATTGCGAGGCATTCGAAGAGGCGCTCGACACCAACGTGCTTGGACCGTTTCGCCTGACGAAGGCGTTGCTCGGCGCGCTGGCGGCATCGGCGCGTGAAGGACGGGGCGGTGTCGTCGTCAATGTCTCGAGCGATGCAGCCGTCAACGCCTATCCGAACTGGGGTGCCTACGGAGCGAGCAAGGCGGCGCTTTTGCACATGACGCGCATCTGGAACGAGGAATGCGCGGCGCTCGGCATCCGGTTGCTGTCGTTCGACCCGGGCGACATGGATACGCCGCTGCACAAGCTCGCCGTACCCGAGGCGGACCCTGCCACTTTGCGTCGTCCACGGGCGTCGGCGCGCGCGCTCGTCCATGCCGTTGCGGAAGCGGTGAGACGTGCGAGGCCGGCAGATTCCGATGCGCGCACTGAACGTGCAGCGGCCTCCGCGTGATCGCCGCGAATTCACCCGTCCCGCGTCCCGCCGACGCACGGCTGCTCGTCATCGACGGCGACGGTCACGTTTCGCAGGCGCCGCGTGCGCGCTGGCTGGATTTTCTGGAGCGCGGTGACCTCGTCGTCGCGAACGATGCAGCGACGTTGCCGGCAAGTCTCGCGGGGATGCACGGCGCGAGCGGCGCGCCAATCGAGCTGCGGCTCGCCGCCTGGCGCTCACCGATGTTCCGATCGTCTCCCGAGATGGATGCGGTCGTCTTCGGTGCAGGCGATTACCGAACGCGCACCGAGGACCGGGCGCTCCCGCCGCGCCTGCAGGTGGGCGATGCGCTTGTTTTCGGCTCGCTGCGAGCAACGGTCACGCGAATCCTCGCGCCGGGGCGCTTCGTCCGCGTTCGTTTCGACATGCCGCTTGCCGACTTCTGGAGGGAGCTCGCAGGCCACGGCAAGCCGATCCAGTACGCGCACATGCGCGAACCGCTTGCGCTGTGGGATGTCTGGACGACGGTTGCCGCGATGCCGGTCGCATTCGAGCCTCCTTCCGCGGGATTCCTCCTCGATTGGCGTAACCTCGCGTCGCTTCCGGCGCGCGGCATTCGCTTCGCCACGCTGACGCACGCGGCCGGCCTGTCCTCGACGGGCGATCGCGATCTCGATCATCGCTTGCCGCTCGACGAGTGGTATCGAATTCCCGAGTCGACGGCGAAAGCAATCCGGCGCGCGCTGCTCGACGGCGGGAAAGTGATTGCGATCGGGACGACGGTCGTGCGCGCGCTCGAGCATGCCGCCCGCCACGGCGACGAAGTCGCGAGCGGAGAAGGCGTTGCAACCGGCCGCATCGATGCGTCGACCAGGCTTCGCATCGTCGATGCGGTGCTCACGGGCACGCACGAGCGCGGCTCCAGTCACCATGAACTGCTGCGCGCCTTCGCAAGCGATCGCGCGTTGACGACGGGCCAGGACGCGCTCGATCGTCACGCATATCGGACGCACGAGTTCGGCGATTCGATGCTCGTCTTTCGTCGCCGCATGCGCGCCCGCGCGCGCAACGAGCGAGCGCTGCCGAGCGCAGCGTAAGCCGACCGGGCGCAACGCGCCGCGATCCAGCGAGCGACCGCTACGAGGCCTTGCGGGCGCGGGGCGCGCCCACGACGGACGGTTGATCGTCGAGCCGGAACAGCGCTCGCAGCGCCGCGCGATATTCGTCGCTCCCCACGCGCATGCTGTTGTTGTGTGTCGCGCCCTCGACGACCAGCAGTTTCTTCGGCGCATGTGCCGCGTCGTAGAGCGCCTGGCTGAAGCGTGCCGGAATGAAGCGATCGGCGGCGCCATGGACGAAGAGCACGGGCATCTTCACTTCGGTGATCTTGCCGAGCGTGTCGAACTTCTGCGACAGGATCCATTGCACGGGCAGCCACGAGTACGACAGCGATTTCGCGACGTCGACCAGCGTCGTGAACGACGATTCGACGATCAGCCCACGGGCCGGCTCGTCGCCGCTCCGCGCCGCGCGATCGAGCTCCGCGGCAAGATCGACCGCTACGGCACCCCCGAGCGAATGACCATAGATGAAGCGCTCGCTCGCTTCCGGAACCAGCTCGGTGAACCGGCGCCACGCCGCCCGGGCGTCCTCGTAGACCGTCTGCTCGGACGGAACGCCGCCGCCGCTGCGCCCGAAACCCCGGTAATCGATCGCGAGCACGGAGAAGCCGAAGTCGTGCAACTGATCGATGCGGGACAATTGCCCGGTCAGGTTCCAGCGCGACCCGTGGAAATACAGGACCGCGGGCGCGTTCGCGTCCTTCGCCGGCCACCACCACGCATGTATGTGATCGGCATCCGCGACGGGAATGTCCAGCTCGACGACTCCGTCGGGCAGGCCGCCGTACCAGCTCGCATCGCCGGGAACGACGCGGAACGTGAGCTCGCGCTCCTTCTCGGCGAGCTGCGCGCAGCCACCGGCGCCCAATGCCACCGCGATGCCGGCGATGGCGATCCAGCGCATCGGGCGGCTGCGCACCGAGGCCCACGATTTCCAGTGCATGCGGATTCCGCGTGATGAGGGTAGACTCGATGAACGCCGCGGGCGCGCATCGAGTTGACGCGGGATATCGCCGGAGGGAGCGGGCTCGTCGTCAAACGCGTGCGAAGCCGCCCGCCTCGCGAAGCGCGCGCGTGTCCGGACCGGCAAGGAGCGCGCCGAACTGGCGCGCGACATCGGCATTCGCCGCATGCGCCGACACGGCGACGGAATAGGTCGTCACGAGCTCGTAGGGCGCCGCGAGCGGCCCGACGAGCGCGACGCCGTCCGTATACAGGATCTCCGTCACCTGGGTGCAGCCGAGCGCGCCAAGCGGTGCATCGGGCTTCGCCATCGCAGCCATCGCCGTCGCGCCATTGGCGTACGCGCGCACGTTCGCGCGCACCTGTGTCTCGATTCCCATCGCGGCGAGCATCTTGATGAAGTGAAGGCCCGCTGTCGAGCGCTCGATGTCGGGACAATAAAGTGCGGAGGCCTGAAGGAATGCAGTGCGAAGCGCGGCCGCGTCGCCGATCGCGGGCGCTGCCGCGTCTCTTCGAACCGCGACCCCGGTAGGAACGCGGCCGAGCGGCGCGATCGACGCGGCATCGACCACGTGGTCCGCTGCCAACGCATCGAGCATCGCGTCCGGCAGTATCACGATATCGGTGCGCAGGTCTGCTGCGAACTGCGCGCGGATCGATCCGGCGGCGTCGAACGTGGCCGTCACCGCGACGCCGGTGTCGTCACGAAACGACTGCGCCAGCGACTGCACGACCGCCTTCGCCGCACCCGCCGAGAGGACGCGAAGGCCGCCGCTGCTCACCGGTCGACGCGTGCTCCGGAGATCTTGACGATCCGCTCCCACTTGACGATGTCGTCCGCGAGATAGCGGTCGAACACCGCGGGCGTCATCGTCATCGGCACCGCACCCTGCTTCGCCCATTCGGCCTGCACGTCAGGACGCGCAACGATCTTCGTCACTTCGGCGTTCAGGCGCGCAACGATCGACGCGGGCGTGTTCTTCGGCGCCATCAACCCCAGCCAGATCACCGCGTCGTAGCCCGGCACCCCCGCTTCAGCGAGCGTCGGCACGTCGGGCATCACGGTCGAGCGCACCTTGCCGCTCGTCGCAAGCGCGCGCACCTTGCCGGCCTTGACGTGCTCGTTCATGACGGTCACCGCATCGAACATCATCTCGACCTGCCCGCCCAGCACGCCCGTTCGCGCGCCGGAGCTCTCCTTGTACGGAACGTGGACAATGTCGAGCCCCGCCATCGCCTTGAAGAGCTCGCCGGCCATGTGATACGGCGTTCCCGGACCCGACGACGCGTAGTTGAGCTTCCCGGGCTGCGCCTTCGCGAGCGCGATCAGCTCCGGCAAGCTCTTCGCGTTCACCTCTGGATTCACGACGAGCACCAGATCGGAATAGTTGATCGGCGCGACCGCCGCGAAGTCGCGCATCAGCTGGAACGGCTTCTGCGGCATCAGCGACTCGTTGACCGTGTGCGTGTTCGACATCAGCAGCAGCGTGTAGCCATCGGGTGCGCTTTTCGCCACGGCCTCGGTGCCGACGACGGAGCCTGCGCCCGGCCGATCCTCGACGACGAAAGGCTGCGCCATCGCGTCCTGCAGTCGTTGCGCGAGAAAGCGGGCATAGACGTCGGCCGGCCCGCCCGCCGCGAAGGGGACGATGATCTTGACCGGGCGCGCCGGATAGTCCTGCGCGCCGGCGCCGAACGCGAGCGCGGCGGCCACAAGGCCGAGCAGCCAACGAAGACGTTGCATGGATGACCTCTGCACGTAGGGAGCACGCGCATCGTACGCCAGCCGAGCGGCGTCAGCGCTCGCCGCTTTCGACGTCGCGGATGAACGTTTCGCGCTCCTGCGTTCCGAGATGATCGGCGACGAGCCGCACGAACTCGTCGCCGTCGCGCGCCTGCTGCGCGGCCTTGCGCGCAACGACACGGGCAATCGGCCCCATGAAGACCGCGAGGCGCGCGGTGGTCCGATCGATCAGTGCCTGATCCAGTGCGCGCGGCGGACGAGTGCCCGTCGACACCGTTGCCGACCGCGTCGACACACGGGAGCCGCTGCGTGCAACCGCGGATGTGGCTGCGGTGCGCGCGCCGCTCGCATCCGCGCCTGCGAGTCGCCTGAAACGGCCCCGCTCGTCGACGTCGTCGATGTGCTCCGCAAGCAGGGCGTACAGCTCGCGGCTGTCGTGCGCCTGCGCGGCCGCCTGGCGAACGAATATGCGCGCCATCGGGCCCACATGCTTGACGAGCTGGCGCTCGGCGGTCGCAAGCGACGCGTCGTCCCACGCGTGGCCGCCGGCCTGCAGCGGCACGTCGGCCAGGTTCACGACCGTTGTCTCGCCGCCACTCGTCGGAAGCGCGTCCGCAACCGCGAGGCGGAGCGCGAACTGGAATGCGCGCGCGTGCTGGAAGCGGTCCTCGGGCCGCTTGGCGAGCGCCGTCGCGATCAAGCCATCCACGGCGGGCGGCAGTTGCAGCGGCGAGATCTGCGACGGCGGCCGCGCCTGCTCATGGCAGATGCGATAGGTGATCGACTCGATCGATCCGTCGAAGGGCTTGACGCCGGTCAAGAGCTCGTAGAACACGCAGCCGACGCTGAACAGGTCGGCGCGGTGATCGCTCGGCAGTCCCTGGCACTGCTCGGGCGCCATGTAGGAAGGCGTGCCGAGCACCATGCCGGTCATCGTCATGTTCGACGCGTCGACGCGCGCGATCCCGAAGTCGGCGACCTTGAGCGCGCCCGCCGACGTGAGGATCAGGTTGGCCGGCTTGATGTCGCGGTGCACCACGCCCTGCGAATGCGCGAAGTCGAGGGCCTCGAGCAGTTGCGCGAGGATCGCGACGATCTGCGGCAGCTCGAAGCGCGCCTTGCGGTTCAGGTACTCCCGCAGGCCGATGCCATCGACGTACTCCATGACGATGTACGCGATGTTGTCCGCTTCGCCGTATTCATGGATGCCGACGATGTTCGGATGGTGCAGGCGACCCGCGGCGCGCGCCTCGTTCTGGAAGCGCGCGAGGAAGGATTGCGCGAGATCGGCGTCGATCAGGTCCTTGCGCACCGTCTTGAGCGCGACGGTGCGCTCGATGTGCGGATCGTGGGCCTTGTAGACGATCCCCATCGCCCCCTTGCCGAGGACGCCCTGGATCTCGTACTTGCCGAGGCGTGACGGCTGCTCGTTCACGCTCGAACGCTCACTCGAGCATTCGCATCGCCTGGACGAGCGAAACCTTCATCCGTGCAAGCGCTTCGGTCAGCACGCCGATCTCGTCCTTGCTCGTCGACTTGAAGTCGCCCGCGTCGAGATTGCCGAGGCTCACCTGGTCGGCGATCGCGGAGAGGCGGGTGACGCGCCGGATGACCATCATGTGCAGCATGACGTTCAGCAGCACGAATGTCGCGACGAACACGAGCGCAAGGGACAGCATGAACGTACGGAACGTCTCGTTCGCGCGCTGGATGGGCACGGACATCGGCACCGAGACCACCTGTGCTCCGATCACCTCGTTGAACTTCCAGCCGAAGCCGTTCGCCGCGCCATACAGGTCGAGCATGGTTTTCGGTGCCGCATCGATCGTGCTGTGGCAGACGAGGCAGGCGGCGTTCGAAACCTGTATCGGGCGCGCGAGATACAGTGCGCGGCCCGTCGGCGTGTCGCGCTCGCCGATCATCTCCTTGGTCGAGCTCGACGTGCGGAAGACGTTGACGATGTCCGCTTCCCAGTCGCTCGCACGGTCGCGCGGATTCGTCGGATTGAGCGTCGCTTCCTTGTAACCGTAATCCGGATGCGTCTTGCGCATCTCGTTGAAGACTTCCGTCGCCGCGTAGGCGGGCACGGTCTGCGGCAGAAACGCGTACTTGAGCTGCGTTTCGAGCAGCGGCTTGACCTGCGTGTTCGTGTAGGTCCGCGACGCGAGCGCCGCTTCCATCATCAGCCGCGCGTTCTGCACGATCTCCTCGCGCGCGTTCGCCTGCAGCACGCCGTATGACACGTACCCGGCGATCGCGAAACCCAGCACGAAAATGCCGAGCAGCACCAGATTGAACTTCCAGATCAGTTTCATCCTGCGCTCCGTTCGATTGGATGGCCGTCCGCGGCCGGGCCCCCGTCAGTTCACGCTGTCCTTCTCCTTCGGACGGTAGCGTTCCGGACGCACGATACGGTCCCACTCGGGGAACATCGTCGGCCGCGCGATGATTCCGGCCCGAAACGTTGCATCCGACAGCCGCGGGGCGAACCGTTTCAGGAACGCCTTTCGATTGCTCGAAGCCAACCACGGTTCGGCTTCCGCCAACGTGATTTCGCGCAACGGCTCGAGTTCGGGCGCCGCTTTCGCGAATCGCGGCGCGAGGAGGGGCAAGGGGTCCCGGTATTCCCGAGGCATGTCGGAGATGAACGCGCTCGCGGGGCGCGTGGCGACGAGCGGCGCGTCCGCGCCACTGCGCGACAGATATTCACCGGCGGCCGCTTCGCGGGTCGACGCCGTCTTGGCGCGCGGGGCCTGAACCGCCACCTTCGCCGTGCCGGACTCCACGAACATCTCGGCGCTTCGCGCGTCGACGTTCAGCACGACGATCGCCTGCACCAGATCGACGCCCATCGAGCCCGCTCGCAATCGCAGCGCCTGCTTGCCGGTTGCCGCGCACTTAAGCCATCCGCGCTGGATCGTGATGTCGGCCGCGGCCGCCGGCTTGTTGTCAGCGACAAAAATGCCGGTTGCGAAGAATGCCCCCGGTCCGTGCAGGTTGATCGCCGCGCCGCCGGACAATTCGAGCTGCACGTTTGCGTGCTCTCCCGCTTCGACGATATCGCCTTCCTCGGCACGCGCACCGGGCACGAGCTTGAACCAGGTCGTACCGCGCAGCACGCGCGCGTCGCCCTCGACGAGGGTGTAGATGCCGGCGTCCGCTGCGCCCGCGACCGATGTCGCGAGCGCAAGCAAAACTGCAGCAGTCAATTGCAACGACGTCGACACGAGCGAGGTGAGGGGCGCGCAAGGCCCAGTTCGATACTAGGCTCGGCAGGCAAACGGGGTCAATGCGAATACTCGGCACGCCGCCTCTATACTGACGCTTAAAAAAACGCCTGCCGGAGTGGATCCTTCGATGACTACCGCGTCGTCCGAGATGGCCGTGCTGTTCGCCGACGTGAGCGGCAGCACCCGGCTTTATGAAACGCTCGGGGACGAGCGGGCGCTCCGGACGATCGCGGGTTGTCTCGCCCTGATCCGCGAAAGCTGCGTCGGGCACACGGGCCGCGTCATCAAGACGATCGGCGACGAGGTGATGGCGGTCTTTCCATCCGCCGACGAAGCCGCGCAGGCCGCCGCGGAGATGCAGGCGCGGATCGACGCCGAAGCTGCGGTTGAATCGCAACGCCTCGCGATTCGCGTCGGATTCCACTTCGGGCCCGCGATCACCAGCGAGGGCGACGTGTTCGGCGACTCGGTGAACATCGCCGCGCGCCTCGTCGCCTTAGCGCACGGCGGGCAGATCATCACGTCTGCCGCGACGATTTCCGCGCTGTCCGAATGGCTGCGCATGCGAACGCGTGAGATCACCGCCGTGACCGTCAAGGGCAAGCTTCGCGACATGAACGTTCACGAGCTCCTGTGGCAGGACGCAGGCGACGATCTGACGACGCTGTCTACGCGCATCATCGCGCCGTCCGCGCGGCTGCGGCTTCGTCATGGCGCCCGCGAGCTCATGCTCGGCGAGCACCAGGCAATGGCCGCGCTCGGCCGCGACGCGCAGAACGACGTCGTCATCGCCGACCGGCTCGCGTCGCGCATGCATGCTCGCGTCGAACGACGGCGCGATCGTTTCGTGCTCGTCGACCACAGCTCGAACGGCACGTTCCTGACGATCGCCGGCGAGCCGGAGATCCCGCTGCGGCGCGAGGAGTTCATCCTGCGGCGACACGGGCGGATCAGCTTTGGTCATCCCTATGCGAAGGATCCATCCGAGACCGTCGAATTCTTCTGCGGCGCCGACGCTGCGGACCCCCTCGCGTGACGCGAGCTCAATCGCGATGGCAGCGTCGCCGTCCGCCGAGGCGAACCGTTCGGGGACGGTCCTCCCCGGCGCTCGAGGCGAGGCGCCGTGAGTGAAGCGACGGACGTCGAGCTCGCCGAAGGTTTCGATCTCGCGCATCTGCCGGACGACTATTACGCGAATCCGTACCCGTACTACCGCGCCCTGCGCGAGCACGCGCCCGTCAAGCGAATGCCGGACGGGTCGTGGTTCCTCACGCGCTACGACGACATCGTCCCCGTTTATCGCGACGCCAAGATCTGGAGCTCGGACAAGAAGCGCGAGTTCGGGCCCAAGTACGGCGCAACGCCGCTCTTCGAGCATCACACGACGAGCCTCGTGTTCAACGATCCGCCGCTGCATACGCGCGTGCGGCGGGCGATCGTCGGCGCATTGTCGCAGCGGCATATCGCTGCGATGGAGCCGGGGCTCGTCGCGCTCGTCCTGCGTCTGCTCGATCGTCTCGCCGAACGCCGCCGCGTCGATCTGATCGACGAGTACGCGGGTGCGATTCCCGTCGAAATCATCGGCAACCTGCTTGGCGTGCCGCACGACGAGCGCGGCCCGTTGCGCGCCTGGTCGCTCGCGATCCTCGGCGCTCTGGAACCGGTGCTCACGCCCGAGCGCGCGGACGCGGGGAATCGCGCCGTCGTCGAGATGTGCGCGTACCTGCGGACGCTCATCGCCAACCGGCGCGCGAAGCCGCGCGACGCCGAGACGGATGTGCTGACGCGCCTTCTCGCCGGCGATAGCGACGAAAACCGGCTGACCGAGACCGAGCTGCTGCATCAATGCATCTTCCTGCTCAATGCCGGGCATGAAACGACGACAAACCTGATCGGCAACGCGCTCCACGCGCTCACCGAGTGGCCCGATCAGCGCGAAAGGTTGATTCGCGAACCGGACTTGATCCATTCGGCGGTCGAGGAATTCCTGCGGTACGAGAGCTCGAACCAGCTCGGCAACCGCATATCGACGCAGCCGACCGGGATCGGCGGGATGTCGCTCGCCGCCGGATCGCGCGTGACGCTCTGCATCGGGGCCGCGAACCGCGACCCGGCGCAGTTTCCCGATCCCGATCGCCTCGACATCGCGCGCACGCCGAATCGTCATATCGCGTTCGGCTTCGGCATCCACACGTGCGCGGGGCTCAATCTGGCGCGGCTGGAAGGTCGGGTCGCGATCTCCCGGTTCCTCGCACGCTTTCCCCGCTTTGCGCGGGACGGTCCGCCGATCCGCGGCGGGCGAGCGCGCTTCCGCGGCTTCCTGCACCTGCCGGTCCTCGTCGACCCTTAAACCGCCGGCTCCCGCCCCCGCGTAACGGGCGGAAGCAGTTCCGCCGTTCCCTTATCATGTGCGCCGGCCGGGGACGAGGTCGGCCACGCGACTTTTCGACGGGGAGACCAGCATGAACAAGCGGAAGAGCGGCGGCCTGGTGCTCGCGCTCGCGGCGCTTGCGGCGACCGCGGATGCGCAGGTGAAGATCGGCGTGACGGTTTCGGCGACGGGACCGGCCGCGTCGCTCGGCATTCCGGAGCGCAACACCGTGTCGATGTGCCCCAAGGAGGTTGCTGGGAAGAGCGTCGAGTACATCGTGCTCGACGATGCGTCCGACACGACGACCGCCGTGCAGAACACGCGCAAGCTGATTTCGGAATCGCGCGTCGACGCGATCATCGGTTCGACGACGACACCGAACTCGCTCGCGATGCTCGACGTATTCGCCGATGCACAGACGCCGACGATATCGCTCGCATCGTCGGTGCGGATCATCGAGCCCATGGACGCGAAGCGCGCCTGGTCGTTCAAGACGCCGCAGACCGACGTGATGATGGCGGGCGCGATCCTCGAGCATGCGGCGGCGGCAGGCGTCAAGACGATCGGTTACGTCGGCTTCTCGGACGCGCTCGGCGAGGCGTTCTTCGCGGAAGTCGAGAAGGCCGCGGCCGCGCGCAAGATTCCGCTGGTGGCGAGCGAGCGCTTTTCGCCGAAGGACACGAGCGTCGTCGGCCAGGCGTTGAAGCTCATCAGCGCCAAGCCCGATGCAATCGTCATCGGCGCGTCGGGCACACCTGCGGCGCTGCCTGCGACGACGCTGACCGACCGCGGCTACAAGGGCCGCCTGTACTTCAACCACGGGGTCGCCAACAACGACTTCCTGCGCGTCGGAGGAAAGGACGTCGAGGGCGGTTACGTTCCGGCAAGCCCCGTCATCGTCGCCAATCAGCTTCCCGACAGCCATCCGGCCAAGGCGCAGGCCGTGCAATACACGAAGCTGTACGAGGCCGCGAACGGCGCCGGCAGCGTCTCGGCGTTCGGCTCTTACACGTGGGATGCGTGCACCGAATTGATGAACGCGATCCCCGCTGCGCTCAAATCCGCGCAGCCGGGAACGATGGAGTTCCGGCGCGCGCTGCGCGACGCACTGGAAGTAACGAAGAACCTGCAGGTGACGAACGGCGTCGTCAACATGTCTCCCACCGATCACCTGGGCCTCGATGCGCGGGCGCGCGTCATGGTGAGGATCGAAGGCGGCAAGTGGGTGCTGCAGCAGTGAATGCGCACCGCGGTGCTGCAGAAGGGTCGCCCGGCCCGAACACGCATTACCTGTTCGGAGCAGGTCCGCACAAGGTGCTGGTCCTGCACGGCTGGTTCGGCGATGCGCACGCGTTCGCGCCGATGGAACCCGCGTTGACGCGCGACGAGTTCACGTACGCGTTCATCGACTATCGGGGGTACGGCGGCATGTTCGATGCCGCAGGCGCATTCACGATCGACGAAATCGCCGCGGACACGCTCGCGCTCGCGGATCACCTGGGTTTCGGCGAGTTCAGCCTCATCGGCCACTCGATGGGAGGCATGGCGGTGCAAAGGGTGCTGACGATGGCGCCCGAGCGCATACGGAAGATGGTCGCACTGACGCCGGTGCCGGCATCGGGTGTTCCCTTCGACGAGGCCGGATGGGAGCTCTTCAGCGGCGCCGCCGACAAGGCCGACCATCGCTACGCGATCATCGACTACACGACCGGCAATCGACTGTCGCGCGCATGGATCGACCACATGGTCGAGTACTCGCTTGCACACGCTTCCCGCGACGCATTCGCAGCGTACCTCGACGCCTGGTCGAAAACGGACTTCAGCGCGTCGGTGCAGGGGCTGACGCTGCCGGTCAAGGTGATCGTGGGCGAGCACGACCCGGCACTCAACTCGAGCGTGATGCAGGCAACGTTTCTCGCGAGCTATC
>Ga0070671_100002149_pt1 | contig 15227 bp, 15 predicted proteins | sample KBSS73metaG_FD_65341 | JGI IMG/M metagenome (GOLD analysis project Ga0070671, IMG submission 65341) | Switchgrass rhizosphere microbial communities from Kellogg Biological Station, Michigan, USA - KBS S7-3 metaG | ecosystem: Host-associated > Plants > Roots > Rhizosphere > Soil ...
CTGCGTCACCAAATGGAGCAAGCTCGATACGCGCTGGGAGGGCGTCACCATCGACACGTTGTTCGAGGCCGCCGGGCTGGCGGCCTCGCCGACTTCATATGTGATGGCGTACGCCGACGGAGGTTATACGACAAATCTGCCGGTAGCCGATCTGATGAACAGTCGGGCGTTGATTGCGACCAAGTTCGATCAGTCGCCGCTGGCGCCCGCTCACGGCGGTCCGGCTCGCCTCGTCGTTCCGCACCTGTACTTCTGGAAGAGCGCGAAATGGGTGCGTGGCTTGACTTTCATCGCGGAGGACAAGCCAGGCTTCTGGGAGTCCCTCGGCTATCACATGTACGGCGATCCCTGGAGGGAGCAGCGCTACTCCGGCGACTAACGCCATGGATTCACGGCGCCTGGTCTGGCGCCCAGCCGAGATCATCGCGGTGCGCAACGAAGCCGCACATGCTCGCAGCCTGGTGCTGAGAGTAGACGGCTGGCAGGCGCATAAGGCAGGTCAACACGTCGACGTGCGCCTCACGGCGGCTGATGGCTATCAGGCCCAGCGAAGCTACTCGATCAGCTCAACTCCCCTGGCCTCACACCTCGAGCTGCTGGTCGACTGCGTTCCCGATGGCGAAGTCTCCCCGTATCTCACCGGCGAAGCACGCGTGGGTGATCGGTTCGAGCTTCGCGGTCCCATCGGTGGCTACTTCGTCTGGACGCCCGAATACGGCGACCCGCTGTTGCTGATCGCGGCCGGCTCTGGGATTGCCCCACTGGCGTCGATACTCGCGCATCGTGCAGTGGCGGCCCGGTGCCCGCCGACACGGGTTCTCTACTCCGTCCGCACGACTCAGGACATCATTTTCAAGGAGCGACTCGAGGCGTGGAGGCGTGATGATCCAACTCTCGCGATATCTCTCACCCTGACGCGTTCAGCGCCAACTGACTGGACGGGCTATCGGCGGCGCATCGATGCCGCAATGCTGCGTGAAGTGGCTTTCGAGATGTCCGATAGGCCACTCGCCTATGTGTGCGGGCCCACGACGATGGTGGAGGCCGCTGCGGATGCGCTCGTGCGCATCGGTTACCCTGCAGAACGGATTCGCACCGAGCGCTTCGGGCCGTCAGGAGAATCCATATGAACTCGAACGGTCATATATGAACATATCCCTGGAACCCCCCGTTCTTGACGGCAACGCGGCCGCAGGTCTCTTGCAGCAGATCTTCGCCGTCGAAGTCACGACAGCCCGTGTCACTTGCGCCGCCTGCGAGTCCATTCAGCCGCTCGCATCGCTCAGGCTATACGGTCTACCGATGGGATATATCCTCTGCTGCCCTCGATGCCACGCGACTCTCATCCGAGTCGCCGCCCATCGGCAAGCCTGCTGGCTCGACTTCCGCGGCGTCTCGAGGTGGTGTGTCTCAATTGAGTGAGCTCGCCCGGGATAGCGGGCCAGTTTGATTGGCCTCAAGGTCTTTCGTCGTTGGTGCGCATAGTCTGTACGCGTGATAACCCCTGGGCGAGGGCGCTGACAGTGGCAAGTGATGCAGGTCAACAGCGGCACGGGCGTGGCGGCTTGGCGAGCGGCTCACTGGGAGAACGACCGCCCCTCGGTGGCGGTGCGATCGGACGGGCCAGCTGGCGCTTGATCTCGGGAGCGTGGATGTGACAGCAAGTGCGCTTTTTCTCTCACGCTTGCAATTCTTGTGGGTGATTGCGTGGCACATTCTGTTGCCGGCGCTCACCGTGGGCCTGGCCTCCTACATTGCCGTGCTGGAGGGCCTGTATCTGGTCACCCATCGGGATCTGTACTTTCGCCTTTCCAACTTTTGGACGCGGATCTTTGGCGTATCCTTCGGCATGGGTGTCGTGTCCGGCATCACCATGCCCTTCCAGATCGGAACTAACTGGAGTCGCTTCTCCGATGCCACCGCGAATGTTCTATCGCCATTGCTAGCCTACGAAGGACTAATGGCGTTCTTCCTCGAGGCGGCTTTTCTCGGTGTATTGCTCTTTGGCCGCAAGCTCGTGCCGCCGTGGGCGCATTTTACTGCTGCACTCATGGTCGCGGGCGGCACGTTGCTCTCTACGTTCTGGATCCTCGCTACGAACAGTTGGATGCAGACGCCCGCCGGCTACCAGGTGATCGAGGGACGGTTCTTCCCAAAGGACTGGCTCCAGATCGTCTTCAGCCCTTCCTTCCCCTACCGACTGGCACATACCGTGGTCGCGTTCTACATCACGACCGCGTTCGTGGTTCTTGCGGTGTCGGCGCACCATTTGCGGCACAGCCGGTTTGTGGAGGAAGGCCGGACGATGATGAAGATGGCATTAGGCTTGCTAACCGTGCTTGTGCCGCTACAGATCGTGATTGGCGACCTGCACGGTGAGAATACCCTTCAGTATCAGCCAACCAAGCTGGCTGCCATCGAGGCGCACTGGACATCCGGCACTCATGTCCCGCTCGTACTGTTCGCCCTGCCGGATGAGGTGGCAGAGACGAACCGGGCGAGCCTCGAGGTGCATGATCTTGGTAGCCTGATCCTCAGGCATCATGCCAACGGTTTCGTGAAAGGGCTCAAGGACTGGCCCCGCGACCAACGCCCACCTGTTGCGATTCCCTTCTTCGCGTTTCGCACAATGGTGGGACTCGGGTCCCTGATGCTCGCTCTGGTCGTGGTGAGCTGGTGGTTGCGCGCCCGCGGGCGATTGTTCACATCGAGACTTTTCCTACACACCTGCGAGTGGGCCGCTCCGATCGGCTTCCTTGCGGTGCTCGCCGGCTGGGTCACGACGGAGGTCGGACGACAACCTTGGACAGTCTACGGATTGCTTCGTACGGCTGACTCATTATCCCCCTCCCTGACAACCAGCAACGTCACCTTGTCGCTCGGCGGCTATGTGCTCGCCTACGTGATCATGTTCTGGTTCGGTATCCGCCAGATGTACCGAATGGCCGTCAAAGGACCGGCGCAGCCGCCGAGCGAACCGCATCCCGTCGAAGCTGGTCTCCCGAAGCACCCCGTAGATGCACTCCCCGGCACGCCTCCCGAAACGCCTCCGATCGAAAGCCGATTATGACCGACTTGACCCCTGACCTCGTGCCGCTTTGGACGCTGCTTCTGGCGCTCGGGATCCTCTTGTACGTGCTGCTCGACGGATTCGATCTCGGTGTGGGCATCCTGTACTGCTTCGCACCCGATGCGGCATCGCGCACGCTGCTCATGAACTCCATCGCACCAGTCTGGGACGGCAATGAAACCTGGCTGGTGTTAGCTGGCCTCGCGCTGATGGCCGCGTTTCCGCTCGCATTCGCCATCCTCCTCCCAGCAATGTACTTTCCGATCATCGTCATGCTGCTCGCACTCGTGTTTCGCGGCGTGGCATTTGAGTTCCGGTATAAGGACGCCGCACACCGGACGTTTTGGGACTATGCGTTCTGCTACGGGTCGGCGGTGGCGACCTTTGCACAGGGGATCGTCATCGGAGCCTACATACAAGGGTTCAAGATCAACAGCCGGCAGTTCGTCGGCAGCTCATTCGACTGCTTTACCCTGTTTTCGCTTTTCACTGGAATCGCCCTGCTCTTCGGCTATGGCTTGCTGGGCACGGGCTGGCTGATTCTGAAAACGGAGGGCACGCTTCAAGACTGGGCGCGCCACCTGGGGCGCCGATGCTTGGTCGGGGTTGCGATCGCCCTGGTGGTCGTAAGCCTGTGGACGCCAGCGACCGATGCTGCGATTGCACGACGCTGGTTCTCTTGGTCGGATCTCCCCCTGCTTGCGCCAATTCCCGTCATGACAGCACTGTTGGTGATCTGGGAATGGCGATCTCTCGGTAAACGTTCATCCGAGATCGCGCCCTTCGTGACGGCGGTCGGAATATTCGCGTTGTCCTACGCCGGGATCGTGATCAGTCTTTGGCCAATGATCGTCCCGCACCGCTACTCCCTGTGGGAGGCGGCTTCATCCACCAGCACGCAGGTATTCCTCGTCGTCGGTACGGCGTTTCTGCTGCCAATCATTTTTATGTACACCGCCTGGTCATACTGGGTATTCCGCGGAAAGGTGCGGGGGGAGATCGGCTACTCAGTCTCCGTCCTGAACGACGTAGCGGCCCGTAACCATCGAACGAACCTCGTTCCAGGCGCCTGCAGCGATGAGCGCGAGTAGATGACCCAACAGGAACAGGACAAGCAGGTTCGCCGTGACGAAGTGAACGAGGCGTGCGCCTTGGCGGCCGTCGAAAATCTCCGAGAGCCAGGGGGCGAAAGAGTTAAGCCCAGGTAACATCGCCCAACCGGTGAGCAACATGAGTGGCGCAAGAATGCCAATGACGGACAGATAAGAGAGCTTTTGCAGGATGTTGTATTTGACTGCCGGATCGCCCTTCGGGAAACGAAGACGAAGGTGGTTCCAGGTCGTTTGCAGCAGGTGCCGCGGTTTCAGCTCCTCCCGCGTGGGCAGCAGGGTTCGTAGGTGTCCGGTGGCGAGCCCAACAATGAAGTACATCAGGCCGTTGATCATCAGCACCCACGAGAAGAATAGGTGCCAGCGCTGGCTGGCGGCAAGGTTACGCGAGCTGGGGGGCGTCAGAAAGCCGAGGATGAAACCCGTCGTGATCCATCGATGCGAGCCGATCCTGAGCCATCCCGCCGACGTACCGTCGGTGAGGGTATCCACGCCCATCTCGAATACTGCGCCGCTAGTCTCGTATCCCGTATCTCCAAGATACAGAGCGGGGAACGACTTGAATATCTGCAGCCCGCCGATGAGCAACAAAGACATGGCCAGCGCACTAATCCAGTGTGTCAGCCGTACAACCAGGCTGTGGCGCAGAACAACTCTCCGCAGTGCTCCGCCGGGTGCCATTGCCGATCGATATGACACGGAATTCGCGTGCTCGGAGTCGATGCGTACCGGGTCGCTCTGCGCCCGTGTAACTAATATCCCTGTTTGTCACGAAGTTGCGGATAGAACTGGATCCAGGTCATGTCGGTCTTTGCGACATTCGCGATATGGCATCCCGCACATACCTCCGCAGGCTGTTCCGCGGCAGTCTTGTTGTAGGGCAATGGGTGATGCCCGAAGGTGAAGAATCCCCAGCCGTTAGTCGCAGCAAACCGCTTACTGTCCTTCACCGACATGTCAATGCCGTTGTACTCACCGTTGAAATACCCGCGCCCGGATGCTTCGGTCCGAGATCCGTCTGGATTGCTGGGGTTTAGGACCCGGGTCAATTCTTTGACGATGACTGTTCCTTCGGGAAAGTCTCCGGTCTTCAGGTAGGCATCGACATTTTTCTTTTCTATGTATACATGATGATATTCGGGGAAGTTCGATCGGGTACAGCCCGTTGGTTCGCTGCAGTTGTACTTTCCATTGTTGAGACCCTCGGGAGTTAGGGGCGCACCCACAAAAACCCATGCGCGATAGCCGGTTGGGAGCTGCACTCTGCCGACGGAGTCATACACTGGGTACTCATCGGTTCGAGCGACCACGGATCCCGAATTGAGCAGGAACGAGCTCGCAGCAAACGCACCAACGCCACCGACCACTCCCAACAGGTACCTTTGCATTGCAATTCTCCTCGTGAAGCGCTTTCAGAAACCGGTTCCACGGTAGTTGGCACTTCCCCGAAGGGCCATGCGTTCAATCAATCGCGTGAGACCGTGAACGGCGCCTTGGCTTCTGCGCGCTCGATGTCTGATTAACATTAGCCCCTAACTGGTTCCGATCCGGCCGGGAGTGTGGGATAAGCATCTCTCCAACTAAGCTAAATGAAATGTGTTTGGGGCCGCGGCAATTTGTCACCATCCAGGATGGTATCGACGATTTCGTTGTAGAAGGCGATGAGGCCCGTAATCGGCGCCACGTGTCGCGTCGGGTAGTCGTAGGTCCAAGCGACATCCGAATGAACTCTGCCGCCGATTCGAGCGGACCAGTAGCCCGAGGTCATCCCTTTATAGGCACAGACTGACTGTGTGAGGCTGCCCTCAAGATGCTCGAATTCGACGTCCGTGCGATCGAAATAGTATCGCGTTGGCAACCCAGTTTCGAAAAGCAGAACGGGACTGCGCGTTTCGGCAAGTACGACCCCGTCAATCTCAACTCTGACGTGTCGGTGAGAGCGCAGGGCGTCGATTCGCACGTACGGGTTTCGTGGGTGACCGATGATTCGTTCGTCTTCTTCGAACCAATCGAGCGTGTCCCATTCGAACCTCACGTAACCTGCAACGGGGCCGCCGCCGGCGTCATAGACGCGCGCTGCGGCCTTTTTGGCACGCCGGTCCGTTGTCAGCGAATACAGCCGCGAAGAACCCAGTTGCACCCGTTGCGGGTGGTCCTCGTCACGCAAATGCTCCATTCGAACATCAGACCGCGGAATGTAGTATTGCGGATAGTACGGTACCTCCCAGACATAGCGGGCCCGGGTCGTGTCGAAGACCAGCATGTTGTCGAAGTACCCCCGGACTCGGCGTGGTGCGGGCTCAATTCGGCCCCGCTCTATCGCCATTTGCGGGTAGTCGCGATCTGGGTTGGAAGACTCAGGAATCATGGTGGGCGTCAGCTGCTCACACGAACCGACTCATGCTCATCGCACGGACCCGCGTGTGACTGAGCCGCTGCGCTCGAGCTCACCCTCCTCATCGAGCGTACAAATGGCCTCGGGAATCGCTTCGAGCCGCTCGCGCGCAATCGCTTTGCCACTCAGGTCCGACAGTCCGTAAGTCCCCTCTTCCACCTTCCTCAAGGCACGCTCCACACGATCAAGGCGGCCGATATCCCGGACGACGAGATTGCCCGCCAACTCGAGATTGGCAAGCTTCTGCGCATCATCCTCGTATTCCCGGGGATGATCGGCGCTCTCGCGCTTGATATCGGCCTCCTCGTCTTCCTGGTTCCGAGCGGCGGCCCTAAGGACTGCGCGCAACTTAACGAGGTAGCGGCGCTGCTGTTCGATGAACGCTGCATCCGGTATTGGCGCTTTGACTTTCATGAAAAGAAATCCCTCTGAATGGGTGAGTTGGGCCGGTTACTCATAGCGCTCGGCGCAACACCCCCAACGCCCGTTTCCCTTTCAAGCCGGGCGTGTTCGCGCGTCAGCCCGAACTGAGTCGCATCGACCAGGTCCTGATCTCGCAATGGCTCGATCAAAAACTCAATCGCCCCGCCTCAGGCCCTTCGCGAGGCATTTCACCTCCTTCATGATCCCATCAGGGTCCAAACCCTGATGACTGACCTGCTGCCAGAGCCCGCCGTCGCCTTCCAGGTGGGTGCCGATGTGATGGTATGTCCCCTTGAATCCGACTTTCAGCAGGTGGCTGCCGAATCGGCTTCCCAGGCCCGTATTCACGTTCCAGCCTTCCGCGACGAGCACGAACGGGGCGCGGGATAGCGTCTTCATCATCGCTGCATCCACGACGTTGACGGTCGACTTGTTGATCAAACCGACCGCGATGCCCTGCTCGTTCAGGCGGATGACTGCGTCGAGCGCGCGATACACCATCTCGCCCATTGCAACGATGTACCCCCCACCGCTCGGTGCCTCTCGCACGATGTGATCCGTGCCCGGCTCGAACGGCTTGCCCTGGTACAGCGGCTTGCCGTCGTCGCCAAGGATGTCGGGGACAGGAGCACGTGTTGTGAACAGGAACCTCAGTCCCGGTTCATTGAATATGCGCTTGACGCACGCAGCGAACTGGTGCCGATCGGCCGGGAAATACAGCCGCGTAGTATCCTCCCCGTGACCAGGCTTCAGGCCCCCATCCGCATACATACTGTTGATCCCGAAATGGGAGGTATTGTCGGCCATGTCATCTACACCGCTGTGGCTATAGTGCGCGAGGACGTTCGAGAAGTTCAGGCGCGCCATCGTGATCTCGCTGATGGCCATCTCGAGGAAGGCGCTGAAAGTGGCATAGATGCCCTGCTTGCCCTTGGACGAGCCAAAACCGGCGGCGGCCGAGTAATTGCCGCGCTCCATGATGCCGCCCCGCACGAATACTTCCGGGTGCCTCTTGCGGATATGGTGTAAGCCACAGGAGCCCTCCAGATCGTTGTCGAACACGCGCACGCTCGCGATGCGGTCCGCTTCGCTCATGTCGTCCAGGATTTCGTTGATGAGCTTGCCGAAGTCATCGCGGTTCCTGCCCACACCCGAGGAGCCACGATAGGTGAAGGGGCTCTTCTCGGGCTTAGCCGCCTTGAGCATCTCGATCGCCCCGTCGTACCCGCCACTCTTCTCTAGATAGTGGACGGCAATCTCGGCTTCCACTGCGTCGTGCGCCTTGGGGTTGCCTTCCGCGCCTTCAATGCCGGGCGCCATCGGGCGCTTGACGACGACGGCACGCGGAAGTGGATCCGAGAACGCGCGACACAGATCGATGAAGAGGGCGTCGAGATCCTCGCCCATCGTCGTGGCGGTCTGGAGGCCGTACCCGGCCAGCGTCCGGGTAAGATCGTATTCGTCCAGATACTCCTGCGGGTGTCCCGAGATCGTGACGTTGTTGTCGTCGACGAGCACCTTGATATTCAGGCGCTTGGCAACCGCGAGCCGTGCGGCCTCGGCATTGTCGCCCTCCATCTGGCTCCCGTCGGAGCCGAGCAGAACGACTGCCTTGCCCGGATTGGCCATCGCCACGCCATTGCAGAACGACCACAGGTGACCCAGCCGGCCGGAGCTGAACTCGAGACCCGGGGTCAAGCCCTTCTCAGGGTGGCCTGGCAGTCCGCTCGCATATTCCCGGTAGTGGAGCAGTCGCTCCGCCGGCATCGCCCCGTTGAGCACGCTCAGCAGATACTGGGTCGCGACCCGATGTCCCGCCTCGTCGTAGAACACGGGCACAATAGGCGCACCGTAGGCGATGAACGCCCGAATGATCATCATCTCTGGAACGGTGTCGTAGGCGCCGCCTGTGTGTCCAGATAAGCCTTTTGCTCCAGCCAGTGCGGTGAAGAACACGATTGCATCGCGGCACAGCTGGATATTGTGCTTGAGGGTCGCCTTCTGTGTGCCCGACAGTGACGGGACCGCGGGATCGAGCATCAGGGGCTGAAGTGCACTCAGGTCAATCGGAAATGTTTGGTTGCTCATGACCCTAGTTTCGCAGCGCAGCTCCTCCTCTGCGCCCGTCTTAACTTCATTGTTGGTTCTCACGGTGTCTCCTTCAGATCGCCTGCTCGACTGAGCTATCACTGTCGCGTCCCCGCAGACAGTCGTCATTGATCGTCCTCAATTCACCTCTCAATAGGGGAACAACGCCATGCCCACGGCCTCGCAGCACGCCGCAGCGTTACTGGAACCGGCGAGTCACCGGTCTCCGCAGCCAGCTTGGGATTGATGAGGCTCATCGGTAGGTCTCCGGATTTTTGCGCCCGGGTGCAGCGCTCGTCGGCGACTACACCACGAGCCCCCATCCGACTCCATTGCACCGTGGTATCGACGACCGTCGGCACGCCGCGAACGGCAGCATCTCAACGGCAACGACGCACAATCGTCGAGCTCGCTACACTAACCTCCGCGAAGATGACAATCCGCGGGGACCAGCGAGGCTGGTGTGCCCGTCCGGACCGAGGCCGAGACGTGCCAGGTCGAGCACGGGCGGTGAGCCAGTGATGTCCAGCAGCGTCTGAGTGGATTGGTTGACGCTTGCGTTCAGGTCGGGCGCCGATCCGAAAAGCCCGCACATGCTCATCGGCCGCCGCGCACTGCATCATCCACGGCGTGCGTCACAAGTTGAGGGACAGTCTCACTCCAGCGATCAGATCGCCGGCATTACGCGTGTTACCTCCGGGCTGCGCGACGTACTGGACACTCGGACGCACGTCCAGCCAGCTTGCGAGATGCAGGTTGTAGAAGATCTCGCCGACATACTCCGTCCCCTGTACGTCCGCTACGCGCGGATTGACACGCGTCCCGCCCAGGGCAAATCCCAACTCATCAGCTGCCCGTGCCGCGAAAGGCCCGGTATACAGCACTCCCACGGCGACCTGACTGTCGAGGGCCGAGGTGCGGCGATCCGCGTAAGTGCCATTCAGGAAGACGCTGAGCCCTCGCTTGGAAGACGCACCCTCCGGGGCCGTCAGGCGCTGCTCGAAGCTGACATAGGCCCCGTACTGTCCATGGCGCATGAGGGGCTGTCCACCCATGAGCGCCAGTGGCTGCCCGGCGGTGTTCTCCACCACATCCGGCGCGGTCGTTGAGCTATACCATCCGCCGAACTTGTAGGTGCCAGCCAGCCCGCCGATCGTCGGCAACCAGGCAATCTCCAGAGGAGCGAGCACGCCCGCCGCCCCGGGCGGGCTGCCGATATCCAGCGCGTAGCGGGTCTGCAGATAGCTCGGGTCGACCTCGTAGGCACCCACCTGAATGTAGCCAAAGCCGGTGATCGCGAGCTTCACGCGGGTTGCCCATTGGCTGACAGGCCAGTTGTACCAGTAGCCTCCCACGAGGTTGCCCGGCGCGGAGCCGCAGAACGTCAGATTCATGAACTCGCAGGAGAAAGCTCCGAAGTCATCGCCCTCCGGGATGCGACCGATTTTCCAGTCGACCTTGCCGCCCAGGTAACTCTGGTCGTACCAGAACTCGGTATAGCGCCAGGTCTGCCCGCGGCCATAGAGCTCCTGCACCTGTTGCAACGAGTGGAGCGTCGCGTCGTCACTCAGGTTGCGGCCGTTACGATCGGTGATCACGAAGTCGAACCGCGCATGATCGATGCCGAACAGCTTCTGCAGATCCAGCCGCGTCTCAAAAGTCCACTGATCCGTGTAACGCCAGAGCTCCTTGGCGCCGCCCCGCACGTTGGTCGCGCTCTCGGACACATAACCGATGCGAAAGTCGATCCCCTCCTCTCGCAGGGCGGCGCGCAGGTCGTCCCAATCCAAGACGAGCTGCTCGGGGAACGGCTGCGGCGCGCCCGCGCGTGCGGCGCTTCCCCAGGCGACCAACATAACAATGAGCCATCCCAGCTTGAGTTTCACCGCGGGTTCTCTGCGCTTCATAATGCAAATGATGCTAGCGGGTGCCGGCGAGTGTTACTTGAACGGCACAGTCGAGTTGGCAGTCGGATTCAAACTACGGACGATGCAGTGGCATCGGTTGTGGCTCGCGAAGTGTGGCTGAGCGAACGAGTTGCCCCCAGGCAAACGCTCTCGTTGGCGAGGCCGTCGATGTCTGCGAGCGTCCGTGTCGAGTCCGTCTGCAGGCGATCCACGGCCCTCGTGACGCTCCTCAGCGTGGTCTGAAAGCCGTCCGCCAGGGGCACGACCTTGCCGTCGAGGTCGTCCACGACACCTTGCATGTTGTTGAGAACCGGCGCGCCGGAGGATCTACGGCGCGGCCAGGGCGCTGTCTCCAGACCACGCCCTCGCAGGCACGCTCACGGAGCGGGACGCAAATGCGCTGATGCGCGCCACAGCTTGAGCGGAGCGAAGTCCACTCCAACCACAATGCGGCACGCGCAGCGCGCGCTGCGGCAATGAGGGCGGATACCAGCGCAGTCTGTTCAACATCGACATCGGCATCCCCCGCTGCAGCGCGCTCGGAATGGCGGTTTCCGCATCTGCGGCGGCAGCTGCGGAACCCAGACGCAACAGCTTCGCCGAGATACCCGGCCAATGGCGTGAAATGTGGGCGGTCAATGCGCCGACGTATCCAATCACGATCTCCGAGGCCACCAAGGCTCCGTGCTCTCGCAGGTGCCGCGCAACCCAGGCCGTCGGACGCCGAGCCACCCCGAGCAGCGGCACGAGCGCTGCCCTGACGTGATTCGTCGGGACTAGGTAGTCCTCATCCACTCCCGCCTCCAGGTCGACCATGCCGAGGGTGACGACACCCTCGGACACCAAAGGCAGCGCGACCAATGCACGCTCCAGAGCGGCGGTGAGGATTTCCTCGTGTGTTACAAAACACCGCGCCGGCAGGATCGCCACTATCGCCGAGGGCGACGCGCCGGCGACGCGCAGCAACGCCGCAGCGGTTGTCAGCCACGAGCTCCAGCGATGATCACAGACGAAACGCTGCGTCGGCTTCACGTACCAGAGCGAGGGCTCCCAAAGATCGCGGTATTGCTCGCGCGCAGTAACCAGCGTGTGTAACGGCGATGACAGGCGAGCTGCGCGATGCAAGGCTTTTTGCAACAGCGTGCCCTTATCGCCCAAACGGCGGTATTGCACCGGGGAAGGTGGCTCGCCGTTCTCAACCGAAGGCGCCCACTCCGGCCCATGGTCATCTGCAACTACGATCGACCAATCCGCGCACGCACTCTTCATTGCCAATCCTCCTTACTTCCACCAACATGCGCATCCCGACTTGCTTGCTTCCCGCTGAACATCCGTTGCGCGTTGTGCCAACTCGCCTGCAGCATCGACGCCAACACGCGCGGCGGGGGCATCCTGGAGCCCGCCAGACTTGCCCTCCATCGAGCGTTGCCCGAGCCGACGACAGAGTTCCCCCACCTTCTTGCCGACTTCATGACGAGACTCCCACGCAGTTGAACACTTCTTTCGACACTCAGATCAGACCAGAAGCGCACGCCAGAATCGATTGCACGTGGGTATAGCCATTCGCACACCACGGTATGGCATGCCTCGGCCGTATTGGATTGTTCCCATTTCCGCAAAGCTGGCTCCTTGTGCTTTCGTTCAACACTTCGTCAGCCGAAAGCGATTGGGTGCAAATTGAGCACACCGGGACAAGCCTGGCGTCGCCGCCAAATCTAACGTCCTGCTGCTGGCAGCCACATGCTGCAGCGACCTGTATCGGCATGACATCAAATCGAAGGAGAAACATTCCATGACTTACTTACGGCAAGCTGTGCTCTCGACACTACTGTGCGCGACGGTGGGCGCCGCCGCATTGGCCGCAGATGGGAACGGCACCGAGGCTCCTGCCGCCGAAAACCCCGACGCCACCGTCGAGTTCAGCGGCGGCACTATTGCGGCCGGCGTGGGCTACGTGTGGGGGCACGGCAGCCTGACTTTTCAGGGGGAGAAGCACGACTTCAAGCTCTCGGGCCTGTCCATCGTCGATGTGGGCGCCGCACATCTGACCGGCAGCGGCATGGTCTACAACCTGAAAGACCTGAGCGATTTCAACGGCACTTACACAGCTGCTGCGGCGGGAATCACCATTGCCGGCGGTGGGTCTGCGGCTGTGCTGCGCAACCAACACGGTGTCGTGATCAAACTGATTTCGACAACAGAGGGGCTGCGCTTCAATCTCTCCGCTAACGGCGTCAATGTAAAACTGAAAGGCTGACTCGAGAGCACGTCGACCGTCTCCGGTAAGCCGGTGACGTATCGACGGCTCCGCTTCCACCAGCACCCGACAGACACCCGATATGACCGTATGGGTGCTGTCCTTGCGATGGCGGTGCGCCATCATCCTAACGTTTGACGGTAAGCGCCCTCGGGTTACACAAATTCCGGGCCGGTTCGGATCGCCGGGGTGGTCCCATCCCGCAGCGTAATCAGACCAAATTACTCAGCCGAATTCCATTATCCGAGGGTATTAACGCGAGCTAATGCAGAGGAAACCGACACCTGCGTGCAATGGCATGTGAGGCGCCATTGTTGTTGGATAGCAGCGCGAAGCCGCCTGACGTCCATAGTCATGACCAGCTGCATACACTACAAGCCCCACGCCGAATACATGGTGTGCAAGCCAGACTCCGTGCTACTCCCTGGTGAGGAGCCACCCCTTGCGGCACATCTCGTCAGTCCCAGGGCATTCTACGAGCATCATGGAATCTACGTTGGCAATGGTTGCGTCATACACTACGCGGGCCTGACGAACCGGCGGTGGCGAGCACCAGTGGAGGAAGTTTCCCTCGTGGGCTTCGCAAACGGATACCCAGTGCGCATTCGTCACGACCAGAGACTGTTCACCTGCGCCGAGGTAGTAACGCGAGCCCGCTCACGCCTAGGGGAACGTCGATACCGGATATTGACGAACAACTGTGAGCACTTCTGTGGGTGGGTTCTGCGTGAGGATTGTCGGAGCGCGCAGGTGGACCATTTGCGGCGTGTGCCGCGAAACTTATGCTCCGCGCTGCTCACCGCACTGATGACCCTTCGAACATCATCTACGGCTGCACCGCCCATTCGGTAAGCGCTGAACACATAGAAACCTCTTCGAAGTTGACACGCCATCTACTTTGGAGGTCGTGGATCAATGTGGGAGTTGTGACGCCGGCATCGTCGCCACCATAGAGATAGTGGGTGATCTGCCTGCCTCGCGGGTCATCCTGTGCAAAGGGTGAAATGGTCGGTAAATCGCGGGCGACACCCGCGTAGTAGTCCAAGGGTCTTGGATTGTTCATGGGCCTTGCATGATTGAACATCCATGGGGCTTTACATACCGTGGGCTGCCGCTTTCAGCGGGGAGCTTTCGATGCCGCTGCGAAATACAACGACTGACCTCATGGATGCGGTCAAAGAAGCGAAGGGGATAGAGTCTGATTACGGACTCGCAAAACTCCTGGCAGTCGAGCTAGTCGCCAAATCGATGGAAACAGCGGTCGCAGCCGCTTGCATGCCTGCGCAGATGAGGCCGAAGATCCCGCTTGGTCGCCAACACGCGCAATGCGGCGCAGATACCCGGAAGACTCTGGCGACGACGATACGAGCGCGTTTTCATCACCATTTCGACTGTCCGCGATGCCTGGTCCCGGATGAACCTCTTGCCGCACAGGGAATGAACTGGCCCATCTCCTTCGAACTGGAATGGGTTGGGTATCAAGCTCCCTGATCGCAAGCACAGAGAAGGAGGACCGTTCATGACCACGGACGCGACCAAGTCGGGGGCGGTCACCCGCAATGCCACGGCCGCAGGGGCACGGGTGTCACTGTCAAAATGGGTGAATGAGAAATCGCCCGCTTGGACTGAGATCCTTTCAGCGCAGGACGTCGCTCGGCTCACTCGAAGGCATCGCTGGGTTATACAACCCTGACATTCCTCGGCCGGTTTCCAAAGCGGCAGCGATTTCACGATCGCGCGATTGGCTGGGCCAAGCCCGCCGTGCTGAGATGGCTGGCGGAGAACGCGACATCTCAGCGACGGGTGCGTGGGCAGCGCCATCTCTGCTCGGCGGCAATGTTCCAGCGACCGCTGCCAATGCATTTCCCGCGCACGCGAAATACTCGAGGTCCGTGCACGTCTGGACGAAAAGGAGTCAGGTCCGTCGCAAGTCTTGGCGAGCGCTTCGACCAACGTCGTCTTGCCGGTACCAGCCGGC
>Ga0070671_100002150_pt1 | contig 15225 bp, 12 predicted proteins | sample KBSS73metaG_FD_65341 | JGI IMG/M metagenome (GOLD analysis project Ga0070671, IMG submission 65341) | Switchgrass rhizosphere microbial communities from Kellogg Biological Station, Michigan, USA - KBS S7-3 metaG | ecosystem: Host-associated > Plants > Roots > Rhizosphere > Soil ...
CGTAGATGCCGCCCAGATCCACGTAGGCGGGCGTGTCGATGGACGCCGCGAGGTCGGTGGCGGAGCCGTCCCGGAAAGCGACGTGCAGATCCACGTGGTTCGTGGTGCCGGCATAGAGCGCCGGCACCGGCAGGGCGAGCTGGCCCTGCGCCGCATCGGCCCAGCCACGCCGTGCGATGTAGCTCGATTGGTAGGTGTAGTGCGCCGGGGCGGCGGTGGCGCCGCTCTTGGGCTCCACGGTGACGGCCACCGACGCGATGTCCTGCACGCTCGCATTCACGAGCCGCACATGGCCAATGAAGGGCGACGAGGCGGCCGTGGCAGCCGACACCTGCACCCCGCTCGTCTGCGCGAGGCTGGGGTCATCGGAGCCCCCGCAGCCGCCCAGCAGTGCGGCAAGCACGGCCGCGCCGACGGCCACGCCCCTGCGTGCAAGGTTCAAGTCCTCGTGCCGTGCCTTCGCGACCCGCAGGAACCCCCGCTGCCCGATCCCACCCATGCCCGACCTCTCATTTGTGCGAGAAGTCCGGCACCACCTTGATCAATGCGTCGCGCACGCGACCCACGGGCATGACACCGGACTCGATCCGGGCAAGCCAGTCGCTGAAGTCTTCGAGTGAATGCTGGCGGTCCAGGCGGGCAATGCGCAGCCGCGCGATCGGCGTGGGCAGCGTGGTGTCCGCATCGGCCAGGAGTTCCTCGTACAGCTTCTCGCCCGGCCGAAGGCCCGTGAAGGCGATTGCGATCTCGTCCAGCCCGTGTCCCGACAACCGTATCAAAGCCTTCGCCAGTTCAACGATCTTTACAGGCTCACCCATGTCGAGCACGTAGACCTGCCCCGTCTCGCCGATCGCCGCGGCCTGCACGACCAGGCGGGCCGCTTCCGGAATGGTCATGAAGTAGCGGGTGATCTCGGGGTGGGTGACGGTCACCGGCCCCCCGCGCGCGATCTGCTCCTTGAACTTCGGGATCACGCTGCCGCTGGAGCCCAGCACGTTGCCAAAACGCACCGCCATGAAGCGCGTGCGATGCCCCTGCGCGGCGAGGTGCGAAATGACCATCTCGGCCGCACGCTTGCTCGCCCCCATCACGTTGGTCGGGTTCACCGCCTTGTCGGTGCTGATGAGCACGAAGCGCTCGCACCCGGCCTCGGCCGCCGCGAGCGCCGCGCGGTAGGTGCCCAGCGTGTTGTTCTGCAATGCCGCCCAGGCGTTGTCCTCCTCCATCAGCGGCACGTGCTTGTAGGCCGCCGCGTGGAAGACGATCTGCGGGTGCCACTTGTCGTGAACGCGGCGCAGATGCTCGAGGTTCTTCACGTCGCCGATGAGGCGCACCAGCGGCAGGTGCGGGTGGCGCTCGCTGAGCTCCTGCTCGATGCGGTAGAGGTTGAACTCGCTGAGCTCGTACAGCACCAGCCGCGCCGGCCCGTAGCGCGCGACCTGGCGGCACAGCTCGGAGCCGATGCTGCCGCCCGCGCCCGTCACCATCACCGTCTTGCCGCTCAGGCATTCGGCGATGCCGGCCTCGTCGAGCACGACCGGTTCGCGCCCGAGCAGGTCCTCGGGTTGCACGTCGCGCACCCGGCTCACGGCCACGCCTTCGAGCAGCTCCTGCGCCGAAGGCACCGTGAGCACCGGCAGGCGCGTCTGGCCGGCCAGCTCGATGACGCGCTGGCGCTGCGCGGCACGCGCCGAAGGCATGGCCACGATCACATGCGTCACCGCGTGCTCGGCCGCGAGCTCGGGCAGCTGCTCGAGGGTTCCGAGCACCGGCACGCCGGCCAGCCGCGTGCGCTGCTTGGCGAGGTCGTCGTCGAGCAGGCCGACCACGACCCAGCCCTGGTGCTGAACGCCCGCCAGCAGCAGCCGCGCCGCATCGCCCGCGCCGAGCACCAGCGCGCGCCGCACGTCGGGCGCCTTGCCCGCGATCTGCGCGCGCATGTGCTCGTAGAGCATGCGGTATCCGATGCGCACGCTCGCCAGCCCCATGAGGGCGATGACCGGATGCAGGGCCAGCACCGCGCGCGGCACCTCGCGAAGCTGCGCCATCAGCACGAGGACCGCGGCCAGCGCTCCCGCCAGCGCGCAGGCGACGGTCAGGCGCTTGATCTCGCCGAAGCCGGAGAAGCGCCACATCCCGCGCGGCACGCCCAGCAGCAGGAATACGCACAGGTAGAGCACCACGATGCCCGCGAGCACGAAGCTGTCGTAGTGCGGACGCGCACTGAGCCAGCGCTCGAAGCCCAGTCGGAACAGGTAGGTGAACTGCCAGGCCAATGCGATGACGATCGCATCGGCCAGCACGACCAGTGGCGTGCGCCGCACGCGCACGCGCGAGAGGAAGTCGTCGAGTCGGTGCCAGATGTTCATGGGTCTTCAGCGATGCGCGTGCGAGTCGCCCCCGCGGCGCGCCGGCAGCAGCGCGGCCAGGGTGCGAAGGATGAGCCGCAGATCCAGCGACAGCGAGGCCTCGTCGACATAGCGCTCGGCCAGGCGCAGCTTCTGCGGCAGCACGACCTCGCGGTACTCGCGCTCCGGGTCGCTCGCGCGCGCAAGCAGCTCGCTCTCGCTGCGGAACTCGATCGAGGCGATGTCGGTGATGCCCGGGCGCACCGACAGCACCTTGTCGGCCGACGCGCGCGGCCACAGCGCCGCGTAGCGTGGCACCTCCGGGCGCGGGCCCACGAGGCTCATCGTGCCCTGCACCACGTCGATGAGCTGGGCCAGCTCGTCGAGCTTCGTGCGACGCAGCGCCGCGCCCACGCGGGTGATGCGCGCATCGCGCCCGACGGTGATCTCGGGACCGCGGCGGGACGCGTCGGCGTGCATCGTGCGGAACTTGTGGATGCGAAAGGGCACGCCGTGGCGACCCACGCGCTCCTGGCGGAAGAACACGGGCCCGGGCGAATCGAGCTTCACCGCGAGGGCGATCGCGGCGAGGACGGGAGACAGCAGGACCAGCCCCGCGCCTGCCAGCAGCAGGTCGACACCTCGCTTGCCCACCTGCGCGAAGGTGCTCATGGACCTCAACGGTGGCGAAGCGCGTGCCGCACCGCGTGGATCACGCGGCTCACGTCGGCATCGCTCATGCGCGTGTACAGCGGCAGGCTCACCATGCGCTCGTAGGCGTGCTGGCTGTGCGGGAACTGCTGCGGCGACAGGCCGTAGGTCTCGCGCCAGTAGGGATGCAGGTGCAGCGGGATGTAGTGCACGCTCACGCCGATGCCCAGCGCGAAGAGGCGCTCGATGAACGCGTCGCGCGAGACATGCGCCTCGTCGGACAGGCGCACCACGTACAGGTGCCAGGAGTGCGTGTCGCCCGCGGCGGCCAGCGGCGGCAGCACGAGCGGCAGGTCGGCGAAGGCCTCGTTGAACGCGGCGGCGATCTGCTCGCGGCGCGCCTGGAAGCCGCGCAGGCGCTTGAGCTGATGCAGCCCGATGGCCGCGGCGATGTCGGTGAGGTTGTACTTGAACCCCGGCGCGACGATCTCGTAGTACCAGCTCGGCACCTTGGCCGTGAAGCGGTCGAAGGCATCGCGGTTGATGCCGTGCAGCCGCATCACCTTGGCGCGCCGCGCGAGCTCGGGGTCGCGCGTGACGAGCATGCCGCCCTCGCCCGTGGTGATGGTCTTGTTGGCGTAGAAGCTGAACACCGTCGCGTCGCTGTCGAGCGTGCCCACGAGCGCGCCCTCGCTCGTGCAGGGCAGCGCGTGCGCGGCGTCCTCCACCACCTTCAGGCCATGGCGGCGCGCCACCTCGTGCAGCGCGCGCATGTCGGCCGCGAGGCCCGCGTAGTGCACCGGAATGATCGCCTTCGTGCGCGGCGTGATGGCCGCCTCGACGAGCGTCGCATCGATGTTCAGCGTGCGCGGGTCGATGTCCACGAGCACCACGTCGGCGCCGAGATAGCGCACGACTTCCGCCGTCGCGGTGAAGGTGTGGGTGGTGGTGATCACCTCGTCGCCGGGGCCGATGCCCAGCGCTTCCAGGGCCAGGTGCAGGCCGGCGGTGGCCGAGTTGACGGCGATCGCCTCCAGGCCCTGCGCGTGCGGCCTGCCCTCGCCGAGGAAGGAGACGAACTCCTGCTCGAAGCGGCGCGCCTTCGGGCCGGTGGTGATCCAGCCCGAGCGCAGCGTGTCCACCACCTCGGCGATCTCCTCCTCGCCCAGCTCGGGCAGCGCGAACGGCAGGAAGGGCAGGTCGTTGGCCAGGTCGCTCATTCAGTGGTTCTCCCTCGTCGTCGAACGTGCGGCGCGACCGATCAGAGCGGGCGGCCGATGCAGTGGTATTGAAGGCCCAGCGCACGCATCGCGGCCGGCTCGAACAGGTTGCGCCCGTCGAAGACGACCGGCTCCTTGAGCATCGTGCGGATCTCCTCGAAGTCGGGGCTGCGGAACTCCTTCCACTCGGTCACGATGATCAGCGCATCGGCGCCGCGCAGCGCCCCTGCCGCATCCTCGGCGTACTGGAGCGAACCGGCACCCTGCTGCGCGTCGATGACGCGCCGCGCCTCGTCCACCGCCACCGGGTCGTAGGCGCACAGGGTCGCGCCCAGGGCCGTCAGCCGCTCGATGAGCACGCGGCTGGGCGCCTCGCGCATGTCGTCCGTGCCGGGCTTGAAGGCCAGGCCCCACAGCGCGAAGTGCCGGCCCTTCAGGTCGCTGCCGTAGCGGGCCACGATCTTGTCGACCAGCACCTGCTTCTGCGCATCGTTCACCGCTTCCACCGCCTCGAGCACGCGCAGCGAATGGCCCACGTCGGCCGCAGAGCGCACGAGCGCCTTCACGTCCTTGGGGAAGCAGGAGCCGCCGTAGCCCGCGCCGGCATAGAGGAAGTGATAGCCGATGCGCGGATCGCTGCCGATGCCCTGGCGCACCAGTTCGATGTCCGCACCGACCTTCTCCGCCACGAGCGCGAGCTCGTTCATGAAGCTGATGCGCGTGGCGAGCATGGCGTTGGCCGCGTACTTGGTGAACTCGGCGCTGCGGATGTCCATCACGAGCAGGCGATCGTGATTGCGCACGAAGGGCGCGTACAGCGCCTTCATCAGGTAGACCGCGCGCTCGTCGTCGGCGCCCACCACCACGCGATCGGGCCGCATGAAGTCGGCGACCGCCGCGCCCTCCTTCAGGAACTCGGGGTTCGACACCACCGAGAACTCGAGCGCGAGGTCGCGCTCGGCCAGCGCCTTGGCCACGGTCTCGCGCACACGGTCTGCGGTGCCCACGGGCACGGTGCTCTTGTCGATGATGACCTTGTAGTCGGTCATGCGCTCGCCGATGCTGCGCGCCGCGTCGAGCACGTGGCGCAGGTCGGCCGAGCCGTCCTCGTCGGGCGGCGTGCCCACGGCGATGAACTGCAGCGTGCCGTGCGCGACGGCGCGGTCGACGTCGGTGGTGAACTGCAGCCGACCGCCACGCACGTTGCGCCGCACCACCTCCTCGAGCCCGGGCTCGTGGATGGGGATGCCGCCTTCCTCGAGCATCGCGATCTTGCGCTTGTCGAGGTCGAGGCACAGCACGTGGTTGCCCATTTCCGCGAGGCAGGCGCCGGTCACGAGCCCGACATAGCCGGTGCCGACAACGGTGATCTTCATTTCTGGTTCTCCTGAGACTGATTGGGTTTGCCGCACCACGTCATCGCGTGGGTGCGCAGCAGCGGCAGCGCATTGAGCAGGCCGTAGGCGCGCGGCGTGAGGCGGCAGGCCGCGCGCGCCAGCGGCGGCGCGAGCGTGAGCCGCCGCGAACTCACGCGGGCCTCGGGGAAGAGCGCGCGGATGCGCGCCACGGCGACCCCGCGCACGTCGGCATTGCGCGGATTGTCCACGGTGAAGTCGTACACGAGCACGCCGCCGCCGGGGCGCACCCAGCGCCACATCGCCCTGGCGAGCTGCTGCTGGGCGCCCGGGTCGAGCACCGACGAGAACACCGTGAACGCCAGCACCGCATGCTGGCTCGCCGGCTCGACGCCGGCCTGCACCGCATCGCCCTCGATGACGCGCAGCGCCGCGGGCAGACGCTCGCGCGCCTGGGCCGCGCGCTCGGGAAGCAGCTCGATGCCGGTGAGCCTCGCGCTGGCCGCGCCCAGGCGCAGCAGGTCGAGCAGATTGCCTCCCGTGCCGCAGCCCACCTCGGTGATGCGGCACTCGCGCAGTGGCCGCAGGCCCTGCTGCGCGAGCACGCGAACGAGCGCGCGCTGGCGCTCCAGGTGCGAGGCCAGCGCCGCGGGATCGAAGAGGCTGTAGCGCTCCTCGTCGCGCGCGGCATCGCGCCGCGCATAGCGCTCGGCGACGGCGCGGGCCTCGGCATCGTGCGCGCTCATCGCGTCAGCCTCCCGAAAGCTGCGGCCGGCCTTCCGCGCCACAGGAGGTCGAACACGCCGCGCAGGCTGCCGAGCCCGTAGCCGAAGTGATAGGCCGCGATCACCGCCGGCGCGCGCAGCAGCATCGAGGCGCCGCCGCGGCGCGCGATATCCAGCGAGGCCACGCCCACATAGGCCGCATACAGCAACACGAGCGCGGCCAGCGCGACACCGCTCGCGGGCCAGGCCAGGGCGGCCACGGTGCAAAGCGCGAGCGCCGCCACGAAGGCGCCCGGCACGAGCTGTCGCACCGAGGCGCTCTGGCCGTGCTTGCGCATGACGAAAGGCCGCCAGTAACCGTATTGGCGTTGCTGCGCGAACAGCTGCGCGAGCGATCCGCGCGGGTGATAGACGCTGTGGATGCGCGCGCTCTGCCACACGAGCGCGCCCGCGCGGTTCATGCGCAGGTTGTGCTCGTCGTCCTGGTTGCGCACGAGGTCCTCGTCGAAGCCGCCGAAGCGCTCGAAGCTCGCGCGCGGCCAGCAGCCGAGGTAGACGGTGTCGACCGGGCCCTCGTAGGCGATGTCGCGCGAGCGCGCGCCGCCCACCACGTAGCGCGACTGGAAGGCCGCGGCGATGGCCGCCTGCCAGCCCGACGCGCCTCGCGCGACCCAGGGGCCGCCGACGTTGTCGGCACGCGTGCGCTCGAGTGCGGCCACGCATTCGGCGAGGTAGTCGCTCGCGTATTCGGTGTGGATGTCCATGCGCGCGACGAGATCGCCGCGCGCGCGCTCGATGCAGCGGTTCAGCCCCGCGGACACGATGCGCCCGGGGTTGTCCACGATCGCGAAGCGAGGATCGCGCAGGCAGCGTTGCGCGAGCAGCTCGCGGGTGCCGTCGTCGCTCATGCCGTCGGCCACCAGCACCTCCAGCTCGAAGCCCGCGGGCAGGCGCTGCGCCTGCACCGCGTCGCAGAAGGCGAGGATGTGCGCGCGCTCGTTGCGGCACGGGGCGATCACGCTGATCACGCGGGTCGTCATGGCGTTCGGATCGCGTGGGGCCTCAGGAAGCGCTCGCCGCGACGCTGCGATAGAGCCGGTCCATCAGGTCCATCTGACTGCGCCGCGAGGCGCGCTGCTCGATGACGGCGCGGTTGCGCTGCCCCATCGCCGCGGCCTCGTCGCTCGCGTCGTGCAGCCGCAGCAGCGCAGCCGTCACGGCGAGCGAATCGCGCGGGTTCACGAGCAGCCCGCCTTCGCGCGCCAGCCACTGGCGATTGGCCGGCAGGTCGCTGGCCACCACCGGCAGGCCGCAGGCCATCGCCTCCAGCAGCGCGACCGACGTGGCGTCGCTGGTGGGAATGGAGATGCAGGCCTGGGCCCGGCGCAGCATCGCGGCCATGGTGTGCTCGTCCACGCGGCCGGTGAAGCGCACGGCGTCGCCGATGCCCAGCTGCAGCTCCAGCGCGCGCAGCGCGCGCTCGTCGGGGCCGCCGCCGATGAGGTTGAGCGTGGCGCCGGGACGCTGCTTCAGGAGTCCCGCGAAGGCGCGCAGCACCACGTCGATGTTGTAGTTGGGCTCCCAGTTGCGCACGCTGATGACTTCGAAGCCGCCATCGTGCGCTGTCCCCTGCGCGGGCCGGAAGAGCTCGGTGTCCGCGCCCCACAGCACCTCCTCGCACACGGCGCGGGGCTTGTAGCGGGAGATCTCCTCGAGCATGTCGCGCGAGTCGGCCGTGACGAGCGCCGCGCGGCGCAGCGTCCAGCCCACGACCCGGCGCATGAAGGCGCTCTCGCGCGGCGTGACGAGGATGTCGGAACCCCACGCGGTGAGCACGACCGGGCGCACGCCGCTGGCCGCGGCCCACAGGCCGTAGGAGGTGACGTAGTGGCCGTGCACCCAGCGCGGCGCGAGCCTTCGCGCGAGCCGCCGCACCTCGGGCAGCGCCAGGAACCAGCCGGCGCCGTCGGAGCCGGGACGCAGCGCGATCACGTCCTTCGCGCCGGTCACGTTCGCGGGGCGGCGCGTGGCGACGATGGCCTCGTAGCCGCGCGCGCTCATCTCGCGCACCCAGCGGCGCGTGTGCACGCTGCTGGCGTCGGCAAAGAAGAGGATGCGCCGATCGTTCATCGCGCAACCCCGGCGCGGCGCGGTGCGCCTGCCCAGGCCTCGTAGGCATCGCGCAGCTCGGGCTGCTGGCGCTCGATCCAGGCGCGGTCGAGCTCGCGCGTGTCGCCCACCACGCGCGCGGGCTGCCCCTCGAGGATGGCGAAGTCGGGCACCTCGCCGCTCACGAAGCTGTAGGCCTTCACCAGCACGCCGCGGCCCAGGCGCGCGCCCGGGGCGATCACGCTGTGCGGGCCGATGAAGGACCACTCGCCGATGTGCGAGGACTCGCGCTGGAAGCCAGCGGGCGATGTGTTGCCGAAATAGCCTTCGCGCTCCAGGCGCAGCGCCATGTGGCTGGAGTGCGTGAGCACGGACACGAAGTTGGTGATCTGGCAGCCGTCGTCGATGCGCAGGCCGCCGGAGGCGTCGATGAAGTTGTGGTGCCCGATGAAGACGTGGTCACCGAGCTGCAGCCGCTCGGGGCTCTCGATGCACGTGTGCGTGCTCACGCGGCTGCGCTCGCGCCAGCCGCCGTCGGCGTTGCGCCAGCCGTAGACCATGCGCGGCTGCGCCAGCCGCCGCCAGGCATGGGTCAGGAACGTCTTGATTCGAGGCATGGGGCCGTTATTGTCGCGGCGCCGTGGACCAGACACAGCGCCAGGAAAGCCCGGCATCGCGCAGGAACGAGGCGAATGCCGCAGACATCGCGATCAGGTAGGCCAGCGAGGTCGCAAGCGCCGCGCCGATCGCGCCGAAGCGTGGAATGCTCCACGCGGAGATGGCCAGCGTGAGCGCGAGCGAGAAGGCCGCCACCGCACCCGACCATTGCGGGCGCCCGCGGTGGTTCGTGAAGTAGGCCGACAGGCTGGAGGCGGCCGCGTAGGCCGCGATGCCGGGCAGCAGCAGCATCAGCGGCAGCAGCGCCTGTGAATACGCCTGCCCGAGCAGGACCGGCAGCGCCCAGCGCGCGACGACCCACAGCAGCGGCGCCGCGGCCGCGGTAACGAGCACGTTGATGCGCACCGCGCGCAGGGTGAGGCGCGCGGCCTGCGCCCGGTCGGGCGCACCGATGCGCGCATAGGCCGACAGCGTCACTGCCGAGGACAGCATCCACAGCAGCTCGCCCACCTGCACCGCCACCGAATACACGCCCGCCGCGGCCAGGCCGCCCTGGCGCTCCAGCAGGAAGAGCGTGACGCGGTAGTTCAGCAGGCTCACCACGTTGGTGATGCCGATCAGCGCGACGAAGCGCCACTGCGCGCGCAGATCGTCCCAGCGCGGTGTCGCGAAGCCCGACTCGCGCGCCGCCGCCAAGCCCGTGGCCGCACCGACCAGCGCCTTGCCCACTGCCCACGCCGCGAGCACGGCCGCGATGCCGCTCGCCCCCGCCAGCGGCAGTGCCGCCAGCGCGCACAGCACGGCCGCGGGCGCCGCGACCTGCGGCAGGTTCATCGCGCCCATGCGGCCCTGGCCCAGCCACAGCCCGCCGGCCGTGGGCACCATGAGCAGGAAGGGCGCGGCCAGCGCCATCAGCCACAGATGCCGGTAGGGGTCGCTGTGCGCGACGAGCGCCAGCGTGAGCATCGCGAGGGCGGCGACCACGCCCAGGCCGAGCGAGGCCAGCAGGGCCGCACTGCAGGCCCCCGCGCTGTCGCGCTGGCGGTGCGAGATCTCGCGCGCGAGCAGAAGACCCAGGCCCGAGAACAGCGTCAGCAGCGCCGACTCGGCCGCGGCGAAGAGCGCGAAGGCGCCCTGCACCGCCGGCCCCATGCGCGCCACCACCACCAGCACGCCGAGTCCGAGGGCCACGACGACAAGCCTGGCCGCCAGGTTGATGGCGGCGCCACGGGCGAGGCTTGCGGTCACGGCGAGGGTCATCGGGGAAATACGGCACGAAGAAGCCGGAATTGTCGGCGAGCCGCACCCGGCTTCCCGCTCGCGCGGGAGAGGGGAAGCCACCCTTCCCTAAAATCGCCGGTTGCCTTTTTGGACCCCAGGACCCCCGATGACCGCCTCCGCCCCGCCGCAGCAGCCCGCCGACGAGAACCAGCTGATCGCCGAACGCCGCGAGAAGCTTGCCGGTATCCGTGCCGCCGCGAAGGCCGAAGGCAGGGCCGCCTTCCCGAACGACTTCAAGCCGCACGACAACGCCGCTGCGCTGCACCGCGTGCACGACGCGCAGACCGGCGAGGCGCTCGAGGCGCATCCCGTCAAGGCCACCATCGCGGGGCGCATGATGCTCAAGCGCGTGATGGGCAAGGCCTGCTTCGCCACGCTGCAGGACGGCACCGGCCGGCTGCAGGTCTACGTCACCGCCGACGGCGTGGGCCCCGAGGTGCTGGCCGCCTTCAAGCACTGGGACCTGGGCGACATCCTCGGCTGCGAGGGCACGCTCTTCAAGACCCGGACGGGCGAGCTCACGCTCAAGGTCAGCGCCATCCGCCTGCTCACCAAGAGCCTGCGTCCGCTGCCCGACAAGTTCCACGGCATGTCCGACCAGGAGCTGAAGTACCGCCAGCGCTACGTCGACCTCATCACCGACGAGGCGGCGCGCGATCGCTTCGCCGCGCGCAGCCGCGCGGTGTCCTCGATCCGCCAGTTCATGGTCGAGCACGGCTTCCTCGAAGTGGAGACGCCGATGCTCCACCCGATCCCCGGCGGCGCGAACGCCAAGCCCTTCGTCACGCACCACAACGCGCTGGACCAGCAGATGTTCCTGCGCATCGCGCCCGAGCTCTACCTCAAGCGCCTGGTCGTGGGCGGCTTCGAGCGCGTGTTCGAGATCAACCGCAACTTCCGCAACGAAGGCATCTCGGTCCGGCACAACCCCGAGTTCACGATGATGGAGTTCTACGCGGCCTACTGGAATCACCAGGACGTGATGGACTTCACCGAGGCCGTGCTGCGCCACGCCGCGCGCCGCGCCACCGGCAGCGCGACGCTCGCCTACCAGGGCCGCGAGATCGACCTCGAGTCGCCCTTCGCCCGCGTGAGCATGCGCGACAGCCTCGTGCGCTTTGCCGGCCTCACGCCCGAGCAGGCCGACGACCCCGCCGCGCTGCATGCTCAGCTGCGCAAGCTCGGCGAGGAGCCGCCCGCGCACTGGGGTCTCGCCCAGCTGCAGTTCGGGCTGTTCGAAGCCGCGGTGGAAGAGCGCCTCATCCAGCCCACCTTCATCATCGACTACCCCGCCGAGGTGTCCCCGCTGGCGCGCGCCTCCGACGCCAACCCCGCGATCACCGAGCGCTTCGAGCTCTTCGTGTGCGGGCGCGAGCTGGCCAACGGCTTCTCCGAGCTCAACGACCCCGAGGACCAGGCCGCGCGCTTCCTCGCGCAAGTCGCAAGCAAGGAGGCCGGCGACGAAGAGGCGATGTACTACGACGCCGACTACATCCGCGCCCTGGAGCACGGACTGCCGCCCACCGGCGGCTGCGGCATCGGCATCGACCGGCTGGTGATGCTGCTGACGGACTCGCCCAACATCCGCGACGTGATCCTGTTCCCGGCGCTGCGTCGAGAGGAATGACGGCCCCTCGGCTCAGGAGTACCTGAGCCGATCCCCCGAGGGGATGTCGCCGGGCTTGAGGCGGCCCGGCGCTCCGGCTCCAGAGCTTCGATCAGGGGCGTCAAACGCCCCACTGTTCCGGGCATCGCGAAGGGCCCGGGTCCGCACACTTTCGTCTTGCGTCCTGTCTGCTTCGCGATGTCCAACGATCCCCTCTCCCAAGCCTCCCGCGCCGCCGCAGGACTTCTCGTCCTGGGCCTGCCCTACCTGGTCGGCTATCAGATCTGCAAGTCCAATTCATCGCAGCTCGTGCAGTGGGTCGGCCCCACGAACGCCGCGAGCGCCGTGGCGATCGGCACGACGCTCGGCGGCAGCGCCGCACTGTGCGTGATCGTGGGCGCCTGGGGAGCCCTCAGCCGCGCGGCATCGCCCAAGCGGCAGGCGCCGCGGCGCATCGCCGCGCCCGTGCCCGGCGCGCGAACCCAGGCAGTGGCTCGCAGGAGTTCACGGGTCCCGTCTGAACCATCGCGCTGAGCGCGGGGGGAGAACGGGGGCCCACCCCCCGTGGGGGGCGCGAAAGCGACCTGCCTCGCCTGTAATGGATCCATCGTTCACCGTCACCTGGATCCCCATCATGGCTGCCCACCGAATCGACGTCGCGCTCCTCGGCTTCAGCAACTTCGAGCGCAGCGCACAGCTTTGCGTGTTCCGTCTCGGCGCCCTTGACGCGCTGGAGGTCCACCCGGTCGACGACGTCGAGGCCGCCGATGTCATCGTCGCCGACGCGGACTTCCCCGCCATCGTGCGTCGCGTGCGTGGCGCCGGTCGCATCAACGACACCATCTTCGTCGGCAGCGAGCCGCCCGACGAGGCGATGGCCTGGATGCTGCGACCCATCGACCCGCAGCGCGTCCTGCGCCGGCTCGTCGAATGGGTGCGGCAGTCCGACCCGAGTGAAGAGGGCCCGTGTCGCCGCGCGTCGCAGTGCGTTGCCGCTTGACGCGCCTTTGACGCGGCCACCATCGCTCACGCTCATTGCACCCCAGGGCGTCGCCCGATGGACCGACTCCATGAACGTGGAGGACGACGCACGCTCATTTCCGAAGTCCAGGAGTACGATCCCCGCCGTCTCTGATTCATGACAGCTTCCTCCCCGCTCGCGCGTGGGCGCGCGGGATTGCCATCGGAGCGACATGGGGAACGCAGGGGTGACCGAGGGTCTGGCCGACCCGCATCTGACCCTCAAGGCCACGGCGCCGCGCATGCCCAGGCGGGTGCTGGAGCGCGAGCGGCTCAGCAGCACCTGCGCCCAGTTCGAGGATCGCAATGCGATCCTCGTCAACGCTCCCGGTGGCTTCGGCAAGACCTCCCTGCTCGGCCAGTGGCGGCGCGAATGGACGCAGCGCGGCGCCACCGTGGCCTGGTTCACCGCCGACGCGCGCGACGAAGGCCCGCGCTTCGTGCAGGGCCTGAGCGTCGCGATGCGCCAGGCGAACTCGGGCATGTCGAGCACGATCCACGGCATCACGCCCGGCATGGACCAGCTCGATGCGCTCACCGGCTGGCTGGCCGATGTGGCGGAGTCGGCCACCGACACCGTGCTCGTGCTGGATGACGTGCACGCACTGCCCGCGAGCACCGCCGCCCATGCCCTGCCCTACCTCCTCCATAACGCGCCGCCGAACCTGACCATCGCCGCCGCCGGCCGCACGCGCCTGGATCTCCCGGTGCATGACCTCCTCGCGCGCGGGCGGCTGGCGACGCTGGAGTCCGAACAGCTGCGCCTGCGCATGGAGGAGACCATGGCGCTGCTGCGCGGGCGCTTCGGCGCGCGCATCGACACCGACACCTGCGCCCGGCTGCACGAGATCACCGAGGGCTGGCCGCTCGGGCTGCAGCTGGCGATGTCGACGATCGAGCGCAGCGCGAGCCTCGCGGACGCCATGCGGGCGATCGGCGCACGCTCGGGCGACGTCGAGCAGTTCTTCATGGAGTGCCTCGTGCGGCAGATGCCGCCGGAGCTGAGCGATTTCCTCACCACGATCTCGGTGACCGACGGCCTCACGCGTTCGCTGTGCGAGGCGCTCACCGGGAGCGGCAATGCCGCGGCGATGCTGACCCGGCTGCGCAAGCTCGCTCCCATCTTCCTGGAGGGCGAGAACAGCGAGTGGCTGCGCATCCATCCGCTGGCGCGCAGCTTCCTGCTGCGCAGGCTCCAGGAGCGCGAGAGCACCGCCTTGCGCGAGTTGCACATGCGCGCCGCCACCTGGCTGGAACAGCAGGGCATGTACGAAGCCGCCAGCCAGCAGGCGTTTGCCGCCGGCGAGCATGAATGGACCTTCGACCTCGCCGAGCGCTGCATGTACGAGGCGGTGGTGAAAGGACACATCTCGCGCGTGCTGGACTGGGTCTCGCGCATTCCTGCGCAGGCCTACGAGCGGCGACCCTCGATGCGCCTGGCTTGCGGCTGGGCGCTGGCGCTCGGCTCGCGCTTCGCGCAGGCCGTGGAGATGGTCAAGCCGCTGCTCGCCGACCCCGACGTGCCGCCGCTCAAACGCATCGAGGCGCAGTGCGCCATCGCGACGGCGGTCTATTTCGGCGACGACATCGACACCTGCGCGGCGCTGGTCGAGCCGCTCGCCGCAGGTTTGCCGTATGGCGAAGAACTGCTCGACGCGATCATCGGCAACACGAGCACGGTCCCGGCGATCTACGCGGGGGAACCCGAGCGGGTGCGGCAGATCGTCAACCGGCAGTCCTACACCCCGCAATACGGCGTCGAGATCGACGTCGTCTCGGCCTACCGGTACTACGAAATCGGCTTCAGCTACCTCTGGGAGGGGCGGATGCGGCTCGCGCAGGACGCGCTCGAGCCGGCGCTGGCGATGGCGGAGCGGCGCTACGGACGACGCGGCGTGGTGACGGCCTTGTTTGCCGGCGCGCTCGCGAACGCCTACTGGTACAGCGATCGCACGAATGACGCCCTCACCGTGCTGGCCAATCGCCTGGACGTCATCGAGCAGGGCTCGCCCGTGGAAGCCAAGTTGTGGGGCTATTCGACGGCCGCACGACTCGCTGCGCTGCAGGGCGATACCGCGCGAGCGCACGACCTGCTGGAGCAGCTGTACTCGATCGGTGCCGAGCTGCGCATGACGCGCCTGCAAGTCGGCGCCTTGGGCGAGCGCATCCACCTGCATGCGCAGGAAGGTCATCTCGGCGCCTGCCGGCAACTCATCGACCGCGTGCAGGCGATCTACCCATTGCAGGACGAACCCAGGCCCGGCCGCCACGATGCGCTGGTGCACTTGTTGG
>Ga0070671_100002151_pt1 | contig 15219 bp, 13 predicted proteins | sample KBSS73metaG_FD_65341 | JGI IMG/M metagenome (GOLD analysis project Ga0070671, IMG submission 65341) | Switchgrass rhizosphere microbial communities from Kellogg Biological Station, Michigan, USA - KBS S7-3 metaG | ecosystem: Host-associated > Plants > Roots > Rhizosphere > Soil ...
GGATCGCCCGTATCAACGCCGGCGCCCGCGCCCACGGCGTCACCTACAGCCGCTTCATCGCCGGCCTGAAGAAGGCCCAGATCGAGCTGGATCGCAAGGTCCTCGCCGACATGGCCGTGAACGACCCCGCTGCCTTTGGCAGCATCGTCGACAAGGTGAAGGCCCAGCTCGCTTGATGTTCGTGATGGTCCCGGCGCTTGCGCGCCGGGCCGCGATCCGGGTCGATGCGTGCATCGACACCGGCAAGCCGGGAAGGCCTGCACCTGTTGCAGGCCTTTCTCGTTTTCAGATTTCCTTTTTGCAGCGCGCGGACCGCGCCTCTCGAAGATGAACGCTCCCGACACCACGCTGACTCGCCTGACCGAAGAGGCGCACGCGGACTTCGCCGCCGCCGGCACGCCCGCGGCCCTCGAGGATGCGAAGGCGCGCTACCTGGGCAAGTCGGGACGAGTGACGGAACTGCTCAAGACGCTCGGTGCTCTCGCACCCGAGGAGCGCAAGGCACGCGGCGCGTCCATCAATGAGGTGAAGCAGCGCATCGAGGGCGCGCTTAACGCTCGCCGCGAGGCGCTCGCCGAGCTCGAGCTGCAGACCCAGCTTCGCGCCGAGGCGCTGGACGTGACGCTGCCTGGTCGCCATCGCGGCGTGGGCGGATTGCACCCGGTCATGCGCGCCATGGAGCGCATCGAGGCCATCTTCGGCTCGATGGGCTTCGAGGTCGCCGACGGTCCCGAGATCGAGACCGACTGGTTCAACTTCACCGCGCTGAACACGCCCGCCGATCACCCGGCGCGCTCGATGCACGACACCTTCTACGTCGAAGGCGGCCACGTGCTGCGCACGCATACGAGCCCGATGCAAATCCGCCATGCCGTGCAGCATGTCAAGCGCCATCGCGCGCTGCTGGAAGTCGGGCTGCCGATGCCCGAGATCCGCGTCATCGCGCCCGGACGCACCTATCGCGTGGACAGCGACGCCACGCACTCGCCGATGTTCCATCAGGTCGAGGGCCTGTGGGTCGGCGAGAACATCAGCTTCAAGGACCTGAAGTCGGTGTACGTGAATTTCATTCGCACCTTCTTCGAGACCGACGACCTGTCGATCCGCTTCCGACCCAGCTACTTCCCGTTCACCGAGCCCAGCGCCGAGATCGACATGATGTTCGGCAGCGGTCCGCTCAAGGGCCGCTGGCTCGAGGTGTCCGGCTCGGGCCAGGTGCACCCGCAGGTCATCCGCAACATGGGGCTCGACCCCGAGCGCTATATCGGCTTCGCCTTCGGCTCCGGCATCGACCGGCTCGCGATGCTGCGCTATGGCGTCAGCGATCTGCGCCAGTTCTTCGACGGCGACCTGCGCTTCCTGAGCCAGTTCCAGTAAGCCCGCGCTGCCACCCGCTTCGACCCCGCCCACACTCGGTCACGACACATCAAATGCAATTTCCGGAATCCTGGCTGCGCGAGTTCTGCAACCCGCCGCTTTCAACCGACGCGCTGGCCGAACTGCTCACGATGGCCGGCCTCGAAGTCGAGGAGCTTCGTCCGGCGGCTCCGCCGTTCTCCGGCGTGGTGGTGGCGCGCGTCGTCGAGGTGCGCAAGCATCCGAACGCCGACCGGCTGAGCGTGTGCCAGGTCGACGTGGGCGAGGGCGCCCTGCTCAACATCGTCTGCGGCGCACCCAATGTGCGCGAGGGCATCAAGGTGCCGTGCGCCCGCGTAGGGGCCCAGCTGCCCGCCGCGCAGGAAGGCGCAGCGCCGTTCCAGATCACGCTGGGGAAGCTGCGCGGCGTGGAGAGCCAGGGGATGCTGTGCTCTGCGCGCGAGCTCAAGCTCGCTGATGACGATTCGGGTCTGCTGATCCTCGACGAGGACGCGCCGGTCGGACGCAATCTGCGCGAGCTGCTGCAGCTCGACGACACGCTGTTCACGCTCAAGCTCACGCCCAACCTTGCGCATTGCCAGAGCGTCTTCGGCATCGCGCGCGAGGTGGCCGCGCTCACCGGCGCGCCGCTGAAGACGCCCGAGTTCGCGCCCGTGCCGCCTGCGCACGAGCAGCGGCTGCCGGTGAACATCGAGGCGGCCGACCTGTGCGGGCGCTTCTCGGGGCGCGTCGTGCGCAACGTGAATCCGCAAGCGCGCACGCCGGCATGGATGGTCAATCGCCTTGCGCGCTGTGGCCAGCGCTCGGTGAGCGCACTCGTCGACATCTCCAACTACGTGATGTTCGAGCTGGGCCGGCCCTCGCACATCTTCGACTTCGACAAGATCCACGGCGCGCTGCAGGTGCGCTGGGGCCGCAAGGGCGAAGCGCTCGAGCTGCTCAACGGCAACACGATCGAGGTCGACGAGACGGTCGGCGTGATCGCCGACGATCGCCAGGTGGAATCGCTGGCCGGCATCATGGGTGGTCAGGCCAGCGCCGTGTCCGACGACACGCGCAACATCTATGTCGAGGCCGCGTTCTGGTGGCCCAAGGCGGTGATGGGTCGCTCGCGCCGCTACAACTTCTCCACCGACGCCGGCCACCGCTTCGAGCGCGGTGTCGATCCCGAGCGCACCGTCGAGCACATCGAGCGCATCACTGCGCTCGTCCTGCAGATCTGCGGCGGCGAGGCCGGCCCGATGGACGACCGCATCACCGAGCTGCCGCGCCGCAGCCCCGTGAGCCTGCGCGTGGATCGCGCCTCGAAGGTCATCGGCATGCCGGTGTCGCAGGGGCAATGCGCACAGGTGTTCCAGCGCCTGGGCCTGTCTTACGTCGAGGCGCCGGGCGTCATCACCGTCACGCCGCCGAGCTGGCGCTTCGATATCCAGATCGAGGAAGACCTGATCGAGGAGGTGATCCGCGTGCTGGGCTATGGCCAGTTGCCGGACACGCCGCCCGTCGCTCCGGTCGAGCCCAAGGTCGCGAGCGAGTCGCGGCGCGGCCGCCACGTCCTGCGCCGCGCCATGGCGGGGCTCGACTATTGGGAAACACTCAACTTCAGCTTTGTCGAGGCGCGCTGGGAGCGCGAGCTTGCAGGCAACGAGCGCCCGATCGAGCTGCTGAACCCGATTGCAGCGCCGCTGGCCGTCATGCGCTCCAGCCTGCTGGGCAGCCTGATCCATGCGCTTCGCAACAACCTCGTGCGCAAGGCGGAGCGCGTGCGCCTGTTCGAGCTGGGCCGCGTCTTCCTGCGCGACGCGAGTGAGGTCGACAGCGACAGCACCGTCGCGGGCGTTCGCCAGCCGCTGCGCCTGGCTGGCCTGGCCTATGGCCCCGCGGATGCGGTGCAGTGGGGCGTTGCACAGCGCCAGGTCGACTTCTTCGATGTGAAGGGCGACGTGCAGGCGCTGTTCGCTCCGTGCGTGCCCGTCTTCGAGGCCGCCGAGCACCCGGCCATGCACCCGGGTCGTTGCGCACGCGTGCTGCTGGACGGCCGGTTGATCGGCCACGTGGGCGAACTGCATCCCAAGTGGCGCCACGCCTATGAGCTCCCCCACGCGCCGGTGCTGTTCGAGCTGGATGCCCAGGTCCTGTCCGAGCGGCCGCTGCCGCAGGCACGACCCGTGCCAAGGCACCAGATGGTGCAGCGCGACATCGCCGTCATCGTGTCCGAGCACGTCACGCACGACGCGCTTATGGACGCCATTGCCGCGTCCGCGACCGGCGCCCTCGTGCGATCGGCGCGGCTTTTCGACGTCTATCGACCCAAATCGCCCACCACGGAAATCAAGGACGGTGAACGCAGCCTGGCGGTTCGGCTCGAACTGCTGGACGACGAAGCCAACCTCACCGAGGACCGCATCGAGCAGGCCGTCGCCGCCATCGTCGAGGGCCTTGCCACCCGCCTGGGCGCGCGCCTGCGAGCCTGAACGAGCCGAACGAAGGAGCCGCCATGGATCGAGTCATCCTCCCCACGCTGGAAACCCCGACCCTGACGAAGGCCGAGCTGGCCGACCTGCTGTTCGAGCGGCTCGGCCTGAACAAGCGCGAGTCCAAGGACATGGTCGAAGCCTTCTTCGAAATCATTCACGCCAAGCTGGTGGAGGGCGAGGACGTGAAGCTCTCGGGCTATGGAAATTTCCAGATCCGACGCAAGGCGCCGCGCCCCGGCCGCAACCCGAGAACCGGCGAATCCATTCCCATCAAGGCAAGAAATGTCGTGACGTTCCATGCCAGCCACAAGCTGAAAGGCGTCGTTCAGGGAGACATTCCCGCGGACAACGACTTCGAGTAAAGTCTCGGGAACCCGTTCGACCCCGTTGATTTTCAATGGAAGTTTCGCTCCCGCCGATCCCTGCCAAGCGCTACTTCACGATCGGCGAAGTCAGCGAACTTTGCGGCGTGAAGCCGTACGTCCTTCGCTATTGGGAGCAAGAGTTCACGCAACTCAAGCCCATGAAGCGTCGTGGGAACCGTCGCTACTACCAGCACCACGAGGTGCTGCTCATCCGCCGCATCCGCGAACTCCTGTACGAGCAGGGTTTCACCATCAGCGGCGCGCGCAACCGACTGTCCGAGGCGCCCGAACGGGCGGCGGCGCTTTCACGCGGCGCGCACGCGAGCGCAAGCGTGGCGCTGGTCGATGACGTCGAGGACGAGTTCATCGCGGTCATCGAGCCGACGACGATGATGGCGACGGCCGACGCCGCGACCATCGAACTGATGCGCGAGGAACTGCTCTCGATCCGTCAACTGCTGACGGTCTGACGCAGCGCGCATGCATCGCGCGCGCAATCGGTGCAGCAGGCGCGACGAATCCATCTCATCTCAGGCTATACTCGCGGTTTCGTCGGGGTGTAGCGCAGCCTGGTAGCGCACTTGCATGGGGTGCAAGGGGTCGCGAGTTCGAATCCCGCCACCCCGACCAAAGACAGAGAAAGCCCGGTGTCGCAAGACACCGGGCTTTTTTCGTTGCACGCATCTCGAGCGCGGGCACGTACGCCTACGAAGTTGGGTAGTCCCACACATCGGGCGGCAGCTTGTCCTTGAGCGATGCATGCATGGCGTCGCGGAACAGTTTCACCGCCGGATACGGCCGCAGCGCGATCGTGCGCTCCACGATCAACCCCTGCTCGTTGTCCACGATGACCTCCAAGCTCTCGAGCTTGCGTCCGTCGATGGTCCCCACCCAGCGCAAGAAGGTGGTGCGCTCATCCATCTTGAACTCGGCTGTATAGGTCCCGCTGCCACGCGTAGAGCTCGACTGGGCAAAGATCGCCGCAATGAGTTCACGCCCCTCGATTGGCCGTACCAGGATGGGGCTGTTGAATACGACATTCTCGGCAAGCAGTTCGCTCACCTGGGCGGGTGTGGCGCTACCGGATTCCCGGAGCTTGCGAAGAGGATGCATGGGGTCCCTCACGGTGGAGATGGGTGGGGTGTGGCAAACCGATGAATGCACTCTAGGCGGCGCCCCCGGATCGAAAAACACTCATCGCCACAAACTCGCTTTCGCGTTTCCGGAATAGTCGCGTGTGAAGGCGCGCCCGGCGTAGGTGCTGGGCCTCCGGCAGCCGAGCAGGTCTGATCGACGAGCATCTTGACCATTGGGTCAAGAGCCGCCGTGATGCCCCATCCCGGGGTCGGCAGAGTGCATGTGGCGAGGCGGCTCGGTCGTGCCCAGGGCGCCGACGATGGCGAGGATGGCCGCGCCAAGAAGCAGCTCGAACAAGGCGTTGCGCCAGAGCTGTCGCGCTGCGATCCGTGCCCCGGCGCTCCAATCGCCACTCAGGGGCAGGCGAGGCCGCAGCACCGATCGATTCACGGCCGCGATCGCCACGATGAGCGCGAACAGCGTGAGCTTGAGCGCGAGCAGACGGCCATAAGGCGTCGCGAGGATGGCTGTGGCATCACCGAGCAGGAGCGACGCGTTGATCAGGCCGGTCGCCAGGAGAGTCGCCACGGCGAGGATGCCGAGCGAGGAGAAGCGCTCGGTCGCCTTCGCTGCCAGCGAGGACCAGGGAGGCGCCGGATTCGCGCGCGCCCGAGCGAGCACGAACAGCAGCGGCGCGAGCGCGCCCAGCCAGAGCCCTGCGGCAAGCAGATGAGCCGCGTCGGCAGCGAGATGGGCGAGGCGCATCGACGGCTCGGTGCCCACGGCATGCCCGGTTCCGGCCAGGGCCGCCAGAAGGCCCGTTGCCAGCAAGCCGCCCAGCCCGCCCACGCGCTCAGCCTCGCGGCGGCGTCCGAGCGCCAGGAGAAGCATGAGCCCGACCATCATCACGAAGCGGGCGAGCCAGACGTGGCCGAAGGTCGTGCGGATCAGCACCGCACCGAGGACATCACCGCCGAGCAGATCGCCGAGCGGACGACCGCTCATGCCTGCGGCGACGAGCCCGAGCCACATCAGCCACGACAGTGTTGCGATGCACAGGCTCCAGCCGCGAAGGCGTCGCAGCCAGCGTGCGATGTCGGTACGCGGGCCATCGGCGCCCCGCCTGTCCAGCACCAGGAGCCAGAACAGATAGCCACCGGCCAGCAGGACCGTGGCCGCAATATGCACGGCGCGCACGAGCCACATCACGCGGCCCCCCGCAGTGGCGCATCGAAGCGCATCACGGCCTCACCCGGAAGACGAAGTCGCCCGTCGTGACATGCGTGTCGATCGACACCGCGCGCCAGACCACGAGGTAGACGCCGGGTCCGAGCGCGGGAAGGGACACGCGCAGCAGCGAATGATCGGTGGGCTCGATGCGCGCGTCCGCCTTGTCGACTCGCTTGCCGGACCCGTCGCGCACTTCGACGCGACTGAACGCGGGCTCGAGATCCTCGGAGAACCAGAGCTTCACCTCCGAGGGCGTGCTCTGCACCGTGGCACCGACCTTGGGTTCGGCGTGATCGAGAAATGCGTGGGCCTGGGCCGACAGGCTCAGGCACGTCATCACGAGAGCACCCACCAGAGACGAGATCCGCATGGTCATCTCCCAATAAGGGGCCGCCCGACGCTCGTCGGAAAGAGGTCATCGAGGAAGAAGTGCAGCTGGGCTCGTGCGCCCACGCCTTGCCCGCTGCGGTTGTTGAGTGGAACGACCGCCTCCAGCCCGAGCTGAACGTATCGCCCGGCCCAGAGCACGCCGGGGTTCACGGTGCCGGTGGTGCGGCGGTCGTCCACGCGATTCAAGGGCCGCTCCAAGGTCACCTCCACCAGGGGAATCATGCGGTCGAAGGGGGCGGGAAGGCCCACATCCTTCACCGCGGACTGCAGGTAGGGGAGGCTGTACTGGATCGCGAAGCCCGCCTGCAGGACGTTGGGGTGCCGCTCGACCTGGCTGGCGAGCTCTCCGGTGTCGGGATCGATCGTCGTCGTGGTCGTGCTCGTGCGGCTGGGGATTGCAACACCAACGGTTCCCGTCAGCGCGAGCGGCTTCAGGTAGGGGACGCTCTCGGGCAAGTCGCCGAAGCCCTTGCCGTAGAAGAGCGTGGGCGTGAACGTGCTGAACTGTTCCGCACCGACCTTGCGGCTGCCCGAGCTGCCCACTTCCCAATCGAGCCCGAGCGCGAGCAGCGCCTCGTGCGCGTCGTTCCTGTAGAGCTGGTACTTGACCCCCAGCTCCAGGTTGCCGAAGCCGCTTTGCGTCGACTCGCCCTCCGCGGTCAGGCGCTGGTATTCGGTCCCCAGCGATATGCCGAGATCGGGCGTGATTCGCTTTGCGAAGTCGACCGCGGCCGATCGCTCGCGAGTCGATGCTTCTTCACCGGACGCGGCGGTGCGCGAGCTTGTCAGTGTCGGCAGCGACAGCTCGTCGGAGACGAACGGGTCGTCTGTCGCCAGCGTCGCGGGGAAGAACCGCTTGCCTGCAAACCCGTGCGCGAGCGCACCGAGGGGGAGCGTCGCGAACAACGCGATGGCGAGCTTGTTGTACTCAATGCGCAGCTTCTTCATCGTCTTTTCCTTGCGGTGTTCCTCACAGGTCGTACCTCAGCTCGGCCGAGTAGCTGCGCTGCGGATACGGATGGAAGTTCCAGTACTTGTCGTTGTTCAGGTTGTCGATGCCGAAGGCCGCGCTCCATTGCCCGTCGATGCGCCACAGCACGCGGGCGTCGAGGACCGCGAACTTGCTCACCCCCTGGTACGTGTAGCCGTTGACGTCGGCGTTGTTGAGCGTGCGGTACTGCTGCCCGCTGTAGCGCGCGCCGAGCGTCGCGGTCCATCGATCGTCGAATCGATAGCTGGCCAGCGCGCTCGCGCGCCAGCGCGGGACGTTGGGCTGCCACTTGCCGATCGTGTCGCCGGGCGTCACCACGAAGCCGTCGTTCTCCTTGATCTTCGAGTCGGCGTAAGTGAGGCTGGCCCACAGCTCGAGGCCTCTCACCAGCCAGTCCTTCGAGCTCATCGCCGCTTCGATCCCGCTCGTTGCAATGCGTCCGATGTTCTGAACGCGGCTGATGTTCCGGTTGGCGTTCGGATCGAAGCTCGTCTGCGAGTACAGGGCGTCGTGCGTGTTCTCCGCGAAGAGGGTGAGGCGAGCGGTTGCGAGCCCGAAGTCGCGCTCGGCACTCAGCTCCGCGGTCGTGGACTTCTCGGGGCGCAAGGCGGGGTCGTTGATGTACTGCGAGTTGGTCGTCGACGTGGCGCCATAGAGCTCGGCCACCGTGGGCATGCGCACCGCGCGCCCGAGCGACGCCTTGAATACCGTGTGTTCCAGCGCCTGCCACGACAGCGCTCCCTTCGGCGAGAAGTAGGTTTCCCGTCGCGAGGGATAGGTCAGCGAGCTCGTCGCCGAGAAATCGGTTCGCCCGTCGTTGGCCTCCCAGCGCTCGGCCCGTCCTCCGATCACTGCCGTCCAGTCGGTGGCGAATCGCCAGACGTCCTGCGCGTAGAGGCTTTGCAACTGCGTCTCGCCCTGGACATTGCTGACCAGCGCCCCGGGCGCATCGGCCAGGTAATTGCCCGCGATGCCCGACGTGAGGTAGCGCAGTTCGTAGCGCTCCTCCTGGAATCCGAAGTCCAAGACGTGCGCGCCCGCAGCCTGGGGCGCTCGCCACGTGCCCTTCAGCGCAACCGTCTTCCAGCCCGTGCCGCTGCCGTCCGCCAGCGTGCCGGGGCCGCCCGCTTGCGCGCCGGGCTGCACGTTCGTCGCGCCGTTCTGGCGCTTGTCGTCGCGGTGGTAGTCGTACAGGCTCGCGGCCATTTCCCAGTCGAACTCGCCACGCGTGTGGCTCTTGAGCGAAAGGCCATGCATTGCATGAAGCAGTTGCTCGCTGGTGAGCGCGAAGTCGCCGCCGGTGAGCGCATGGCTGCCGCCGTACGAGAGGCCGGCGATGTTGATGGGCCCGCCGTAGACCGGCTGGCCTGCGGCATCGCGAAGGTACGAGCTCGAGCGGCCTTCCGAGTCGTTCTTCCAGAGCCCGAGCACGTAGCTGGCTCGCACCGAGTCGCTGACGTCGTAGGCCAGCTTGATCTTCAGGTGATCCTGCACGGTGTGGTACTGGGTGCCGGTGCCCAGCACGTACCAGGGCTGGTTGGCGTTGTTCGCGCCGGGCACGGCACCCGTGACCGGCGTGCCGCTCGCGCCCGGAGTGCCCGAGCTCGCCATGCGCGTGGCGAAGGTCAGCGGCTGGCTCTCGCTGTCGGTGCGATTGACGTTGATCCACCAGGCCCAGTCGCCCGCGCGGTTGCCGAGCGAGGCGCTCGCGTGCCAGGCCCGGAAGGTGTCGTGCGTGTCGTAGAGGTCGAAGGGCTGCACGACGTAGCCGACCTTGGCGTGGGCTTCAAAGCGCGTGGGCATGCGCGTGACGTAGTCCACGACGGCGCCCACCGAGTTGCCGGGGTAGGCCGCGGAGAACGGCCCGTACATCACGTCGACGCGCTCGATCTCCTCGGGCGTCACCAGCCCCCAGCGCGGCGGAAACGACAGGCCGCCCACGCCATTGCCGAGGTAGTTCGACAGGAGGATGCCGTCGGCATAGACCGCCGATCGCGCGCTGTTGCCGGTGCCGGAGGCGCGGCTGGAGAGGATGGCGTGGTTGTAGTCGCCGATGTAGCGCTTGCGCACGAGCAGGCTCGGGAAGTAGCGCAGCGCGTCTTCGCTGTCGGTGGCATTGACGGTGCGCTCGATGTGCTCGCGCGTCACGCCTTCCATCGTGGTCGGGATCTGGGTCGGCAGGGAGGTCGGGAGCGAGCGGCCTTCGACGACGACGACGCCCAGGGCCTTCACCGGCGCGTCATCGGCCGGCGCCGGCGCGGACTTCGCCAGTGCGGCAATGGGCCAGCCGAGCGCGACGCTGGCCAGCGGGGAGAGTCTTTTCATTCTTCGGATCTGGCGCTGAGGGCCGTGGACGCAGGTGCGTCATGGCGCGGCCCCGTTGGACGAATGGCGTGGCGCTACCGCGACCGAGGGGTCGCGCGAGGAGTCACGCCCTGTCGAGGGCTCAGATCCGGGAGGGTGGGGCGCGCGGCTGCGCGCTGGCCCACACGCTGAGCGTCTTCTCGGCGTGCAGGAAAGCCGGCGGGACGATGCGCCACGGCAGTGGCAGCGCTTCGGTCAGCTTCGGGGGTGCCGGTGGCACCGGGAATGCGTCGGCATGCAGGCTGCAGTAGGGACAGTGCTCCAGCAGATGAGCCGGACCTTGCTGCGGCCCTTTGCCGTTTGCGTCGTTGTCCACGGAGATCTGCCTGGCACCGAGGCTCGTGCAGATCTCGGCCCAGGTGGCCGGGCTCTGGCGGCCGATCGCATGAGCCAGCGCGGGCGCGACGGACGCCATCAGGAGCGCCAGGGTGGCGATCCAGGAGATGACGATGCGGTGGGGCCGGCGCATGGGCGCGAATTCTAGGGGCCGCCCGATGGCCCGAGAATCGCGCGGATGCGCAGTCACGCCTTCTCGCCCTTGCGGCGCCCATGGACTGCCGTCGTGGCGCTTTCGGTCGCGGCCCTCGTGGGCTGCGCCTCGACGCCATCGACGGCACCGTCGGCTTCCCCACCGCCTCCAAGCGTCAACGTCCCGCCGCCCGCGCCTGAAGCGGCCGCGCAAGCCGTCGATCAGCAGGACTTCGCGCACTGGGTCGAGGGTCTGCGCGCCACCGCGCGCGCGGCAGGCATCGACGACGCCACCCTCAAGGCCGCGCTCGACGACGTGCACTTCCTGCCGCGCGTGATCGAGCTCGATCGCGCGCAGCCGGAGTTCACCCGGGCTGTCTGGGACTACCTGGACAGCGCCGTCTCGCCTCGACGCGTGGCCACGGGCCAGGAGAAGCTCGCGCAGGTCCGCGGCGAAGCCGACTCCGCCGCGGCGCGCTTCGGCGTTGCGCCCAGCGTGGTCGTGGCCATCTGGGGCATCGAGAGCAACTACGGCGCCGACTACGGCAGCGTCCCCACCATCGACGCCCTGGCCACGCTGGGCTTCGAGGGGCGGCGCGCGGACTGGGCGCGTGGCGAACTGATCGCGGCCTTGAAGATCCTGCAAAGCGGCGACATCGACCGGGCCCACATGATCGGATCCTGGGCCGGCGCCATGGGGCAGACGCAGTTCCTGCCGTCGGCCTTCCTGGCCTACGCCGTGGATGCCGACGCGGACGGCCGGCGCGACATCTGGGGAAGCATGGCCGACGTCATGGCCTCCACCGCCAACTTCCTGCAGCGCGCCGGATGGCAAGCCGGTCAGCCTTGGGGCGCCGAGGTGCAGCTGCCTTCCGGCTTCGACCACGGTCGCGCCGATCCCGCCGTGCGGCAGTCCAGCGCGCAATGGAGCGCCGAAGGCGTGCAAGGCGTCGCAGGAGCGCCGCTGCCGGATTTCGCCGACGGCGCGATCCTGCTTCCCGCGGGCGCGCGCGGGCCGGCGTTCCTGGTCGGCCCGAATTTCCGCGCCATCCTTCGCTACAACAACTCGACCAGCTACGCGCTCGCAGTGAGCCTGCTGGCCCAACGCCTGGACAACGGCCCCGGCGTGCAGGCCCCCTGGCCGCGCGAGCTTCAGTCGCTCACGCGCAGCCAGCTGCTTGCGATGCAGACGGCCCTGAACGAGCGCGGCTTCGACGCCGGCACCGCCGACGGCCGGATGGGTCCCGCCACGCGCGAGGGTCTTCGCCGGTATCAGCGCAGCATCGGCGTGCCGGCCGACGGCTATCCCACGCTGGAGCTGCTTCAGCGCCTGCAGGAGCCGTAGGCCGGAAGGTCGAAGACCTGTATGGGCATACAGTACACTCGCGCGCTGCCAAACGCAGATGCCATCCTTCCGGGGTCCCACAGGGGCCCCGTTTTTTTTGGGAGCGTCAGCCGGTCCTGACCTCGTCGACCACCGGAAGCCCGAGGTGGACGGTCACGCCGCGGTGCTCATTGCGACTGACCCACAGCCGCCCGTGGTGCATCTCCACGCAGGAGCGGCACAGCGACAGGCCCGTGCTGCGGCCCGAAGGGCTCGCAAGGGCGTGGGGGAGGAAGAGCCGCGCCTCGCACTCGTCGCTGAGGGCGGCGCCGTTGTCGCAGATTTCCACGCGCAACTCGGCACCGTGCCGGTCCAGCCGCAGCTCCAGGCGGGGCGTGGGTGGCGGGTCGGCGAGCAGGGCGTCCAGCGCATTGCGCATGAGGGTCACCAGCACCTGCTGCAGCTTCGATGCCTCGCCGTGCACCATGAGCCGGGCGACTGGCGTCTCCAGCGCGAGGCGCACGCCGCTGCGCCGCAGCTGCGGGTCGAGGAGGCGGGCACTGGCGCGCACGAGTGCGCCGAGGTCCACGAGGGCGTGCGGCACGGCGCTGTGCCGGGCGAACTCGCGCAGGCGCTCGATCACGCGCGCCGCGTGCCCGAGCTGCTCGATGGCGCGGTCGAGCACGCGAGCCTCGTCTTCTCGCGAGACTTGCGAGCGCAGTCCGCGCAGCAGGTGAGTCGAAGCGTCGAGGGGTTGGTCGATCCGATGCGCGAGCGCGAAGGCGATCTCGCCCGCCGCAATGGCCCGCGAGCCGAAGCGCAGCGCCGCCCGCCCGCCGGGCCGGCGCGGCCGACGGCTGCGGCGCGGGACGAGGGCGGTGGGCAGGGCAGGGTCCATGGAGGGCGTTCGTGACGGTGTCTTGCACGACGCATGCGGGGCATGCGCATCGACTCAGCCTGTGTTGCGCCTCGCCTGCGCGGGGTTCACAGTGGCGGGACGCAGCGGCCCGGCAGCACAGCACTGCCAGCGACCCCCAAGCCCGCTGCCGGGAGGGGCAGCGGATCTCATCGACCTGAAGAAGGAGAGGGCTCCATGTTGACCTTGCACACCTTCGCGCGCGGCGTGAGCGCCGTCATCCTGTCGAGCACGCTGTGCGTCGCGTGCGCGCAGACAGCGACCGAGACCCGGCCGGCCCAGCAAGCCACGACGGCGGCGAAGAAAGCCAATGTCGTCGTGCTCGCCACCGGCGGCACGATCGCCGGCGCCGGCGCCAGCGTCGCCAACAGCGCCACCTACCAGGCGGCCAAGGTGCCGGTGGACAAGCTCATCGCAGGCGTGCCGGAACTCGCCGACGTGGCCAACGTGCGCGGCGAGCAGGTGTTCCAGATCGCCTCGGAAAGCTTCACCAACGAGAAGCTGGTGACGCTGGCCAAGCGCGTGTCCGCGCTGGCCAAGGACCCGGGCGTGGACGGCATCGTCATCACCCACGGCACCGACACCATCGAGGAAACCTCGTACTTCCTGACGCTCACCGTGCACACCGACAAGCCGATCGTGATCGTCGGCTCGATGCGCCCGGGCACTGCGCTTTCGGCCGACGGGACGCTGAACCTGTATGACGCGGTGGTCGTGGCCGCGGACAAGGACTCGCGCGGCAAGGGCAGCCTCATCGTGATGAACGACGACATCCTCACCGGCCGCGATTCGAGCAAGCGCATCAACATCAAGACCAACGCGTTCGGCAGCCAATGGGGTGCGCTGGGCACGGTCGTCGAGGGCAAGACCTACTGGTTCCGTGCCCCGGTGAAGCGGCACACGATGAACAGCGAGTTCGACATCGAGACCATCACGACGCTGCCCACGGTCATGATCGTCTACGGCTCCGGCGAGATGGGGACCACGATGGCCGATGCCGCCGGCAAGGCGGGCGCGAAGGCCATCGTCCATGCCGGCACAGGCAATGGCTCGGTGCCCGACTACGAAGTCGAGACCCTGCGCCGCCTGCGTGCCAGCGGCGTGATCATCATCCGCGCCGCGCGCGTGCCCGACGGCTTCGTGCTGCGCAATGCCGAGCAGCCGGACGACAAGTACGACTGGGTCGTGGCCCACGACCTCAATCCGCAGAAGGCAAAGATCCTGGCCGCCGTGGCGCTCACCCGCACCAGCGATACCAAGGAACTGCAGCGCATCTTCTGGCAGTACTGAGTCCATGAGCCCTGAGCCGAACGAGAGGTCCCCATGACAAGCTCCAACCCCGCCACCCGCCGCGAGCACGACTTCCTCGGCGACATGGACATACCCGCCGATGCGTACTGGGGCGTGCACAGCGCCCGCGCGGTCGCCAACTTCCCGATCACCGGCCAGACCGTGGGACAGATGACGGAGCTCGTGCGGGCGCTGGCCTTCGTCAAGAAGGCCGCGGTGCGGGCCAATCTGCAGCTTGGCGTGATCGACGCATCGCGCGCGGGGGCGATCGAGCGCGCCTGCGACGACCTGATCGGCGGCGCGCTGCACGAGCAGTTCGTCGTCGACGTGATCCAGGGCGGCGCGGGCACGTCGACCAACATGAACGCCAACGAAGTCATCGCCAATCGCGCGCTGGAGCACCTGGGCCACCCGAAGGGCCACTACGAGGCGCTGCACCCGAACGACCACGTCAACGCCTCGCAGAGCACCAACGACGTGTACCCGACCGCGCTGCGCGTGGCGGCCTGGTTCGGCATCGAGGCACTGATCGTGGCGATGGCCGAGCTGCGCGGCGCCTTCGAGGCCAAGGCGCAGGAGTTCAAGAGCGTGCTCAAGATCGGCCGCACCCAGCTGCAGGACGCAGTTCCGATGACGCTCGGCCAGGAGTTCCTCGCCTTCGCGATCATGATCGGCGAGGACGAGCAGCGCCTGCGCGAGGCGCGCGCGCTGATCTCCGAGGTCAACCTGGGGGCCACGGCCATCGGCACGGGCATCAACGCGCCCGCGGGCTATGCCGAGATGGTCGTGCCGCTGCTCGCGCAGGTCAGCGGCGTGCCGGTGGTGCGCGCCGAGAACCTGGTCGAGGCGACGCAGGACACCGGCGCGTTCGTGCAACTCTCGGGCGTGCTCAAGCGCGTTGCCACCAAGCTGTCCAAGACCTGCAACGACCTGCGCCTGCTCTCCAGCGG
>Ga0070671_100002152_pt1 | contig 15219 bp, 8 predicted proteins | sample KBSS73metaG_FD_65341 | JGI IMG/M metagenome (GOLD analysis project Ga0070671, IMG submission 65341) | Switchgrass rhizosphere microbial communities from Kellogg Biological Station, Michigan, USA - KBS S7-3 metaG | ecosystem: Host-associated > Plants > Roots > Rhizosphere > Soil ...
CCATTGCCGACCGGCAGCTGCTCGACATGGCCGCGAAGGACCTCGTACGTGGTTCCGGTTCCGGCCCCCGGCGCCACCGGGGTCCAGGTGATCGTCTCCGCGACGAAGCTCTCGCCCGTGACCTCTGCGGGGATCGCGAAAGCGGTCGCGTCGAAGGGCGCGCAGTCGACTTCATCGTTGTGACCGTCGTTGTCGTCGTCGGGATCGCAGTCGTCCCCAGAGCCGTCCCCGTCGAAATCGGCCTGGCCGGGGTTGGCGACGTAGGGGCAGTTGTCACAGGCGTCGACCGTGCCGTCGCCGTCGGCATCGGCGTTCTGGGGAACGAAGTATCGTCCACCGTCGTTCAGGGGCTCCCCGCTGGAGAGGGAGCCACCCCAGACGATCATCTCGCTGCCGGTCCAAACGACCGCCTCCCCGCTGCGAGGCGCGGGTTGGCCTATCGTAGTCATCGCGGTCCAGTCATTCGCCGCGGGGTCGTAGCTTGCGGGACCGGGAGCCGTCGAGGTGCCCCAGACCAGCAGACGCGAGCCCGTCCACGCGCAGGTGCCGAATACGTGATCACTCCATACCGCGTTGGACTGCCAGTAGTTCGATGCAGGATCGTATTGTGTGCCGACTCCCCCGCACTGGGAGCTCGAGTTCCAAACCAGCATCTTCGAGCCCGTCCAGACTCCGATCGTGGGCCCTCCGGTTCCCCCTGACGGGATGGGTGTCCAGGAGTCGCTGGCGAGGTCGTAACGGAAGCCGTCGAAACGGTTGACCACCGGGGCGACGAACGATGCCTTCGAAGCACCACCCTGAACGAACATGAACGTTCCTGTCCACACCTGAGCATGGTTCCCGCGAGCACTCGGAGCTCCGACGGTGGACGTCGGCTGCCATGTGTCGGTTGCGGGATCGTAGCGACCGCCGGTGTTCACGCTCTGGTCCATGGGACCAAACCAGCCGCCCCATACGATCATCTTCGTTCCGGTCCAGACGGCGCGGTGGTAGAGCCGCGCCGAGGGCGCTCCGGCGGTGGACGTGGGCCGCCAGCTATCCGAGATCGGATCGTAGCGGCCGCCCGCATTGGAGCCGAGACCACCCCACACGATCATCTCGTTACCGGTCCAGATCGTCGCACGCAAGTCGACCGAGGCCGGAGCGTTGACCGTGCTCATCGGCGTCCACACATCGAGCAGCGGGTCGTAGCGCCCGCCAGTCTGGACGTGCACGAAGTCGCTCTCTCGGCCACCCCATACCAACATCAGGTTCCCCGTCCAGACGGAGCTTGCATCGGTGCGTGATGTGGGCGCCTGGCTTTTCGACGTCGGCGACCAGGAATCCTCCAGCGGATCGTACCGGCCTCCTGAATCCGTGGTGCTGCCGTCGCTCAGGCTTCCGCCCCATACCAGGAAGCACGACCCCGCCCAGACCGCAGTCTCATTGTTTCGCCCGGAGGGGGCACCCGGCGTCGAGACCGAAAACCAGGAATCGGAGACCGGGTCATACCTTCCGCCGTCGGCGAGATAGCCTGCGCCGCCCCATATGATCATGTTCGATCCTGTCCAGGACGCGTCGTGGCCCGACCGATCGGTGGGAGCGCCGGTCGTGCTGGTCATCGTCCAGGAATCGGTGGCGAGGTCGTAGACACCGCCCGTGTTCATCGGCACTTGATTGGCTGTTCTCCCGCCCCACACGATCATCCGCGATCCGGTCCATACCGCGGTATGCGACCTCCTCCCGGGCGGCGCTCCCAAGGTCGCCGTCGGCGTCCAACTGTCAGTGGCGGGATCGTACCGACCGCCGGTGTTCTCAGCGATACCGATCCCTGCGGGGTAGGACAGGCCGCCCCAGACGACCATCTTGGACCCGGTCGAAATGGCCGCCATGGAGTCCCGCGCGGAAGGTGCGCCGACGAGAGTGGTCGGTGTCCACGAATCGGTGACCGGGTCATATCGACCACCGATGTTCGTCGGGCCCCCGGTCGCCGCATCCAACCCTCCCCAAACGATCATGCGGCCGCCGGCCCAAACGGCCACTTGACGCAGATCGTTCCTCGGTGCGTTCACGGCGCTCACGGGTCGCCATGTGTTGGAAACCGGGTTGTACCGTCCCCCCGCACCCACACTTTGACCCCACACGATCATTTCAGAGCCGCTCCAAACCGCCGTGAACGCGCTGCCCCCGTTCGGGGCGCCGCCGACGTCCATCGGGGACCAGGCATCGGCGAGCGGGTCGTACCGCATCCCGGTTCGCAGAAATGTGTTGCTGGAGCTGTTGCCGCCCCAGATCAGGACGAGACTGCCGGTCCAAACGGATTGGGCGTACTTTCGTGATCCCGGGAACCAGTCGTTCAAGCTGCCGTTGTCCCAGTATGAGGAAGGGGGGCACGAGCCGAGGGCCCCATCCACGCCCCGCGCGAAAGGGGAGGGGAGTTCGCGGCCGGTAGAGACGGCCCGAACGTCCAGAGCCGCGCTCGTCGCCGACGGCGTCGGAGTGATGTCGCGCGTCAGCCGCTCCGCGAGCGACGGTCTCGCAAAGCATTCCTCGACGAGGAAGGCGTCGCGGCCGAGCGCGTCGTAGATCTCGCCCAGTCGTTCGGGAAGCCGCGAGTTTCGCGCGATCCGCTCGAGCTCGTTCCGGAGCATCTCGGAGGTGATCGGCGTGTTGCCAAGCTCGAGGAGTGCGGATCGCTCGAGATAGGCTCTCACCTTCTTCTCGAGCACCTCCCGAGGGACGGTTTCCGAGAATGGCTTCGTGGCGTCGATCTGGTGAGCGTAATAGACACGCTCAACGGCCTCCTGCGCCTTGACCCGATCCTCGAAGGAAAGCCCCCGCGCGGAGGCCGACCTCAGGAAGAAGAGACACAATCCGATCTGCGCGATGGCACTGCCATGCTTGGCGATTCCCACAGCCATCCCCCGAAGGAGCCGCTGACTCGACTCCTTCTTACCGCGGCCCGGAGCGAAGGTCAAGGGAATCACGATTCAAGGCCGCACATGCTCTGCCTAGCAGCCGGCGGGGACTTAGGGGCAGCTCCCACCTGGTGATCCGTGCGTGTTGCGGGAGGCAGACCCATAGGTCCCTGTGCCGCAGGCATTCTGCCCCCGGGTCATGTAGTAGTACGCCTCGCCGGCTGGAGGTGAGGGTCGCGTGTCCGTGAAGGGGGGCCCCGGTCTGTTGTTCGCGAGACACGTTCCGGCGGGGAAGCCCGGGCCGGACCTGAGTTCGAGGATCCTCCCCGTCGCGATGTCGTAGAGCGTCGAGGTGCCCGCGCTCAGAGGATCCCAGGAGATCTCCGTCCCCGGCACCTTCCGGACGGTGTCACCTCGGGTCTCGCCGGGGACCGAGAACGACCCTGGATCGCTGGGCGCGCAGTCGAGGGAATCGCTTGCGCCGTCGTGGTCGGAGTCGTTTTCACAGACGTTCCCGATGCCGTCCGCGTTCGAGTCGGCCTGGTTCGAGTTTGCGTAGCTGGCGCAGTTGTCGTCCACGTCCACGAAGCCGTCCCCGTCCGTGTCACGAAGGACGAGTACGCATGGGGATCCGAGCGGAATCGCTGTCCCGTTCGAATGGTTACCGGGGAGCGACTCTCCGCAGCGGTTCCTGGCCGTGACGAGGTAGTAGAAGGCCGCGCCCGTTCCGGGCCGAGCGCCGTCGAGTGTGAACTGGTCGGGCGAGTCTTCCTCGAGGCAGACGTGGTTGTACGTCCCGTGCATCCCGCTGGAGGGAATCGTGCCGCGATAGACGTTGTAGGTATTTCCCTGGGAGCCGGGCACCCGCTGCCACTCGATTCGGCCGAGCGCCGGCACGCGCAGTGTGGCACCTACCTGTCCGGGCGGTCCATGAACGCTCGGCGCCAAGGGCGCACAGTCGGAGGCATCGGGGAATCCGTCGTTGTCGTCGTCGGAATCGCAGGCGTTCCCCGACCCATCTCCATCCGTATTGAGCTGATCGGAGTTGGAGACCGAAGGGCAGTTGTCGTGGTCGCCGATCTTGGGCGGCAGAAATCCCGTTCCCGTGCAGACTCCGTCCCCGTCCTGATCGTTGAGGGAGTCGCCGCGGCAGGGATCGCAAAGATCGCCGAAGGCATCGCCGTCGCCGTTGGCCTGGTCCTGGTTCGAGACGGTGGCGCAGTTGTCGTTCTTCCCGGTCTTCGGTGGGTTGAACGCGTTGCCCGCGCAGATGCCATCGCCGTCCTGGTCATTCAGAGGATCGAGCGGGCACGGATCGCGGTAGTCCGGGGTTCCGTCGATGTCCTGATCGGGGGCGAACTCGTCCTCGCCCATGTCCGTCGTCGCGGTGCCGTCGCCGTCGCCGTCGAGGATGCGCGGGTCGCCGTCCATGTCCGTCGTGTCGATCGTATCGGCGTTGGAACCCTTGTCGATGACGGGCGATCCCTTGGTGAGATGGAAGTTGTTGGCCGGGGCGTTCACGAAGAGCGGATCCACGCCGAGGTTTCCCAGGAGCCCGATCGTGCCCGCGTCGGTGCGCGTACCGCCGAGCTGCTCGCCGACGGGGAGGTTTCCGCGGAAATCGTTGTTGTTGATCGTCAGAGGGGTCAGCGGGGCGAGGTTGCGAACGTAGATAGCGCCTCCGTCCGATCCCGCAAGGGTGCTGTCGGCCTGGTTGTCCGTGAAGATGTTGTTCGCGATCTTGATAACGTCCGTGGCGGTCCCCTGATCCACGAAGACCGCGCCTCCCTGGTAGGCGCCGTTGGCCACGAAGGTGTTGTGGACCATCTTCGAAAGACAGTAGAACGTCGATACGCCGCCCCCTCCGCTGGCCCTGTTGCCGCGGATCTCGTTGGCGGTGATGGTGGTGGGCGTGTGGGGCATCGAGAGCGAATAGACGCCGACATAGATGGCCCCGCCGAAATTGCGGGCGATGTTGCCGGCGATGAGGTTCCCGGTGATGACGGTATCGGCTCCCCCCACGATCTGATAGACGCTGATGCCGGCGCCGTAGCCACGCTCGTTGCTGACGTTTACGTCCCCGGCGATGTTGTTCGTGATGACATTGTTCTTGATGGTAGCGCGCGTCGCGAACCCGCTGTAGATCCCGCCGCCGATCCCGAACTTGTTGTTGCTCGGGGTCCCGGCTGTTGGGACCACGCGGTTCCCGTCGATGGTGTTGCGTGTGATGAGGGGTGTCGAAACGGTGGTGGAGTTGAGGTAGATGCCTCCTCCGAAGTAGTAGTCCTGCGAACCCTGCAGCGAGTTGGCCGTGATCAGGTTGTTGGAGATGGTTGGTGAGGAAACGCTGAAGATGCCCCCACCGGCGATCTTCGGCCGGCTCTCCGCGCTGCGGTTGAGCCCTTTCCCGTTCTTGATGGTGAACCCGTCGAGCTTGTCCGCGTTCGTGAAATTGGACCCGAAGACGACCGCCGTGCACTGGGTCGTGGAGGCGTTGTCCGTGCAGAAGTCGCTGCCATTGATGCACTTCTTGCCCGCGGCGTCGATTGTGGTCACAGCATAGCCGCCGGTCGAGATGACCGAGACCCCCGGACGCATGCGCAACGACTCGTTGTAGGTGCCGGGGGCCACGGAGATCACGTCGCTCGCCACGGAGTTGCAGATGGCCGTCTGGATCTTGCAGTAGGGGTTGGCCTGTGTGCCGGAACCGGGGCAGGGTCTCGAGGCGTCGACGTACTTCGTCGCCGCCACGGCTGGCAGGCCGATGGCGGCGAAGAGGGCCATGCATCCGAGGATCGCTCGCGGGGTCCTATGCGTTCGGGGGAAAGCCACTTGTTCGATACTCCCTGCCAGCGGACCGGCGCCTTTTCCGAAAGGTATCCTCTATTGGCCTCGTACCGGCCAAGAAAGTACGATGACGACGAGCTGAGTGGGGGGACAGTGAGCAAAATGATCGCCGACTTCCTCTACGCCGTCAAGATAGAGCTCGCGTCCGCGACTGGGGCCAAGCGCCCCGAGAGGAGATGTGGGCGCCGCGAGAGTCGGTCCCATTAAGTCACGAAGTGATTGACTCAACGCTACTTAGCCCAGGAAGCCACGCCAAGCACCTGCGCGCACTCAGGGAATGCCCGTTCAATGGGGACGGCTGCGGATCTCTGGCGCTCACAGGCAAGGTCGCTCCCTCGCAGGTCTCCCGGGCGCTCCCAAGAAGCGCTATGCGAGCTACCCCTTCGTTCGCGCGCTTGCGGTGTTGGAATAGGAGGAATCGCCGAGCGCGTTGTGTGCGCGCACGCGATACCTGTATGTCGTCCGGGCCAGCAGCCCGCTGTTGGAAAAGGTCGTCGCCGTTCCCGCTAGCGCTGCGACCTGAACGAAGTTCGTGCAGCCGGATCCCTTGCATCGTTCGATTCGGATCTCGGTCTGATCGGTCGTCCTGTTCGTCCACGTCAGGTCGATCGAGCTTCTCGTGGGAGCCGTGGCCGCCAGGTTCGTCGGCGCGGCCGGTGGTCCTGCGTTCACGGTCACGATGCTCGCGACGTTAGAGTAGGGTGAGAACCCACCGGTGTTGTAGGCGCGGACACGATATCGGTAGCTTCGAGAGGATAGGGCCGAGTAGTCGGTGTAGCTGGACATGTCGGAAAAGGTGGTGCCGAGCACTGCGAAGTTCGCACAGCCGCTGCCTTCGCATCGCTCGATGGAGAAGGCCGTTTCGTTCGGCGAATTGTCCTGCCAGGCGAGCAGGACCAGGGACCCGGAGAGCGACGCGGTCAGGCCCGATGGCGCGGCCGGAAGAGGGGGGCTCACAACGATGGAACCCGTGGCCATGCTCGACCCACCGCTGCTATCGGTGACAGTCAGGGTCGCCGTGTAGGTCGAGGGAATCGCGTACAGGTGGGTCGTCAGAGGGCCCGTGCCGAAGGCGCCATCCCCGAACGACCACTCCCACGACGTCACCGCTCCATGGGGGGTGCTGGACCCGGAACCGTCGAAGGTCACACTCAAGGGCGCCGTGCCGGTCGAGGGGGTGGCGGACATGACCGCCGTCACGAGACCCGTGATCCGCCAGCACGTGAGGAAGGCGTCGTATCCGCCGGATGCGCACAGGTCGCTATTGGGAAGGGCCGTGGCCCATTGGGTCTCCATCCTCGAGAACGCCTCCCAGAGCAGGGTCCCGTTCCTACCGTATCCGGCCGTGACGCCCTGGATGAACCCCCCAGGAAGATTGGGGCCACCGCGGCCCGTGACCACGGTTGTGCCATCGGCCATTACCAGCACGCCGGCGGGGATCTCGTCGGTGTTCAAACCACCATCCCTGACCGCCTCCCACCGGACCGCCCCTGTGGTCTCGAAGGCTACCGTGTACCAGTCGAGGAACCCTCGGGAGGCCTGACCCGTCACGACGATGCTTCCGTCGGGAGCCAGGTCCATTCTTAGTCCTGCGCCGTTGCTGCCGTCGGCCGGTTTCTTGTCCGTGCGCCACAACCGCGCCCCGGTCCCGCGGTCATAGGCGACGACCGTAAGGAAGCCGGTGATTCCGACATTGCCCTGACCGGTCACGTACACGCGGGTGGCGTCCACGACGACGTCGCGGGCGGCGATGCCCTCCGGTGATGTCACCAGCCACCTTCGTGTACCCGTGACGGCGTTGTAGGCGGCTGTGATCCAGTCGGCACCGCCGGAGATGTCTCCGGTCACCACCACGTCGGCCTCGTCCGGGCTCAACGCTAGAGATGTGGCGATGTCGTTGGCGAAGGAACCTGTCGAAATCACCTGCGACCAGACCAGGACGCCGGCGGCGTTGTACTTGTGCGTCTGGATGTCCTGGCCGTCACCCACCGAGCTGAAGGCCAGATAAGCGTTGCCTCCGGCATCGACCAAGAGTCGCGCCACGCTGGGAGAGGTGCGAGCAATGTCCACGCGCCAGCGAAACGTTCCGTCGGACGCATATCGGACCATGGTGATGGCGATGGGATTGCCGGTAGAGGTGACGTTGTGACCGACCGCCACAACATCACCGCTGGGTGCCGCCACTGCCCAGTCTCCGGTGAACGTGCCGACCGAGGGACTTACCGTGCGACGCCAGCGTAGTGTTCCATCCGGCGTGTACGAGGTGACCGCCAGATCGCGCCCGCCGGCGGGCCCAGACACCACGGCCACATTTCCCACCGCGTCGCAGGCCATCCGGGCTGCCTGGCCCGCGCTTGTGGTGCCCGCATCGAGCCCTCCCGCGGTCCACAGCACGGGTATTGCGGTTGCTCCTTTCGCGGAGCCTGCAGTGATACCGCTCAGTATGAGCGTCGCACCGGCGATCACGCGTGCCAGCGTCTTCATGATCCGACCTCCTGCCTGGCCCGCTCTCGACGATGGGTGCGGGTGGGTCCAGGCCGTTCACTGTAGACACGACCTGGAGGAGGGGACATGATCATTGTCATGTTTCGCTCACAGGCGGGAACAGTACGCAGGTGGCCAGATACCGTTCCCACCTGAGGGCGTCCCGCAGCGGCAGGGTGTATGAGCCCATACGACGGAGTCCCTATTGCGTCAGCAGGATCCGATTCGTCATGAAGCCCTCTAGTCCACATGGCAACGATCCTTTCCGATGCGCCGAATGTCTGTCCCGGGCCTCCGGGATCTTCCGCGAGCTCGATTGCGTCGGCCTCGTCGAGCTGGATCGCGCGCGCGTCTCCCGCCGCATGGCCAAGGGGGACAGGCTGTTTTCGCAAGGGGACCGCTCCGACGGTCTCTACTGCGTTCGCGTGGGCCGGTTGAAGGTCTTCAGGACGGCGCCCGACGGCCAGGAGTACATCCTGCGGATCGTGGAGCCCGGACAGGTGCTGGGGCTTGAGACCCTCGCCTGCGATCGGATCGCCACCTCCAGCGCGGAGATGATCGAGGATGGCATCGTCTGCAGAACGGACCGGAGCGTCGTGCTCGATCTTGTCAAGGGCGATCCATCCACGGCCGCGCAGGTCATCGAGACCCTGGCCGAGCAGCTAGGTGCGAGCGACGACCAGAGGTTTGCGATGGCCAGCCTGAGCGTTCGCGAGCGCACGGCGAGGCTCCTCGCCCTGTTCGTGCAGAGCCACGGTAGGCCGGACAGGAACGGCCTGGTTCTCACGCTACCCGTGACGCGTCAGACCCTGGCGCAATTGGTCGCCGCTGCCCCCGAGACGGTCATGCGGACTCTCCAGAAGTTCCGCGACGAGAAGATCATCCTAGGCCGGGGAAAGACGCTTCACGTGCCCGATCTCGACCGCCTTCTGGATGCCGCGGGCCTGGGACCCCCAACCCCGCACGGCGCGGACGACTGACTCGCTCCTGCGACCGGCTCCCCGTAGAGACGTTCCTCTGCCGGGCGCAAGCACTCAGCTTGTTCGGTCGCGAGAGTTTCCGCCAGGATCCTGGACCGTGGATGCCTTGATTCCCTTCCATGTGCACTCAACCCTTGTAATGACCGCCGAAATGAACGACTCTCTCCTCGGAGTCAGGCCACAAGAGTGTGTGTTTCAAGGCAGCGCATTGGCAGCGTAGGAGGCTAGTCCTCGACAAAGGAAGGGAACGTGATGGACCGACTCATTCGTGGAATTCTCAGAATTGGGCTCGCAACGTTGCTCGTGACAAGTTCGATCGCCTTTGCGCAGGAGCCTGCCCCGAATCCTCCGCCACCATCGCCTGAGAACGGGCCTCCGTCCCCGCCAGCGACCCCGACTCAAGTCCCGGCACCGCCGGCTCCCGCGCCGCATCCGCCCGCAGCGATGGTCGACTCCATGAAGATCGTCTGCGACGGCAAGGTCAAGAGCGACGGCGTGACCACGCTCATCTTCACTCCCTCGGCAGGCGAAGCGAAGCACATCCGCGTCACCCTACAGAAGGGAATGAAGGACCGCGATGTCTGCCGGGACCTGGCGAAGGAACTGTCGGTGGCGCTCAGCGGCGCGCCGTACTCGGTGGACCCGAGCGGCGACAAGGTGAAGGTCAAGGGGAAGAAGGACGCGAAGTTCAGTTTGACGATCGGCTCCCAGACGTCCACCGGCCTCACTATCCTCCTGAAGTAGCGCTGCACAGGTTGTCCACGGCACGGATCTGGCAATGGTCTGCGACATCGCGAGAGACCGGATTGTTCTCTTCGGCTCCTCCATCAAGGGCAACCTCCCCGAACCTTGGGAGTGGGACGGTGCTACCTGGCAGCATGTGTCCATGTCGGGGCCCGGCTGCATAGCAGTCATTCCTGGCGGGCAACGCCAGAACGAATAGCGCACATCTCGAGCTTGGTAGGAAGCGCCAAGCTCCTGCCGCGTGCGCGCTTGTATTCCGGGCACGAGTGATCTTCGTCGCTCTAGTCGATTCGCAGGCTTTGTTCCATCGCGTAGCACTGGTCCCACACGAAGACGTCGAAGCCTGCCAGCTTCGTGGACCACCTCGCGGTGAGCCGGTTCACGCACTGCACACACACACGATCGATGTAATTGTCGAAGACTGCCCAGGGGTTGGTCAGATCCTGCTGGCCCAGGCCCTCGCCGATCTTCGTTGTACGAAGGGCCTCGCCGGCCGCCGCCTTGAGATCGTTCATGAACTCGTTCTGCAGGTGCACGTCCGCTCGCGTGCCTACGCGAGCGACGTGCCCGGCGACCAGGGTTTCAAATGGGATCTGCATGATTCTCTCGACCAGGTCGAAGTAGCCGGCCATGTCCTGGGCAAGGGCCAGGCGCCGCCACGGCATCCAGCCCGGAAAGACGATGTCCACGACCATCAGCACCTTCTGCGCCGGTGCGTAGATGAGGATGTTTCCGGGCTCATGGTTGTTACCGTAGTAGGACAGCTCCAGGACCTGGCTGCCCACCTTCAAGGTGTAGCGATCCGAGAACGACACCGTGGGCGGCGGCCGGTTGGGATCCTTGGCTCGGACGAGCTGCGCCTTGGTTTCCTCCTGGGCAATGATGACCGATTGTCCGCCGAGACCCCTGCTACCGCCGATGTGATCGATGTGCGAGTGGCTGTAGATCACGTGCGTTATCGGATTGTGGGTCACCTCGGCGATCGCCCTCGGGATGCGCTGGGCGAACGATGGTGGGGCGTCGACCACCACCACCCCGTCTTCGTACACCAGAAACATCGACTGGTAGACGTTGTCGGTGATCATGAACAGGCCATCACCGAGCTTCTGGATCCTGTAGCCCTTTGCAGGATCGATGGCAGGGCCCTTGGCCGAATCGGGAACGTCCATGTACTTGCCGGTGCGTACACCGATCGGAGCCACGCGAGGCATATCGGGGTAGGGTGCGCCGGCAGCCCCCTGACCGGAGGCGCCGATTTGAGCGTGCGCGGAGCCGATCGTAGAGGCGGACAGAATGGACATCAGCGCCAGGAGGAAAACGCTCTTGCGGACGCGTGGTCTGTCGGCTTCGGTGGCGAGAATGGCTCGGTTCGGTCTCATGACGAGTCTCCTCTGGCGGCGCCTCACAGCGCGAGGCCGGGGGCTGCCGCGGCAGCGTGACGACGATGGCGCACCGTGGAGATCGATGGAAATCTGCTATGGGTCGCGTGCCGCTGGGAACGATCTGATGCCGTGGAGGCCGTGGAGGCCGCGGCGGCGGCGTGCGCGGAGCGCACGCCGCCTGCCCCGGCTACCGCGAGGCCCGCTCGGCCGGGCGGAGCGAGCGGAAGGCTGCTCGCACTTCGGACGTGAACAGCTCTGGCTGCTCCCAGGCCGCGAAGTGGCCGCCCTTGTCGAGCCTGTTGTAGTAGATGAGCTTGGGATAGGCCCGCTCGGCCCAGCTCTGCGGGACCTGATAGACCTCATCGGGAAAGGCGCTCACCGCGACAGGGATGGCGACGTGCTTCGGCGCAAAGAAGGCGAACTTGTTCTCCCAGTAGATGCGCGCAGAAGAGACCGTCGTGTTAGTCAGCCAATAGAGCGTGATGTTGTCGAGGACGTCGTCTCGCGTAAGGCCCTCGCGCTCACCCTCGAAAACGCGCGCGATGAGTGCGTGACTGAGCGCGTCGTGGTCGAGGAGCCAGGCGGCAAGGCCGACCGGCGAATCGCCGATCCCGTAGATCGTCTGCGGACGGTTCGACATCTCCAGGGCGTATCCCACGCCGTGCTTGTAGAAGAAATCCAGCTGCCCGGCCGCGCGTCGTTCGTCGGCCGAGAGATCCGAGGGTAGCGGGCTGCCGGTCTGGAGGGCCTTGTCGATGTCCGGTGGGACGGCGAAAACCCAGTTGAGGTGGATCCCGAGCAGCTCCGAAGGCGCCTGCGTGCCCATCACATCGGTGACCATCGCACCCCAATCGCCGCCTTGAGCCACGAAGCGCGTGTACCCGAGCCGCTTCATGAGCACGGTCCAGGCGCGGGCGATGTGAGGAGGATCCCAGCCGGTCGTGGCCGGCTTGCCGGAAAACCCGAAACCCGGCAGGGACGGGATCACGACGTCGAAGGCGTCCGAGGCGCTCCCGCCATGTGCCGTGGGATTCGTCAACGGGTCGATGACCTTCAGCAGCTCGATGATCGAACCAGGCCACCCGTGCGTGATGATCATCGGTAGCGCGTTCGGATGACGCGACTTGACGTGGATGAAGTGGATGTCCAGCCCGTCGATCGTGGTGACGAATTGGGGCAGCGCGTTCAGCTTCGCCTCGCACTTGCGCCAGTCGTACTCTGTCGACCAGTAACGGGCGAGCTTCTGGATCGTCGCGAGTTGCACGCCCTGCGACTGATCGTCGACGGTCTCCCTCTCGGGCCAGCGCGTCGCTTCGATCCGTCGGCGGAGGTCGGCGAGCGCCTCGTCCGACACTCGTACACGGAACGGTCGAATGGAGGTGTCTTCACTCGACGTGCGAGCCACCGGCGCCTCGAGCTTCGCGTTCACGACATTCGGTGCGGTCATGTTCTTTCCCTCCTTGTTGGTCGGCTGCGGATTGCTGGCATGGTGTGAATGCGCTTTCACGTCCCTCGGCACGATGAACGGGAGCGTCACCACCTGTCCGGGGAAGACGTTGTGGTTGCCGTCGACCAGCTCGATCCTCACCTTGTGCTGCCCGGGCGGCAGCCCGGCGATGTCGACGGTGTTGTTGTCGCTCGCATCCGCCCACCACCACGGGAGGTCGTCGACGACGACGTGCAGATGTCCGACCCGGGGAGAGACCTGCACGGCGCCCGGCCCGAATACAGGCACGATTCGAAGGTTCTCCACCCGGTACTGGGCCCAGAAGACCCCCTGGGCCAGCCCCTCGGGAAGCGGCGGATCGACGATGAGCCTGGGCGCGGGCTCGTTCTCGATCGCGACGTACGGTGAGCCGCCGCGGATGTCGCGCGCGCTCTGCGCGAAGTCGCTCGCGGCGAGTACGCCGCAAGCTACAACGACGGCAAGCGTCCTTATGAGCGGGGTCATGGCAGTTTCTCCTTTTCGAGTAGCGTCCTTGGTTCAGCGCAGCGACCTGAAGGCCGCGCGCAGCTCCGCCGCGAACAGGTCGGGGTACTCCCACATGGCGAAGTGGCCGCCCCGATCGGCCTCATGGAAGTAGATCAAGTTGCGGAAGGCGCGCCTGGCCCACCTCTCCTGGGCGCGAAAGACCTCATCCGGAAACACCGTGATGGCCACGGGGACCGAGATCTCATCGGTCTTCTGCGCAGCCGCGCTGATGAGGCTGTCTTTGCGGTTTTCCCAGTAGATCCTTGCCGACGAGGCCGCCGTGTTCGTCAGCCAGTACAGCGTGAAGTCGTCCAGCACATCGTCTTTGGACGGCGACTGTTTCGGGTCCTTGCCGTACGTCCACTTATCGAACCCTCCGTGCGCGAGCATCCAGCCCGCCAGGCCGGCTGGGGAGTCCGTCAGGCCATAGCCGACGGCCTGCGGCCGTGCGCCCATCATCACCAGGTAAGCCAGGCCCCCGTTCGAGAGGAACTTCTTCAGGTCGTCGACCGACGCGCGTTCCTGCTCCGAGAATTCGGCGGGCATGGGCGCGCCGCCGAGGACCGCACCGACGTCGTTCGTGACCGCCGCCGGCAGGTTGGTGTGGATGCCGAGCAGCCCCGAGGGCGCCTGCCGTCCCATCGCCTCGACGACGCCCGCCCCCCAGTCTCCGCCCTGGGCGACGTAGCGGCTGTAGCCCAGCCGCTTCATGAGGACGTCCCACGCGCGGCCTATGCGCTCCAGTCCCCAGCCCGCCTCCGTGGGCCGCTCGGAGAACCCGAAGCCCGGAAGGGAGGGGATCACGACGTCGAAGGCGTCCTCCGGCCGGCCGCCGTACGCGGTCGGATCCGTGAGCGGACCGATGAGCTTGATCTGCTCGAACACCGAGCCCGGCCATCCGTGCGTGATGATCAGCGGCAGAGCATTCGGGTGGCGGGAGCGGACGTGGATGAAGTGGATGTCGATGCCGTCGATCGTCGTCACGAACTGCGGTAAGGCGTTGAGCTTCGCTTCCGCCTTGCGCCAGTCGTAGCCCGTGCCCCAGTAGCGGACAAGCTCCTGGAGCTTCGCCAGCGGCGCGCCCTGCGACGTATCCGCGACCGTCTCCCTGTCGGGCCAGCGCGTCGTCGCGAGGCGGCGCCGGAGATCGACGACCTGCTCTTGGGGGACGTGGACGCGAAACGGGCGCACAGAGGTGTCTTCGGTCGCCGCGCGCGGCCCCGTGGCGGGATCGGCCATCGTGGTCTCCTTTCCGGGGGCGCTCGGCATCGTGGGCGGCGCTCCTTCGGCGCGCCGCATGGGCGCATCGGTTCGCGTCGACGGCTGGGCGAGCACCGCAGCGGCCGGTGTCAGCCAGGCCGCCGCGGCCAGAAGGGCCGCGAAGGGCGACGAGCGACGGCCGCTGGCCTTTTCCAGTGTCTGTCTCTTGGTCATGGGCTATCTCCTTTCGATTGCGAGCGGGATGTCCTCGACACACGAAAGACTAGCCGTGCGCGAGAACGCGCGACACACTCATTGCCGTAGGAAACGACCTCATGCTTTCTGTAGGTGCAGCGCTACAGAAGCCCCGTCGGAGGGGGCGGAAGGGCTCGGACGAGGCGCGGTTCCGGCGCGGTCAGTCGGCCCAAAAGAGCGACGCGATCCGTCTCGATCGGCCGGGGCGGCGGGTGCGATACGCGATGCGGCCCGGAACGACGACGGTGATCGTGGTGCCGGAGCTCGGCGAGCTCGCGATCGTGAACTTCCCGCCGATGCGCTCGGCGCGCTCGCGCATGCCGCTCAGCCCGAAGTGTCTCTCCTTGCCGCTCTCCAGGATGCGGGCGTCCATGCCGACGCCGTTGTCGCTGACACGCAGCGCGAGGTCGTGGGCGTGCTCGAGCGAAACCCTCAGGACGCCGGCCCGGGAGTGAGTG
>Ga0070671_100002157_pt1 | contig 15191 bp, 13 predicted proteins | sample KBSS73metaG_FD_65341 | JGI IMG/M metagenome (GOLD analysis project Ga0070671, IMG submission 65341) | Switchgrass rhizosphere microbial communities from Kellogg Biological Station, Michigan, USA - KBS S7-3 metaG | ecosystem: Host-associated > Plants > Roots > Rhizosphere > Soil ...
ACCGATACAAATACGCAGCAATCCCGCGAAATGAGCGCTGCCGGTGTTACCTCGCCTCGGGACGGACAGACCGCCATGAATTCCTTGCCCTCTCGGATTGAGTCACCGAAGAGCAGTGCGTTGCAGTACACAAGATCGCACTCTGGGTGGATTCGAAGAAATTGTGTCTGCGTCTCGAGATACTGGGGCATCCAAAGGTCGTCTCCGTCAAGCAGCGCGATCATATCCCCCGTGGCGGCACGGATCCCCGTATTGCGCGCTCCGGAAAGGCCACGGTTCTCCTGCTTGAGATACACAATGCGGTCACGGAAGGGGTGCAGCACCTCCTCCAACTCCGCAGTATCAGGGGAGCCGTCGTTGACAACAATCACCTCGAAAGCCGACTTCGTCTGCGCAAAGACGGTTTTGAGTGCCTCGGCAATGTACGGAGTCACATTGTATGCCGGAATGATCACACTCACGCGTTCAACGTCTGAGGCATCGGTAAGTGGATCTGTGGAGCCTTCTCTCGTCGGAAGAGCATCCGGAACGGCGATTTGGGGAGATAACTTCATATTCTGCTCGTCGTCGGGGCGTGGGAACCGTCATTTCCACCGTCCCATCTCAAGCTCCACTACGGTTTACGCTGATCAGTGAATCTGCTTGAACAGCGTGTTTTTTGGTCAGTCGCTGAATAAAAAGTGCTGCTCCAGTGTTCCCCTCTCGAGTTTCCCCACGCGCTCCAATGCGTGCAGGCTAAGTTTGGTGGCCAAGTATACTGCCGCAACGGTATGTGTTGATACCGGGTTATTTATGGTATCCATGAAGAACGCTTGGGAGAACACTTCATGAAGATTCTAGTCACGGGTGGAGCGGGCTATATTGGCGGTACTGTGACCCGGTTGTTGCTGGCAGGTGGCCATTCCGTCACAGTGTTGGACAACCTCTGTCATAGCAAGCGATTAGCGGTGGCTAATGGAGCGGAGTTTGTGGAGGGGGATCTGGCGGATCGGGCGCTTGTGGAGAGGACGCTCGAGGCTGGGCGGTTTGATGGAGTTATGCATTTTGCCGCGCTGATCGAGGTCGGAGAGAGTATGAGGCGGCCGGAGATTTATTTTCGGAATAATACGGACTCGACGTTGAGTTTGCTGGAGTCGATGTTGGCCACGGGCCATGACCGGCTGGTGTTCAGCTCGACGGCGGCCTGCTATGGGGAGCCGGAGACGATTCCAATACTGGAAGATGCAAAGTTGAAACCGACTAATCCCTACGGGGAGAGTAAATTGCTGGTGGAACAGATGCTCGAGTGGATGAATGTCTCGCATGGATTTCGGTATGCGAGCTTGCGATACTTCAATGTGGCGGGGGCGATTGAAGGGTATGGAGAAGCTCATGTGCCGGAGTCGCATCTGATTCCGCTGCTCTTGGATGTGGCTTTGGGGCGCAGGGCCAGCATCAAGATCTTTGGCCAGGACTATCCAACGAGGGATGGGACTTGTGTTCGGGACTATATTCATGTGCGGGACTTAGCGGAGGCTCATCTGCTCGCATTGGAGGCGATCAAAGAGAAGCGCCGGGTTATTTACAACATTGGGAACGGACAGGGTTTTACTGTGCTGGAGGTGATCGAGTCAGTGCGGCGGGTTACGGGAAGGCCTATTGCTATTGAAGAATGTGAGCGGCGGGCGGGGGATCCGGCGGTGCTGGTGGCCAACTCCGAGAAGATTAAATTGGAGTTGGGGTGGAAGCCGCAGTTTACTGAACTGGACAAAATTATTGCGAGCGCTTGGGAGTGGCACCAGCGTCGTTATTCCTAAAGAGACGTGGGCAGAACGCGGAATTTATGCACCTTCCGGTGCAAGCAATCGCTGGTCCGGACGCAGACGATCAAGACGACTTCGCCGCCTACATGGCGCGGCGCGATCCGGTATTAGAGTGGGCTGTCGCGCCGGCGGCCAATTAGTCCCAGCGATTATCATTGCGAATTCCCTTAACGGAAGTCGTTCTTCTTCTTTGTTGGTGATAAATCGCCAGCTCATTCATCGAGAAAATTTGGTTCGGGCGGAGGTTTACAGGAAAAGAGGTGGGTGCAATAAAGGGTTCGATAAAGGTTCCCAAAGGTTCCGCAGCGCGCTTAAGGAGCCATCCGTTACGCCTGATTTCTTGCAGTTACTTGTTTCCGATTTACTGTCACGGCAGAGGTCACGGGTTGAGCCCGGTCGTCCCCGCCAGATTTTAAGGGATTAGATCTGACCCAAACGAAATTCAAGGACGCTTTCGACATAGTGTCCTTTGCCACATATTAGGCAGAACAACAATGGTCCGCGAGGACCTCGTTCCAGAATCAGTTCTCTTTGCGCTCTTCCCAGATCCCTATCGCGTCGTTACCGAGTCGATAAACTTCATCGAAGAAACAGACGACCAACCCTTCCTGCTTCAGGCCAGTATCCCCGGGCCGCATGATCTGGAGCAGGTGCCAGCCCCGTACCGGAACATGTTTCCGCCGGAGTCAGCCCCTGTAAGGTCCGCCGGGGATGAACTAAATAAAGTTACTCAGAGCGGAAACCAGAAGATGGTTCGCATGGAAGACTGGAAGCTCGTCTACGACATGATAGGTTTATGGGCAGCTCTACAATCTGCGGTCGGATCCATTTGAGTTGAAGAATCTATTCAGCATGCCTGACCACTCCGTAATACAGTCGCGGTTGATGGCTTAGCTTGCGATGTGGACGATTCACACTCAGGATAGTCTTCCGACCGTCCGCAGAATGGCAAGTGTCAGACAAAGTGGCCGGGAAAACATAATTGGTACACGCGATATCGTTACGGAGGATTGTCGCCAAATCCCTATGTTCCATAGGATTTCCTTCTGGTTTCGATGTCTTGCGTTGCGGGAATGGAGCCCGTCCTCGCTATTCGAATATTTCGTCGCCTTTTGGTTCATAGAGGGCGACGTTGTTCATTGAATGCCTGTACTTTGATAGGGTGTCGTACATGCGACGACGCGCGCGGCTCTGGTTGCCTAGCGGACGATGTTCGGGGATGGAATGCCAGGGGTTGAAAGAGAGCTTTCTCGCAAAGTCCATTTGTGCTTGCGACGTGAATGTTTGCTTAGGAATTCGAAGCGTCGCAACGGAGCGCCGAGGAGATAACTTCTCGGGCCAGTATACTCCAGCATTTTCGATTGGCATGAGATGCGGATCGGTTTGCAATTGCAAGCGAACATCGAAGTAGGCGTCTTCCGTCGCGAGCTTATTTTCCATGGCCTGGCGGAGGTAGTCGTCAGGCGGACGCAGGGGAAGACGCGGTATCCGTGTACGGAGTGAGGTCGTCGGCCAGAAGGAATATTGCATCGCTTGGCCTTCGCCGAGCAGATAAGGGACACAACTAAAGTAGGGAGCCTCGAGTGGGCTGCTCTGCGTCTTGATCCAGAGTCCCTGCATGATGAAGTCGAGCACGTGGGGTCGATGCAGGTTGAGGAAGTAAAAGATTTGGGCGTTTTTCAGGCTTTCTACCTGCAGCTGTGCGTTTGCGATGGTGTCAGGAGTGACAAAGGTTGGAGGTGAGACACCAAACATATCCTGTGTAAATTTTTCTTCGTCCATCAGCTTCGGCCCGGGAACGCCCATCAGCTTTATGCTGATGCTCATGAAGCCGACGTCATCGATGTCGGGAGTAATGTAGGGTCCGGGGCCCGAGAAGCGCACCCACGCCTTGTATATGCGAGGTTCGGCATAGATGCCGTGTCGAAGTTGGGGAGCGAGATTGTCATGCACTATGAACTCGGCACGAACGATGCCATGTGTCTTTGTGTTTCCGCCGCGCTCGAAGGCTCCCGGCTTCCAAAGATCTTGCATCTGTGTCCGGAAGCTGGAGATGATCGAATCGATCATCTCCTCTTCGTTGGGCAACAATCTCTCCTCTGCAATCTTTAGCCTTTCATTTTGCCGACGGAGATTGATGAGGTTGGTAACAAGTTGCGTGAGAGGACCACGCAGTACAGCATCAAATGCTGGACGAAAAAATGGATCGAAGCGGCGTTCGACTTGAACCAGTTTTGTGGACAGATCGGCAAGGAAGTTCAGAAGCGCTGAACCGGTGTTTGCCTTCGGGATGGGGCGATCTGGGTTTGTAGTCAAGCTGTTCCTCTTGGGATCGGGACCCTTGGAGGTACGACTTTAAAAGATTACGAAACTGGAAATTGAAGGACGAAGTGGATCGTTTTTTTCTTATCCCAGTAGACGAGCCCAAGATAAAAGCCCGGACCAATCTGCCGAATCTCATCCCGGATATGTTTCGCAAGCAACGAGGTTTTGGAGTAGTCGAGGACGATGCACTCCTTGCCGTCTAACAAGCTCTGTGCCTTGTAGACCTGCGCGACGATCGCATTTACTCCAAAAGCGAGAATCCGGTTGGTGAGAGTGCCGTGGGTTGCGTCGAAGCTCTTGCCCTGCCATGTGAAGATATTGATGAGATGGGCTATCTCGGGAGAAAATTTTGTTCCTTCCGCGATGATCGCGGTACCTTGGGCTTCTCCAGTGGGAATATCTCCAGCAGGGCTGCTGGAGAATAGATTATCAAGCTGCTTCTCTGACATTGCCAACAATTGATCCGCGGTATAGGCCATAGTAGGTTCTCCTTCGAGGCCGCGGAATCTTCTTTATGCGGCCGATTGCCGGGCCCAAGAGAATATCGCCCAACTATGCCGGTGTTGGCTTTCTTTGTCAATGCGGTAGCCTGAAGACGCGATAGTTTCAGCGGGAGTGGAGACGCAAGAGTGAAGAACGCGAACCCTCAAAGCATGACTGCCGAGTTTATCGTCGTCGGCTCCGGAGCCGGGGGCGGGACCTTGGCAGCGCGTCTTGCCGAACTTGGCCATAGCGTAATTTTGCTTGAGGCCGGCGGGGATCCGAAGAATGTTCCTGAGTCGGCGCCACGTGGAGTCAGTGGCGGGCTTCCGAATGACTATGACGTTCCTGTCTTCCATGGATATTCGTCGGAGAACAAGGCCATCGCGTGGAATTTCTTTGTGCGTCATTACGCGAACGACGAACTGCAGCGCAAGGATCCTAACTATCTCGAAGAGTTTGACGGTCGACGGGTCGACGGCGTGCTCTATCCGCGATCCTCAGCGCTTGGTGGCTGCACCGCTCACAACGCCATGATCCTGGTCTACCCACACAATACGGACTGGGATGGCATCGCGGAGTTGACTGGGGACGACTCGTGGAAGGCTGAGCATATGCGAGGCTACTTCGAGCGTCTTGAGAGATGTCGATACCGTTGGTTTCATCGTCTGCTTGCTAAGTTGGGTTTCAATCCGACACGACATGGTTGGAGCGGATGGCTTAATACGGAAAAGGCTATTCCTCTGTCATCGCTCCTTGATGGAACGCTGGTCCGTGTGGTTGTTCTCTCGGCATGGAAGGCGTTCGTGAATGCCGGTAGCCGACGTGATCATCTGCGCTGGCTGTGGAAGGGAGCGTTCGACCCGAACGACTGGCGACTGGTAAAGGAGAATGCCGGCGGTGTACGGTACCTGCCGCTATCGACCGAACGACATGCGCGCAGGGGAACTCGTGAACGCGTTCTTGCGGTGTCGCAGCAGCAGCCACAGCGATTGCACGTGGAACTCGAGGCTCTTGCGACCCGTGTTTTGTTCGACGAGTCGAATCGAGCAATCGGAGTGGAGTATCTGAAAGGGCGGCGCCTCTATAGAGCTCACAAAGACGCGGACACGAATGCTTGTGAAAAGCGCACAGCATTTGCCACGCGTGAGGTCATCTTGTGCGGCGGAGCGTTCAACACGCCTCAACTGCTGATGCTCTCCGGAGTCGGGCCTGCGGACGAACTCGCGGCGCATGGTATTCCCTTGCGTGTCGATCTTCCTGGCGTGGGTAGAAATCTGCAGGATCGCTACGAGATCCCTGTCGTCAACCGTATGAATTTTCCGCAGTGGCGAGTTTTTCGCTGCGCCCGCTTTGCCCAAGGCGACCCACTCTTCAAACAATGGCAGCGGCTGCGCCAAGGACCCTATATTACGAACGGCGGCGTTCTGGCAGCCTTTCGTCGATCGTTTGTCGATCGCGAAACGCCAGACATCTTTTGCCTCGCGTTGCTTGGACTCTTTCGCGGTTATTTCCCAAACTATTCAGCTTTGTTTGCAGAGAATCTGAACTATCTGACATGGGTTGTGCTGAAGGCACACACGAACAATTGCGCGGGCCAGGTTAGGTTGCGCTCATCCGATCCTCGGGATACACCCCTCATTAACTTTCACTATTTTGATGAGGGTAACGATGATCGTGGTGAGGACATCGCGGCGGTTGTCGAGGGCATCCGCTTTGTCCGTAATATCACGCAATATTTCAAGGACAGGAAACTGATTGCTCAGGAAGAGTTGCCGGGCGACTCCGTCCAGAGCGATGAAGAACTGAAGGCTTTCGCACGCGCTCATGCATGGGGCCATCATGCCTCGTCAACGTGTGCCATTGGACGACGAGAGCAGGGAGGTGTGCTCACAAGCGACTTTCGCGTGCATGGGACGCAGGGGCTCCGCGTCGTAGACGCCTCAGTCTTTCCGCGCATACCAGGGTTTTTTATCGTGAGTGCGGTTTACATGGTTGCCGAGAAAGCTGCGGACGTTATCTCGGCAGATGCCCGTAAGGCATGATGACTGAATAAACTGCGTTGACAAGGTGTGCAGTCAACGATATCGTCTGTTCTCAATACGATCCGGGTCCCCATGATCTGCATTTTGCATTGAGAAGAGAGGCGGCGGACTAAACGTGCCAGCATCCCCGGACTGTTCGCAATACGGTTTGACTTTTCTCCCAGGAAGTAGAGCTTCGAGAACTCTGTAGTTTTCGAATTCAATACCTGAATCGTTGTAAGTCAAACATGACGCCACAATCCAATCTCATGGTCGTCGCACCTATTTTGGAGAGCCGCGAGGAAGAACTCCGCCGGATGCTGTCGACAATGAATCTAGAACCCGGGGTGGCTGCCCCTGAGAATTCCCTGCTGCCTTTCGCCCAGTTGGGCACGTTGCATTTTGCACGCTTCGTCATTCTCGAAGATGACACTAGGGATGATCTCACCGCATACGGAATGGCTCCTGCCAGTGCTGCAAAGTCTCTCGCATTCCTGTGCGACTTCGATGGGCCGCGGGACGTTTTTCTCCGGGACCTTGTTGCGCGGGCCGACTCGGGCTTGCGAAAACTGTTTTCATGTTGCCAACCGGGGCCGGGTGCCGATTTGTTACGTTGGTTGGAAGCGAATAACAGGCCAGCGTCGGCGGCCTATGTGAACTGGATTGGACGCACGGTGAAGCAAGTGCGCGAGGAGAGCGCTCTCTATGATGCGCTGGTTCCTCGGATTGACAGCATGGGCCAGCAATTGAGTGCCAAACAAGTATGGAGTCAGATGCGTCAGTATGTTAAGCAGGAGCAGACTTTGGGGCGGCTCCTCCTTACGCCTCCGGAGCCCACGCCGATCGCCTGGCGGATCAAGAACCTGTTGCATTGCATTGGCGTCCCTTTGCTTCTGGTGCTTTTCCTCCCGCTTATTCTTCTTTATCTGCCAGTCTTTCTGATTCAACTTCGCCTTCACGAAATAAGTGATCCGGTGATTGCTCCGCGCCCTACTACAGAGCACGCATATCAGTTGGCTACGCTTGAGGATCGCATCGTCACGAATCAGTTCAGCGCATATGGAAATATCAAGCCGGGACCATTTCGCAAGTGGACGATCACCGCTGTCTTTTTCGCCATCGATTACACAGCACGCCACATTTTCAACCGAGGATTTCTGGCTCGCGTAGTGACGATTCAATTTGCTCGATGGGTATTTCTAGACAACAACACCCGTGCCTTCTTCGCGAGCAACTACGATGGAAGTCTCGAAGCTTACATGGGAGATTTCATCAACAAAGTAGCCTGGGGACTCAACATCGTCTTCAGCAATGGCCTCGGTTATCCGCGAACAAATTGGCTGATGGCTGGTGGGGCTAAGGACGAACTGACTTTCAAGGATTACCTTCGTCGGCATCAGCTGCCGACACAGGTTTGGTACAACGCCACTCCGGGCGTTACGGCTCACGATAAAGAACGTAACTCTCGTATTCGGCAGGGACTTGAGAAGGACAGCATGTCCCCCGCCGAATTAAAGCAGTGGATCAGGCTATTTGGATAGTTGGGTATAAAACAACAGGAGTGATCAGTACGACAAGATGCAGCCGCTCTCACAAGCCGATTACAGCGATATGCAGGGCCTTCTGCGCTTCGGGTACGGGAAGCTCACCGCTGCGTGCTTTCAGCTGTTGCAAATCGATGATGTGTCTGCTGCGCGCCGATGGCTCGCTCAAGCTCCCATATCGAGCGCCGAGGCGCACAATCCTCCACCTATGCAATCACTCCAAGTTGCATTTACTGAGCAGGGTCTGCGTCGGCTTGGCATTCCTGACGAGATTCTCAATGGATTCTCCGAGGAGTTTCTTTGCGGCATGGCCGGTGACGACAACCGCTCTCGTCGTCTGGGCGATGTTGGTGCGAACGCGCCTGAGTATTGGTATTGGGGAGGAAAGGATGCAACGCCTGACCTTGTCGTGATGATGTACGCGACGCCGGATCTGTTCGAGAGCTGGAGGAACAGCGTTCTAACGGAGCTGAATCAATCGGGCTTCAGTCTGCTTAGTTGTCTGCCAACGTCCGACATGGACGGAGTCGAGCCATTTGGCTTTGTTGATGGAGTGAGCAGTCCGACAGTGGATTGGGAGCGAAGGCGTAATCCTTCCGGCGACAAGCTGGACTACGAAAATCTTGTGATGCTCGGTGAGTTCGTACTTGGGTATCCGAACGAATACGGCAAGTACACGACAAGGCCACTCATTGCGGATAGTGCCGCTAACCTTCCGGATGCTGAAGATTCACCTGGCCTGAAAGATATAGGACGCAATGGCAGCTACATGGTTATTCGCCAGTTGGAACAAGACGTCCGCGGCTTCTGGCGATCCGTCAATGAACATTCGGGTGGCGATGCTGCACGTCGTGAGGATCTCGCCGAAAGAATAGTAGGTCGCAAAATGTCGGGTGCCCCTCTGCTTCCGCTTACTCCGGCCGCCATCAACGGCGTCGGACCTGATCCGGACGACCGTACGCGAAACGGCTTTACCTTCGCCTCAGATCCGAATGGTGTTGCGTGCCCGTTTGGAGCACACATCCGCAGAGCGAATCCGCGCAATGCCGATCTGCCTCCAGGCACGCATTCGGGAATTATTGAACGTCTTGTGCACATTCTGGCACTCAATCGCCTCGCTGAAGGAAGTGAGGCGCCGAAAGATATGCTCGCCTCTACCCGTTTTCATCGATTGCTTCGTCGGGGCCGCGAGTATGGCCCTGAGGTTACGGCCAATCAGCGACTCGAACCCGCACCGCCTGATGAGCAGCCGACAGGGCTAAACTTCATCTGCCTGAATGGGAACATCGGACGGCAGTTTGAATTCATCCAAAGCGCTTGGCTGATGGATGCCAAGTTCGATGGACTCAGCGGTGAGAGCGATCCGTTGCTCGGTAACCGTGAACCAATTGCCGGTGCTCCAACCGATAGCTTTACACTTCCTGGTTCTGCCGGGGTGCGTCGGCGACTTAACAACCTGCCGCGGTTCGTTACAGTGCGCGGCGGAGCTTATTTTTTCCTGCCCGGTTTGCGTGCGCTACGATATCTGGCACGCGCCGACAGAGTTTGAGCTACATGGGAGATAACGATGCGACGTTTTTCCTGGAACAGGGTCACCTCAATCATCGATTCGCCAAAGCTGCGACTGCTTACGCGCGGAACCATCACCGCCGCTGTTGCCGCGGTGCTTCTCGCGCCACAGGGCTGTCATAGAACGATTGGAGCTCCTGGTATCGCCGGCCTTGTAAAAGATGAGGCGAAGCTCTCAAATCGGCCCCCGAGCAGCTTTCCAGCAGCTGATGAGGACTACTTTCACGACATGGATGGAGGGATTGCCCTTACGACAGGTGAAGTCAAAGGTCGCAATACGTGGCTTGTGTGGACGGCTGGGAACGACCGTCTGTGGGATCTTTTGACGAAGACGAGCGTTGGTAATCTCGACTTCATTAAGACTCTCTCTTCTTACCCTGGCTTGAAGGCGAGTCGCGACAATCGTTGGGAGTATCTTGGCCTTGTCAACGAACCTTGCTTTACGAAGGCAACTGGTCCCAATCCGAAGCGCTACGGGCTCTGGCTGGATACGCGTGATCCCAATTGCCCGGCTGATCCTTTCGAGAATGAGCAGAAGTATCCCGGAGTGAAGTTTGGCGCCCGCGGTAAGAACATCGACGCTGGATCTTATTATGGCTACGGCACCGGCATTGTCGGCCTGCGTCTTTTTCCAAATCCGGACTTTGATGAGAAGGCAGCAAAGTCGTGGGACCCGGAGCGCTATTACAGCGATCCAAAATACTATCTCTCGAAGGATCTGGTACGTCCGTATCGCGTAGGAATGTCATGCGCCTTCTGTCACGTGGGTCCGAACCCGGTGAAACCACCTGACGACCCTAACAATCCTAAGTGGGAAAATCTCAGTTCAAATGTAGGTGCGCAGTATTTCTGGATCGACCGCATCTTCGACTGGAATCCTGAGAGCAGCAGCTATATCTTCCAGCTCTTCCATACCTCTCGGCCGGGCACTTTGGATACCTCGTTAATCTCGACAGACAACATCAACAATCCGCGATCGATGAACGCCGTATACGCTCTGGGACCGCGACTTGACCAGGCGCTGAAGTGGGGTAAGGAGCATCTGGCCGACGGGCAGAAAGACAATAAGCAGTTTAACGACTACGTATCTTCCGGCCCGCTTACCCGCTTTTACACGGCACCTGACATCGTCCAGACTCCGCGTGTCCTGAAGGACGGATCCGATTCAGTTGGAGCTTTGGCGGCCTTGAATCGCGTTTATCTGAACATTGGAACGTTTAGTGAGGAATGGTTGTTACATTTCAATGCTCTTGTCGGCGGGAAGGAGATTACTCCAATCCCAGTGAAGGTTGCGCGAGATAATTCCAGCTATTTTGCGGCCACCGAAGACCAGACAGTAGATATGGCTCTCTTCTTTCTGAAGAGCACGGATCCGCATCTGCTAAAAGACGCTCCGGGGGGAGAAGCCCATCTCACACATGACGAGGCGGCGCTGAAACGCGGAAAGGTTGCCTTTGCGGAACGCTGCGCTCGGTGCCATTCCAGCAAAGGTCCAACTCCGCCTCCTAATGCCGATCCGGCCAATTGCGCTGGCTCCGGATATATGGATTGCTGGCATCGTTACTGGGAGTGGACCAAGACAGAAGACTTCAAGATCAAGATGCGCCAGATTGTTCTGGCTCCTGATTTCACCCAAGGGAACTACCTTTCAACGGAGCTGAGAGTTCCGGTGACCCTGCTGGAGACGAATGCCTGCAGCCCACTGGCGACGAACGCTCTCGCCGGCAACATCTGGGATAACTTCTCCTCGCAGTCCTACAAGGAGCTTCCATCCGCAGGAACAATCACAGTCTACGATCCGTACACGGGGCAGCCAAAGCCTTATACGCTTCCGGCGGGAGGTCGCGGCTATACGCGTCCTCCGTCGCTGATCAGTGTCTGGTCGACGGCGCCGTTCCTGCTCAACAACAGCCTGGGCAAGTTCAACTCGAGCCCTTCGGTGGAGGCTCGTCTGGACTCATTCCAGAACTCGATCGAGCAACTGTTGTGGCCTGAGAAGAGACAGCATGACTCGCTCCTGGGAGATAGGATTCCCGGAACGATCGATCGAACTACGGACCGCAGTTATCTTCGCGTTGCCAACGGATATCTTCCCGACTTCCTGAATGCGCTTCATGGACCGGTTGGACGGCTGTTTCCATGGCTCTTCAATGAATCTGGAATACAGATTGGGCCGATTCCAAAGGGAACTCCGGTTGGATTGTTGGCTAATCTGAATGTCGTTCCTGAAACTCGCGATCCAGCGGAACGGGCGGCGTATCAGAAGAAGGTTCTCGATCTTCTCGTTAACGTGAAGCATCATTTGGAAGCTCTTCCTGCGAATGCGTCGGATGATGAGGTCAACAAGGCGTTTGCCGATCTCAAGGACCCTCTGCTGGAATTGAACAAGTGTCCGGATCTTGTGGTTAACCGTGGGCATTACTTCGGAACAAGTGCCTTTGCCGAAGAGCCGCCGCTAAGCGATGACGACAAGCGTGCGCTGGTCGAATTTCTGAAGACCTTTTAGAGAGGCGATATTAGCGTTGCTTGAGGGCTTCCAGTTCGTCGAGCGTGCGCGGCCAGTCTGAGCCAAGGAGGCGAGAGAGGCTTCGGTCGGCGAGGACCTTGCCTGCGGTTTGGCAACGAGCGCAGTAGTTGGTCTCGTTGTCTGCGTATCGGATGCGCTGGATCTTTTCGCCGCATCTTGGGCAGGGTTCGTTGAAGCGTCCGTGGACAGCCATGTCTTTGCGGAAGGCGGTTACCTTCTCGGGAAAGTTTGCGTTAGCTTCGGCGTTCAGGCGGTTGATCCAGAGCTGAAGGGTTTCGCGAGTGGCTACGTAGAGTCTCTCCCATTCTTCGGGCTTGAGCTTGTGGGTTTGGGTGATGGGCGAGAGCTGGGCTGCGTGAAGGATTTCGTCGGAGTAGGCGTTACCGATGCCGCTGAGGATGCGTGGATCGGTTAGGGCACGTTTGAGGGTTCGGTTTTCGGCGCTGAGTGCGCCGCGGAAGGAGTCGAGGTTGCTTGAGAATATCTCGAGGCCTCCGGGATCCATGGAATGGAGGTCTTCTTCACTGGCGAGCACGTAGAGGGAAGCGCGACGTTTGGAGCCGGCCTCGGTGAGGACGAGCGAGCCATCCGGGAAGTCGAAGGCTGCGAGGTTGTTGCGTCCGCCGAGTTTGGCGTTGCGCTGTCGCCAGTGAAGTCTTCCGGCGATCATGAGGTGGAGCACCAGCCAAAGGTCATTGTCGAGGCCGATGGCGATGCGCTTACCGATGCGGCGCAACTTGCGGACGACGTGACCTTCGACGTCGGTGATCGGTGGTTTTACGGTGCGTAGAAGGAATGGGCTTGCGACCCGGACGTGTTCGAGCGGTTTGCCGACGATGCGCGGTTCGAGCGCGTGAAGGTAAGCGGCGATGTCTGGCAGTTCCGGCATCGACTATCAGCTTGCCTTGGGCGGCGCCGGTTTGCAACGTGTTTGGGTGATGTGTTGGTTTCGGGTTAGGTTAGGAGAACGAGGATATTGAGATGGATGAGCAGAAGCAGATTCGGGTGATGAGTGTGGACGATCATCCTCTGCTGCGAGAGGGAATCGTTGCGGTCGTGAACAGCCAGAAGGACATGCAGATTGTGGCGCAGGCTGCTACAGGGCAAGAGGCGATCGAACAGTTCCGGAAGCATCGTCCGGGTGTCGTGCTGATGGATCTGCGGCTTCCGGACATCAGCGGGATCGATGCGATGATCGCGATCTGCAAGGAGTTTCCAGAGGCGCGCGTGATTGTTGTGACGACGGTGGAGGGCGATGCGGAGATCAGCCGGGCGCTTGCTGGCGGCGCTCGCGGATATGTACTGAAGAGCATGCCTCCGAAGGACCTGGTTGAGGTGATTCGGCAGGTGAATGCGGGGAAGAAACGCATTCCGAGCGAGGTCGCGGCGCGGCTGGCGGAGCACTTCGACGGTGATGCTCTGACTGCGCGCGAGGTTGAGGTGCTGGCTCAGGTTGCTAGTGGGAATCGCAATCGTGATATCGCAGACAAGCTCTTCATCACGGAAGAGACGGTGAAGGTGCACATCAAGCACATTATGGAAAAGCTGGACGCGAAAGATCGCACGCAGGCGGTTTCGATAGGAATCCGGCGGGGCATTATTCACCTCTAATCATTGTGAGCAGATGAAGTAACACCATCGAGGTATGTGGTGTTTACGGCATCGTGGGTTTCGGCTCGTGGCCTAAAGTGCGAGTCTTGAACCAGATGAAGGAGCGTGCGATGAAGAAGGATCAAAGAGCCAAGCTGGAGCTAAGCAGCGACCTGGGACATGAAGCTGTGACTGAGATTTCTGAGGAGCTGCGGCATCTGCTGGCCGATGTGTTTGCGCTTTACCTGAAGACGAAGAACTTTCACTGGCATATGACGGGTGCGCACTTCCGCGACTACCATCTGCTGCTGGACGAGCAGGCTGACCAGATCTTTGCGATGTCGGACGATGTTGCGGAGCGGGCGCGGAAGCTGGGAGCGACTACGCTGCGTTCGATCGGCGATATTTCGCGCAATCAGCGATTGAAGGACAATGACAAGGCCGGGCTGTCGCCGAAGGAGATGCTGTCGGATCTTTGCAACGACACCCAGAAGTTGATCGGGTTCCTGCGCTCGACGCATGAGGTCTGCGACAAGCACAACGATGTTGCCACGGCGAGCCTGATCGAGAACTGGATCGACGAGACGGAGCGACGCCGGTGGTTCCTGGCTGAGACTGTGGGTGGAGTGGGCTGACCCCCTCCCCCTGTTTTCGCGCAAAGTCTTGAATAAAATAAACTTAGGTCTGGACTTCGATCGGAAAGTCTCAGAATAGCGATAAGCCGTCCGCAAGATGATGATTCTAAAAGCAAAAGATCCCGGCGAATTCTCCGGAATCTTTCTTTCTCCGACTCTGATACCAGTTTAGCAAACGGGCGGTAATTAATCGGCAAATGCAAGTTATTGGAAGGATTGCAGTTAAGGGCAAAGGGGGCTTGACAAGATTTTCTGTGGAAAAAATTGGGGCGTTGGTGAGTGGGAGATCCCACTTCCAACGCCCCAGGGTCGCTGTCTTTCGTTGATCTATAGGTTCAGAGTAGGCGCGGGCTGGGCTTTGCGCATCGCGCTATGGAGTGTTTTTGGGGTACCTCGATGGGGTTAGGAGTCTCGATGGGGTCTGGGCGTGCACGTGGCATCCTGCGAAAAATGCAGGTCCTTCGACTGCGCCCTTCGGGCTTCGCTCAGGATGACAATTCTTTTGCTTTGCATCGAGTTTCGGACTCGCCAGGCATTCGGCGAAAAACTACTGAGATTCTTCGCTCCGCTCAGAATGACGGGCGGTGGTGGCGACGGATTCGTTGCGGCGCCAGTTACTTTTTGTACTGGTAGGGCGCGGTGTTGATGTTCTGGTTGTAGCGGATGTTGGTGTAGGTGGCGGTGCGGTAGTCGCC
>Ga0070671_100002163_pt1 | contig 15164 bp, 10 predicted proteins | sample KBSS73metaG_FD_65341 | JGI IMG/M metagenome (GOLD analysis project Ga0070671, IMG submission 65341) | Switchgrass rhizosphere microbial communities from Kellogg Biological Station, Michigan, USA - KBS S7-3 metaG | ecosystem: Host-associated > Plants > Roots > Rhizosphere > Soil ...
GGATCATTCGGATCGACAAACCACTGCCGCGTCGTGAGGAAGTTGCCGAGGTCGGCAACTGCTTCAGACGACGGTTTAGTAACGTAGTAGTTGATAGATTGTTTTGCGCCATCAGCGTATGTGATCAGCAGACGCGCGCGCCCCCATTTGAAGCCATTCAGCTTGAAACTTTTCCAACCGTGAACTGTTGGTCTTCCTTCTTTGAAGGAGATTGCTCCGGCAGGTTCCACCGCGATGTCTTTGACCTTTTGCTCCGACTTCACGAAAAGTTGAACATTGAGACCCATTGGTAAAACGTAACCCGGAATTCCAACAGCGACCGGACGCTTGTTTTCGATAAGTGTCTTTTCAATGTTGCGAATTTCGTCGGCTACCAGGAATTTGAGTCCGAACCTTTTTGTGACGCCCGGTGGGATGAACTCTGATGAAGGCTCATTCCATTGTTGAGCGCCCTTCCATTCGTTTTCGGCGTAGGCTTTTGTGTGGACCATCCATGCAAAATTCCCCTCAAACGTTTGACTGGGACGCATGGGTTCATTCAGCAATTGGTAAGCCTCGAATGGAGTAGCGGAATCCGGAACAACAAGCAGGGAAGGACCTTTTCCGTTGAGGCGCGTGACCTGCAAATAACCGGCATCAAGCCCGATGTAGGGATCTGAGAACGAACAGATCTCGTGAGCCTGTTCAAGACTGCGACCCGTAAGTTGATTGTTGAAGACTAAAGGTATGCCTAGTCCGCCGACTTCGATCGGTGAAATCGAGCTATTCGTGAGTTCGAACCGGAGCACGAGACGATCGTTTTCCACCAGCCAGGATCGTTTTACCTGGATTGCTGAACCAGCCGGCAGCGTTGCACTAAGATCGGCTGAAGCCAGCGTGTTACCAGAAACGGGGAGCGCCGCAACGGACTTACGCGCCGATGCCGTGGAGTAGTCGGTCCATTCCGCCGCGCCACTCGAACGCACTCGCATCGTTAGATCGCCCAGGTGATAGAAGCCGTCAGAAGCACGTCGTTCAAGCCGATCCGCAGGCGTGAAATCAAATCCATTCGCGTTCTTTGGTAGTAGTTCATCGACAGTCTGGGACGAATTCACTAGTTTCAACTTGAAATCGGGTGTTTCAACCTGCGTAAAGCCTTGCTCCAGGCCAAGTGTCGCGGGCCGCTCCCGAGTCTGATTCTGCTGTCCTTGGTTTTGTGCTGTGCTCTCGAAAGCGAAAAGAACTAACAGTGCGAGATAGATAACGAGCAGAACTATCCGGGTAAAAGCTTTTCGAGTCATCTACCTGATTCTCCGGCTTAAGTTCTGAAGAAGGAGACGGTTTGGGTCGGTCGTCAGTAGTTTAGTCACTGGACATCGCAGAGGACCTTACGTTGAATAAAACGTCTGTACTTCGGAGTTGGGAAGATTTTCGATCAGGGTTTGCGAACATCTATGGGCCATTGTGTCGGAGCTTGTGATTGCGACGAAACTGTGCGGGCGGACTATCGAACTCTCTTTTGAAAGCTCGATTAAATCCTGCCTCTGATTCGTAACCCACTGCGACTGCAACTTCAGTCACACTATCATCCGTGGCCAACAACAGTTCTGACGCGAGTTTTAACCGCCAACGAGTGAGATAGGCCATCGGCGACTCTCCTAAGAAATGACGAAACCGCTCGGCTAGTCGTGTGCGCGACAGCCCAACGCGCCTGGCAAGTTCTGAGATGGTCCATGGCTCTGCCGGTTCTTTGTGAAGAAGTGTAAGTGCTTTTCCTACTAACTCGTCGCGAGCTCCCGCCAACCAGCCAGTCTCTTCTGCAGGCAATCCGTTGATGTAGCGGCGCAAAGTCTCAACAAAAAGTAGTTCAGCTAGCTTTGCCGCAACCAATCCACTGCCGGCGTTTGAGTCTTGCATCTCGTTTACCGAAAAACGGATTGATTGACTCAGCCACTGATCTGAGGCTTCGTCGACGACATGAACTTTCAGTATCGGCGGCAAGGCCCCCAAAAACACTTCGCCCAAATGCGGATCGCAGGCGAGATAGCCGCAAACGAACTTGGTCGCTTCACCACCACCTCCGAATCGAACTGCCTTTAATCCATCGCTGAGATTTCCGGCAAACGTCTTAATCGAATCGATGGGCGTCACACTTCGTCCGTTTCCAAGTAGGTGGGCGTCACCGTGCGGAAAGACAACAATGTCGCCGGCAGTCAACTCGAGTCGCTGTCCATCTGGAAGCTGCGCGTAAGCGCGTCCCTCAGTTAAAAAGTGATAGATGATGAGATGTGCAGGCTCCGGCGAGACCAATGGAGCTAGACCGCTAAGGCCGGAATTCCGAAGACACCATGGCGCGGAAAACTCACCGTTGAAAAAGAGTGCACCCTCAAGTTTGACTGCTCGTAAAACTTCGGAAAGCACATCCATGTTTTCAGCCTTCCAGTGCGGGTGTTTGCGACAAGAATACGGGACGATCAATCAAGCACTCAAAGGGAAGCAGTGTCATCATAAGCGCTGTTCGAATCAATTACGATCCAACAAATACTTGAGGAGACGATATGCCGGTAATTCAAGTTAAGGCCCTCGAAGGAGTTTTTAGTAAGAAGCAAAAACAGGAAATCGTCAAGAAGTTAACTGAGACTATGGTCTCAATCGGCGGCGAACACATGAGAGGCATAACGCGGGTTCTGGTCGAAGATGTGCCGGGAGGCTGGTGGGCCATCGGTGGCACAGCGCCTACCACTGAAGATGTAATGGCCTTATTAGCAGGCAAGTAAAATCAAATTTAGTATGAGCACAAGAGAACGGAACATCTACCGAGCAAGAACTTCAATGCGTATTCAAAGTGCCTTCGATTGCCTGTTTCAATCGCGAACCGCTTTGACCTGTTGAGTAGCCTGACCAGTGTTGGACGATGCGGCCATCTCCATCCAGAACCAAAGTTTGCGGTACTGCGCCTTTTCCATCCATCAGCAAGCGCGCCAAATCACGATCCGCCCATCCCAGACGAAACCCAAAGCTAACTTCGCGCAAGAACTTGCTAACGCGCTCCGAAGACGTTCGCGGATCTTCTGCGGTTAGGCCGACGAACTCAACATTGCGACCTGCATAAGCTTTGCGGACTTTCTCGTATTCAGGAACCTCACGCCGGCAAGGACCACACCATGAAGCCCAGAGGTTTATAACTACAACTTGTCCTTTGAAATCGGACAGATGAAAACTTGTGTTGTTTAGTCCTTTGATTTCTCTTTCGCGAACGCTTTCAGGTAGCGTCAGCAGTGGACCGGATACCGCAGGCCCGGATGTCGGTTCCGGTTCGGGAGTTGTCGGCGGTTGAATGGGTGCCGATGGCGCTGACCGAGTGGGAGCGACTTTCCGACCGGATTGGGCAAGGGCAGTCGCACCGAGTGCCGCGGCGAACAAAATGAGGAGAGGTGTTTTGATCATGATTGCAGGATGATCGATTCGGTCGGGCTACTGCCCGGTCGAAACCTTCCTGACGGTTGGGCTACTGCCCGGACGTAAAACGTGTGGTCTAAATCTGGTCCAGTCTGGCTGTGCTGTCACCCAGGCTCTCCTGATGTGCTCCCATTCGATCGAGCAAGGACAAATAAAGATTAGTTATTGGCGAGCCCGGTTTTGCCACCATGTGCCGTCCCGAATTTATGGTGCCGCCACCTTTGCCGGCAAGCAAAACCGGTAGAGCTTCGTGAGTATGACTATTACCATCTGCCAGCCCGCTGCCATAGATAATCATCGAGTTGTCGAGCAAGTTGCCGTCGCCTTCACTTGTTGATTTCAGTCGTTGAAGTAAGTAACCGAAGAGCTCTGTATGCAGAGCGTTGATACGAGTCACTTTTTCTATCCATTCCGGATTGTGCCGATGATGGGTGAGCGGATGATGCGGATCCGCAATGCCGATTTCCGGGTAAACGCGGTTACTACCTTCACGTGCTATTACTAACGTGACAACTCGAGTCAGATCCGACTGAAAAGCAAGGACCTGCAAGTCGCACATGAGTTTTGCGTATTCTGGAAATTCAAACGGAATGCCTGCCGGCTTATCGATGGTAGGAGGTGATTGTCGCGTATCTTTTTCGGCACTTTGTATCCGTTGTTCAACTTCACGCACCGAAAACATATATTCGTCCATCTTGCGACGATCGGCTGGCCCAAGGGTCTTCACCAGGTTCTGAGTGTCCTCCCTAACAAAGTCTAAAATACTCTTTCTGTACTTAAGGCGTCGCGCACGAGTTTGCGGATCTAGACTTAAGTCCTCCGCCGTGCCGAACAATCTTTCAAAAGCCGCACGTGGATTGATCTCGGGAGGCATCGGTGTTTGTGGTGTGCGCCATGAAAGACTGTTTGTGTAGGCGCAGCTGTAACCAGAGTCGCAATCGCCCACGGTGCGCGAGTCTTCACAACCGAGCTCAAGTGAAGGGAAGCGAGTAACGCCGCTTAATTTGGCTGCAGCAACTTGATCAACTGAGATGCCTCCGCGAATATCGGCGCCCGCAGTCTTTCGACAATGAACACCTGTCAGGAAGGATGCTCCGGCACGTGCGTGATCTCCGGGTCCGTCGCCAAGTGCGTTACCAGTATGTGAGTCGAGATTGGAAATAATCAAAAGGTGTTCGCGAAATGGTTCGAGCGGTTTTAGGATTCGCGTGAATTCAAAGTCCTTGCCCGTTGTCTTCGGCGTCCAATCCTTCATGATGATGCCATTCGGCACGTAAGCGATTCCCATTCGAACCGGCGGCTGGGCATCGAGTACGTGCCCTCGAGCAAACGCGGGCACCATCGCGTCGAGCAATGGAATCGCCATTACCGTTCCCACTCCACGCAGGAAAGTCCGTCTCGGCAATCGCTTTCGGCTGATGATCATTTAGAACTGGCTCCTCTACGCTTGAGAAAAGAATCGCTGTTTACAATTCCGAGTACCAAACTTGAAAACCGGTACTTATCAGCAGCTACATTTTTTGCAATGAGTTTGACTGCCGGCTCATCAGTTGATTCCAGGCCTCGACCAAGCGCATAGATAAAAAGCTTTCGAGTCAACGTCTCAGCGAAGGCGTCCGGCTGCGCTTTCAAGATCGCTTTTAATCCCGCTGGACCGGAAAAAGTTCTGCCGTCCGGTAACACGCCCGACGCATTGATAATAAAGTCACCTTCCTTCGGGCGCCAGCTACCGATCGCATCGAAGTTTTCCAAACCAAATCCCAGCGGATCCATTCGAACATGACAGGATGCGCATATGGCATTTTTGCGATGCAATTCTAATTGTTCGCGCATCGAGGAAGTTTTGCCAATCTTCGCCTCGTCGAGATTTGGGACATCGGCGGGCGGCGGTGGCGGTGGAGAACCAACAAGATTTTCGAGCACCCACTTTCCGCGTAACACAGGTGACGTACGATTCGCGTAAGAGGAGATGGTTAAGACGCTGGCCTGGCAAAGCAAACCGCCTCGATGTGCGTCATTATTAAAAGTCACTTTCCGAAACTCCGGTCCTTGCACATTCGGAATACCATAGAACCGCGCGAGTCGTTCGTTGAGAAATGTGTAATCGGAGTCGATGAAATCCAGAATACTTCTGTCTTCACGAATTAAGTTTTCGAAGAACGTGTCTGTTTCCTGCGCCATGGAATATCGCAGGTAGTCATCAAACTCCGGAAATCTTTTGTTGTCAGGTTTGACCGATTCCAGTTTCCGTACTTGCAACCACTGACCACCGAAGTTTTGTACGAGGGCTTTGGCTTTTGGGTCCGCAAGCATGCGGCGAACCTGAGCGACGAGGGCTGCGGGTCTTGCGAGCTTCCCGTGATCTGCAGCCTCGAGCAATGCGTCGTCTGGCATACTGCTCCACAAAAAATAAGAGAGACGCGAGGCCAATTCATGCTGTGTCAGAGTCGGCACTGCTGGTGTTCGACCTCTTTCAAAGCGAAAAAGAAATTGCGGCGAAACCAACATTGCCTGAATTGCTACAGCGAGCCCTTCCTCGAATGATCCAGTTTCCTTTTGCACTTGCGAGAACAAATTAGTTAACTGGGCCACTTCGTTCGGCGTTACCGGACGGCGATAAGCCCGGTGAGCCAAACGCGCTACGATCAAACGCGAACAGCTATTTGTGTGATGACCATCCAAATGGCCGCAGACGTAAATCTTTTTCTGAGCTTCGACGGACGGCCCTTTAACTGGAGCGTACGGTCCACCCAACTCAAGTGAGCCAACTCGAGCCCCATTGGCAGGAACTTTCTCAGCGAGTTTCTTTTCAAACTCTTTCCGACGCTCTTCAATTTCTTTTGGCGTAAGGTCTGGTGGCGGCTTGAAAGTACGTGGCGGTGGAACGGGCCGAGTCGAAGGGTTTGGTCCTTTGTAACTTTGCGGCAAACCCTCGTAGAGATGCGGAATACTCACTTCCAGCCAATGATCTCCGGCCGTCATCCTCACTTTGAATTCCTGTTTGATTCCCCACAACTGTTGAGGCTCGCTTGGAAGCGCAAAGGAAGCGAGCGCTGCCGGATCCACGTCGACTACTTGCGTCTGCTTTCCGTCGAGCCAAAGAGCGAGTTTGAACGGAGCTGAACCTGGAGGTCGCTCGCCACCGAGAGTCGCTCGAATCACGTAGTCGCCATCGACTGGGAAACGATAGTTCATGTGAATCGCATTTGGCAGGCTCAAGCCGCTGAGGTCGTAGTCAGTCAATGGAGTCAATTCAGGAGTTTGGTTTCGTTCGCCGGAGCGGAGACGCACGAGCGTAGGCTTCATAGGTTCGACGCCAAAGATTGCCGTACGCGAAATCTTTTCCGCAGCCGCAAGATACTTTTCCATCAACACTGGCGAGAGGGAAAGTACATCGCCGATGTTGTCGAAACCGTAACCCGAATCGTCCTGCGGAAATTCATCTGAGAGACGAAGATCGACACCCAACAAATCACGAACTGTATTGTTGTATTCGACGCGATTTAGTCGTCTGACCATCACATGTGCAACGGCAAGATCCGCAGGAGGCATCGCCTTCTTCTCGGTTAACGCTGGTGAAGTTTGTTTGGTGAGCCAATCGGTTACGGCGCTGACATCTTCCGGCTTTGGACGTGGCTGTTGAGCCGGGGGCATTTGACCAGCTTGAAGCCGATCGAGAATGCGTTTCATGACCACAGGATCTTTGCTGAAAGCTGCAAGCGTGTTGAGTGCTTCCAGATTTAGACCGGCCGTGTGGCGGTCTTCGTTATGACATTCGTAGCAATTGTTGGCGAAAAAAGGTTGTACGACCTTCTCGAATGTCTGATCTGGCTTAGGCGGATCTTGAGCCGGCGTGTCGGCACTCAGTACGTGACGCTCGAACGCAAAAAGGCTCAGACAAAAAAACGGCCCCAGAAACAGGAGTGTCTGGCAGAGATGTGTACGCTTCAGCATTCAGGTAATCGGCTTACGAGTTTCGGATCTAGGGGTCGAACTGACCAAAGCACCAGAGTATAGGAATATAAGTCATTGCCGCACGTTCTGAAAGACCCGATTGAGTTGAGCGGCCTTGGAAATTTTTATAGTCGTATTACCTGGGGGCCGGAGCTTCGTTCGAATGGCGAGGAATTCGTGGGTGCCGAAGGGAATCGTTCGTCATTAGGCTTGCACAATTATGGTAAAGTCCGCACATGAAAATAGACCGCCGCAAGTTTATCGTTGCCTCGTCGACCGCCGTCGCTTTCGCAAAATCCGGGTTGGCGAATGTCACAAAAACAAATGAAACGCCTCGACTGACTGAGCCAGCGTTAGTCGCCGACAGGCAAGTCAAAGTTTATACAACTGCCGACAACAGCGATCACCGTCTATCTGCCACTGACACGTTGTCATTCAAGCCGATGGGACAGCCGTTGGAGACGCAGATTTGCGTTTTCGTCGATCCCAGCAAAACATTTCAAACGTTCCTTGGTATCGGCGGCGCCCTCACTGACGCATCGGCTGAGACTTTTGCAAAACTACCGGAAGCGAAGCAACAGGAAATCCTGGACGCCTATTTCAACTCGAGCACTGGCATCGGCTACAGCCTTGCACGAACGAATATTCATAGTTGCGATTTCTCAAGCGCTAGCTACACGTATATCAGTGAAGGCGACAAAGAGTTAAAGTCGTTTAGCGTTAATCACGACAAGCAGTTTCGAATTCCCTTTATCAAGAAGGTCCTGGCCAAGGCAAAAGGTCAAATGACTATCTTTGCCAGCCCATGGAGTCCGCCTGGCTTCATGAAGACCAACAACGACATGCTTCATGGTGGAAAGTTGAAACCTGAGTTTTATCAATCGTGGGCCAACTATTACACGAAATTTATCAAGGCGTATCAGCAGGAAGGAATTCCAATCTGGGGTATCACGATTCAAAACGAACCAATGGCCACCCAGACGTGGGAATCGTGTATTTTTTCGGCCGAGGAGGAACGTGACTTCTTAAAAACTTATCTTGGCCCGACGATGAAGCGTGAGGGTTTGAGTGATAAGAAAATTATTGCCTGGGATCACAATCGAGATCTTGTTTACCAAAGAGCCCGGACGATTCTGACCGATGCGAAAGCTGCCAGTTTTGTTTGGGGAATCGGCTTCCATTGGTATGAACCATGGAGTGGTGGCGACCCGATGTTCGACAACGTCAAATTGGTTCACGAGACTTTTCCGGAAAAGAATTTGATCTTCACTGAAGGATGCGCCGATTCATTCAACGCCAGCAGACTTAAAGATTGGAAACTAGGCGAACTATACGGGCGCTCGATGATCAACGACTTCAACGGAGGTGCGGTTGGTTGGACAGACTGGAATGTGTTGCTCGATGAGACTGGCGGGCCAAACCACGTCGGTAATTTTTGTTTCGCACCGGTACATGCAGACACGAAGGCGGGCGAACTAACGTACACGAACTCTTATTACTACATCGGACACTTTTCGAAGTTTGTCAGACCAGGTGCAAAGCGCATTGCGAGCTCACCGAGTCGGAGTCAACTACTGTCAACCGCATTTGTGAATCCTGATGGCAAGGTGTCAGTAGTAGTGATGAACAAGAGCGACAAACCCGTGAATTATTTTCTTTGGGTAGATGGCCAGGCGGCTGAGACTCACAGTCTGCCAAATTCAATCCAGACATTGGTGTTCTAGCGAGCACGTGGGGAATAAGAGCAAGCCCTCCCTGACGGTCAGGCTACTGCCCCGACAGAGGAAACCTCAGGAAGATCTCTCGCGTGTTCGATAAGATCAAGGTGTCCTAACGATCGGGCTACTGTGCCGACAGAGGAATCATGCCGACAAAACTTCTAACTGTCACACTACTCCTGATTTCAATTCATCTCACCGCTCACGCTCAACGCACTCTTTTGTTCGACTTCAATTGGCGTTTCCATCTTGGTGGTGCCCAGGGTGCAGAAGCCCCAGATTTCGACGACTCTAAATGGAGAAAGCTTGATCTACCGCACGACTGGAGTATTGAGGATCTGCCGGGCACGAACTCCCCATTCACCGCTGACGCAATTAGCCAGGTTAGTGGGGGCTTCACGGTTGGCGGAACTGGTTGGTATCGAAAATCATTCACGCTTACTCCCGAGCAAAGAGGGAAGCGCATCATCATTCAGTTTGATGGTGTTTATATGAACGCCGAGATCTGGGTGAACGGCCAAGCAATTGGAGAACATCCGTACGGCTACACAAGTTTCTGGTATGACATCACGGATAAACTTAAGAGTGACGGACTCAACGTCCTTACGGTCAAGGTGAAGAATGAAGGCGAGAACAGCCGCTGGTATTCCGGGTCGGGAATTTATCGGCACGTTTGGTTAAAGACGTTCGACCCGATTCACATCGCCCAATGGGGCACCTATATCACGACTCCTGAAGTGAGTGCAGCGTCAGCTCGAGTTCGCATAAAAACTCGCGTGCTGAATGAAAGTGATCGATCGAGTGACACGGCACTAGTAACTAAATTCATCAACAGTAAAGGTCAGGTGGCAGCCACAAGCCAGGCTGAGCAAAAAATCGGATCGCATGAATCTTATGAATTTGATCAGGACGCGAAAATTCAAACTCCAGAACTATGGTCGCCCGATTCACCAACGCTCTACCGCGCGGAAACTTCAATCTATGTTGGCGGTAAGTTAGTCGACACCAGCGTAAGCAACTTCGGCGTTCGCAGTCTTACTTTCGATGTCGCTAAAGGATTTTTGCTGAATGGTCAGCCGCTAAAGTTGAAGGGCGGCTGTCTCCATCACGACAATGGACCGTTAGGCGCTCGTGCGTTTGACCGAGCGGAAGAACGTCGCGTGGAGCTTCTAAAAGCGAGTGGCTACAACGCACTTCGCCTGGCTCATAATCCACCATCGCCAGCGTTTCTTGATGCTTGTGATCGGCTCGGGATGATGGTGATAGATGAAGCTTTCGATATGTGGACCGAGGGAAAGAACCCACACGACTACCATCTTTTCTTTGATGAGTGGTGGCAGCGCGACGTCGAGAGCATGTTGATGCGCGATCGAAATCACCCATCCGTCATCATGTGGAGTATTGGGAACGAAATTCCGAGCCGAACTAAACCTGAGACAGTGAAGCTGGCGCAGGATCTCGCAGACTTTGTGCGGCACACGGAGCCGACGAGACCTGTTACTTCTGCAGTAAACAATCTAAGCCCGGCACAGGATCCTTATTTCAAGGCGTTAGACATTGCTGGGTACAACTACGCGACCGGAGGGGACCACCAGAAACAAAGTCTGTATGAACTAGATCACAATCGTGTTCGCAACCGCATTATGGTTGGCACAGAGTCGTATCCGTTGGAAGCTTTCGACGCCTGGATGAACGTGATCGATCATCCTTATGTAATTGGTGACTTCGTCTGGACTGCGTTTGATTACATTGGTGAGGCGAGCATCGGATGGCGTGGTTACTTCCAGGAGCAAAAGTTCTATCCATGGAATCTGGCCTATTGTGGAGACATCGACATCTGCGGTTGGAAACGCCCGCAGTCGTACTATCGAGACGCGTTGTGGAAAGAAAACCAGGTGTCGGTATTCGTGAAACCACCGACACCATCATTCGAACCAAATCCGAAGCGCCAGTCGTGGTCCAAATGGCATTGGCACGATGTCGTACAGAACTGGAATTGGCCGGGGCAACTTAACAAACCGTTAGAGGTAGACGTCTACTCGTCATGCGAAGAAGTTGAGTTGTTTCTAAACGGAAAGTCGCTCGGCAGGAAACCCACGAATCGCCAAACGACTTTCCTTGCTACTTGGACCGTCCCTTATCAGCCGGGGATTCTGAAGGCAGTGGGATTTTCTAAAGGCCAGCCTGGGCCAACGTCAGAATTAGTCTCCGCGGCTCGGCCTACTCAAATCAAGTTAACGCCCGATCGAAGTCGCATTGTCGCCGATGGCCAGGACTTGAGTTACGTCACTGTAGAGTTAACAGATGAGCGAGGCACAAGAAATCCTGAAGCGAACAATACGATCAACTTTTCGGTATCTGGACCAGGGAGCATAGTCGCAGTGGCGAATGCGAATCCAGTTAGTACGGAAAGTTACCAGCAGCCCAAACGAAAAGCGTGGCAGGGAAGGTGTCTTGTAATCGTAAAAGCCAATCAGCAACCAGGACAGATTAAGCTCGTTGCGGCGAGCGCTGGGCTTCGTTCCGTCACAGCCGTCATAGAAAGCGTCGGTCGTAGGTAAGAAGTCTAGCGAAGCTCCGTGTTTTTTGCGTTTGTGGCGGCGAGCCGCTCATCAGCGTGAAGCGGGAGCACGATATAGGCGCCGGCGGGAGTGAGAATCTGATACATCCAGCGTTCGCCAAATGCGACGGTTGCGAAAACGAGTAAGCTCGCGAGACCGAAGCCAATTCCGCCAACTAACGCACTGCGCGTTACAGACATGTTGATCTTCTGATCGTGAACATTGCTCATTGCGTCTGCTCTAAAGTCGGACTACGGCTCCAGCTGCAGAAATTTTCTGATACGGTCCAACTCCAAATCCAGTTCGCGTTTGAATGCGCGACCTTTGGGTTCAGCCTCGACGTATCCAAACAACGCGTCGAGCCTCCCGTTCTTAACAAACAGATTGCCCCAACCAATCACACAATCATGCCAAAGCAGCGGCATTGCGTAATACCCTAATTTGCGTTTAGGCGCCGGTGTATAGGCCTCGAAACGATAGACCCAGCCCCACAACAACTCGAATCGCGTACGGTCGTGAACAAGGGGATCAAAAGGGGCTAACAAACGGAGCTGTTTCGATTCATCAGCAAAACGTTCAGCGATCGACAGCTCAGCGTTAGCCGGCCAATACCACAGCATGCCCTCGACTAACGCGTGGTTAAGTCTCTTTTTTGCTCGCTCAATTCCATTTTTCAACTCACGTTGCCACTGAGGCACAGCATATCTCAACCTTCGCAGATAGAAGCCCAGACTCGAAGCCGGCAACGGAGCGTAAATATCGACGACAACGTCAACGAGGGCATCGATTCGCGCTCGACGCTCTGCGGAAGTCAAAACTGGACGCTCGTATTCGTGTGCTTTGTAAATGCGGATGCCTTTCTCGCGTCGTGCAATTCGCAACATGCCGCTGTAATGCATAGCGTCGAGCAAATGTGTAGTTGCGTTCGATGAACCTCCCCAGTAGTTGGTCACCTTGCCATGCGAAAAGTGATCGTCAACTTGCCGAGGATGAACTTCGCCATGTTCCTTCACGAAATCCAATAAGAGCTTGGCACGTTTTCGTTGCGCTATGGGCCAGGTCCGTGAGACGTCGTCGGCAGGCACTCTGGCATTTGACCGGGGATGCATCAGCGCCTCGAGGTGATAAGTGACATAACCATAGTTAACGAAAAAGTCTTCTTCAATCTCAAGCTTTACGTAATGGCGCTCGAGATCGCCGGCGCGATAATTGTTCACCCGCTGCCGAAGGATTAAATCCTGAGCTCGTGCCGGTGACCGAATCGGGTCGGCCTGAACAAAGTTCATTTGATGTAAAGCGCGTTTAAGAGTTGTTGGCAGCGGAAAGTTTCTAGCGACGGTGAACTGACGGAGAACGTCGAGAGTGAGTGACATGTTAAGCGGTTCGAAGCGCAGCTGTGCAAAACAAGTAAAGAGTATTGAGACTATCAGATTCTGCGCGATCTGGCGTGATGTCCGTAGTGCACTGATATGATGACGTGCGAGTTGTTGATTACCTGTCGCAATCAGGAGGCGTAGTCAATGTTGGCCGAAGTTGTGGATGCTCGACGAGTGATTGAAAAGGTGGCACTGAGGACACCCTTGGTCCGCCTCAACGGCGTCAGCGGCCCTTCGGAGATCTATCTCAAACTCGAAAATCTGCAACCGATTGGTTCGTTCAAAATTCGCGGTGCAGCCAATGCGATTGCGCGCCTGCCTCCAGAACAGTTAAAGCGTGGAGTCGTTACTGCCTCTGCTGGCAACATGGCCCAGGGTGCAGCATGGATGGCTCGCCAGCTTGGCATTCCATGTACGGTCATTGCACCGGACACTGCTCCCGAAATTAAGATCAAGGCTATTGAACGACTCGGCGGACGCGTCATAAACGTTTCATTCTCAGAATGGTGGACCGCTTTTGAAGAACGCGCATTTCCGGGAATTGAAGGTACTTTCATTCACGCATTCGATGATCCATACGTAATGGCGGGCAACGGAACGATCGCACTTGAGATTCTCGAAGACTTGCCTGATCCGGATGCGATCGTTATCCCGTGGGGCGGTGGAGGACTTACTTGTGGGATCGCTTCAGTCCTGAGGGAACTCCGTCCAGCGTGCAGGATCTTCGCAGCTGAAGTAGCCACTGCCGCTCCACTTGCTGCTTCACTTGCCGCCGGTAGACCGACGCAAGTGGACTACACACCATCGTTTGTCGACGGAATAGGTTCCAAAGCGGTGTTCCCCCAAATGTTCCATCGGGCCAAGGATCTGATCGACGGTTCGATCATCGCTGAACTGGATGCCGTTGCTGCTGCCCTCAAATTACTCATTGAACGCAATCACATCGTTGCTGAAGGTGCCGGCGCTACTCCGGTTGCGTGCGCCTTATCAGGCAAGGCAGGGACTGGCAAGGTTGTGTGTGTGGTTTCGGGCGGGAATATCGACTCGGAAAAACTTATCAAGCTATTGTCTGCTTAACGCGGCGAGTTAAGTCGTCTTACCTCTTTCTCGTAGCGTTAGAAATATGTGAAGCACGAACATCAAAACCGCGGCAGCGATCACTGCGATCAATCCGGTTCTCACGTCGCCAGTAGATCCGCCTACTGCACTCGACACGTAACCAACTGCCGGCGGAATCACTAGCAAACCTGCAAAGCCGACACCCATCACCGAACTCATCGCAGTGCCGGCGATTCTTGGATTCATGACAGAAGCGAGACCTACAGAGGTCGGGAATATTGGTCCCATTCCAAATCCTGCGGCGATCAGTCCAAGTCGAACTGTGCCTGAACTGCTTGCAGTGAATGCAAGTACTAGTGACAACGCTGTCAACAGCGAGCCGGCAGTCATTAGTAGCAAACTGTTTACCTTCAACACTCCCAACAGCAGACTCGACACTAATCGTCCGACGAGCAAAGCCATTGCAAAGAATGTCAGGGTAGTTAATGCGTAACCAGCAATTCCATAACCCAGCGAGTCAGTCTCAAAAAACTTTGTAAGTAATTCCGGTGACATTCGCGTCATCGACTCCAGTTGCGTCGCACTGAGTCCCTGGCTGGCGAGAATTCGTGGATCCCGCTCCATGAAAGTCACGACCCACTTGCCAACTGAAACTTCCGCACCGACGTACATAAAAAGCGCTAGAGCGAGAAGCACAAAAGACGGATTGCGAAACAGGGAACCAGTTTCGCCGGCAGCTCCCGCATGCGCCTGCGCAGGTTTTGGAAAACGTGAGGCGACAATTAGCAGCAACAAGAAAAGCGAAAGCGCTCCTAATGAAAAGAAGATCAACTCGAGGCCACCCCGCTTTTGTAATCCCTGGACAACCAGCGGCAGTGAGGCCAGACCCAATCCGAAACAGATATCGAGTAAGTTTAGTGCCGCGTTGCGCCACGTGTCTGCGACTTCGGCAACGAGAGCATGGCCCGCAGCGACAATCGCATTCGCTCCAAACCCCAGGACTAACGAACAACCAAAGATCAGGACCAGTGCGGACGCTGCCTGGATGTGCGTTACGA
>Ga0070671_100002168_pt1 | contig 15149 bp, 14 predicted proteins | sample KBSS73metaG_FD_65341 | JGI IMG/M metagenome (GOLD analysis project Ga0070671, IMG submission 65341) | Switchgrass rhizosphere microbial communities from Kellogg Biological Station, Michigan, USA - KBS S7-3 metaG | ecosystem: Host-associated > Plants > Roots > Rhizosphere > Soil ...
GCGGGTTACAAACTCGTAGTGGAGTAGCGGCGCGCCGCCTCAGCTACACCCTGGCCGCGGTGACATTTACAGCATTCAGTTATAACCCCATCGCTACTGGTTTGATATCGACCCTCCAGTAAGCTGGCTTCCACTCACTGCGGAAGGCCAGCCATGTCTCCACAACGCACGATCGTGATCGTCGGCGCCGGGTTCAGCGGGACTCTCGTAGCTACGAACCTCTTGAAATCCCAGCATTGGGCAACGACGCGGATAGTGCTCGTCGAGCGCTCAACCAGCGTGGCGCGCGGCAAAGCTTATGCAGACCGGGAATATCCCTATCTGCTGAACGTGCCGGCCGGGCGGATGTCCGCCGATCCCAATGCGCCGCTCGATTTCCTCTCATTCGCCCAACACCGGATCCCGGATGCCACAGCGGAGGACTTCCTGCCGCGTGCACTCTACGGCCAATACCTTGAAGCGACCCTCCTGGACGCGGAGGTCTCGGCACCGCCCCACGTGCAGTTCGAACGCCTCTGCGGCGACGTTTGCGCTGTCGAGAAGCTCGGTGACGGCAGCGCCTATCGCGTGCGATTGTCGAATGGCCGCGCGTCGGCCACGGACTCTGCCAGCCACGCGTTGGCCGCGGACTCCGCCGGCCGCCCATTGGCAGCGGACTCCGCCAGCCGCGCGTTGGCCGCCGACGCTGACGGCCACACGCTCTACGCCGACGATGTCGTATTGGCCCTGGGCAACCCGCCGCCCGCCGCGTTACCCGGCACCGAACACCTGCATCAGTATGTTTCCGACCCGTGGGCGCAGCCCCTCAAGTTTTCCCCTGGCGAGCGCGTACTGCTGGTTGGCAGCGGCCTGACGATGGTAGACGTTGCCACCGCGGCCGCGGCCTCCTCCAACGAACAAGTCGTCATCCACGCAATGTCGCGTCACGGCCTCGTCCCGCCCTCGCAGACACAGTTTTCAAACTCCGCCTGCAAGGGCAACAGCGCCACGATCCTTCGTGCCGCATCGTTCTCCGCGCTCACGCTACTGCGAAACGTGCGAGAACTGGCCGCCGAAACCGAGCGACGCGGTGGAGATTGGCGAGAAGCGGTAACGTTCATCCGCAACATCGCCCCCGCCCTGTGGCAACGCCTGCCGACGCGCGAAAAGCGGCGGCTGTTACGGCATATACGGCCGTTCTGGGACGTACATCGCCACAGGCTACCCAGCGAAACACTAGCGAAACTGACACACCTCCGAAATCGCCAGAAGCTTCACATACATGCCGGGCGGCTCCTTAAATTTGAGACTGTGGGCAGCCAGGTTCGAGTCACGTGGAGAGCGCGAGGCGCCCACGATCAGCAGACATTGCTCGTGGATCGAGTGGTGAACTGTACCGGCCCCGACTACAACGTGAGTCGGTCGCAGGATCCCCTGATGCGCTCGCTCCTGGCACAAGGCCTCGCGGTTTCCGACCCGCACAACCTTGGAATACGAACCGGTGCCTACGGAGCGTTGGTCGATGCACAGGGACGTGCAGCGACCAGCCTGTTCTACGTCGGTCCGATGCTACGTGCAAATCATTGGGAAGCTACGGCCGCACAGGAGCTGCGCGGCCACGCCGAGCGCCTGGCAGGTTACCTGTCGGCACCCCTGGGAAGACTGCGAGCGGCTGCAACAGCGTAGCCGCCCGCCTCCGCTACGCGCCGGCTACGGCGCGTATATCTGATCAAACACCCCGCCATCCCCAAAGTGCGTGGGCTGCACCTTCGACCACCCACCGAAATCCGCAACCGTAAACAAATTCAACTTCGGGTACTGCGCGGCATACTTGCTCGCAACCTCCGGGTCGCGCGGCCGATAGTAGTTCTTCGCCACAATCTCCTGCCCCTCTTTGCTGTACAGGTACTGCAAATACGCAGTCGCCACTTCCCGCGTGCCCCTGCGCAACACCACCTTGTCCACAACAGCCACCGGCGGCTCAGCCAGCACGCTGATGGTCGGAACGACAATCTGCAGCTTGTCGGCCCCCAATTCCTTGACCGCCAGCAGCGCCTCGTTTTCCCACGCAATCAGCACATCGCCCAGGCCACGTTGTACGAACGTAGTCGTCGACCCACGCGCGCCCGTATCCAACACCGGCACATTCTTGTAGAGCTTGCGGACAAACTCCTTGGCCGTAGCATCAGTGCCGCCAGGTTGCTTACGGGCCCAGCCCCACGCCGCAAGGTAGTTCCAACGAGCACCACCCGAGGTCTTCGGATTCGGTGTGATCACCGCCACGCCTGGCTTGACCAGGTCGCTCCAGTCCTTGATCCCCTTGGGGTTGCCCTTACGGACCAGGAACACGATGGTCGAGGTGTACGGCGAGCTATTGTCCGCCAAGCGGCTGGCCCAGTTGATCGGCAGCAGCTTCCCCTGAGTGGCCACTGCATCGATGTCAGCCGCCAGCGCGAGCGTTACCACATCCCCGGCAAGCCCATCGATAACGGAACGCGCCTGCTTGCCTGACCCACCATGCGACTGGTTGATTTTGACATCCTGACCCGTCTTGCCTTTCCAATACTTGGCGAACGCCGCGTTGTAGTCGACGTACAGCTCACGGGTTGGATCGTAGGAAACATTGAGCAGCGTCACCTGCGCAGCCTGCGCGAGGGACCCGCTAAAAAACGTTGCGGCGCCCAGGCCGAACGTCGCCATGGCCGCCACTCGTGGCAGCCAGTGTTTGAACTTCATCAGCCTTCTCCGGAATTATTGTGCTTTTAGATGCTACGGCCGGGCCGGTGAGTTTGTCAGTCTGCCCGCGGTTACAGAATGGTTATATAGCGGCAACTCGAGCTGTAGCGCGGAAACCCAGCGCGCGCAGCAGATGCGGTTCAAGTGCATCCGCGGCTCTATCAATAGAACCCGGACCTCCCAGCTCGGCCAATTGCGTCATCTGCAGACCCTCGTAACCGCAGGGATTGATCCGGTCGAAGGGTTCCAGGTCGAGACTCACGTTCATGGCAAGACCGTGATAGCTGGAATGACGTCGGACACGGATCCCGACGCTGCCGAGCTTCTTGTCGGCGACGTAGATGCCAGGAGCGCCGCGCCGCGTCTCGGCAGTGATACCGTAGTCGCCCGCCATTTGGATCACGCTCTGCTCTAGAGCTGTAACGATATCGCGGACACCTAACTTTGCGCGCCTGAGATCGATAAGCGGGTACACGACGAGTTGACCGGGACCGTGGTACGTCACCTGCCCACCACGGTCGATCTGCACCACAGGGATATCGCCAGGAGCCAGCACATGAGCCGGGCTGGCGTTCATGCCAAGCGTGAAGACTGGCGGATGTTCTAGAAACCAGATCTCGTCGGGAGTTGCAGCATTGCGTTCGTCAGTGAACCGCTGCATGGCGCGCCAGGTAGGCTCATACTCAACACGCCCGAAGCGGCGCACGATCGGCCGGCCCGTATCGGGCTGGCCCGTAACGGGCTGGCCCGTAACGGGCTGGCCCATTTGGGGCTGCGGATCAATCTGATCGGCAACGTGCGCGTTCACTTCCCAGCAGCCAGCGCACCGGCCTGCAACGAGCGATTGTTCAGCCCGGCGTTGTTACGATTGAGCGCTTGTTCGGCCCGATAGCTCGAACGCACCAGCGGACCCGACACGCACTCGAGAAAGCCCCGCGCCAATGCCCATTCGCGGTACGTATCGAACTCTGCCGGAGTCACGAATCGCTCAATAGGCAGGTGATTGGTGGTCGGCCGCAGGTACTGTCCCAAGGTGACGATATCCACGTTTGCGGCCCGCAGATCGTCCAGCGTTTGCGTGATCTCCTCGTCTGTCTCACCAAGTCCAAGCATCAGGCTGCTCTTGGTCAAGACCTTCGGGTTATGCCTCTTGGCATGCTCCAACACGCGCAGCGTCTGCTCGTAACCCGCACGAGGATCGCGGACCGGATGCGTCAGACGGCGCACCGTCTCGATGTTCTGGGCAAACACTTCCAGACCCGAGTCCACGACCGTTTCGACGTCCGTCAGCACGCCTTCGAAGTCCGGAGTCAACGCCTCAACAGCGGTGGAGGGATTCCGTTCCTTGATCGCGTGAATGCACTTGGCGTAGTGACCCGCGCCGCCATCCGGCAAATCGTCACGATTCACGGATGTCAGCACAACGTACTTCAGCTTCATCAGCTCAACAGTTCGCGCGGCATTCTCGGGCTCTTCAGCATCGAGCCAGCCACGTGGATTACCCGTGTCTACTGAACAGAAGCGGCAGGCGCGTGTACACACAGCACCCATGAGCATGATCGTGGCCGTGCCCGCGTTCCAGCACTCTCCGATGTTGGGGCACTTGGCTTCCTCACACACCGTTGCGAGGCGGTGCTCCTTAACCAAGGCTTTAACGCCCTGAAAGCCAGCTCCCGAGGGAGCCTTGGCGCGCAGCCAAGGTGGTTTACGCAGGATTTCGGCCGGCTGCACAACGGCTCCGCCGCCCGCCTTCACTCCGTCCCGGATGGCAGTAAACCCTTGAGGAGTAACGTATTTTTCGCCACTGCGAGGCCGGGCGGCCTCCGCAGCATCAGCAATGGGATTGGGCATGCTCCCATTGTACTTCGCCTATCGCCGCTTCGCTGCTACCCGCTCGTCCAGCTCGGCAAGCCGCTGCGGCGTCCCCACATCGCACCATTCGCCCTCGTGCAACTGCCCGCGCAAGCGGCCGGCCGCAATGGCACGCTTCAACAGCGGCAGCAGCGGAAATTTGCCGGCGGTGCAGCCCTCGAACAATTCCGGCCGATATATCCCGACACCGGAATAAGTGAACCGGCCGGTCGGCCGCTCCACGACCTGCTCGCCTTCGAGGCCAAAATCACCCTGTGGATGTTGAGTTGGATTGGGCACGAGCACGAGGCGGGCCAGCGCGCCCGAGCGGGTGTCAGCATCCGTACGCGCCTGCAGCGCCTCGAGATCGATGTCGGTGAACGTATCGCCGTTGACTACCAGGAAAGGTCCCGGCGCCAAATGTTGGATGGCGTTGAAAATCCCACCGCCCGTTTCGAGCGCCACTGGTCCCTCATCCGTATAAGTGATGCGTACGCCGTAGTCGCTTCCGTCCCGCAAGGCCGTGCGAATCTTGTCCGCCAGCCAGGAGAGATTGATGACGACGTCACGAACCCCGGCTCGCGCCAAGGCTTCCAGGTGGTAAACGATCAGGGGTTTACCGGCCACCCGCACGAGGGGCTTCGGCACGGTATCGGTAATGGGTCTTAGCCGTTCGCCGCGGCCTGCGGCCAGCACCATGGCCTTCATTTGGGCTGGCCCATTTTGGGCTGGCCCGTAACGGGCTCGCCCATTTTGGGCTCGCCCATACTGGGCGCGTCGCCCGCGGCGGCGCGGGTGTGACTGTGAATTCGCAGCCAGAAGGTCTCGCCGCGAGCCGCTGACTCACGGAAGCTCCCTTGTGTGAAGCGCGAATCGAGCGAGCCGCTGGTGACCTCGGAGGTGGTTGCGTCCGCGACAGTTCCATCGAGAGTCTGAATTTCGAGTGTCGCGGCCGCAGCGGTGCCCGCGATCATGCAGCACGTGACCAGATTCAGGATGCACCGGAATGCAGCGGCGCGCGCGCTCGTGCGGGAACTGCCCATCGGTAAACCGATATGACTACTACGATAGTCTCGGATTATGCCGCAAAGCAGTTCCCGCGCGTTGAGTTGTGCGTTAGTCGAGCATGGACGTAGCGCGGGGTTTGCGCTCCTTGGCGCATTTGGCCGTGCCCGGTGAACCTCTTATCTTCGCTCCCAATGACCTTCCGACATGTGCCAACCATCGCGCTCATGCACCCAGCGGTGAGGGACCCATCGCTCGCGAGGGTGGGGGCGCTCCCAATGACCCGACACCCACTCGTGTCGTTCACCGCTCCATCTCCAGTACCCGCCGAGCCAGACATAGCCGACGGCGGGCGGTGGACCGTATTCCTCGAACCTGGGTGGAGGCGGCGCTGTGTATACCGCAGTGCCTACGTAATATCGATGCGGCGGTGGGGCGGCGATGATGCATCCACCGAGCAGGGCCGCTAGCACGGAAATTGCTACCAGCTTAGTTGCGCGAAAAGAGGCCTGACTCATATGCACTCCCGATACCGACCCCATTGGGCGATTGATGGTGACCCGATTTGGTGCCCACAATGAGGACCAGGCACCTCGGCTACGTGGGCTAGGCGCGCCGGCGGCGCGCGCCGGCCTAGGCGCCCGGCTGCGCACCCCGGGCTAGGCGCCCGCCTCGTTCCGGTCACTTCCCTCTAAACGCAAGACGCGCCCATAGGTTCACAAGCGAACTCACCGCAGGTACACGGATGCCAGACAGCCAGGACATTGTTTTTCTGTTCGATGTGGACAACACGCTGCTGGACAACGATGCGGTACAGGAAGACCTCGGCGATCATCTGGAGAGCGAGTTTGGCCGGGCCGCGCGCGAACGTTACTGGGCTATCTTCGAGACACTGCGCTCCGAGATCGGGTACGCGGACTATCTCGGCGCGTTGCAACGCTACCGCATGGAAGATCCGGATGACCCGCAGTTGTTGAGAATGTCGGGATTTCTCATCGATTACCCGTTTCCAAGCCGCTTGTACCCCGGGGCTCTTCAGGCTGTGGCGCACTGCCGCCGGGCAGGTCCCACGGCCATACTGTCCGACGGCGATGTTGTTTTCCAACCCCGCAAAGTTACACGCTCGGGGCTTTGGGACGCCGTGGAGGGCCGCGTGATGATCTACCTTCACAAGGAACAGATGCTCCAGGCCGTCGAGCGCCGCCATCCCGCCAAACACTATGTCATGATCGACGATAAGCTGCGGATACTGGATGCCATGAAGAAGGTCTGGGGACCCCGGCTCACCACGATTTTCGTCCGCCAGGGCCACTATGCGCTCGATCTGGCCAACATCTCGGCGTACCCGAAAGCCGATCTGACGCTCGAGCGGATCGGTGATCTGGCCGCACTCAACTTAGCAAATTTCTCGGGAGCACAATGAGCACCGTCAAAGTCAATCCACTCGCCGGCAAGCCCGCGCCGCCCGGCCTGCTCACCGATGTGCCGCGCCTGCTCACAGCGTATTTCGCGCTACAGCCCGATGCGTCGATAGCGGCCCAGCAGGTGTCGTTCGGCACCTCCGGACATCGCGGGACGGCCTTCGAGCGGGCTTTCAACGAATGGCACGTGCTTGCGATCAGCCAGGCTATCTGCGAGTACCGCCACGGCCAGGGAATCACGGGCCCCTTGTTTCTCGGCATCGATACCCACGCAGTCTCACCCGCGGCTCTCGCGAGCGCACTCGAAGTGCTCGCCGCGAACGGTGTTGATGTCATGATCGCCGAGCGCGACGAATACACGCCGACGCCGGCCGTCTCCCACGCAATCATCGTCTACAACCGGGGTAGAACCACCAGGCTCGCGGACGGCATCGTCGTCACTCCTTCGCACAATCCGCCGCAGGATGGAGGATTCAAGTACAACCCTCCCAACGGCGGCCCGGCTGACACTGACGTGACTGGTTGGATCCAGAAGCGGGCCAATGAGCTGTTGAAGGCGGAGCTCGCGGGCGTCAAGCGCATCAGCTACGACAAAGCACTGCAGGCTGCGACGACTCACCGCTACGATTTCCTCGGTAGCTACGTCAACGATCTTGCGAACGTGATTGATTTCGACGTCATTCGCGGGTCGAGCCTCAATGTGGGCGTGGATCCGCTGGGCGGGGCGGGCGTGCACTACTGGGCGGCGATTGCCGACCACTATCGATTCAAACTCCAGGTTCTCAACACGGAGGTCGATCCCACCTTCCGTTTCATGACGGTGGACTGGGATGGGAAGATCCGCATGGATCCCTCGTCGCCGTACGCGATGCAGAGCTTGATTCATTTGAAGGACCGGTTCGATGTTGCCTTCGCCTGCGACACGGACCACGACCGGCATGGAATCGTGACCCGCAGCGCAGGTCTGATGCAGCCCAACCAGTACCTGGCGGTGGCGATCGACTACCTGTTCAAGAACCGGCCCGCCTGGAAAGCGGGTGCGGGTGTTGGCAAGACAGCCGTCAGCAGCCAGATGATAGACCGTGTGGCCGGCCGGCTCGGACGGCGGCTGCATGAGGTGCCCGTCGGCTTCAAGTGGTTTGTGACCGGCCTGGTGGATGGCTCGCTGGGCTTTGGCGGTGAGGAGAGTGCCGGCGCGAGCTTCCTGCAATTCGATGGCGGCGTGTGGAGTACCGACAAAGACGGGTTGATTCCAGGTTTGCTGGCAGCGGAAATGACCGCGCGTACCGGACGGGATCCGGGGGAAGCGTACCGCGGGCTGACGCGCGAGTTCGGCGAGCCCGCGTTTGAAAGAGTTGATGCGCCGGCCACGAAGGAACAGAAGCAGATTCTGAAGAAGCTGGCGCCCGAGCAGGTGCGCTCGACCGAGTTGGCGGGCGAGAAAATCACGCAGATCCTGAGCAAGGCGCCCGGCAACGGCGCGCCCATCGATGGGCTGAAAGTGTTGACGGAGCACGGTTGGTTTGCGGCGCGCCCCTCGGGTACCGAGGAGATTTACAAGATCTACGCGGAGAGTTTCCTCGGCAAGGAGCATTTGAGCCGGCTCATCGAAGAGGCCCAGAAGTTGGTCAGTGATTGTTTCGCGGCAGCGGGGGCGCGCTAGGTCTGTGGCCGATCAGTGGGCGAGGGTGAGCGCACTGTACCCGTTCCACACGATCTGTATGCCTATGCACATCAGGATGAAGGCCGACAGCCTCACCATCACCTCCAGGCCCGTGGTCCCCAGCCAGCGTGCAAGTGTTCCGGCAAAGCGGTAGGCGATATAGATGCTGAGGGCGATTGCGACCACACCGATGAAGGCCCCGATGGCGTGCAATGCGATCTGCGGCAACATCAAAGTGGTTTCGGGCTTTCTGCTGCCAATGGTGATTGCGACCGAGATCGAGCCAGGCCCCACGGTTAGCGGCATCGTCAGCGGATAGAAACTGCCGATCCGCCGCGGCCCGTTGGGCTGCACGCTGGTCTCGCCGTGATCAGACCACTGCTCCTCCGTAAGGAGCTTCCACCCAAGTGCGGTGACGACCAGCCCGCCCGCGATGCGAACCACGGGCAGGTCTATGCCGAAAAATACCAACAGCCAGGGACCGAGGACCATCGATCCCAGCAGCAGCGCGAAGCCGTTGATTGCCACACGGCGTGCGAGGGCGCTGCGCTCTTCGTTTGACAGATTGGGCGTGAGTGCCAGGAAAAAAGGCGCCGCCTCGATGGGGTTCACGATCGGGAACAGTCCCGCGAACGTTAGTAGGAAGGCGCTGATTACTGCACTCACGTCTCGACCTCAATTGGCATGCGGCCATTGTACGGTGGCCGCATGCCGTTGCCAGCGCTACGCTGCAGAAGGCGGTCCGAACCAAGTGGTTAGCGCTTCAGCGAGCCCCAGCTGAGTCAGGTCCCCCACCCACGCCACATACCCGTCGGGCCGAATCAACACGGCGGTGGGAGCTGCAACCGCCCCGAGAACCGGAAGCTCCCACTCACCAACGTATTTGGCGTCGATCAACTGAACCCGATCTGCCCAGGGAGTGATGTCGAAGCCGCCCTCACCGAGGGCGAGTCCGCCGGTCCCACCGAAGTTGAGGAGTACTGGCCGAGCACCCTGCAGCAGGGTGAAGACGCGCACCGGGCCGCTGGCGATGACCAGGTCAAGATCGGGCATGCGGCGCCCGAGCAGCGGGTGTCCCTCGCCGAGATCGTAATGAACGCCCAGACCAGACATCTCCGCGGCCAGTCGTTTGCGAGGCTCGTTCATGCTGAGGAACTCGGACATGATGTCGCCCAAGGCCTTCGTGCGGTCGTCCGTGCGGCGAAGCGCGACTTGCGCCATCGTATTCTGCAGCACGCGGGCAGCGACCGGATGGCGCTCGGCATGGTAGGTATCCAGAAGGCTTTCCGGCGATGTCTGGTTGACTACCTGCGCCAGTTTCCATCCTAGATTCACCGCATCCTGCACACCGATGTTGAGGCCCTGTCCGCCCATAGGGGGATGTATGTGTGCGGCGTCGCCGGCCAGCAGGACGCGCCTTTCGCGGTAGGCCGCGGCCTGCCGCGTCATGTCGGTGAACCAGGAGATCCAGGCGGGACTATGGATCCCGTAGTCGGTGCCGTAAACGGCGACGAGCGCCTCGCTGACATCGCGCAGCGTAGGTTCGCTGTCGAGTCGCAGCTGCCGTTCCGTCAACACCGCCCGGGCTGCCCCGCCATCCCCCTTGCCGATCGCGTGGATGCCGATGGCATTGTTGCGGAAGCCCCATGCCGGTTCCTCGGTCGTATCAAACTCGGCGATCAGCCAGCTCATCGTCGGATCCCATCCGGGGAATTCGATGCCGGCTGCCTTGCGGACCAGGCTGCGCCCTCCGTCGCATCCAACGAGATATTCCGCCCGTAGCGACTGACCGCCGGACAGCTCGACGTCGACGCCCGTACCGTCCTGCGCGAGGCCCGTCACTTCACGTCCGCGATAGATCGACACTCCTAACTCGTCGACCCAACCAGCCAGTATGCGCTCGATGTGCTTCTGCGACAGTCCGAGCGTGTAGTTATGCCGGCTGGGAAAGTCGCTGATCTTCAGAGAGCTCATGCCGAAGCGCACGACCTCATACACCTGTCCCTGTGACACGAACCGATCGGCGATGCCACGCTGATCGAGGACCTCGATAGTGCGTGCATGCAGGCCACCCGCTCGCGAACCAACAAGGTCCTGGCTGGCGCGCCGCTCGACAATGGCAACATCAACCCCCGCCAACCTCAGCTCGCCCGCCAACATCATCCCCGTCGGACCCCCTCCGGCGATCACCACAGCATGCTTAGTCATCGCCACACTCCGATCGGCACCAGCCATCCATATGTCGGTAACATGACACTCATTTCGTGACTCCATTTCCGCCGGTTCTGGCAACGGCCGGCGATGCTGCAGTACGCCCCGGGACTTACCGCAAGCCCCCCCGGCGGCTATACTCTGGAAGTGGCAAGGAGTGGATATTCTCCTTTTCGCGTCCTAGTCCGCGGACCGCGTCTAGGCGACCCCGTCTGGCCGACCGCGTCCGAAAACGGCTAGTTGCCGAGGGGGTGGGCAGGTATCGTGGCCCCCATGACAGCCCCTGACGTAGCAATTCTTGGCCTCGAACGAAAGGCACTCGAGCGGGCGCGCCTCAGCCGCGACCCTCGTTTCGATGGCAAATTCTTCATTGCTGTAACCACGACGCGCATCTACTGCCGTCCGGTGTGCCCAGCGCCAACCAGCAAGAGTTCGAACGTTCAGTATTACGCTACGTCTGCAGCGGCTGCTGAAGCCGGATTCCGTCCCTGCCTGCGCTGCCGCCCCGAAGCGGCTCCTGGAACGCCCGCCTGGATGGGGACTTCAGCCGTCGTGCGTCGGGCACTGCGACTCATCGATGACGGAGCCCTCGATAACGCATCCGTCGACGCTCTCGCAACGCGCGTGGGAGTAGGCCCTCGCCATCTGGATCGGCTGTTCCTTCAATACGTGGGCGCCTCGCCGATAGCTGTCGCGCAGACACGGCGTCTTCATTTCGCCAAACGCCTGCTGGACGAAACGGATCTGCCCATCACTCAGATCGCACTAGCGGCTGGGTTTGGCAGCATCAGGCGTTTCAACACTGCATTTCAGAAAACGTATGCTCGTGCTCCGCGTGAAATGCGAAAGCGATCCAGCCGTGAGTCAGCACGCGATGAGGTTGCGCTAAGACTCGCGTATCGACCACCCTATCACTGGAATCAAGTGCATGGCTTTCTCGCCACGCGCGCACTACCAGGCGTGGAGCGAGTTGACGCGCACGGATACGCCCGTACTGTCGCGTTGAGCAGCGGGCACGCGATCGTTTGCGTGCGACCCTTGGAGTCCGAAGACGCGCTCGAACTGCGCGTGCGAGGTGCGCCACCTTCGTCATTGTTCCAACTGTCGTCGGCAGCGCGACGTACCTTTGATCTGGCCGCAGACCCTGCGGCAATTGCCCTCGCATTCAAGTCAGATCCACTGCTGTCGCCTTTGGTCAGCAATCGGCCGGGGCTACGGATTCCGGGCGCATGGGAGCCGTTTGAATGTGCTGTCCGAGCAGTCCTTGGACAGCAGGTTAGCGTCGCTGCGGGGCGCACGCTGGCTGCTCGGTTAGTTGCGCGTGCGGGGCAGGAGATTGCGACCGGCAGCGAGGGACTCACTCATCTCTTTCCATCGCCCGCAGCGCTCGAGGCCGCGAATCTGGATGGTTTGGGGATCACCGGGGCGCGTATACGTGCGCTCAAGGAAATGGCGCGCGCAGTCATGGACGGACGGCTCGATTTCACCTTGCCGGCCAGCGAGGTCGCGGCCGCGCTCGCCATGCTTCCCGGGTTCGGTGACTGGACTGCGCAATATGTCTCCCTTCGCGCGCTGGGCGAGCCGGACGCTTTTCTGAGCGGGGACTTGGTTTTACAGCGTGTTGCCAGTATCGACGGGGTGCGTCTGACGGCGCGTTTGCTGGAGGCTCGGGCCGAGGCCTGGCGGCCCTGGCGCGGCTACGCCGTGATGCACCTTTGGCACCTGGCGGCAGCTCAGGCAGCCAGGTGAGAGATGAGGTATAGGGCCACCTTGATCGAAACCGCCTGGGCCACTTTCGCGGCACGTCGCAAGTAGGTCGCGCTGCACTGCGTAGGGGAGATACCCTTAGTCCGTCGGTCCCAGGAGGAACCGTGGAAACGATGGCCAAACATGCGATGCTCGAACTCGCAATCACGCTGCCGCCGCGAGGCTCTGGCGCGGTCATGCGTGTTTTGCACCGGGAGCTGCGTGCGGCGATTCTTGACGGGCGTCTGAAACCCGGGCTGCGCCTGCCTTCCACCCGCATATTGGCGGATTCGTGGGGCGTCTCGCGCAACACGGTTATGGGCGCCTATGACCTTCTGCTGAGCGAGGGGTATCTGTTTGCCCGCCACGGGGCGGGCACGTACGTCGCCGAGGCGCTGCCGCTTCGCGCCGAGCGCGTTGCCGTACCTGATGACACAGAGACGGAGCCCGACGCCCGGTTGAATGCCCTGTGGCGCTCCCCGCCGCCTTATCTCGGCAAGCCGTGGGTGTCCTCCATGGCTTCCGGTAATGCAGTCTTTCGTCTAGGTGTACCTGACACTGCTTCGTTTCCCTTTCATATCTGGCGGCGACTTTTGGCGCGCTCGCTACGCGCGCTGGCAAAACTCCCCGCGGCCTATGTTGAGGCTCAGGGCAGGCCGTTGCTGCGCGAAGCGATTGCCAATCATGTTTCCTTCGCTCGCGCGGTCGCGTGCCGGCCCGAAGATGTCGTAGTGACCGCAGGTACCCAACAGGCTTTCGACCTGTTGGCCAGAATTCTCGTGACTGCGGGGCGCACTACCGTGGCGATGGAGGATCCGGGCTATCCGCCGGTCCGCGCAGCACTGGTGGCGGCCGGCGCAAAAATCGCGCCGGTGCCCGTGGACGCCGAAGGGTTGATCGTCGAACGCTTGCCTGCAGATGTGCGGGTTATCTGTGTAACTCCGTCTCATCAATTTCCCCTCGGTGTCGCAATGTCGATGCGGCGCCGGACGGAGTTGCTCGAATTTGCGCGTGTCAACGGCGCTGTCGTGATCGAAGATGACTACGACGGCGAGTTTCGTTATGGGGCTACGCCGCGCGATGCCCTTCAGACGTTGGACCGTTCAGGTTCCGTGTTCTACGTGGGTACATTCTCGAAGAGCTTGTTTCCGGGCATCCGCTTGGGGTTCGTAGTGGCGCCGCCCTGGGCGCGGCGCGCGCTGATGACCGCCAAGCAGTGCTCCGACTGGCACTCACCCGTGTTGGAGCAGGACGCGCTGGCGGCTTTCATCAGCGAAGGCCACATGGCGCGCCACGTCCGCAAGATGCGGAAGCTGTACTCTGAGCGGCGAGAGCTGATGATGAGCGGTTTGCAAACACATTTCAGTCCATGGCTCGAAGCCATACCTTCCAGTGGCGGGATGCACCTCACAGCACTTGCGCGCGAGTCGATCGACATTGACGCTATCGTGCGCAGTGCCCGACAGCGCAACATGGACCTGCGCTCGCTGCGGTCGTTTTTCGATGCCGGTGAGGGTCAGGCTGGGTTGGTTATGGGCTACGGAGCCACGGGGCCCGAAGCGCTCACGGAAGGGCTGCTGGAGCTGCGCCGCCTCTTTCCTGCGAGTGGCCCGGCAAGGGTCGTACGGGTTGGCTCCCGATCAGTAGCCGCGCCCCGTTAGGTTGGTCGATTGGACGTTCAGACAGAGTTGCCGCAAATCACCGCAGAGAAGGCTCAGCGTCTCTACTTCATAGATGCGCAGACGATTGACTACGTCGAGTCGGAAGAGACCTGCGTGGCGCTCCACGTTGACGATGAAACGTATGTTGCGCGCAATACCCTGAAGCACCTGGTCGCGGTACTGCAACCGTTGGGTTTCGTGCGAATCGAACGTTCCGTGTTGCTCAATCTGCGCAAGGTCGCATTTGCGCAGCGGCTCGACAGGGGCGCGTTCGTCTTCATCTTGCGCAACGGCCGACGCCTGGTTTCGGGGAGCTCCTACCGGAAAGAAATTCTGGAGGAGATCCAGCGTGGCGAGTTCATCGGTCGTGCCGCCGCCCACTGAAGGCCGGTGTTGCGGTAGTCTTCACGTGTGGCCAGGGGTATCAACGAGGCGGTTCGGGAGGTTTGCCTCTCGTTGCCGGAAGCTGAGGAGGTCGTCTCGCACGGCTCACCCAACTTTCGGGTGCGCGGCAAAACCTTTGCTTCGTACGTAGTCAACCATCACGGTGACGGGCGCGTTGCTCTCTGGCTGAATGCTCCTGCGGGCTCGCAGGATCACTACGCAAAGTCCGAACCCAAGTATTTCTTCGTGCCGCCCTATGTCGGCCCCCGTGGCTGGCTCGGGGTTCACCTCGACAAAGGCCTCTCCTGGCAGAGAGTAGCCGCGCTGGTCCGGCAAGCCTATGAGAAGGTGGCCCCGCCAGCCCTGGCTCACTCGATTGGCGAGACGGTCAAGATCAAATCGCCGCCTTCCGCCTTGGCGCCTGACGAGGTGGATCCACTGAAGTCACGGCGTGCCCAGACAGTGCTCAAGCGGTTGCGGCAGATGTATATG
>Ga0070671_100002170_pt1 | contig 15146 bp, 7 predicted proteins | sample KBSS73metaG_FD_65341 | JGI IMG/M metagenome (GOLD analysis project Ga0070671, IMG submission 65341) | Switchgrass rhizosphere microbial communities from Kellogg Biological Station, Michigan, USA - KBS S7-3 metaG | ecosystem: Host-associated > Plants > Roots > Rhizosphere > Soil ...
CTGACCGGAGGTGCCGCCCGCGCCCGGACCGACACGCTCGAGACCGTCGCTGCCCTTTCCCCAGGATCCTTCCTTGTTGGTGCTGTTATCGCGGACGGTCATGAGCCACCACACGAGACCCGTGCCGCCGGTGGGCGCCGGGGCCGGGTTCCAGGTGAAGGGTGACGTCGTGACCGAGCAGGCGCTGCCGGTCAGTTGGAAGGTGCCGCCGGGAGCCGCCGGGAGCTGCGAACCCTGCCCGTAGATGATCTGGCGATTGGACACTCCCGAGCATGTCGTCGTGTCGAAGGCGACGGAGAGCGACGTGCCCGCCACATTGACCTTCGACACCGTCATGGGCGTCGAACCGTTCTTTCCGTCGGGGACCCCCGGCGGAGAGGGGCTCACGTCGATGGAGCCCGTCGTCCCGGCGTAATTGGTCGGGGAATTGACGGCCGTGGTGCACGGACACGTTCCGCCGACGCCCGCGACGAGGGAGTGGATTCCGTCGGTCGGCAGCACACCCGCTCCAAAGGTCATCGAAGGCCATCCGGTGCATGCCAGCGTATCGCCGCCAGTCGAAAAGAACGGAACCGACCCGGCCGGGAAGATGTAGTCGGGGGTCGGAACGCCAGGCAGAGCCGCGAACGCGGGGGTCGCGAACAGGAGACGCTTGAAGGCGGTATTCGCGGGGAGAGCGGGCGATGGAATCGTGTAGTTCTTCCCGTTGCTCTGAATCACGTGACCCGGGATGCCTGTCTCGAAGTTGTCAGTATTCGGATTGACCAGCTCGATGAATTGAATCGTTCCATCCGCGTTGCTGAAGGCTTCCGCGAACTTCCAGAGGTGCGATCCCGCTTTCGCCGGAGGGGCTCCGATCATCATGAACACGAGAACCAGGATGGCGGCCAGTTTGAAGCTCTTCATCTGCATATCCTCCCAGAAACGGCGGCGGCCGGGGGTTCGATCTCGAGCCTGTCGCCGAGCAAAGAGACCGCTAGCGGACGCGCGATTCCTCCCTGCGTATCGGCGCGACTCCTTGCCCAGGCCTGAGAATCTACTCCAGGTTCCGCGGTTGGTGGTAAGGAAAGAGGGGAACAGTTCCGACGATCATCGCAACCGACGACCCCGGGCAAAGGGCGAGCCGGCGACCCACGGAAACGCCGGACACTCGCCCTATCTGCTACAAAGGAGGGGACTTCTACTCCCCCTTATCACGGCGTCGCGAAGGATCCTGCCGTGATCGTCTGGTTTCCGCCGACCTCGATCGCCAGCACCTCGAAGCCATGTTCTCCGCGCGGCAGCGATTGCACGAACTCACGTGGGAGCGTCACCTCGCGGCTCGTTGCCGGGAGGGTGACCTGGAACGGATCGACGATGATCTGATAGCCGACGATGTCGATCGTCCTCTGTGGGAAACCGGGCGGAGGGCCCGTCACGGCGCTCCAGCGGATGACCACGGTGTCACCGTTGACCTCCGAGGAAACGACCGGTCCTGCGGGAACGGCGTGCGTGAGCGAGCCGGTGCTCTGCAGGCGCGCTCCGTCGACCGTCTCCCCGATGAACTTGTACTTCCCCTCGGGGAACAGCGCGAGCAGGTTGTTCAGCGGGAAGGTATCGAGGTTGGGCTCCGCCCCTTCGGTGAAGAGCTCGGAAAGTCCGAGGTTTCCGTAAGGGCCCTTGCCCGTCACGTCGAAGATGGTGGTCCCTGACGGATTGACGATCCTGACCGTCCTCCACTCCTCCGCGTCCAGGAAGACGTGGAAGCCCAGATCGTTGTCCGTGGAGTTGTACTCGATGAAGATCCGCGTCTCCTCGAATTTCGGGGCAGGCGCGCTCATGCCGAGTCCGACGACTCCCAGCAGCAAAATGCACAGCAGGCCCTTGTGTCTCATGGGAATTCCTCCTGTAGAAAGGGCTCTGGATCCGTCCCCCGAATCCATCGATCGCCACATCGAAACCGGGATGTCCCACCCCACGCTACCCCCCGCTCGGGAGGTGCGCATTATCGGATCGTTACGGGGCGCCGTTTTTCTGAGACGGCCGGAGTGGTCGCAGGATCCGCCTCAAACGACTCGGGCCGGAGCCCCACGCGGGTGGGACTCCGGCCCGTGCCGTATCGGCGAATGACGAAGGAACCTACGGCTGCAGGATGATGTTGCTGCCGGCTCCGACGGCGGTCGTCGGATCCGCGTTGTCCGCGGCGCCCATTTGGCTGTCGTAGACGATGGCGCCCGAAGTCTTGACCCAGATCTTGATGCGGAACTTGTCGACGCCGCCGCCGCCGGGGGCCTGTCCGTCGATGACGCTCAGCAGGAACTGGTAGCCGCCGGATCCGTTCACCTTGCCCGCGCCCTTGTACTGGGCCTTGGCGCCGGAGACGACGAGATAGTCGAAGTTCAGGGCGTTGAACTTGAAGCCGGCGAGGCGGAAGTCGAACTCCGTCTCACCCTTGGGGTTCGTCGCATTTCCGAAGTACTTGGAGACGAATCCGAAGTTCACCCTGCCGACCACGCTCGGGTTCGACCTGAGCGCCCCGGCGGGTGAATCCGCCCAGCCCCCTCCCGTCACGTATCCGCCGTTCGGATCGTAGACGACGACGAGATCGTTCACACCGTCCACGGCGTCGGCCTCGCTCGACACGCCGCTCGTGTCGGTGAGCTTCATCTTGACCGCGTAGACTCCCGCCGCGGTGAAGGTGTAAGAACCGGTGACGGCGCCCGGCCTCGAAGCGGCCGGCTCGGTGACGGCGCCTGGCTTCGAGAGGCTGTCGAAGAACCACTGGGCCGTGTGCGTCCGGCCCAGCACGTCCCAGAAGGCTCCCGCGAAGCTCACGGTGGAGCCCACCCGGAAGGCGGCTCCGCTCTTGGGACTGCCGATGTCGTGCTTGACCTGCACGGTGGTCGTGGAGGTCGTGGCGTTGCCCGAGGCGTCCGCGCATCTCACCGTGAGGGTGTAGATCCGCCCGGTGCCGCCGCCGGCGCGCTCGGCGCGCAGCTGCACGTGCTGTCCATCGACGATCGCCCAGTCGGGAGCCGTGTCGCCGTCCCCCGTGCCGTTCACCGGCTCGTTGCTCGTGATCTGGGTGATCTGGCAGGTCACCTGCCCCCCGCAGTTGTCGGAGGCCGTGTAGTTCACGCTGACGTTGCGCATCGTGTGGTTCGGAGGCCAGAGGAACGCGGGATTCGCAGACAGGTTGCCGATCGAGGGAAGCCCGTGATCACTGCCCGAGCAGGTACCGGTCGCGGAGCAGGTGTCGCCCGTGGTGCAGGCATTGCCGTCGTCGCAGGACGTTCCGGGCGTCGGCGCGTTGACGCAGCCGGTTGCTGAGCTGCAGCTGTCGGCGGTGCAGGCGTTGTTGTCGTTGCAGTTCCGAGGCTGCGTTCCGAGGCAAATCGAGGCACCACCGCCGAGGTTGCTCGAGCATCGGTCGCCGATCGTGCACGCATCCCCGTCGTTGCAGATGGCCCCCGGAGTCGCGGGGTTGAGACAGCCCGTTGCCGGATTGCACGAATCCAACGTGCACTGGTCGTGGTCGTCGCAATTCGCAGGAGAGCCGGGGGTGCACTGCCCCGCGGCGCTGCAGACATCACCCACCGTGCAGGCGTTGGCATCGCTGCACGCGGCGCCCGGCGTGGGCGTGTGGACGCAGCCGCTCGAAGGGTTGCAGCTGTCGGCCGTGCAGGGATTGTTGTCGTTGCAATTGACCGGCTGGCCGATGCAGGGCGCGACAGGATTGGTGCAGCCACCGGGGGTGAGGCAGTCGTCGCCGAACGCCGGACCCTCGCAACGATCGTTGGCCGTGCAGGCATTGCCGTCGTCGCACGGCGTCCCCGCGGGGGCGGGATTGTAGATGCAGCCGCGGATGGGGTCGCACGTGTCCTGGGTGCAGGCAGCGTTGTCGTTGCAGTTGATCGGCGGGCCGCTGCCCACGCACTGGCCCAGGGGATTGCAGATATCCACGCCGGGCGTGCAGACGCTGCCGTCATTGCAGGGGGCGCCTATTCTCGGTTGGTGAGCGCAGCCGCTCGCGGGATCGCACGAGTCGAGCGTGCACTCGTTGTTGTCGTTGCAGTTGGTCGGCGCTCCCCCGACGCACCCCGTCGGGATATCCAGGCAGCTGCCCGTGGCGCAGGTCGGGTTCTCGCAATGATCGCCCGTGGTGCACGGGTTGCCGTCATTGCACGGTGTTCCCGTGGGCGCACGAGGATGGGCGCAGCCGTGGGCGGGGTCGCATGTGTCTAAGGTGCAGGGATCGGCATCATCGCAAGACGTCGGCTGTCCGCCACCGCACAGACCCTGGGGGTCGCAGGACTCGCCGGTCGTGCAGGAATTGCCGTCGTTGCACGGAGCACCGTTCTGCACCTGGCCGATGCACTGCGACACCGAGAGGGTCTGACCACCGGTGGGAAAGCCGCACGCGTCATTGATCGTGCAAGGATTGCCGTCGTCGCAGGGTTCCCCCGGAGCGTCTGTGTAGCCGCAAATCCCCGTGAAGGGATCGCAGGCGTCGGCCGTGCACGGGTTGTTGTCGTTGCAGGTGTTCGGATCCCCGCTCGCGCAGCCGCCGGCACCGTCGCAGTGATCACCGAGCGTGCAGGGGTCGCTGTCGTCGCATGAGATAGAGTCCGGTTTCGGGTCATAGGAGCACTTGCCGGCGAAGCAGCTCCCCACGGCCTCGTAGCACTGGTCCGGGGGTGTGTCACAGACGACCGGGACGCCGGAGCAATGCCCGAACCCGTCGCAGGAATCGGAAGACGTGCACGCGTCCTGATCGTCACAGGATCCGAACTCATATTGGCAATTCGAGGAACAGCAATCACCGTTCGTCGTGTTTCCGTCGTCGCACTGTTCTACGCCATCGACGGATCCATCGCCGCAGAAAAAAGTCCCCGAAGGTGCTGCGAGGGCGGGAGCGGCCAGGAAGAGAAGAAGGCCCAGCAGGAGGCCCAACGACATCTGGATGTGGCCAAAGCGGTGAGAGGGAGATCGACCTTCCGGTGTGCTGCGAGGATGGGCGGAAAGTGGAGTGCTGAAGTCACGGCTGTCCAGTGTCGTCATAGAACGGTCCCCCCATAGGTTGTCGGTCTACGGCGGCTCGAGCGCGCGCGCGCCGCGAAGCGGCACGGCCCCCCTGCCGAATCTGGCGCATCTATACGTTGGGAGGGCCGAAAAGGCAATAGCAAACGCACTTTCGACGGTGCGACGGATGAGGAAGGTCGTGCACGTAATGCCCCCTACGGGAACGGCGAGGGCCGGAGCCCCACGCGTTGGTGGGACTCCGGCCCGTTCTTCTCTTGCGGATGTGTGGCGGACGGCTCTGTTCATTCCTCGGCGTGCTACCGCAGTGTGACGAGCACGCGCAGAGTTCCCGTTCCGGCCGTCAGCGATTCCATGGCCTTGCCGAGGATGGTTCCGGGAAGAGGAGCGTCGGCGCGCATCGCGTGGCCGGGGATCGGGGAGCTGACGAGCAGGTCGCCCGGGCGGATCACCCCGCCCGAGGCGTCGACGCGGCAGCTCACGATGCCCGCGACCTTGAACGGAACCTGCGGCGTGCCGTCCTCGCCGGGGATCGGGCGGCCCATGGCGATGCCGACCACGGCGGCGTCCCCGAGAGTGTCCGCGCGCCGGACGGCGCCGGAGGCGTCGAGGACCAGCACGTCGCCGGGCTCGACGTCGCCGATGGACGACGTCAGGGCGTCGAACGCGACGGCATTCGAGGAGCCCGTCTGGGGAGAGGCGTGGGAATCGGCCGATGCCCCGCTCGTTCCTGCGGCGGGGGCGGACGCGATCGCACTCTCGTCTGCCGCGCGGGCGGCAACGGCTGTCTGTGTGCGACCGGAATTCCGGGCCGTCGCCGTCGTCTTCCCCGCCGTCGCAGCCGCCGGGGTCGCCGTGACGCCCGGCAGGGTGGATTCCGCATCGCGAGCGACCGGGGCGGGGCGTCCGACGCCGACGGCCTGGCGCAGGGCTTCGCCCGCGGTGAAGTCCGTGACTTCGTGTCCCGTCACGGCCCGCTCGATCTGCTGATACCGGCTGAGCGGTGTGTAGCGGGCCAGCTCCGGGCGCTCCTGGATGCGCGCGCGCTGGCTGTCGAGCGTGGGGAGCTTCGCCTCGCGCTTGCGGGGCCGCACGACGGGGGACTCTTCGTAGCCGATGCGCAGGCCGAGGACCAGGTAGTCGAACGCGGCGTCGGGGGCGGTCCCATCCGCGGAGCGCACGACGATCTCTTCGGGCGTGAGCGATTCGACGTAGAGGTTGGCCCACGCGCCGCGCGGCGTGAGCGACGCAGTGAGGCCGAGCGCCGGCTGGGTCACCCAGGCAAAGGTCTCGTCGAGACGGACGCGCGCGACGCCCCCTTCGAGGCGCGCCGAGCCGCGCGTGAACGTGCTGGCCTCGGGCCCTTCGAGGGTCGTGTAGACGATGGAGAGGCTGTCGTCGTGAGGGTGGTTCTGGACGAAGTTCTTCGTGTTGGCCGACATTTCCCCATTGATGTCGAAGTCTTCCGATACCGTGAATTGCTGGAAGGCCGACTGATACTCGAGATAGGCCAGGTTCGCGCCGGTGGAGTCCAGAAACAGGCGCTGACCCTGGGCGAACATGTTGCCGCCCACGGTGAAGTTGCCGGACGTGAGAATGCCCGACGGGCTCCCGCCCTGGAGGTAGTCGGTGGCGGTGAAGTAGAGCTGGCTCCCGACTTCGAGGTCCGCGGCGACGTACAGATCGCTGATCGCCGAGATGTCCGCCGACGTCGGGGTGCCCCCGCCGATCGTGTTGTAGGTCGCGGGCGCGGTCGTCGTCGAACCGACGCGCAGCGGGCCGGAGACGGCCAGCTCGTCGGTCATCTCGAACCGATCCTGGGCGTCATCCCACTGGAAGATCTCGCCGGTGGGGGAGCCACCATTGAAGAAGTTGAGGCGCAGGGTCGTGTCGGCTCCGCCGCCCATGAACAGATCGTCGCCCGACACGGTGAGGTCGCCTCCGACCCTTAGGTCGTCGGAGAGGTGGAACAGATCGTCGCTGTCGTCCCACTGCAGGTACTCGCCCTGGGGGGTTCCGTCCTCGTAGAAGGCGAGGATCTGATCCTGGTCCGGCCCGTTCGCGCCCACGACGATCTGGGGGCCGCCGATGGTGGCGAAGCCGTTGGTGCGCAGCGCGCCGTCCACGAACAGTCCGTTCGAGACGTGGAACCGGTTGTTGGTGTCATCCCACTGGATGGAGGCGCCGGTCGGGCTGCCGGAGTTGAAGAAGTAGATCGCCTGCGAGCCGTCCGGTCCGTCGTGGTCCATGAGGAGCTCGCCGTTGAGCCACAGCCCGCCGTTGACGTCGATCACCGTTCCCGGCGCGGTCGTCAGGGTGCCGGATGTATAGGTGTCGCTGGTGTCGCTGCGCAGGAACAAAGAGGAGTCCAGCCCGTCGACGGCGCTGGCGTTGAGCGCGTAGGCGGCCGAGACAACGCGCACGCGCGGGGAGAGCGTCTCGCCGTTGATGACGATCTCGAGCCAGACCGAATCCTTGGCGGTGAACATCTGATCGAGCGACACGAAGGTCGTGGGGCCGGCGCCCGCCGACACCACCCCGCTGCCGAGCTGCGTGCTGAACAGCCCGTTGGCGGCGGTCACGCCCGCGGCGCCGATGTGCGAGTCGATCAGCATCTCGCTTCCCGCGACCTGCGCGTCGAAGAAGCGGAAGACCATGTTGAACGTCCCGTTGCGGGGATCGCCCGAGGCGTCGCGCAGGACACCCTGGTAGTTGATCAGAGCCGGCGGGGCGGCAAGAACCACCCCGACAGCCAGGAAGAAAGCAACGACGGCGGTGACGTATCTCAAGCGGTTCATGGAGTTCCTCCGGTTTACGGGCATGGAGACAGGTTGGCGCGCTCGACTCCCGCGCTGTTGAATCCCTTGGTCCCCTCCTCGGCGAGGAGGTTCTCGGCGGTGATCAGGTAGAAGTAGGAGCTGCCGATCGCCGGTACGGCGGCGTCGGTGGCGGTCTCCGCGGCCAGACTCTGCTGTTGGCAGCCGCCGTAGCCCAGTCCCGGGAGAGTGCTGACCAGGCCGCGGTACAGGTTGTAGACACCGGTCGATTTCTCCGGCTTCCACACCAGGGTCACCTTGTCGGTGAACCGCAGGCCGTTGACCTCACCCGGCGGGGGATAGGGGGCGACGAAGCCGCCGTCCATGGCAAAGGAGGGGCTGGCGAGCCCCGGGCCTGCGACGGAGTCGCCGATGGCGTCGAGCGAGACCCGGAAGCTCGTCGACTGGGCGATCGCCCCCTGAGCCGGCCGGCCGCCAGCGTTGAAGGCGCTCTCTCGGAGCTGGAAGCTGGTGCTTTGCTGGGCCCAGGCGGGCGCGGCGCATGCGAGAGCCAGAAGCCACAGTGCTGCGAATCGATACATGGTGATCACTCCCTCCTCCAGCACCCCAAGCGCTGATTTCGGGCTGGTATCTAAGAGGACGGAAAGTCGCCCCCCGAATGGGACATCGAGGGAGCAGATTTCTTGGGGGGTGGCCTGAGGCCGCGGGGGGGCAGGTGGCGCGGCAGAGGAGGGCCGCTCCAGGCAGCCGCGGCCGGAGGGTCGGGGAGCCAGAGAGCTGGGTCAGGGTTTCAGGGCTGGAGCGGGTCGGGCGGCACGAAGGGCCTGGTACCTGTCTTCCTCTTCCTTGTCTCCAAGAGCCTGGTGGAGCGCGACGAGCCGGTCGAGGATCTTCCGCCGGCGGGGGTCGTCCGCGGGCCGCGGGTTCAGAAGCGTCCAGGCGCGCTCGAGGTCCGCGCGAGCCTGGGCATGCTCCACGCGGGTCAGGTGCCAGGCGCCCCTGGCGCTCAGCGCGGCCCCCGTCCGCCAGGAATCAGGTCCTTGTACGGCGATGGTGAGGTCCACTCCCTGCTGCAGGATCTCTCCGGCCTCGGCCATGCGGCCCTGGCGCATCAGCATCTCGCCAAGGTCCACGTAGAGGCCCGCCCGGTTCGCGTCTTTCTCCGGCAGATGCTTCAGGGCGGTCCGCATGAGCGATTCGGCTTCCGGATACTCCCCCCGTTCGGCGAGCAGACGGCCGATGTAGTAGCGCGAGACCGCGACGGACACGTGATCCTCGCCGTACGCCTTCAGGCGGATCGCGAGGGCCTCGCGGTAGAGCGGCTCGGCCGCCTTCGGGTCGTCCCTCATCGAGAGGAGCACCCCGAGGTTCGTCATACTGAGGGCGACAGACGGATGGTCCTTCCCGAGCTTGCGCTTCTGGATCTCGAGGGCCTCGCGGAAGAGCGGCTCGGCCTTGTCGTACTGGCGCCGCTGATAGTACGCAGCGGCCAAGTTGCCGCGCGTGGACGCCGTCTGCGGGTGATCGGGACCGAGGACCCGGACGCGCATGTCCAGGGCTTCCCGGTAGAAGCGCTCGGCCTTTTCCGTGTCGTCCTGGTTCAGCCAGGCCATCCCGAGGGCGTTCAGCGTGTCGGCGATCCGGGGGTCGTCGGCGCGGGCGCCCTCCCGGAGCATGTCGAGCGCCTCCTGCAGCATGGTGCCCGCGCGCGCAGGTTCGCCGCGCTGCATCCACAGCATGGCGAGGTCCTTGGTCGACTCGGCCACCTGGGGATGCCGCGGGCCGTAGGCGGCCCGGCGAATGGCCAGGGCTTCCTCGTAGAGCGGCTGCGCGTCGTCGAGTTTCCCTCGGAAATGCAGCAGCATGGCGAGGTTGCGCAGGCTCTCGGCGACCTGCACGTGGGTGGGACCCAGGACGCGCCGGCGCATCTCGAGCCCTTGGCGCAGATGACGCTCCGCCTCGTCGTAGGCGCCCTTCTCGTGCAGGGCGCGTCCGAGATGATCGAGGCTCTCCGCCACCGGACCGCTCGGGTCATCGAACACCGTGCGGCGGATCCCGAGCGCGCCTTCGAGCATGCGCTGCGCCGGATCGTAGAGGCCGAGGCTCATGTAGACCCGGCCGATGACGTCCTTCATCGTCGCCTGGATCTCGGGATCGTCCTTCAGCGCCTCGATCCGGCGCGCGCCGCTGTCGAGCAGCTCGACGGCCGTGACCGATTTCCCGCGCGCCTCGCTGGGATCCGCCACCTGGAACGTGTCGATGAGGAACTCGCTGACGCGAAGCGAGGTGGCAGCTTCACGCCGCGCACGGTCGCGCTCGATGGACGCCGCGCGTGCGAGCCAGAGGCTGCTCACCATCCCCGCCAGCACCGAGAGGAGCAGCAGCGAGCCGGCGACCACGGGGACGGTATGGCGCCGCACGAACCTTCCCGCCAGGTAGCGGAAGGTGGCGGGCCGGGCGTCCACCGGCAGGCCCGCAAGATGGCGCTCGATATCGTCCACGAGCTCCGAGACCGAGGCGTAGCGGCTCTCCGGCTCCTTGCGCAGCGCCTTCATCACGATGTTGTCGAGATCGCCTCGAAGCCGGCGACGCTGCCGCTCGATGCCGGCCGCGCCGGCCGCGCCGGCCGCGCCGGACGTGGGCATGCCGTCCGTGCCAACCACCGCGCTCGGGCGTACCGGCACGTGCTCGCACACGACGCGCTCGATCTCGGTCGGCGATGCGCCTTCGATCACCTGCGCGCGTCGTCCGGTGAGCAGCTCGTAGAGCAGGAGGCCGAGCTGGTAGACGTCCGAGGAGGTCGTCGCGGGCGCGCCGCGCACCTGCTCGGGGCTGGCGTACTGCGGCGTCATCATCCGGACGGCGGTGTCCGTCGGCGGGGCGGCGTGGTGGGCGGCGGGATCGAGAAGCTTGGCGATGCCGAAATCGAGCAGCTTCACCTGTCCCCGCTCGGTGACCAGGATGTTGGAGGGCTTCAGGTCGCGGTGAACGACCAGGTGCCTGTGCGCGAACTCCACGGCGCGGCCGGCGTCGACGAACAGCCGGAGGCGCGCGCCGATCGGCAGCCGGTGATCGTCGCACCACCGGTCGATCGGCCGCCCCTCGATGTGCTCCATGGCGAAGAACGGACGCCCCTCGGAGGTCACGCCCCCGTCGAGCAGCCTGGCGATGTGGGGATGGTCGAGGGAGGCGAGGATCTGCCGCTCCTGCTGGAACCGGCGGATCGTCTCCTGAGTGTCGACGCCCGCCTTCATGAGCTTGAGGGCCGCTTGCTGGTCGAACTGCCCGTCCGCCCGATCGGCCAGATAGACGACCGCCATCCCGCCGCGGCCGATCTCCCGCGTCACCTTCCAGGCCCCGACCACGGTTCCGGGGGACAGCCCCGCCATCCCGTCGAGCGTCGCCGCGACGTTCTGCCAGAGCGCGCCCTCCAGCGGTTCGCCGGGACGCAGGAAAGTACCGGAACGATCGGCGTCCCGGAGCAGCTCGAGCACCATCTTGCGGAGCGGCTCGTCCCCGCCGCAGGCCGCGTTCAGGAATCCGTCGCGCTCCGTCTCCGGCAGGTCGAGCGCGGCGGAGAGCAGGGCGTCGGCGCGAACGTCTCTCTCATCCAGCATCGATGCTCTCCCCACCTTGGCCGCCGCCATCCGGAGCGAGCGCCCGGCGCAGCCAGGCACGCGCTCTCTTCCAGTCCCGGTCCACGGTCTTCTTGGAGACGCCCAGCGCGCCGGCGGTTTCTTCGGAGGTGAAGCCGGCGAAGAACCGGCACTCCACGACGCGGGGCAGCCGCTCGTCCAGCTCGCCGAGGCGCGCGAGGGCCTGGTCCAGCTCGACGATCGCGTCGGCCTGTTCCTCGACCGCGATCTCGATGTCCTCGAGGGAGCGGATCGGCTGGCTGCCTCCGCGCTTCAGCGCCTGGTAGCTCCGGGCGTGGTCGACGATGATCTGCCGCATCGCGATCGCGGCCACCGAGAAGAAGTGTCCGCGATCGTCCCACTCGGCGGCGCGCGCGTTCACGAGCTTCAGATAGGCCTCGTGGACCAGCCCGGTCGTGTTGAGGGTATGGCCCGAGCGCCTTCCCACGAGCTGCCGTCGGGCCAGCCGCTGCAGATCGACGTAGATCAGCGGGAGAAGCCGCCCGAGGGCTTCGCGATCCCCCTCGCGATGCGCCACGAGGAGCTGCGTGATCTCTTCACTCGGAGACACGATCCACCCGCCCTCTCAAGGTGCGCCTACTATAAGGCTGAACGGGCCGTCTTCTACCGGAAGCGCACGCGCCCCCCCGCGCAGGCGCGGCGGAAGATCAAAGCGCCGAGGGAGCCGATCGAGGTCCTATCGGGTGCTCACCTTGATGAGGCGGGGGAGCATGGCGGCGAATCGCACGGAATAGACCACCTCGGCCAGCGCGTGCGGAACCATCCGGAAGTGCCAGTGGTACTTGAGGGGGTTGACCAGGAGGTTCCACCGGTTGCGCGCATAGCGCGTCCAGAAATGATCGAGCCACATCCGCGAAGGGCTCTCGGCGGGACAGGTCGCGAACACGACCTGCTGGAAGCGGTAGAACTCGCTCACGAAATGCCCTGCGTAGCGCAGGTGCCGCCATGCCTCCTGGGCCAGGTAGCGCGGGTAGGACAGGGGACGGGCGGAAGGCCGCCGATCCTCGTAGGGCCGGAACCTGTAGAAACCCGCGATCATCGGATGGGTCTTCTCGACGACGAACGAGGACCGATACCAGAGGTAGTTTCTCAGCAGTGTCATCCGATTGCCCCTGCCGGGGTGCCGCTCGATGGCCCGGATCATGTTGGGGACGCTGTAGAACTGTCGCCAGGCCTGCAAGTACGCTTCGAACCACTCCGCGCGGGTCATCTTCGGATGGTCGATGATGGCATGGAAGGAATCGCACTCGTTGAGATCCTCGATCTGGAACCCTTCCATGGCCGCGCGGACGTGATCCTCGCTGCCGGGGATCGGAGTCAGCATGAAGAATGAAACCTGGTCCGCTCCCAGGTCCGCGAGCTTCTGGACATCCTCCGCCACGGACTCCGGTGTGTCCTCCGGAAACCCGATGATGTAGGCCGCGTGAACGAGCATGCCGAGATCGTGGCACTGCCGCCAGAGCGCCGCGTATTCCTGGACGTGATTCTGCGGCTTGTGGGCGCTCTCGAGGTTCTTGGGGTTGACCGACTCCACTCCCATGAAGATCTGCGAGCATCCGGCCGCCGCGATCTTCGGCAGGAAGCCGGGGATCTTCCCGCAGGCCAGATCGGCCTCGACCATGATGTCGACGTCGTGCCCTTGGGAGCGGAGGTCGATCAGGCCGTCGAGAACGTCGGCCCACTTCGGATTCCTGGCGAAGTTGTCGTCCGTGAAGAACAACGAGACGCTCCCGTCACGCTCGCAGAGGTCCCGGATCCACTCGACCACGCCCCGCGGGTCGCGATGGCGCGACTTGCGTCCCTGGACATTGATGATGGTGCAGAAGCTGCAGACGAACGGACAGCCGCGTCCGGTGTCGAGCGTGCCCGTCGTCGTGACATAGCTGTCCTTGAAGTGACCCGTGTCGTAGACAGGCATGGGCGCCTGGCTCAGGTCCGGCTGGCCGCCGCGGTACAGGGGCCGCGCGCGGCCTTCGAGAATCTCCTGCAGCGCGGTCTGCCAGACGTCCTCGGCTTCCCCATGGAAGACGACGATCCCTCTGTCCATCAGCGCCTGGATTTCCGGCGGCATCCGGTCCGGACACGGGATGCCGGGACGCCGAGGGTCGACGATTCCATCGAGCAGCGTCGAGATCGACCCCGAAACATGGAAGCCGCCGATCACGCAGGCCGCGCCCGTCTTTTGCCACCGATCGAGGAGATCGCATGCCCGGGGGAACTGCGCGGTCTGGACGCCGACGCATCCGAAGACCACGCGCGTCCCCCGCTCAGGAAAGCGACGGATGAGGGCGTCCAGACGCTTGGCGTGCTCCTGAACGCTGTCGACCAGCATGTGGACCTCGGATTGGATCCCCGTTGGAAGGAGGTTCTCGAGGCAGCGTCTCGTGATGCCGTTCATCACGGCCAGGGAGTTCGACGGCATGACTCCGCGCAGGAATCGGTAGGGGAATCCTTCGTCGTCGTACTGGGTGGGATGAACCAGGATGACCACCACGCGGGTGGTCCCGGGCGGCAGGAGCAACCCGCGCGTGTCATCACGTGCGCAAGCAGTGTCCGTCGCCACCGTGGCCTCTCCCACTGAGAGTCTGTCCCGGGCGGGAGCCACATCCAAAAGTATATTCCGGACCTGGCGGCCGCGCCCCTACGTCTCGACCCGCGTATCCTCCAGGTCCAGCTCGCGGTCGATGCGCAGCATCACCTCGTCGCTGATGGCGCCTTCGTCGCGGAGCCTGCGGACGACCTCGCGCTCGGCGTTCAGCAAGTCACGGCGCAGGCGCTCGTAGGCGCCGGACGTCAGCTCGCAGAGCTCGCTCTCGGGGGCATCCCCGTCGAGCGCGAGGCGTCTGTTGCGCCGCTCGTAGCGCCAGCGGAGCCGGTCGAGGTGCTCGGCGTGGCCGGCGTTCTCGGCGGCGAGCTTGTCGAGTCGGGCCATGGCGGCCTGCGCCGCGGCGAGGCGTGCCCTGCGCTCCTCGCGGGACTGGGCCCGCGGATCCACGACCCCCAGCCTGCGCAGGAGCCAGGGGAGGCTGAGCCCCTGGAGGACGAGCGTCGCGACGATGACGCCGAAGGTGAGGAAGAGGATCAGCTCGCGCTGGGGGAAGGGATTGCCGCCGGAGAGCGTGAATGGGAGCGCGAACGCGGCCGCGAGCGAGACCACGCCGCGCATCCCGATCCAGCCCACGACGGCGACGTGGCGCCAGCCCGGATACGGGTCGCGCGCGCGCAGGCGGGGGCTGAGGAAGCGCGGGAGATAGCTCGCGGGGAAGACCCAGAGAAAGCGCACGACGATGGCGGTCAGGCTGACCAGGGCCGCGTAGCCCACGAGGCGGAGCGGCGGGTAGCCTGCAAGCCCGTGCATGATGCCGGGGAGCTGCAGGCCGATCAGGATGAAGATGAAGCCGTTGAGGAGGAAGACCACGACCTTCCACACCGCCAGGGACTGCAGGCGCGTACCGGGAGCGAGGCGAAGGTCCGTGGCGCCGATGTAGAGGCCCGTCGTGACGACCGCCAGAACGCCCGAGACTCCGAGCGCCTCGGCGGGGATATAGGCGGCGAGCGGTGTGAGCAGCGAGAGGGTGATCTGGACCGGCGCGTCGTTCACGCCGCGGCGCACGCGCGCGGCGAGCCAACCCACGACCAGACCCACGGCCACGCCGCCGGCGCCGACCAACACGAACTGCAGCGCCGCTCCCCC
>Ga0070671_100002172_pt1 | contig 15136 bp, 14 predicted proteins | sample KBSS73metaG_FD_65341 | JGI IMG/M metagenome (GOLD analysis project Ga0070671, IMG submission 65341) | Switchgrass rhizosphere microbial communities from Kellogg Biological Station, Michigan, USA - KBS S7-3 metaG | ecosystem: Host-associated > Plants > Roots > Rhizosphere > Soil ...
CGACCGCGACACCCGTGTGCTCGGTCTGCACCGGGAACAGCGCCCCGCCGGTCGGCTCGATGCGGGCGACATAGCGCTCGTGGTCGGCGGTGCCGCCCTCCTTCCAGTCGACCTCGAAGAACACCGTCTCGTTCGAGAAGCCGGTGCTCACTGGGATGTCGATGTTGCTGACCGCGACGGCTTCCGCCTCTGGGCGCTGGCGCTCGAACCACGTCTTCAGCGCGTCGGCGTACGCCGTGCGATCGACGTGGAACTTCGGCGCGCTCCGCACCGCGTCCTCAGGCTCCTCCATGTCGTCCCCCCTTGGGCATGACGAAGAGACCCTCGGCCTCCGCCGTCACGTTCCCGTCTCCGTCGAACATCTGTGCCACCACCCGGCTGCGGCGACCTTCCGCCTCGACCACGCCCGCTTCGACCCGCAGCTCGGTGTCGAGCGGCGTCGCCGCCCGGTACTTCACGGTCATGCTGGCGGTCATCCCCGGGACCTGGCCGGCGATGACGGCGAAGCCGAGCACCTGATCGAGCACCAGGGCCACCGATCCGCCGTGCGCCCGGTAGGGCGGGCCCACGTGCGACAGCCGGAAGCGCACCGTGCCGCTGATCGACAGGTCCTCGTTGATCCGCATCCGCAGCTCGGGTGCCGCCGGGTTGCACGCGCCCATCGCCGGGTTGATGCCCATGAGCCGCGCCGGATCGGGCAGGCCCGGCCCGTACGACCGGGCCACCCAGGGGTCGTCGTCCTGCAACAGCTCGAGCCGGCCGGCGACGTCGTCGACCTCGGCGGCGAGCGTGAGCAGCTCGTCACCGTCGACACCCGTCGCCACGGTGGCCTCGATGAGGCGGCGCACCGACGCCGTCAACGTCTCGAGCGCGTCGTGGCGATCGGTGGGGATGGGCGCGCGCCAGCGCTCCTCGTACGTGGGCTCCCCCGTCGGCATCTAGAACACGTTACTGATTCCCGACCGGCTCCCAGGGCTCGAAGAACGGGGAGGCCGGCCAACCTTCGGCCGCCGCCATGATCGGGAAGGCGGTGCCGCCGTCGACGGTCTCCCGCACGATGTCGGCATGGCCGGCGTGGCGAGCCGTCTCCTGGATCAGGTGGAGCAGCACCCAGCGCACCGACCACGCCTCCACGTCGGGCGGGAACCAGGGCACGTCCTTCGGGACGGGGACGGCCCGGCCCAGGTCGGCGATGGCGTCGACGGCCGCGGTCGTCTCGGCGGCCACCTGGTCGTAGAACGCCAGTGTCCCGACGAGCGTCTCGTCCGGACCGAGCGTGAAGAGCGCGTCGTAGTCCATCGCGTGGTGCTGGCCGGCGATCAGGTCCATCCAGTAGCGCTCGGTGTGGGCGACGTGCTTGATCAGCCCGCCGATCGACAGCGTGCTCACGGTCGGCGCCTGCCGCGCCTGCTCGTCGGTGAGCCCAAACGCGCTGAGGCGCAGGACGTAGCGCTGCTGGGCGAGGTAGGCGAGGAGCCCCTCGCGCTCGTTGCTGACAGGGTCGACGTTTCCAGGCATGCCCGCATCGTGCGTCTAAGAACCGGCCATCTTCTGGCCAGTTTCCGGCGGCGTCGTGCGGGGGGCGCACCACGCGAGAATGGCGGCGGCATGTGGCTCCCGTGGAACTACGCGGCCGTGCTCACGGTCGTCGTCGCCGCCGTCGCGTGGCGGGCGCGCGGGTGGCGGCGCGCCACCGCCCAGGAGCTGGCGCTCGTGCTCGGTCTCTACACGCTGTGGCGCTTCGCCGGCGCCCTCGCCCTGCGCAAGGTGCACGGCGCCGAGGACCACGCTCGTGCGCTCTGGCACCTCGAGCAGTGGCTCCACCTGCCGAGCGAGCTCACGGTCCAGCGCCAGGTGATCCACCACCCGCTCGTCGTGCAGTTCCTCAACGGCTACTACGCCATCGTGCACGTGCCGGCCATGGTCGCCGTGCTGGTGTGGCTGTTCTTCTGGCACCGCGACCGGTACGCGTGGGTGCGCAACACGCTCGCCCTGCTGACGGCCACGTGCCTGCTGCTGCACTTCATCCCGATGGCGCCGCCCCGCCTGCTCCCCGAATCGGGCCTGGTCGACACCGGCCTCGCCTACGGGCAGTCGGTGTACGGACCGGGGGGCGCCCACGGTCTGTCGAACCAGCTCGCCGCCATCCCGTCGGTCCACGTCGGCTGGGCGTTGCTCGTCGCCCTCGCGGCCCTCACCGTCTCACGGAGCCGGTGGCGCTGGCTGGTCGTCGCCCACCCCGTGCTGACCATGTGGGCGATCGTCGCCACCGGGAACCACTGGTGGCTCGACGGCGTGGCCGCCGCCGCGCTGCTGCCGCCCGTGGTGTGGGCGTCAGTCGCGCTCGTACAGCTCGGTGACCCGGTCGCGCCACGCCGTGTCCCGACCGTCGACCTCGGGGTCGACGATCGCACCGGTGCGCCACCAGTCGGTGATCGTCCGGCCGAGCTCCTGGCCCCGCTTGGTGTGGACGTCGACGGCTGAGTCCGGGATGTCGGGGACGAGGTCCTCGGCCAGCACCACCTGCAGGATCTCGCTCGCGGTCGGGTCCTTCGGCGTGCGCGCGAGGTAGGCGGCCGCCTGGGCGGCGAGCTCCTGGCGCTCGTAGCTGCCGTGCTCGAACAGGAGCGCCGAGTCGTGGAGCGCACCGACGATCGCCGGTGCCACCGGTTCGGCGAACCCGATGTCCTCGGCGGCGATGATGCGCAGCCGCGTCCACGCCATGTGCTCGTGCTCCTCGTCGGTGCGCACCAGCTCGATGACGGCGCGGATCGCCTGCTCGACGCGCCCTTGGCGGCAGTGCTTGTGCAGCGCCGACCGCACCTCGTCGGACGCCAGGCCATGGACCGTCGTGCGCGCCGTGAAGGGGTCGGTCGACCAGTGCGGGATCACTCGACCTCCAGGGGCAGGCGGAACACGTGGCCGTTGGCCGCGATCTCCATCTCAGCACCGTCGGCCACGGTCGCCGCGCCGTAGCGCGCCACCACGCCCCCGACCATCTCCTCGACCTCCATGCGCGCGAGCGCGGCGCCGAGGCAGTAATGCCGGCCGGCACCGAAGTCGAGGCGGCCCTTCGGTTGCGCCCGCGCCACGTCGAGGTGGTGCGGGTCGTCGAACACGGCGGGGTCGCGATGGGCGGCCGCCACGCGGATCGTGACGTAGGAGCCGCGCTCGATCGGCGTGCCGTGCAACGTCGTGGCGTCGACCGCGTACTTGATGGTGTGCCGGATGGCGGGCTCGAAGCGGCCGCACTCCTCGACGGTGGCGGGGACGTGGTCTGCCGCCGCACGCCACGCGTCCGGGTGTGAGGCGAGCGCGTGGAACGCGCAGCCGGTGGTGTTCGCCGTGTTGTCGACCGCCGCGCTCAACAGCTCCTCGAGCAGGCCGAGTGTGTCCGCTTCCGTGAGCTCGGTCGCTTCGGCGAGCACGGTGGCCAACATGTCGTCGGGGTGCTGGCGCTTGTGGGCGAGCAGGTCACGGGCGTACGCCGCGATCTCCGCCTTGGCCGCGCGCACGGGCTCGACCATCTCGGCCTTGGCCGTGAACACGAGGATCAGCGCCTTGGACCACTCGGCGAACAGCTTGTCGTCCTGCTCCCCCGCGCCGAGCATCCAGCCGAAGACGCGCGCGGGCACGATGTCGGCGAGCTCCGTCATCACGTCGAGCGGCGTGCGGGGCTCGTGGGCGTCGAGCAACGCCGCGATCAACGCCGACGTGCGCGCCCGCAGCACCCCCACCCGCTTGGGCGTGAACCACGGCGTCAGCGCCCGGCGCAGGCGGCCGTGGTCGACGCCTTCGGTGTTGGTGAGCGTGCGTCCGCTCGGGCCCCACAGCGCGCCGAACCCGAGCTCCTCCAGGAGGTGGTCGATGGCGGGCACCAGCGCAGGGTCGTGGAACGCCGCCTCCGACGCCGCGTAGGAGACGGTCGACACGCCGAGCGGGTCGTCGACGAGATCTCGTGGCCGCAGCGCGTCGTAGACGGCATGCGGGTCGGCGAGGAAGGCGGGCGACTCAGGTTCGAGCAGCACGGAGCAGTTCCCTCAGGTGGTGCGGGTGCAGGCGCGTCGACGTGATGCGCACGCCGAGCGGCGCCAGCGCGTCGGCGACCGCGCCGGCGATGGCGGCCGGCGCCGCGATGATCCCGGCTTCGGCCATGCCGCGGAACCCGCCGGCCGTGCCCGACGGCGTCTCGCGGTGCACGATGCGCAGCGCCGGCACGTCGGACGCCAGCGGCGGCGTGTAGTCGAGCAGCGTCGCCGTCAACGGCTGGCCCTGGTCGTCGTAGCGGATCTCCTCGAGCAGCACCGCGCCGAGCCCTTGGGCGAACGCGCCCTGGTGCTGACCTTCAACCACCATCGGGTTGATCACGACGCCGCAGTCGGAGACCAGCACCGCATCGAGGATCTCGACGTCACCCGTCTCGCCGTCGACCTCGGCCACCACGCACGTCATGTGGGTGCCGAACGTCTCGTCGAAGTTCAGGTGCCCGTTGACGTCGGGCACCGGGATCGTGTTGCCGGGCGTGTAGACGGCCGTCGTCGTGAGTCCCGGCTCGAGGTGGTGGGGCAGGCGATGGGCGTGCCACCACACCTCCTCGGCGACCTGCTCGAACGTCGGGTTGCCGCCCATGTGGGTGGCGATGAGGTCCATCTTCTCCCGCACGCGCGTGCACGCGGTGAGGACCGCGCCGCCGCCCATCACCGCCGAACGACTTCCCCACGAGCCCATGCCGTACGGCAGCGCCGCGGTGTCGCCGTCCTTCACCACGATGCGCTCGATCGGCACACCGAACACCGACGCCGCGATCTGCGCGAACACCGTCTCGTGCGACTGGCCTTGCGACTTGGTGCCCACGAACACCGTCACCGTGCCGTCAGGCAGCACGGACACCGACGCCGCCTCCCACGAGCCGAAGCGGCCCGCCACCCCGTACTGCGTGGGCGCCGTCCCCTGCACGAGCGTCGACAGCCCGATGCCGACGTGACGACCTTCGGAGCGCATCGCGGCCTGTCGCTCGCGCCAACCGGCGTAGTCGCACTCGTCGAGCAGCTGGTCGAGGTGAGGAGCCAGTGAACCGACGTCGATGCGGGCGCCGCCGGGTGCGATGTACGGCCGAGGGGCGTCGGGCAGGAAGTTGCGGCGCCGCACGTCGGCCGGATCGAGCCCGAGCCGCTCGGCGATCATGTCGAGGACCCGCTCCGACGTGACGTGCGCCTGCGGTTGCCCGAAGCCCCGATACGCGCCGATCGGGCACGTGGTGGTGGCCACGCAGCGCAGATCGAACCCGAGGGCACCGAAGTCGTACCCGCCGCTCAACGAGCCGACGGTGACGAGCGCCGGCCCGATGCCCGAGAAGTACAGGACCGGGTTGCCGACGTTCGCCGTGACCTGCACCTTGTACGCGAGCACCTTGCCGGTGTCGTCGTAGCCGACCGTCACGTCGTGCACCTGCTCGCGCGAGTGCATCGACGCCGTGAGCGACTCGGTGCGGTCCTGCGTCCACCGCACCACCTGCCCGGTGATGCGGGCCAGCAGCGCGACGAGGCACTCCTCTCGCGTGAAGTGCTGCTTGTTGCCGAAGCCGCCGCCCATGTCGGGAGCGATCACGCGCACGTCGGCTTCGGTGAGGCCGCACACCTCGGCGATCACCGTGCGCAGCTGGTGCGGCTGCTGGTTCGACGCCAGCACCGTGAGCCCGCCGGTGGCCGCATCGACCGACGCCTGCGCGCCATGGCCCTCGAGCGGCAGGCCGGCGATGCGATGGTGCGTGATGCGCTCGGTGAGCACGTGCGGCGCGTCGGCCAACGCCGCGTCGACACGGTCCATGGGGGTCGCCATCGTGAAGAAGACGTTGGACCCCCATTCGGGGTACAGCAGCGGCGCGTCCGGCGCCAGGGCGACGAACGGGTCGACGACCGGGATGAGCGGCTCGTAGTCGATCTCCACCAGCTCGGCGGCGTCCTCGGCCGCCTCGCGCGATGCGGCGACGACCGCCACGATCGGCTCGCCGACGAAGCGCACGGTGTCGCTCGCCAGCACGCCCCACGACAGCGGTTGGATGCCCGGCAGCGAGAGCAGGTGGCTCATCGGCCGGGCGCCGGCGGCTTCGAGATCGGCGTGCGTCACCACGGCGATGGCGTGGGCCCGCGCCGCCGTCACGTCGATCGAGCGGATGCCAGCGTGGGCCAGCGGGCTGCGCACAATGGCGACATGACACAGCCCGGGCGTGGCGTGGTCGGCGAGGTAGCGGCCCTGGCCGGTGAGGAACCGGGCGTCCTCCTTGCGCCGGACGCGCGCCCCGATCACGCGGCCGCCTGCGCCAGCGCCCGCACCGCGAGCAGACCCGCCAGCTCGGCCTTGTCGTCGTCGCCCGCGCACGCGCGCGTCACCGCCGCACGCACCGCCCGCTCGTCGCGATCGGCGAAGGCGTCCGAGATGTCCACGGGCCGGTTCGCCACCCCGGACGCCGCCGCCCGCACCGCACCATCGGGCTCGAGGACGACGGCCACGGCGACGACGGCGAAGTCGCCGCAACGCGGCGCCCACTCGGCGAACCCCACGTGGTCGCGCACCGGCACGCGCACCTCGACGAGCAGCTCGTCCGGGGCGAGCGTCGTCACGAGGAACCCCTCGAAGAGATCGTCGGCCGCGATCGTGCGCGTGCCCGCCCGGCCGGCGGCGACCACCGAGCCGCCCAGCGCCAGCAGTGCGCACGGCAGCTCGGCGACCGGGTCGGCGTGGGCCAGCGAGCCGCCGATCGTGCCGCGGTTGCGGATGGCGGGATGACCGACGAGCGCGGCCGCCTCCGCCAGCAACGGCGACGCCGTCGTGGCGGCCAGGTCGGCGTGGCGTACGAGGGCGCCGATGCGCACCTCGCCGTCGACGACCTCGATGCCGGTGAGCGGCAGCGGGTTGACGTCGACGAGCACCGCCGGGCGGGCCAGCCGCATGGCCAGCAAGGGCACGAGGCTCTGGCCGCCGGCGAGGACCTTGGCGTCCTCGGCGGTGAGCGCCTCGAGCGCGTCGTCGACGGTGTGGGCGCGTACGTAGTCGAACGGCGGTGGCTTCACGCCGCCGCGGGGATCCACTCGCCGGCGCGCACGCACCCCACCGGCACGAGGCGGCGCTCGGCGGTCAACGTCTCGTAGCCGTCGGAGAGCGCGATGTCGCCGTCCTCGACGCGCAGCACCGAGATGTCGGCGACCCGTCCCGGCGCCAGCGCGCCCAGCTCGTCGGAGCGACCGACGACGGCGGCCGGGGCCACCGTGACCATGCCGATCACCTCGGGGAGGGACACCCCCAGCGCCCAGATCTTGCTCATCGTCTCCGGCAGCGAGACGACCGGGTGCTCGACGTTGAACACGTTGAGGTCCGTCGAGATCGTCGTCGGCAGGAAGCCCTGGTCGAACATGGCGCGCGCGGTGCCGAAGCGGAAGTCGGTGCCCGAGTGGCCGACGTCGAGGCGAACGCCGCGGTCGACCGCGTCGCGGAACTCCGGGGTCGCCTTGCCGTCGGCGCCGAGCACACCCGATGCACCGCGAAACGCGTGGGTGATCACGTCGCCGCCGCGCAACGTGCGCAGCAGGTCGGCGGTCGGGATCGTCGGCGTGTGCGGGAAGCGACCGAGGTGCACCATGACCGGCTTGTCACCGGCCGCCGTCTTGGCCGCCTCGACGAACGGTGAGCGGTGCGGGTCGTCGGTGTAGCAGGCGCGCACCTTCAGCCCGATGACGACGTCGGCGTTGGCGGCGAGGGCGGCGACGGTGGAGTCGACGTCGAGGTTGCGCTCGTCGTTGGCGATCTCCAGCTTGTGGCAGATGAAGTCCTTCGTGGCGAAGTAGATCTGGCACGGGTCCATGAAGGCGAGGATGTTCGTCTTCACATCCGGGTCGTCGATCCACCGGCGGGCGAGCCCGAAGGTGGCGACGCCGGACGTGCCCCCGTCGATCACCGTCGTCACCGCGGTGGCCACGCCGACGGTGTCGGGGTGCAGGCAGAAGTCGCCCATGCCCGGGTAGACGTGCACGTGCAGGTCGATCAGGCCTGACGTGACGATGCACCCGGCGGCGTTGACGACCTTGGCGCCCGGCGCGTCGAGGGCCGGCCCCATCGCCGTGATCTTGCGGTTGTCGACGAGGATGTCCGTCACCCCATCGAACCCGCTCGCCGGGTCGATCACACGTCCGCCGATGACGAGCGTCTTCGTCACGCTTGCACCCTTTCGCTGATGGCGCGGTGGCGCCGGAGCATGTCGTCCTCACCGGCGATCGCCAGCCGGCCGTCGCGGACGACCGCCTTTCCTGCGACGACGGTGTGGCGCGCCGCGAGCGGGCCGCAGCGCAGCCACGCCTCGACCGGGTCGCTGAGGGCACCGGCGAACTGCGGGCCCTCGAGCGGCCAGCACGTGAGATCGCCCACCGACCCGACCGCCAGCCGACCGAGCTCGCCGTCACGGCCGAGGCAGCGCGCCCCTTCGGTGGTCGCCAGCTCGAGCGCGTCGCGCGCGCCGAACGCCGGTGGGCCGTGACGCAGCTTGGCCTGCAGCAGCGCGTTGCGCGCCTCCATCCAGAGCGACGCCGAGTCGGCCGATGCCGAGCCGTCGACACCGAGCCCGACGGGCACGCCCGCGGCGCGCAGCTCGTGCACCGGCGCCAGCCCGACGCCGAGGATCATGTTCGAGCTCGGGCAGTGCGCCACACCGGTGCCCCAGCGCCCGAGGCGCTCGATCTCGTCCTGGTTCGGCTGCACGCAATGAGCGACCCACGAGCGGTTGGTGCCCCAACCGGCTTCCTCGAAGTAGTCGACGGGACGTTGGCCGAACCTCTCGAGGCAGAAGACGTCCTCGTCCTTGTCCTCGCACAGGTGGGTGTGCAGGCGCACGTCGAGCGACTCGGCCAGCTCGGCCGTCCGGCGCATCAGCTCCTTGGTCACGCTGAACGGCGAGCACGGCGCCAGCGCGACGCGCACCATGGCACCCCAGGAACGGTCGTGGTGCAGGTCGACCAACCGCTTCGAATCGGCGAGGATCTCGTCGTCGTCCTGCACGACGGAGTCGGGCGGCAACCCACCGTCCTTCTGCGAGAGCGACATCGACCCGCGCGTCGGATGGAACCGCAGGCCCAGCTCGCGCGCGGCGGTGATCTCGGCGGTGAGGAGATCGCCGGCACCCCGCGGGTGGACGTAGAGGTGATCGGTCGAGGTGGTGCAGCCGCTGAGCGCCAGCTCGGCCAGCCCGACCCAGGCCGACACGTACGCCGCTTCCTCGTCGAGCCGCGACCACTTCGGGTACAGCCCCTGCAGCCACTGGAACAGCGTCCCGTTCACCACCGGCCGGTACGACCGCGTGAGGTTCTGGTAGAGGTGGTGATGGGTGTTGATCAGCCCGGGCGTGACGAGGCAGCCCGACGCCGAGAGCACGTCGGTCGCCTCCGGCATCGGATCGGCCGGTCCGCCCATCGCCGACACCAACCCGTCGGTGATGGCGACCCAACCGCCGCTGATCTCCCGCCGGTCGTCGTCGACGGTGGCCAGCAGCTCGGCATCGCGAACGAGCAGCGCCGCAGCCATCTAGAGCCCGCGGGCGGGCGAGAACCGGCGCAGCACGAGGACCTCGACGCCGCCGATGATCTTGTAGAGCAGCACCGAGTACATGGTGACGAGCACGACGCGCGCCCACAGGCCGCTGTAGTCCGACAGGGCCGACGCCTGCAGGATCGAGTAGCCGAGGCCCTTGCCGGTGGCGAGCCACTCGGCCAGCAGGGCGCCGACGAGGGCGAGCGGGGCGGCGATGCGCAGCGACGCGAACAGCGCCGGCATCGAGCTCGGGATCTGCACCTTGAGCAGCGTCTTCAGCGGCGACGCCCCGTAGGCGCGGAGCAGATCGATCGACTCGCGTGGCGTGGCCCGCAGCGCCAGGGTCACGTTCACGAGAGTGGGGAAGAACGTGACGATCCCGGCGATGACGGTGACCGCCGTGAGTCCCCGGCCGAAGATCAACACGATCAACGGCGTCATGGCGACGAGCGGCACCGACCGCAGCACCATGGCGATCGGCATCAGTGTGCGCTGCACGGCACGCGAGAGGTTGAAGGCGATGGCGCACACCACCGCGGCGACCGTGCCGAAGAACAGGCCGAGGAACGCGTCGCGCAAGGTCACCCACGACTCGTGACGCACCGTCGCGCGGTTGAGCGCGGCGTTGTCGTTGTCGAACAGCCACTTCCACACGTCGTTCGGACCCTTGCCGATGAAGTGCTGCACGTGGAAGAGCTTCAGGAACAGCACCCAGCCGAGCAGCACGACGCCCACCGACACGATGGCGGAGAGCACGGCACTGCCGAAGCGGAGGGCGCCCTTCACTGCGGGCCCTTCGGCGCCCAGGGGGTGAGCAACCGGCCGACGAGGGCGGTGAGGCCGTAGCCGAGCCCCGACACCCCCGTCGCCACCAGCGCGATGGCCCACGTGCGCGACACCTCGAGCGCTTGCTGCGAGTTGATCATCGACACGCCCAGGCCCTTCTCGGCCCCGAGGTACTCGCCGATGATGGCGCCGAGGATGGCGGCCGGCGCCGCGATGCGCAGCGCCGCGAACAGGCTCGGCAAGCTGGCTCGCAGCCGCACCTTCACGAGCTTCTTCCAGGCGCCGCCGCCGTACGCGTGGATCACGTCGAGGCTGGCGGTATCCGCGCTGCGCAGGCCGAGGATCGAGCCGATCAGCGTCGTGTAGAAGACGGCCATGGCGGCGAGGATGACCTTGGGCGAATCGCCGCTGAACACGATGGCGAAGATCGTCCCGATGGCGACGATGGGCAGGCAGTACGACACGATGCCGAGCTGCAGGACCGGGCGCTCGATCATCGGGACGAGGAACACCAGGAACGCCAGGCCGATGGCGAGCAGGTTGCCCCAGAGCCACCCGCGGGCGGCGGCGCTCACCGTGCTCTTGGCGTTGCTCCAGTAGAAGTGCCACCCGTCCTTCGACATCTGGTGCACGATGTCGGTGGGCGTGGGCACGCTGCCGCTGTCCTTCATGATCGTGGCGCCCACGAGCTGCCAGATCACGACGAGCCCGACCAAGCCGGCCACGCTCCCGAGCCACGACGGGCGTGGCAGCGACAGCGCGCTCCGCGTGTCGATGGGCTGGATCGGCTGGATCGGATCGGTCATCGCTTCACCCGCTCATTCCCCGTCTTCGGGAACCACACCACCGCGGCCGAACAGCAGCTCGCTGAACTTGTCGCACAGCTCGTGGAACTCGGGCGTGCGCATGATCTCGGGCGTCCGCGGCCGCGGCAGGTCGATCGGCACGCGGGCGACGATGCGTCCCGGCCGCGGGCTCATGACGACGACCTGGTCGGCGAGGAACACCGCTTCGGAGATCGAGTGGGTGACGAGCAACGTGGTGGTGGCGCGCTCGGTCCAGATGCGCTGGAGCTCGAGGTTGAGCCGCTGGCGGGTCATCTCGTCGAGCGCACCGAACGGTTCGTCGAGGAGCAGCACCTGGGGCTCGACCACCAGCGCGCGGGCGATGGCCACGCGCTGGCGCATGCCACCCGAGAGCTGCGACGGCCGCGCCTTCTCGAAGCCCTCGAGACCGACGAGGCGGATGAGATCCTCGACCGTGCCGTCCGGCATCTTGACGCCGCTCACCTCGAGCGGCAGCCGTATGTTCGACGTGACCGATCTCCAAGGCAGCAGGGCGCTGTCCTGGAACGCGATGCCGAGGTGATGCTCTCGGCGCGCCGTCGCCGGCGGCTGGCCGTGCACGAGCACGTCGCCCGACGTGGGCTGTTCGAGGTCGGCGAGGATGCGCAGGATCGTCGACTTGCCGCACCCCGAGGGGCCGAGGAGGGCAACGAACGCGCCCTCCTCGGCGTCGAGGTTGACCCCGTCGAGCGCCACGACCGGCTGACGGCCGACCTTGAAGTGCTTGGTCACGTCCCGCGCGGAGAAGCCACCCCCGCGAACTGCGGGAACGATGCCGGACTCCGGAGGGAAGGGACGCTCGACGGTCACGGCCATCTAGCTCAGCACCTTCAGGCTGGGGTTCTCGTCATAGACCTCCTTGAGAACCGACAGGTCGAAGAGCTTGTCCTTCGTGATCGTGATGCCGGCGATGCCGAGCGTGCTGATCGTCTCGTCGATCAACTTGTCCGTCATCGTGAACAGGCCGTTGGCCTTGGTCTCGTCGGTGATGATGAGCGCGTTCTGGGCGTTCGACTCGAGCGTCTGCTCGTCGACCGTGAGGCCGAGGTCCTTGCCGTACTTGCTCACGACGAGCTTGGGGGCTGCCGTCGGGTCCTTGTACGTGTCGTGCCAGCCCATGATGTCGGCCTTCAGGATCGCCTTGACCTTGTCCCGGTCGCTCGTCAGCGACGACTTCTTCACGACGAGGATCTCCGACACCATCGGGTAGCCGTAGTCGTTCAGCAGGAACGTGACGGTGTCGACCCCCTTGGTCTTGAGGAGGTTCGGCTCGTTGGTGATGAACGAGAACCAGCCGTCGACCTCCTTGTTGACCAGGGGCTGCGGGTCGAACTGGACCGGCACCTTCTTGATCTTGGACCCGTCGAGCTTGGCCGCCTTGATGAAGGCGTTCCACACCGGCTCGTTGACCGACTGCACGCCGATCTTCTTGCCGTACATGTCCTCGGGCACCTTGATCGGGTTGGACGCGAGGCTCATGACGCAGAAGGGGTTCTTCTGGTACTGCGCGCCGATGGCGATGTTGTCGGCGCCCTGGTTGATGGCCGACGCGCTGATGTCGGGGGCCGAGATGCAGATGATCGCCTTGCCGGCCGCCACGACCGCGTCCTGCTGGACGTTCGGGCCACCCGCCATGAGGTTCACGCTGCTGAAGCCGGCCTGCGTGTAGTAGCCGTTGGTGTCGGCGAGGTACTCGCCAGCGAACTCCACGTTCTTGATCCACGACAGCTGGTAGTTGAGCGTCCCGAGATCCTTGGGCTTCGACCCGCTCCCCGCCGTCGTCGTCGAGCCCGAGCTGGCGCCCGACTTCTTGCTGCTGCTGCCACAGGCGGCGAGCAGGCTTGGCAGGACCGTCACTCCGGCGACGCCGAGGGCGCCATTGCGGAGGAACTGCCTGCGATCCATGGGGTTCGTCACTAGGCCTCCTTGACCGTTTGTTGAAGGGAACCGTAGGGAGGCCTGATTACCGCGCTGTTCATCAACGGTGAACGCTTCGTTTCGTGCGGTCAGGCGCACGGCGTCTCGTCCTACCCTGCTGCGCATGCGAGATCTCGCAGCCCTCCCCAAGGCGCATCTGCACGTCCATCTCGAGGGCGCCATGCGGCCCGCCACCCTCGCCGAACTGGCCGAACGCTACGCCGTCGAGGTGCCGCCGATCAGGGGCTACGGCTCGTTTCCCGAGTTCTCCGGGATGTACCTCGCAGCCACTCGGGTGCTTTCACAGCCTGACGATCTCGCGCGCGTGGTCGACGAGGTCGTCGAGGACGCGTTCCTCGCCGGCGCGGTGTGGGTCGAGCCCAGCTTCTACGCCCCTCACTACGAGGGCCGATTCGGGACGAACGAGGACACCGTGACGATCGTCCTCGACGCCCTCGCCGCCGCGTCGGCCCGTCACGGCATCGGCGCCGGCCTCATGCTCGCCGCCGATCGCACCGTCGACCCGGCGATCGCCGTCGACCAGGCTCGGCTCGCGGTGAAGCACGCCGGTGACGGGATCGTCGGCTTCGGCCTCGCCAACGACGAGACGATGTGGCCCCCGGAGCCCTTCGCCGAGGCGTTCGCGATCACCCGGGCCGCCGGCCTGCTGTCGACGCCGCACGCCGGCGAGCTGGCAGGGCCCGAGAGCGTGCGCGGCGCGCTCGACGCCCTCGGAGCCGACCGCGTGCAGCACGGCGTCCGCGCCATCGAGGATCCCGAGCTGGTCAAGCGGCTCGCCGACGAAGGCGTGTGCTGCGACGTGTGCCCCACGTCGAACGTGATGCTGTCGGTGTGCCCGACGCTCGAGGCGAGCGCCCTCGGTCCGCTGCTCGACGCCGGCGTGCGCTGCAGCCTCAACGCCGACGATCCGCTGCTGTTCGGACCGGGCCTGCTGGAGGAGTACGAGATCTGCCGTCAGCGCCTCGGGTTCGACGACATGCGCATGGCTCACATCGCGCGGTGCTCGATCGAGTGCTCCGGCGCGCCGGACGACCTCAAGGCGTCGGCGCTGGCTGCCGTCGACGCGTGGCTCGCGCCCTGACGGTCAGCGCCGCCGTCGCCGCCACCACGGCGGCCGCCGGGAGCGGCCAGGCGTAGGAGTGCGTGCCGGCGAGGATGCTGCCGAGCACGGCCACACCGAGTGCGCCGGACGCCTCGACGATCGTCTCGTTCACCCCGCCCGCGGATCCGGCCCGCGCCGGCGGCGCCGACGACATGATCATCTCGGTGCCACTGGGAGCCGCCACGCCGGCACCGGCGCCGAGCAGCATGAACAGCAAGGCCGCGGCCGGGACGTTGCCGGCGATCACGGCGATCGAGACGCCGATGGCGCCCACCGCCGACAGCGCCAAGCCGGTGACCGCCATGGCGGCGTGGCCGCGCTTCCGGGCGAACCGGGGCCCGACCAGCGACAGCACCATGGCGGCCGTCGCGCCGGGAACGAAGCACGCGCCGGCGGCGACCGCGCTCAGGCCCCGAGGCCCCTGCAGCCACTGCGTCAGCACGAACTGGCAGCCGAAGATCCCGAGGAACAGCGCGCCCATCGTCACCGAGCCGGCGAGCATGCGCGGATCCGACGCCGTCGCGGCATCGACGAGCGGACCGTCCGTGCGCGCCTCCTGCCGGCGGAAGACACGGAACAGGACCACGGCGGCGGCCGCCGCGCCCAACACGAGCGGCGAGTGCCAGCTGCGCGCCGGCAGCTCGATGATGGCCACGAGCAGCGACGTGAGCGCCGCCCACCAGGCGATCGCGCTGCGGCGGTCGAGCGTGGGGGACGTCGGGTCGCGCGACTCGGGCACGAGCACCACGGCGGTGAGGAGCAGCGCGATCGCCACGGGGACGTTGACCAGGAACACCGACCCCCACCAGAAGCGCGACAGCAACAGCCCGCCCACGATGGGACCGCAGGCACTCGCCACGCCGGCACCGGCCGACCAGATGGCGATGGCCTT
>Ga0070671_100002174_pt1 | contig 15134 bp, 16 predicted proteins | sample KBSS73metaG_FD_65341 | JGI IMG/M metagenome (GOLD analysis project Ga0070671, IMG submission 65341) | Switchgrass rhizosphere microbial communities from Kellogg Biological Station, Michigan, USA - KBS S7-3 metaG | ecosystem: Host-associated > Plants > Roots > Rhizosphere > Soil ...
GCTAGCTGAGCAGACCGAGCGACATCGCGGTCGTCACACCGCTGAGGCAATCGATGCATAATCGATGCAAAATGGGGTACAACTGACTACGACCATCGCGATTGGCTTTCCCCCTGCGGGGTACAGCAACGCCATCGATGCAGGAGAGGGGTGCCGCTTGACGGCGATCGACGGACGCGCGCGCATGCCCGCATCGACCTTGGAGCGGACCGCCGCTGGCTCCCGGGCCCATCCCGAGCTGCATGGCGGCGAACGGTGGCGCAGGACTACGCGCGGCGCCGTGCAGGCGATCATCGACGACTTCGTCACCGTGCGGTGCGCACCCGAGCTGCACACTGCGGGCATCGGCATCGCCTCTGAGGTGCTTCGCGACTTCGTCGCAGGCGGCAAGTGCGTGCGGTCGACGTTCATGTACCTGGGCTGGTTGTGTGGGGCCGACGAAGACCACGCTGCGCTGCGGGCCGCCGCCGGCCTCGAGCTGTTGCACGCGTTCGCACTGCTGCAGGACGACGTGATGGACGGTTCGGTATTGCGCCGTGGTCGGCCGTCAGGCCACATCGCGTTCGCCCGATGGCACCGTCACCTGGGGCTATCGGGTTCGCCCGGCCGGTTCGGTGATTCCGCCGCCGTGCTTCTCGCGGACATGTGCTTGGTCTGGGCCGCGCAGATGATGCGCGAAAGCGGGGTCCCCGCGGCTTCACTGGACCGGGTCTGGCCCCGATACGACGCGATGCGTACGGAACTCGCGGTCGGGCAGTTCGCGGACCTGATCAACGATGCCCGCGTCTTTCCGACCTTGGACAAGGTGCTCGACGTGGCGCGGCGCAAGTCCGGCAACTACACCGTCAAGCGGCCGCTCGAAATGGGCGCAGCGATGGCAGGCTGCGGCGAACGCGTGATGACGATGCTCGCCGAATACGGCGACGCGATCGGCGAAGCGTTCCAGATGCGAGACGACGTGCTGGGCATCTTCGGATCGCCTGCCGTGACCGGAAAGCCCACCGGCAGCGATCTCGCCGAACGCAAGGCCACCACCGTGGTCGCGGCCGCCTACCATCTCGCCAACCCAAGCCTGCGCCGGCAGCTGCGCGAGATGATGAGCGCCGACGACCTCGACGACAACGACGTCCGCCGATGGGCGGAGTTGATTCAAGCCACCGGCGCGGTCGATTGGATTGAACGGCTGATCGATTCGCGGCTCACCCGGGCCTTGAGTTTGGTCAGTGACTGCGATGTCCGCCCGGCCGTCCAAACCGCCCTGGCGGATATGGCCGCTGCCTGCGCCGAGAGGACGGCGTGACGCACATGCGAACCATCGCGAAGAACGCCAACCGCGTTGTCGTCGTTGGCGCCGGGCTGTCCGGATTGTCAGCGGCACTGCACCTCGCCGGTCGCGGCAGGGACGTCACCGTCGTCGAACGGGCACCGCATCCGGGCGGCCGCGTCGGCCGGCTCGACATCGACGGCTACTTCATCGACACAGGTCCGACGGTGCTGACGATGCCCGACATCATCGACGACGCCTTGGCCGCCGTCGGCGAAACGCTTTCCGACCGGCTTGATTTAATGCGCGTCGATCCTGCTTATCGCGCCTCGTTCGCCGACGGCAGCGCGTTGAACGTGCACAGTGACCGTGACGCGATGGCCGCCGAGATCGAGCGATTCGCGGGCCGTAAGCAGGCGGATGGCTATCTGCAGCTGAGGGATTGGCTGACCCGGCTGTACGAGGTCGAGTTCGAGGGGTTCATCGCCGCGAACTTCGACTCGCCGCTGTCTCTGCTCACCCCGCAACTCGCACGACTCGCAGCCATGGGTGGTTTCCGGCGCTGGGATCGGGTCGTTTGCCAATTCATCAGCGATGAGCGACTGCAGCGGGTGTTCACGTTCCAGGCGCTCTACGCGGGGGTTCCACCCGAGCGGGCCTTGGCGGTCTACGCCGTCATCGCCTACATGGACACCATTTCCGGGGTGTACTTCCCTCGAGGCGGCATGCGCGCGCTTCCCGACGCGCTCGCTGCGGCGGCCGCCGACGCCGGCGTCGAATTCCGCTATGGCGCAAACATTTCCAGACTGGAGCGCAGCGCAGCGCAGATCACGGCTGTGCACACTGACGACGGGGACCGGATCCCCGCCGACGCGGTGGTATTGACAACCGAGCTTCCCGACACCTATCGACTGCTGGGCCGAACACCACGCAGGCTGCTTTCGCTGCGTCCGGCACCGTCTGCCGTTGTCGCACACGTGGGCTGCCGCGCGGTGGGTGACGACATCGGCCACCACAACATCGTGTTCGGTGAGGCGTGGCGGCAGACCTTTCGCGACATCATCGACGACGGGCAGTTGATGGCCGATCCCTCGCTGTTGGTCACCCGGCCAACGGCCGGCGACCCCCGGTTGGCTCCAGCGGGCCGTGACCTGCTCTACGTCCTGGCCCCGGCGCCGAATGTCGCTGTCGGCAAGGTCGATTGGGCCAGCAGGGGAGCGGACTACACCGAGCAGATGCTGCAGGCGGTCCAAGACCGTTTGCCTGCGCTCGGCGTCGACGCCGAGGTGCTGCACGTCGACGATCCTGCCGGGTGGGCGCGGCAGGGAATGGTGGCAGGAACACCATTCGCGTTGGCGCACACTTTCGGCCAGACCGGCCCGTTTCGGCCGGCCAACACAGTGCGCGGCATCGACAACGTGGTCCTCGCCGGATCGTCGACCGTGCCGGGAGTCGGGGTGCCTACGGCCCTGCTTTCGGGTCGCTTGGCCGCCGACCGAATTACCGGCGCGGTGTCCCGCCAGCGCCGTCAACGCCGTCCTGGGGTGGTGCAAACATGATCAGTTCAGAACTCCATGCGGCCGGTGTCCGAGATCCCGCGCTGCGCAACGCCTATCGTCGTTGCCGCACGCTCAACTCGCAGCACGGACGCACCTTCTTTCTGGCCACCCGGCTGCTCGCACCCGAGCAGCGCCCTGCTGTGCACGCCCTGTACGGCTTTGCCAGACGCGCGGACGACATCCTCGACGACTTCGATCCGGCGTTGCAGACCGCCGATAGGGAACACGAGCTGCAATGCCTGGCGACACAGCTTTTCAATCGGATGGTGGACGGCGCCGCCGACGGCGGCGACCCCGCTCTGGCCGCGGTGGTCGACACCGCACACAAGTACGGGATCCGCTGGGAGTTGTTCGACGATTTCCTCACTTCGATGCGAATGGACCTGACCACCACCGACTACGCCGACCGCGCGGCACTGAACCGCTACATGTACGGCTCGGCAGAAGTGATCGGCTTGCAGATGCTGCCCGTCCTCGGCACGGTGTGCGAGCGCGAGGAAGCCGCACCGTACGCCGCCGCGTTGGGAAAAGCCTTCCAGCTCACCAACTTTCTCCGTGATATAGGTGAAGACCTGGAGCGGGGACGGATTTACCTGCCCGCCGATGAGCTCGCTGTTCATCAGGTGAATCGTGACGTGTTGATGTGGTGTCACACCCATCAGCGCACCGATGCGCGGGTCCGCAGAGCTTTGATAGAACAGCATGCGGAGACCCGTCGTATCTACGACTACGCGCGCCGAGGCATTCCGCTGCTGCACCCGCGGTCGAGGCCGTGCATCGCCGCCGCGTTCACCTTGTATTCGGAGATACTGGATCGCATCGAAGCACTCGACTTCGCGGTGTTCAATCAGCGCGCCACCGTCGGCATGGGCAGGCGACTGCAGGTCGCCGGTGCCGGCCTGGCCAGAGCGTGGGTTGCCCGGGCGCGGGGCGCAAGAGGGGCGTGACGATGAGTCACTGGCAGTATCTGTTGGTTCTCGCAGCATGCTTGGTGATCACGCTGCCGCTGGAACTTCTCGGCCCCGGCGTCTACCGGCAGCCTTGGCGGACCGCCGTGGCGGTAATGCCGGTCGCCGTGGTTTTCGTGATCTGGGACGCGATCGCCATCGCAGCGGGTGTCTGGACCTACAACCCGCTTTACGTCACCGGTGTCCAGCTCTTGGGTCGGATCCCCATCGAGGAGTTGTTGTTCTTCGTCGTGATCCCGCTGTGCGGGCTGCTGACGTACAACGCCGTCGAGGCGATTCTGAAGCGATTGCGGCGTTTCCGATCCGAAGCGGCGCGGATGCCATGATCGGCCTCGGCTACACCGTGCCGGCCGTGGTTGCGGTCGCCGTGGTGTGCGTACTGGAGTTCGCGGTTTTGCACACCGGGCTGTTTCGCCGTGCGGCGTACTGGATCTCGATGGTGATCGTGCTGGGATTCCAGATTCCGGTCGACGGCTGGCTCACCAAACTCAACGCTCCGATCGTCATCTACAACGAGCGTCACACCGCAGGCGTGCGGTTTCCGTTCGACATTCCTGTCGAAGACTTCCTGTTTGGCTGGGCGATGGTGACCGCTGTGCTGCTGCTGTGGGAACGTCTGCGGCGACGCGACCGCGAAAGGGCGGTTTCATGACCCTGTCGTACGGCGATATCCCCGACGCGTTCGACGCCGGCGCGCCCGCGTACGACAAACTGGTCGGAGCCAACCCCGGATACCACAGCCATCTGAGGCTTTCGGCGCAGCGGATGCGATTGCCAGGGGACGGCGCGGGACTGCGTCTGCTCGACGCCGGTTGCGGCACAGGCGCATCCACGGCCGCACTGGTCGCTGCCGCACCGAAAGCCGAAATCGTCGCCGTCGACGCGTCGAGTGGCATGTTGGCGCAGGCCACCGCCAAACCCTGGCCGAACTCTGTGCGGTTCGTTGAAAGCCGCATAGAAGACCTCGCCGACGCAGGGGTGTGCGGGCCGTTCGACGGCATCCTGGCCGCCTATCTCATGCGTAACGTCGAGGACAAAGACGGCCAGCTGCGGAGGTTTCGCGCCGTGTTGCGGCCGGGGGGAACGCTCGCCGTTCACGAGTACTCGGTGCGCGATTCGCGGCTCGCCACGATCGTGTGGAACGCGGTGTGCGCGACGATCATCATTCCCAGCGGCCGCATGCGCAGCGGTGACGCCGCGTTGTACCGATACCTCAGGCGAAGCGTCAACCGGTTCGACGGCGCGGCCGCGTTCCGAGACAGGCTGCGCGCCAACGGCTTCACCTCGGTGCGCAGTGAAACGATGCCCGGCTGGCAGCGCAACGTCGTGCACACCTTCTTAGGGCAGGCGCCACGATGACTGACCCGCGTCGGGTGACGCTGGCCGCACCCCAAGGCGTTCCCGATGCGGGGGCGCTACCCAGCAGGCCACATGTCGTGGTCGTCGGCGGAGGCATCGCTGGGCTGGCAGCCGCGACCGGGCTGGCAGAACGCGGCGTCACGGTCGACGTTGTCGAGCAGCGTCCGTACCTCGGCGGCCGGGTCGGTGGCTGGACAGAGACCTTGCCTGATGCCACTGATGTGGCGATGAACCGCGGGTTTCACGCGTTCTTTCGCCAGTATTACAACCTGCGAAACCTGTTGGGCCGCGCGGACTCAGACCTGTCGATGTTGGCGCCGGTCGATGACTATCCACTGATCGACGGCGCCGGCCGGGTGGACACTTTTCGCGGGCTGCCGCTGACGCCACCGTTCAACGCGTTGGCCTTTGCGCTGCGGAGTCCGACATTTCGGGTGCGCGATCTGATGCGGCTCAACGTACGCGCGGCAGGCCCGCTGGCCTCGGTGTCGGTGCCCGACGTCTATCGCCGGCTCGACCATGTCGATGCCGATTCGTTTCTTCGTGACATCAACTTCCCAGAAGCGGCGCGGCATCTGGCGTTCGAGGTGTTCTCGCGCAGCTTTTTCGCCGAACCGGCCGATCTGTCGGCGGCAGAACTTGCGGCGATGTTCCACATCTACTTCCTGGGCTCCAGTGAGGGCCTGCTCTTCGATGTCGCCGACGCCAATTTCGATGTCGCGTTGTGGAATCCGTTGCGTCGCTATCTGGAATCGCTCGGCGTTCGGTTCCTGACGGGAACGTCCGTGCGGGAAGTACTCGTCGATCGACGGGCCGTGGTGCACTGCGAGCCCTCGACCCGGCTCGATGCCGACGGCGTGGTGCTGGCGACCGATGTCGCAGGCCTTCAGCGCATCGTGGAGAACTCACCGACTCTCGGGGACGACGACTGGCGCAAGAGTGTGACGAAGCTCGGCACCGCGCCGCCCTTTGTCGTGCTGCGGTTGTGGCTTGATCGCAAAGTGAATCCCGACCGGGCACCGTTCGTCGGCACCGGCGGTCGCGCTCCACTGGACAACGTCAGCGTGCTGGAGCGCTACGAACGCGAAGCGAAAGCATGGTCAGAGCGCACCGGGGGCTCCGTCGTCGAACTGCACTCGTACGCGGTCACGACCCCCGCCGACGTGCGTGGGGAACTGTTGGATCGGCTACACGAGCTGTACCCGGAGACCAGAGATGCCAGAGTTGTCGGTGAAAAAGTGTTGTGCCACAACGATTGCCCGCGGTTCGCGCCGGGCGACTTCGAGGGCCGTCCCGGTGTTGCCACCCCGAACCCCGCGGTGATGCTGGCCGGTGACGGCATCCGGATCGACTTACCTGTCGCGTTGATGGAACGCGCTGCGACGACTGGTTGGGCGGCCGCCAACGGGCAACTGCAGCGATTCGGGATCCGAGGTCACCCGTTGCACACTGTCCCGAACGCTGGCCGGATGGGACTTCTGAGCCGGCTTGCCAACCGCGAAAGGCAATCACAACGATGAGCAGGTTCGCCGATCTCACGTCACGCCTGTCGAAAACGGCGCCCTTTCAAGTGCTTCCGGCCCTGCGATGGTCGCAACAACGTCCGACCTATCGCGATGCCGCGCCGGCTGTCATCAATGCCGCGTTACGCCGCTCCCAGCGCCGCCCGAGCGGCAACTGGTATGCGTATGCCGCCAGCGATGCCATCCGAAAGCGACCCATCGGTGTGTCCGTGGCGGGGGTCGAACTGGTGGCGTGGCGAGGTGAAGACAGCGCCGTGCATATCGGACCTGGGGCATGCCCACACCTTGGCGCCGACCTCACGACGGGGAGTGTCGACTGCGGCGCACTGGTATGCCCGTGGCACGGGCTACGCCTGCACGGTGGATCCGAATTCGGTTGGCGGCCTTATCCGTCGCACGACGACGGCGTGTTGACCTGGGTGCGTCTGGACGGCATCGGCGGTGAGCCGCCCACAGAGTGCCCGATGCTTTCCGAGCGGCCGCGCGGCGCTCAGATCGACGCAGTGACGCGGTTGGTCGGAACGTGCGAGCCGCGAGACATCATCGCCAACCGGATGGACCCCTGGCATGGATCATGGTTTCACCCGTACTCGTTTACGCGGCTCGAGGTCCTCACCGCGCCGCCTGTGGACGACGATGTTCCAGAGGAGCTGGATCGATTCCTTGTCGCGGTGACGTTTCGGATCGGCAGGGTGGGGGTGCCCGTCGTCGCCGAATTCACCAGTCCGGAACCGCGGACGATCGTGATGCGCATCGTCGACGGTGAGGGAACGGGCAGCGTGGTCGAAACGCACGCCACGCCAGTCGGACCCGGAGCCGACGGGTTGCCCCGCACCGCTGTTCTCGAGGCGGTCGTCGCTCACTCCGACAGGCCGGGCTTCGGCCACGCATTGCGTGCCGCACCCCTGATCAAGCCGGTCATGCGCCGAGCCGCGACCCGGTTATGGCGTGACGACCTCGCCTATGCCGAACGGATCTATCGGCTGCGGCGGCGTCACTGATTCGGGCCGCCAGCGGCCTCGAGCAGGGGTATCTGCTCGGCCGCCCACGGGCTGATCGCCCAGCGCAGCGCGGCGGCCGTCCGCAATTCGGCCCATGGCACCCAGGCCTGGTCCATGACCTCGTCTGGCACCGGGCGGACCGGCCCCGATGCAGTGGTGCAGAACACCGGGCAGAGTTCGTTTTCGACAGTGCCGTCGGCGGCAACCGCGCGGTACCGGTAGTCGGGCAGCACACAGGTCAGGTCATCGATACTCAGCCCGAGTTCCTGGCGGGCCCGTCGGTGCACCGCATCCATGACGGCTTCACCAGGAGCGGGATGGCCGCAGAACGAATTGGTCCACACCCCGGGCCAGGTCCGCTTGCCCAGTGCGCGCCGGGTCATCAACACGCGACCCGCCGCGTCGAAGACGTAACAGGAGAAGCCGAGATGCAGAGGCGTCTTCTCGTGATGGACGGATGCCTTGGCGGCGGTTCCAAGCTCTCGTCCGTCGTCGTCGACCAGCACCACCAATTCGTCAGTGCCGGCTAGTGCGGTCTCAGGCATCTGCTACGGGTACCCAATCAATCGATGCGGAAACGATGCAACCCTGGCCAGTCTACTCGACTAAGGCCTGCAGAGCGGCCTGGAGGCTGTCTATCCGGACCGCCTTCCTTGGCAGCCGCACCGACTCCCATCCGGGGCCGCCAACGAACAGCCGGGCATGGGCGGCGGCGACCGCCTTGGTCATCGCGATGTTGGCGGTGTCGGTGGATTGCGCCCACAACACCACGTTCGTCGGCCCAGGGGTGCGTTCAATCGCGTCGACGAGTGCGGCGGGCGGCACGTCGGCGCCCAGCATCAACGAGCCGTGACCGTGGTCCCCGAGCGCCGCGCGAAGCGCCTCGATGGGCAGGGTGTGCGTCTCGCCTTCGCTGCACGCCAGAATGGTGGAAGCGGATTTGTTGGCCGCCGCGATGGGCACACGCTGCAACGACCGCGAGACCGCCCACGACAGCGCGTGTTCGACATCGATGCATCCTTCGCCGTCGGCCTGTCGGGCTTCGATGGCCGAAAACACCGGCCGTATCAACTGATCCCACGTGTCGACGACGCCGTAGTGGCGCAGGTGGCCTTCCAGCTGTCGGCCTGTGCGGACGATGTCCAGATCGAAGGCAGCGGCGAGGAGGTTGGCGGTATCGGCCCGGGGCGGCACAACGGCATCGAGAGCGGCGCGCGCAGCGCTACGGGGGCTGGCGCCTTCGCCGATCAGGTGGTGCATCCGCTCGACCATCAGGATGTCGTTCTGGCTGTAGAGCCGGTGGCTGCCGGGGCTGTGGTCGGGCGGTCCCACGCCGTATCGCTGATTCCAGCTGCGCAGGGTGGCGATCGGCACACCGATGCGTTCCGCGACCACACCGACGGTGTACTGCGGCAGGTCCGCATCACGATCCTCGCGCCGGCCCTTGCGTCTTGACGTCTGGTTCACTGTCCCTCCAACCCCGACAGAATAGAGCCAGGTTGCCTCCCAGCGATCGTCATCAATGCACAAACGATGCATTCGGTCCTGAAATGGGTATGTCGGCACTATGAGTCAGACGGACATGGGGCAGCGCGTCCGCCCCGACGGGATGGACGATGCGACGGTTGAGGCGGTCGGCGCCGTCTCAGAAGCACTGGAATGCGTAGAACGTGCGCGTGGTGAGCTGTACTCGTTTCATCAACTGATGGGCCATGCCGATCTGCTGTTGGGCGACGCGTGCGACAAGCTCAGGAAAGCCGGCCATGCGGCGATCGCCGAGCGGCTCGAGGCGGAGGTCGTCGGTCGCAATGTCCTACACGGCCGGTGGACATTCCAGATCGTCGAGGATTTCGACGACAACTACTGGTCGGTGTTCCGCGAGCACGAACGCAAGGTCCGAGACGAACTTCAAGAGGGGGTCAGGCATCTCTTCGAAGCAGAGATGAAGGAGCGTCGGCGCACCCAAGGCAAGCCCGCTCACGAGAGCCGGCCCTGACGGGTGGCCCTGGCCCAGTCTGTCGCGAACGTTCCGTACCGCTCGAAAAATCGGCACAATTTCAAGCGGTAAGGAACGTTCGAAGGTGGTCCGGTTGCATCCCGACATCAAATGCGCCGAGGATCTGCTCGGCTGGGACTTCGAGTGGCTGGCTGGCGATGCCGACGGCCACGTCGGTTTGTTCACGACCGCCGGCGGCGGATACATGCCGGAGAGAGCGTGGCATGACATCGAGGCGCTTGATGCCGCGCTCGAGGCGGTATACCGTCTGCCCGTTTCGACGACGGCGCGCTTCGCACCCGAGGTGGCCGCTGGGTGCTTGAACACCTGGCGAGAGGCCGCCGAGCGAGGGTTGTTCGCTTTTGACTCCGATGTTGACGGCGCTCCGTACAGTCTCGTGGCGTCGCCGATGACCCCCGTTCATATATCCGAATTTCCGGCGACCGCAGTACGAGTGCTACGCCAGTTGCAGTACAGGCAGCTGAATTTCGCGACGGTGACCACCATCTCTGGTGATTCGCTGCGTCACCCTGACGGGGATGACTAGCGCTCTGTGGCGCGCAACCCCAGCGCCAGCACCAGCCGGTCGTCCGGATCGTCCAGCGACGTCGACAGCAGCTTCTCGACCCGGCGGACGCGGTAGCGCACCGTGTTCGGATGCACGTGCAGTTGTTGTGCGACCGTCGCGATGTCACCGAACGCGTCGAGGTACGCATTCAGCGTGTCGGCCAGCATCGGCTCCTGCTCGCGCAATTGCCGCACCCGCGGATCGACCAGTCGCGGTTGCCCGGCCACCTGCGAGACGATTTCGTCGAGCAGCACGGTGGTGCGTGCCTCGTCGAGGGAGCTGACCTGTGCGATGGCACCGGGGTGACGCTCGGCGCTGTCGAACACCCGGTCCACCTCGGCGCGTGCCCCCGCGGCTGATGCCAGTCCCGCCAACGGTGCGGCGATCACCGCACGCAGCGTCAAGCCGAGTTCGCGCCGCAACGCCGCGACCACACCGCGCACCCACGACGTCACCGACGAAGCGCCGCCCGTGCTGGGCAGCAGCACGTATACGCGCTCGCCCGTCGATGCGATCTGCGCATCGGCGCGGAAAGCGCTGGCGCTCAACGCGATCACATCGGCAGGGACCGACTTCTCGACACCGACGAAGCCGATCAGCGCTGCGCGTCCGTCGACGCTGATGCCAAGTTCACGGGCGATCGAGCCGACGTCGGTATCGTCGCCCGCCAGGCCGAGCAGTTCCTGCACGCGCACGGTATGCGTAGACGGCGTCGCGGCCAGTCGCGAGATGATCCGCGCCGCGAGCACCGCGCCGCCCCGCAGGATGTCCTCGACGTCGTCGGCCAATGGCGCCGAACCCTGTTGCAGCCAAATGGTTCCCGCGTAGCCGGGCCTTCTGCGTGAGTCGGTCGGGGGCAAATGGATGCCGACCGCCAGGCGCGGTCGCAGCCCCAGCTCCGGACGTTCAGCCACTCGAACCACGTCGCCGCTGGCACGCAACGCGTCGAAAATGCCCCACTGCCCAATCCATTCCAGGTGTTCGGGCGGGCCTGCTCGGCCCAGGATCGTCAGCCTTCGCAGTTCGTCGGCTTCGTCGCTGGAAGCCGAGTACGCCAGCATGTGCGAGTCCGCGTCCTCGATGCTGATCATTCCCCGGGTGCGATCGGCGATCGACTGCGCGAGGCCGAACAGGTCGGTGCCGGAGTCATACGTCGGATCGCCACGGTCTCCGTGGTGTTCGAAGGCGTGGTTCACGAGCTTGTAGAGCAGCTCCCACCGCGCCTGCGGTTCGACGGCCACGACCGCGATGCCGAGTGCGGCCGCCCGCTTGATCGCCGCGGCCGAAGGCTCTTTGACGAAAATGGCCGCCGGGACGCTTCCGGCCTGCTGGCCGATCCAGCGCACTGCCTCGGCATCCGACACGCCGAGCAGAAAGAACAGGTCTGCTGAGCCCGGCCCGACCGCCAGGCCGAGCCGGACGTCGTCGGCGTCGACGAGCGCCACCGAACCCACCGGCATGTCCAGGCCGCGCGGCGCGTCCACCAAAGTCACCATCGTGCGGTCGAGGGCCAGCAGAAGCTGGCCGAGACCCAGGCCCGGAGTGTCCACAGCCATCCGCACTCCTTTGTCCGATTCGACTATAGATGCTTGGCGGCGTTGTCCGATCACCCATGTGTTGCGCGTCGCATTCCGGGGATCCTTGCTGCATGGACGCCATCACCGACGTGCCCTTCCCGGCCAACGAGCCGGTTCACGAATACGCACCTGGTTCGGGTGAACGCACCCGGCTGACCGAACAGCTCAACGACCTCGCACGGGAGCCGATCGACCTACCGCACGTCATCGGCGGCAAACACCGCATGGGTGGCGGTCAACGTGTCGACGTGGTCCAGCCCCACCGGCACTCCAGTCGGCTTGGCACCTTCACCAACGCCGAGCACGCCGACGCCTCGGCCGCGATCGAGGCGGCGATTGCCGCCAAGGCGGACTGGGAGGCCACCCCGTTCGACGAGCGCGCCGCGATCTTCCTGCGCGCCGCCGACCTGATGGCCGGACCGTGGCGGGAGAAGATCGCCGCGGCCACCATGCTCGGCCAGTCCAAGACCGCCTATCAGGCCGAGATCGACTCGCCGTGCGAGCTCGTCGACTTCTGGCGGTTCAACGTCGCGTTCGCGCGGCAGATCCTGGCGCAGCAGCCGATCAGCGGCCGCGGCGTGTGGAACCGTACCGACTATCGCCCGTTGGAGGGCTTCGTGTATGCGATCACGCCGTTCAACTTCACGGCGATCGCGGGCAATCTGCCGACGGCGCCGGCGTTGATGGGCAACACGGTGGTGTGGAAGCCGTCGCCGACGCAGACGTTCGCCGCCTACCTGACCATGCAACTGCTGGAGACGGCAGGGCTGCCGGCCGGGGTGATCAACCTGCTGGCCGGTGACGGCATCGCGGTTTCCGATGTGGCCCTTGCGGATCCGCGTCTGGCCGGCATCCACTTCACCGGGTCGACGGGCACGTTCCAGCACCTCTGGCGCGAGGTCGGCAACAACATCGACCGATACCACACCTACCCGCGGCTGGTCGGCGAGACCGGCGGTAAGGACTTCGTCGTCGCACACTCGTCGGCGCGACCGGATGTGCTGCGCACGGCGCTGATCCGCGGTGCGTTCGACTACCAGGGCCAGAAGTGCTCTGCGGCGTCGCGCGCGTTCATCGCGCGCTCGGTGTGGCAACAGATGGGCGACGACTTCCTGTCCGCCACCGAGGCGCTGCGCTACGGCGACGTCACCGACTTGTCCAACTACGGCGGCGCGGTCATCGACGAGCGGGCGTTCGCGAAAAACGTCAAGGCGATCGAACGGGCCAAGAGCGCGGCCAACGTGACGGTCGCCGTCGGCGGCGAATACGACGACAGCGAAGGCTATTTCGTGCGGCCGACGGTGCTGCTGTCCGATGACCCGACGGACGAGTCGTTTTGCACCGAGTACTTCGGGCCGATCCTGTCGGTGCACGTGTATGCCGACGATGAATACGATCGGATTCTCGATGTCGTGGACACGGGCGCGAAGTACGCCTTGACCGGTGCGGTGATTGCCGACGACCGGGCCGCGGTATTGCAAGCCGAGAAGCAGTTGCGTCACGCGGCGGGCAACTTCTACGTCAACGACAAGCCGACCGGAGCCGTCGTCGGGCAGCAGCCGTTCGGCGGGTCGCGAGCGTCGGGCACCAACGACAAGGCCGGTTCGGCGCTGAACCTGCTGCGCTGGACGTCGGCGCGGTCGATCAAGGAGACCTTCGTGCCGCCGACCGACCACACCTACCCGCACATGGAGAGCGAATGATGACTGAGCTTTTCCACCGGGTCGCGCGCCCGGCGATCCTGGCCGCCAGCCGGCGCGAAGGCTTGCGGCGCACCGCCGAGCGGTTGCCCGTCACCCGGGACGTTGTGCACCGCTTCGTGCCGGGAGAGACGGTCGCTGATGCGATGAATTCCGTTGAGCAACTGCGACATTCGGGACGGTTGGTCAGCATCGACTACCTCGGCGAAGACGTCACCGACGCCGAGACGGCGAACGCGACCGTCGACGCCTACCTGGGGTTGCTCGACGCGCTGGGGAGCCGCAGCGAGTCGGCGTCGGGAGTGCGACCGCTGGAGGTGTCGCTGAAACTGTCGGCGCTCGGGCAGGCGCTACCGCGCGACGGCGAGAAGATCGCGCTGGAGAATGCGCACACGATCTGCGAGCGGGCGCAAAAGGTGGGCGCCTGGGTAACGGTCGACGCCGAAGACCACACCACCACGGACTCGACGCTGTCGATCGTGCGCGACTTGCGAACCGAGTTCGGTTGGCTGGGAACCGTTTTGCAGGCGTACCTGAAACGCACCGAGGGCGATTGCCGCGAATTCGCGGCGTCGGGCGCGCGGATCCGGCTGTGCAAGGGCGCCTACGACGAACCCGCGTCGGTGGCCTACCGGGCCGGCGATGACGTCACCGGGTCATACCTGCGGTGCCTCGAGGTGCTGATGGCGGGTTCCGGCTATCCGATGGTGGCGTCGCACGATCCGCAGATCATCGAGGCGGTGCCTGCGCTGGCACGCGAGAACGGGCGCGGGGTAGACGATTTCGAGTATCAGATGCTGTATGGCATCCGCGATGCTGAGCAGCGGCGATTGGCAGTTGAGGGCAACCACGTCCGCGTCTACGTCCCGTTCGGCACACAGTGGTACGGGTACTTCGTCCGCCGGCTGGCCGAGCGGCCCGCCAACCTGACGTTCTTCCTGCGGGCGCTCGCGGAGCGCAGGCACTAGCCGGCCAGCGGGGAAACTGCGCACAGATCGCAAAAATCGAAAGATTCGCGATCTGCCCGCAGTTTCGCGAAGCTGCGAGCGCTCGCGGGGCGCAGGCACTAGCCGGCCAGCGGGAACGATCCGTGTTCGTGGGTGACGACCCAGCGGCCGTCACACTTGCGCAGGCCGAAGGTCATCCGCAGGCGATTGTCGGGGTTCTTCTCGAAGTCCTCCGGTTTACCGCAGCGCGCCAGCGCGTACGCGAACGCCACGTCGGCCCCGGCCGTCACGTCGAGTTCGGTGATTTCGAAGACGGCACCCTGGCGCTGCCATTCGAAGAAATCCGGCCAGGAGTCCCGGTAGGCGTCGATGCCGCGAAGGCCGTCGTACGGCGGGGGCACGTCGAACATGACGATGTCCGGATCACGGTCGGCCAGAACGGTTTCGAGGTCGCCGGTGTGAACGGCGTCGGCCCAGCGGAGGATGAGTTCGCGGATGGCGTCCTGGTCAGTCATCGGCTTTGCAGCCCTTTCTCTCGGCGGTGCCGCGGGAGGACACGAGGACGTAGCCTGCACTGGCGAACAGGACTGGCATCATCGCCATCATTCCGTACATCGCGGTCATTCGTGTCACCCCTTTCGTCCGCTCGTTCTCTTTCCACGGTGTAGACAG
>Ga0070671_100002175_pt1 | contig 15131 bp, 6 predicted proteins | sample KBSS73metaG_FD_65341 | JGI IMG/M metagenome (GOLD analysis project Ga0070671, IMG submission 65341) | Switchgrass rhizosphere microbial communities from Kellogg Biological Station, Michigan, USA - KBS S7-3 metaG | ecosystem: Host-associated > Plants > Roots > Rhizosphere > Soil ...
GGTCGTCAGGACACGAGGATTTGCGCCGAGCGTTTTGTGATCGACATCTAGTGAAAGCGCGGAGTTTGTGAGCACAGGTTTACCGCTGACAATCACGTCATATGTCAATCGTTCACCGGTTTGAATCTTGATCTGGATTCGTCCATTGGGGGAGGAGAGATCGTAAGACGCGAGGACCATTGCGCTGTTTGTTTGAGTAACTAAAAGGGTGAGAAGAATCCCGGCTGCCACAATGAAGAAGGTTTTCATTAATCTGCTCCGAATTCAGGTCTCGATGTTCTTCGTATGGCCGCGAAGCAGGCCGAGTACGTTTCGATGAATTGTTCGCATGGCCCGCGAAGCGGGCCAGAGCATATAGCCGAGGGTGTAGCGAGGCTCTGCGAGCGGAACCCTCGGATCAATCACCCTTAGCGAATTACGCCCGCAAAGCGGGTGCGAGACGATTGAGAGGGAGCCTTCTCTCGCCTCGCGTTGCGGCGCCTAGACTCTTAACCGCTTACCCAGAGTTGCGCTCGCAAAGCCTCGCTACACCCCGGGCTTTATGCTCTCCTTTGCAGGCGAACCCCCAACTCAATGGCTTTCGCGAGTGACTTCAACGCCACTTTTGCCGACAAGGAAATCCAAATCGGCGCCAAGATTCGCTTGAGTCACATGATCGTAATAGAGTTTGTAGTAACCGCGTTCTGATGGTGGTGCTGGTGGCTTCCACTGTTCTCGACGACGCGACAACTCTCCCTCTTTAACCTCGAGATGAAGACTCCGGTTCTCAACATTTAACTCAATCTGATCGCCATTCTGAACCAAGCCCAACACTCCGCCGGCCGCCGCTTCAGGAGCAATGTGAAGCACTGCAGTACCGTAAGCCGTACCACTCATCCGCGCGTCGCTGATGCGAACCATATCCGTAATCCCGCGCTTCAACAGCTTTGGTGGCAACGGCATGTTCCCAACTTCAGGCATGCCAGGATAGCCGCGTGGTCCACAGTTTTTTAAAACCATCACGCAACTCTCGTCGACATCGAGACTCGGATCATCAATGCGCGCGTGAAAGTCCTCGATACTTTCAAAGACCACCGCGCGACCGCGATGTTTCATCAACTCAGGTGTCGCGGCAGATGGTTTGATGACAGCTCCATCCGGGCAGAGATTCCCGCGCAAGACTGCGAGACCGCCCTCGGCAGTCAGTGGGTTATTTCTAGGTTTGATTACTTCGCGATTGTGGCAACGAGCACCTGCAACGTTTTCGCCGATAGTTTTTCCATTGACTGTGAGTGCGTCGCGATTAATGAGATCGCCCAAATCTTCAATCACCGCCGGTAATCCTCCGGCGTAGTAGAAGTCCTCCATCAGGTATTTGCCCGAGGGCATTAGGTTAACTAAGCAAGGAACACCGCGCCCGAGTCGGTCCCAATCATCAAGCGTCAACTCGACTCCGATTCGTCCAGCAATCGCGAGCAAGTGGATTACAGCGTTTGTCGATCCACCGATTGCGCCAACTACACGAATTGCATTTTCAAATGCAGCACGTGTCAAAATTTTTGACATGCGCAAATCTTCGTGGACCATCTCGACGATTCGTTGACCGGCCGTGTGTGCAAGGGCGTAACGACGAGCATCGACGGCTGGAATCGCGGCGTTGGTTGGTAGACCTATGCCGAGCGCTTCGACGACACTGGCCATCGTCGACGCTGTTCCCATCGTCATACAGTGGCCGTTCGAACGATTCATGCAACCCTCTGCTTCCAGGAAATCGCATTCGCTCATCACACCTCGGCGCACATCTTCGCTGAAGCGCCACACATCTGTACCTGAACCAATGTCGTTCCCTTGAAACTTTCCATTCAACATTGGACCACCGGAGATCATGAGGGCCGGGATGTCACAGCTCGCGGCACCCATCAGTAATGCGGGTGTAGTTTTATCGCAGCCGGCGAGCAGTATGACCCCGTCAAGAGGATTAGCTCTTATCGACTCTTCGACGTCCATGCTGACCAGGTTGCGAAACAACATCGCAGTGGGACGCATGAGTGTTTCGCCCAATGACATAACTGGAAATTCGAGTGGAAAGCCGCCCGCTTCGTACACTCCTCGTTTCACGTGCTCGGCGATCAAACGGAAGTGCGTGTTGCACGGCGTAAGTTCGGACCACGTGTTACAGATTCCAATAACTGGACGACCATCAAACAAATGATCAGGACGACCCTGGTTCTTCATCCAACTTCGATGAATGAACCCGTCACGATCTTTCGATCCAAACCATGATGCGCTACGTCGTTTCATATGATTTCCCAGGTGTTCGATCGATCTCAGTCGGCAATGCGGAAATCGCGACTGCTTTCGTTTTTCTCGTTGCTTTTAAAGCGAGTATCAGAAACGAAGCGATCAATGCCGACGCTGCAAGATAGAGCACGCCACTGTAGTACGAGCCTGTTTTTGTGCTCAAGTAACCCACAACGTAAGGTCCAACAAAGCCGCCGAGGTTTCCAAACGAATTGATTAGGCCAATCGCTGCTGCGGCAGTTGTGCCGGTTAAGAAACTCGTAGGCAACGCCCAAAAGCCCGGTAGATAGCCCGCGTTTCCCGCGCCAGTTATACACAGCATCGCAATGGCGAGGGGCGCAAAATTTCCGAACACAACACTTAAGAGTAAACCCGCGCTGGCCGCCATCATCGACAACGCGGTATGCCAACGTCGTTCATTCGTTTTATCCGAATGCCACCCAACCAGCAGGATTGTGATCAGGCCAAAACAATAGGGCAGGGCAGACAATAGCGAGATCTGAAATGTACTAAGATCCGATAGTCTCTTTATGATCGATGGAATCCAAAAATTCAATCCATAAACACCAGTCACCATGAAGAAGTACGCGAGGGTAAGCAGCAGTACCTCTCGATGACGAAACGCGTCGATGATTCGCAGAGAATGTTTTGCTTCCTTAGTTTGTTTCTCCTGATCGAGCTCTTTAAGGAGCCAATCTCGTTCGTCGTTGGGCAGCCATTTAGCTTGATGCGGCCAATCGGTTAGATAGAACAGGGTTGCGACACCAAAGATGATCGCCGGCACGCCTTCAAGGATAAACATCCAGCGCCATCCTGAAATACCGAGCCAGTTGATCTTGACGAGCAAACCCGAGACTGGAGATCCGATCATGTTCGAGACTGAAACGGCAGTCATTAGATAAGCAACGGCCTTCGCGCGATCTTGATATCGAAACCAGTGGCTCAGGTAGACGATGACTCCTGGAAAAAATCCGGCTTCAGCTGCGCCGAGCAAGAAGCGCACGATGTAGAACTGATTTTTTGTATTAACAAATCCGGTCATCATCGCGAGAATGCCCCAGGAAATCATAATCCGAGCAATCCAACCTTTGGCCGTCCATTTCTCAACCAAAATCGTTCCGGGTATTTCAAGCACTACATAGCCGATAAAGAAGATGCCGGCGCCGAAGCCGATGATTCCATCCGTGAAACCCAATTCGCCTTTCATACCGCCAACGACGGCAAAGCCTACGTTAACGCGATCCAGATACGCGATGACGTAGAGCACGAATAGAAACGGCATGAGACGACGGACAATGCGCGCCCGGCAACGTACCGCAATATCTGAGGATTCAAGTTGGTTTGTGGTCACGATTTGTGCTCGGATTAAATGCGAGGGCTCTCCGTCACGCGATGTGTGCTCCCTGTGTATTCACATAAACGGCATAAAGAGATTGGCTCGCTGTGATAAAGAGTCGATTGCGCTTTGGTCCACCAAAACAAATATTGCTGGCGGTCTCTGGCAAAATAATCTGACCGATACGCTGGCCTTCGGGCGTAAAGATGTGGACACCGTCAAATCCTTCTCCGCCCCAACCAGCACTGGCCCAGATGTTTCCGTCTACATCAGCTCGCAGTCCATCTGTTCCTCCCGTCAGCTCACGATCCTTCGTCTTCAAATTCATAGAGGCAAACGGGCGAGCGTTTATTAGCTTCTTGCCATCCACAACATCCCAGACTGTGACACTACCGGGCGAACCCGTATCAACTACATAGAGCTTTTTGTAATCCGGCGAGAAACACAGGCCATTTGGTTTTTTTAGCTCGCTTATGACGAGATCAAGATTTCCAGTTTTCGTATCAATCCGGTAGACGGCCTCTTTGATCAACAGCTCGCCTTTATTTCCTTCGTAGTTGCCCATACTTCCGTAACCGGGGTCCGTGAACCAAACGCCACCATCCGGATGGACAACAATATCGTTCGGAGCATTGAATGGTTTCCCCTGCCACTTGTCTGCGAGGACAGTTACGCTGCCGTTGTGTTCGTAGCGAACGACCCGCCGAGTGCCGTGCTCGCATGAGAGTTGACGTCCTTCAAAGTCGAACGTGTTTCCATTGCTGTTGTTCGAAGGACTCCGGAAGGCGCTGACATGATTGTCTTCAGCAAGATATCGGTGCTGGACATTGTTTGGGATATCACTCCACACGAGAAATTGTCCAACTCCATTCCACGCTGGTCCTTCAGCCCACAGCATTCCGGTATGAAGTCGTTGAATCGCGGCGTTGCCTATTTTGTATTTATTAAAGCGTGGATCGAGTACGACGATGTCTTTATCCGGATAACGGACTGGTGGTGCGTTCTGACTGTAGTCGCGTGTCTGACCGAATGCGGTAGCAGCTAAAGTTGCTGCCAAACTTCCTCCGATGAAACCGCGACGACCGAGTTTTGTCTGGCTGTCGGCAGAAGGTTGATGCTCTTCCAAGTTTTTGCCTCCCTTGCTAACGCGTTTGCATTGAGCAGAATTCAATTTACGTTTAGAGCAGTTGATCTATCGGCAGGAGCAGAATGCTTTGCACAGAAAGGCCGCTAGCTTAAACCGATTGATACGATTGCACAATAAATTATTCGAGGCGCCAACCGCGAAGAAGGCGCCTCGAGTCAGTTTTCGGTTGCCAGCCGCTAGCTAGAAGATGAACTTCAAAGCGATCTGTCCGATGCGTGGATCCTTCGCCGTGCGAAGTCTGCCGAAGTTTCCGTTGCTAACAGTCGAGAAGTTATTAACGGTGCTTTCGTCATCCAGAAAGTTGACCTGATTGAAGATGTTGAAGAACTCACCACGAAGTTGAATCTTGTAACGCTCAGTGATGTTCACAATCTTCGAAAGGCCCATGTCCCACGCGTTGAAACCGGGGAAGCGAAGGCTGCCCTTGCCGATGTTGCCAAACGTTTTTTGGATTGTCGGATCGTTACCAGCTTTGAAGGCGGCGGGATTCAAGAACAACTTACATGCGACGACGCCTGCACAAGCACCGGATGCATATGGATCCGCTCCGGTGAACGTTCCTCGATCCTGGCCAATGCCCGTTCCCGAAATATCGGAACCTTGTGTGACTGACATTGGACGACCTGTTTGCGCCTGCATAAGCCCGGTCATTTGCCAATCTCCGAGCACAGCCTGAACGAAAGAGTTCTGATCCTTGAGTGATGGTAGTTGCCACACCCAGGAAACAACGAATCGATGAGTGTGATCAAACTCTGACGGACCATAATCGAAGGCATGTCGGGTGGGATCATCCCATGGTTTCGCTGATGATGTATCGAAACCTCCGACGCCCGCACGTGGCGGTAGATCGTCCAGGCTCTTCGAGAAAGTATAGTTTGCTAGCAGTTGAAAACCACGTGACATTCTTTTTTCAACGGACAACTGTAGTGAATTGTAGTTTGAATTGATGTCTTGAAGATCTTGCTGGACGGTACTAAACAAAGGCGCGCCAGCAATCGCATTGAGTCGTGTTGGTGTTGAAGTCGTTGTTCCCACGGGCCGTGGATTTAGGTTGAGCGTCTCCATCAGGTGACTGCTGTGGGAACCAACATACGCTGCGCGAACAAGTACACTTTCCGGAAGTTGACGCTCGACTGACAGATTCCAGTTGTACACAGTCGGAGTCTGATACTTGTTTACTGGATCCCAGCTGAGCACAAAGGTTCCCAATCCAAAGTTAATGTTTTTGTCAGGCGGATATGTGAACGGGAACGGATAGGCAGCAGCTTGATTTGTACAACCCTGAAGAGCCTGCGTCGCTGCTAACGTACACAGCGGGTCGTTGAATGTGCCTGGGTTAACTACACCGGTATTGAGAACAAACTGCGGACTGAACGGCGTGAGATCTGCGAAACGATTGTTGATGGCACCCATGATTCTCGTATCGTAGAAGACACCAAAGCCTCCTCGAACACTGGTCTTGCTATCGCCAAACACGTCGTAAGCGAACCCGACGCGCGGTGCAAAGCCCATATAGTTTGGTCGAACACCGTCCTTGGGAACACCAGCGTCACCAGGAAAGAAAACTCCTGGAGGAGCATTTGGAAACATAACCGAATGTTGTTTTGCGATTAGATCGTTCAGTCGGAATTGTTCCTGCCGGCCTTTGATCTCTTGCCACGGCAAAGCCGGTTCCCACCTCAAGCCGAGGTTCACCATGAGACGTTGGCTAAAACGGTAGTTGTCTTGAATGTAAACGCCGAGGAACGTGTTGCGATTGTTCTTAAACTCTCCTGCGCCCTGCCGGAAAGCCAGGTTGCCGCTGTAGTCGGTAAGCTTGCCCGTTAGAAAGTTCGCAAGCGACGAAAAGCTGAACTCCGCTGGTTGGAAAAATCCGTTCAACAGATCGACTTTACTACGCTCAATGGTGCCGCCAAATTTGAGATCGTGTTTTCCCATAACCCAGCTGACATCATCGGAAAACGTCAGATTGTTGCGAATGAAACTTGCTTGAGGGTTGTCACCAAAACTAAAGACGCCGTTTATACGAACCTGTTGAATCGCTTTTTTGTCCGGCTGAAAGGGAAGTTTGACTCCAAACGAGGTTACGTCGACCGCATCAGACGCTGGACCTCGCGTTGCATTCTCAGGCGCGTAGCTGACACGAAAATCGTTAATGATGGTTGGCTTGAATACGTGGGTCCAATGGCCCAGGAAATTTTGTGACTTGATCGTAGAACCGTCTGAGTAAGTGAGAAAGTTGGTTGGATCAAAGACTGCGTTTCGCTTGAAGTGATCGTAGAAATAGCGAAATGTTACCTGGTTTTTTGTAGAGAACGAGTGATCAGCTCGGAGAGTAAATTCTCGGAAGTCCTGTTGATCAGGTCTCGCAAAGATTAAGGAATTAAGATTTGCATTTGAGGTTGGAGCGCCGAGCGGTATTCCCTTCAGAAGTGAAATAACTGAAGGGTCAGTAGCGGTTGCACGAGCAGCAGCACTGGGTACTGAAGCCGCGTTCGCTGTTAACACATTTCGTTGGATCGTCTGTTGATACGCAACGAAGAAAAACGTTTTATCCCGAATTATTGGCCCACCAAAAGTGCCACCAAACTGGTTACGCTTTAGCACGTCCCTGGTGACTGCATGCCATGGCCGCGCGTTAAAAACCGAGTTACGCAAGAACTCAAACGCGTTTCCATGAAACTGATTCGTTCCCGACTTTGTGATGACGTTTACAACGCCGCCCGCATTCTGACCATATTGCGCACTGTAGTTACTCGTCTGGACACTAAACTCCTGTAACGCATCAGGCATGGGAAACGGTTGGTTTACGTTGGTGTATTCATCGACGTTATTGCCTCCGTCGAGTTGATAGCTTGTCTGATTTTGTCGCGAACCGTTGGTGACGATCGCCACAGCTCCGGGGAAAGTTTTCGTCGCTCCTTGTAAAGCACCGCCGGCAAATGTTCCCGTCGGACTCGCGGGATTCGTTGGATAACTGTTAGTGCCGGCGACAAGTAAGCTCAGCTCGGCCGCATTTCTTCCGTTGAGTGGCAACTCGGTAATACTTCGTTGTTCGATTACCTGTTTCAACGTCGATGTGGTGGTATCAACCAGTTCGCCGGCAGTTGTTATCGATACGGATTCCGATACTGCTCCTACCTGCATTTGAGCGTTAGCCGTCAACGTTTGATCGGCTAACAAAGTAACGCCCTTTTGATCGAAGGTATGAAAGCCCGTTGCTTCGACAGTCAAGTTGTACTCGGCTGGCCTTAAGGAGCTAATGACGTAGTATCCGCTGGCATCAGTCACAGCACTTCGAGAGAGATTTTTTCCGACCTCAGTTGCTGTGACTTTTGCGTCGGCTATTACTGCTCCGGAAGGATCCTTGACGGTTCCTACGATACTTCCGAATCCCTGCGCATTCGCGACCTGCACTAAAGCGGCAAAACAAAAGAGCACAACGCCAAGTCGAGCGAGTACTCGCTGTCTAAGCGTGAGTCGCGCGGTTGAATTGAGCAACTGAATAGCGGTTTTAAGGTTTGGGACAGAGCAAGCCCGCATCGTCTTGTCTGATGTTATGTGCTTCGAACCCATAGTCTCTCCTTTAGGTTGTGGACCTGAATTGGGAGGATTAGCGACCGCATTGGGCGGGACGGACTAACTTAAGCCGTCGGCTCAAATGGCGTCGCATTGCCCTACTCACAAACGCCTTGCGCTTGAATGACGACTAACTCGGGAGCTCGAATTGATATACCAACGATATAACGGTAACTAGATTGGTCAAACCATTTTTGAATTACCAAGATTTTTATCATGAGCTCCGCAGCTAGGTCAAGATTTTTGTTCGCAACAGAGACAAGAAGACAGAACCTGCCGATTCATTAGTAGTTTTGTTTGACTAATAAACGTGTTTCAGGCTATTTTGCAGCGCACGATCCGACTGTTAAAAGCAAAATGCTGTCCGGTCAACGTGAGAACTATATCGGTAATGGTCAAACCATCTGGGTATTTGGGCCAGGCTGACGCACTTAGTCGCTGAATTCAAAAGCATCCTTAGGGATTCAGTTTCACTGCGTGCCGGCATCAGGGAATGATCTACGGGGCGAGCTGCAGCGAACGTGTGCACACTGGAAACGTTGTCGAAGTCGAAGGGCAATTAGATCTTTACGCCATTTAACCGAACGCTACCCAAAAACAAGCTCATAAAAAACTGAAACTCGGAGTCGAAGAAAACATGACACGTGGACGCTTCATGATCGTAGGTATGCTGTTTGCCCTCCTAGGGAGTTCTGTGCTGTTCCTTAAACAGGAGACCGTTCATTCGAGCAGCACTGGTGCGGCTCAAACAAGATCAAATACAGGTCTCTTTGAAGTTAGAGATTTTGGCGCGAAGGGTGATGGAAACGCCCTCGACTCCCCCGCGGTAAATCGAGCGATTGATGCGGCAGCGGCGGCAGGCGGAGGAACGGTGCGGTTTTCTGCCGGAAACTATCGATGTTTCTCGATTCGACTAAAGAGCAATGTCTCGTTGTACCTCGATCAGGGTTCGACGATTCTGGCTGCCGACCCAAAAGACGGCGACGGCAAATATGATGATCCTGAACCGAATCAGTGGGAGCAGTATCAGGATTTTGGACATAGTCACTGGCACAACAGTCTCATTTGGGGCGAGAACCTTGAGAACATTTCCATACTTGGACCAGGCCGCATTTGGGGAAAAGGTCTCGTACGAGCAGGAAATCAATCACGAACTAAAGAACAAAATGATGCACTTGGCAGCGCGCCGTCGGATCCTCGTGCTGGTCCATTTGGTTATCCAAACCCTCGCGATGCCGTTGAGAAAGGTTGGGGAAACAAATCGATCAGTTTGAAGCTTTGCCGGAACGTAATCATCCGCGACGTTTCGATTCTGCACGGCGGACACTTCGCAATTCTCGCGACCGGAGTCGATAACCTGACAATTGATAACTTAAAGATCGACACCAACCGCGATGGTATCGACGTCGATGCTTGCAAGAACGTGCGCATCTCCAATTGCACAGTTAACTCTCCGTTCGACGATGGAATATGTCCGAAGAGTTCGTTCGCACTTGGTTATGCGCGTGCCACCGAAAACGTGACGATTACAAATTGTCAGGTCAGTGGTTACGACGAAGGAACGCTGCTCGACGGCACTTACAAACGCGAGTTTCGAAATGCAAACGGTACCTTTCAACCAACGGGCAGAATAAAATTTGGTACTGAGTCGAATGGCGGGTTTAAAAACATAACAGTGTCGAACTGTGTTTTTGATTATTGTCGCGGCTTGGCACTCGAAGCAGTCGACGGAGCATTGTTGGAAGATGTCACTATCTCGAACATTACAATGCGGGACATTAGTAATGCGCCGATCTTCATAAGGTTGGGCAATCGAGCTCGTGGTCCAAAAGAATCTACGACCGTGGGAGCTGTTCGACGAGTGAACATCAGCGACATTGTTGTCTACAACGCCGATCCGAAATACTCGTCAATTATCAGCGGTATTCCAGGTCATCCGATTGAAGATCTGCGCCTCAGCAATATCCGCGTTTATTCGAGAGGCGGTGGCACTAAGGAACAGGCTGCGCTCGATCCGCCTGAAAAGGAAGATACTTATCCGGAGCCAACGATGTTTGGCGACTTGCCTGCTTACGGCTTTTTCATCCGGCATGTGAAAGCTCTACAGATGCGTGATGTTGAAGTGAGTTATCTGAAAGACGATTTGCGGCCGGCATATTGGTTGAACGACGTGGTGGGAGTCGACTTCTTACATTTGAAATCGCAGCACGCTTCCTCGGTCCCAACTTTCACGCTGAAGAACGTTGCTGACTTCAATACGCATCAGTGCTGGCAGATCCCTGACATGCGGGTTGAAAAGGTGGATCTGAAGAATTTCTAATTCATTAACGCTACCAGCCCTTAACTAAGAAATCGAATACAAACGGGCATTGGCAGTTCGCATTTCTGACCAGTAGCTGTGAGCGTACCGTCCTTGGGATTGGTCCAGAAGCTCACGATGCTGTCGGAGTTTTGATTTGCCGCCAGAACAAAAGTACCACTCGGGTCGATTGCAAAATTCCGCGGCGTCTTACCCCCAGTTGAAATGTACTGCACGGGATAAAGACTTCCATTCTGTTCGTTGATTGCGAATACCGCTAGACTGTCGTGCCCGCGATTCGATCCATACAAGAAGTTTCCGGAAGGCGAGATATGAATATCCGCGCAATCACTCTTACCGGTGTAGTTTGAAGGTAGCGTTGGGATGTTTTGAAACTCGCGAAGATGTCCGCGTGACGAATCGTAATTAAACGCGGTGACGGTCGAGTTCAGCTCATTGATTACATAAGCCCAGCGCTGGTTCGGATGAATAACAAAATGTCGCGGGCCAGAACCAGGCGTGAGTGGAACGAAAGGTTGAGAGTGCGGAGCAAGAGATCCTCGTCGAGCGTCGAAGCGATAGATCTTGATCTGGTCCAGGCCAAGATCGGAGACAAAGGCAAAACGATTAGTGCTATCAAGGACTACGCAATGTGCATGTGGTCCTTGTTGACGATCTCGATCAACGCTTGACCCGCTGTGTTGAATTAGAGCGACCGGTTCCTGCAAGTCACCATCGCGTGTTTTTATTACTGCCGCACTTCCTCCTCCATAATTAGCAACAAGAACATTTCGGTTGGTGTGATCTACAACTAAGTGACAGGGTGAACCGCCTCTCGTTGGACGCTTATTGAGAAAATCGAGGCGTGAAGTTGCGCTGTCTATTTTGAAGGAGCTTACGGCCCCACTTTTCTTGCCTTCGAAATCGTCTACTTCATTGACTGCGTACAAATGGCGTTGTCCCTGATCGAGTGCAAGAAATGAAGGATTGGAGATTCCCTTAAAGACATCCTGCAGAGTGATCTCGCCCGTGGTCAAACTCAAATGACACAAGTAAATACCCTCGCTTCGTCCCGAGGTGTATGTTCCAACGTAGAACAACGATTGTTTTTGGGGCTGGGATCTCAGATTAAGTGAGCGACCTATTGGTTGGAGACCCAGACCAAGTGCCGTTAATCCGGAGTAACACAGAAATCGACGTCGAGTTACTTGTTTTTGTTTCATTTGTTGGTTGGGCCTCAGTTTGATCCAATGGAGTAGAGTTAAGGCTAGTAGTAGAATTCAGCACCCCCACAGACGTCAATTTAAGAGTTGTACCTTACACTCGTTGTAGGCGAATGGCGATCAAGGGAAAGATGGAATCTGCTATCGAGCACCTGAAAGAAAAAGGGTCAGTGCCATGTCTATTAACCTCCTTGAACAACACGAACAGTTGGAACGTGAACACGCTAAACTGATCGCGCTCAACACTCAGTTACAAGAAAAGATTAAAGAGCGAGAACAAGCCGAAGCTGCATTGCGCGAGAGTGAAAACCGTTTCCGTCAACTAACTGAAAACTTGAAAGAAGTACTCTGGCTAAACACACCGGACTACAGCAAAACTTTATACATTAGTCCGAGTTATGAGCAGGTTTGGGGTCGGACCACAGCAAGTTTATACCAGAATCCGTATTCGTTTCTTGAAGCATTACATCCCGATGATCGTAACTGGGTGGAAGAACGAATTCGCAAAGAAGGTCAGGACGGCTTTAGCCTCGAGTACCGAATTGTACATCCTAATGGAGAGGTGCATTGGATCTGGGATCGCGGATTTCCAGTTAAAGACGAGCATGGCGCGGTCCACCGAATCGCCGGCATCGCCGAAGACATCACAGAACGCAAACGAGCCCAGGAAAAACTTCTTAAGTATGCCGACGAAGTGCGTGATTTATACAACAACGCGCCTTGCGGTTATCACTCCCTCGATCCGAACGGCCTTTATGTTCAGATCAACGATACGGAACTTGAATGGCTGGGCTATTCACGAGAGGAAGTCGTCGGCAAATTGCGCTTCAGCGATCTCTTGGTCCCTGAAGATCGTCCCCTCTTCCTGGCAAAGTATCAGGAATTTGTATCCAAAGGAACGGTCAAAGATATCGAGTATCACATTCGCTCGAAGAACGGAACGACAAGGACCATCCTTCTCAGTGCGACAGCATTGCTAGACACGGACGGTTCGTTTCTGATGAGTCGGGCGACTCTTTATGACATCACCGATCGTCGCCGGGCAGAACGACTTGTTGAACGATCGGAGGAAAAGTTTGCGCGTTCCTTTAGATCAAGCCCGGTTGGTCTGGCTGTCACAAGATTTAGCGACGGGCGTTTCATCGAAGTAAATCAAGCAGCGTCAAAGTTTCTCGGTTATAGCGATGATGAACTCATCGGCAAATCAACTATCGATCTCCGGATGTGGGTAAATCCCGCTGAGCGTCAGGAACTCATCGAGAGACTGATCGAGGAAGGGTCTGTCCATGATCTTGAGATCGTCTTTCGAACTAAGCAGGGGACTCACGTAACTTGCGCATATTCAGCGGAACAGATCGAGGTCGATGGAGAGCCGTGTGTTCTATCGGCGTTGTTGGATATCACCGAGCGTCGTTACATGGAGCAGGCGCTGAAAGCAAACGAAGAGTTGCTGAGGCTATTTGTCAAACATACGCCTGCAGCGATCGCGATGTTTGATAAAGAGATGCGCTACCTGCAAGTCAGTGATCGTTTCCTAACCGACTATCACCTGGAAGGTAAGGACATCATTGGAAAGTCTCACTACGAAGTTTTCCCGAACATCCCTGATCGCTGGAAGGAAGTTCATCGTCGGATACTAGCAGGTGCAGTTGAGCGTAACGATGAAGATCCTTACGAGGAAGCTGACGGCACGCAAGGATGGCTGCAGTGGGAAAGTCTTCCGTGGCGCAGAGCTGACGGTGAAATTGGCGGACTGATCTTATTTACCCAGGTCATTACGGAGCGCAAGCGCAACGAACAGGCTCTCAGAGTTTCTGAGGAACGCTTTGCGAAAATCTTCAACCTCAGTCCTTATCGTATGGGAATTCTCCGCGCCTCAGACGGTGTGGTTCTCGATGTAAATGATTGTTGGGTTCGAGAAACGGGTTTCTCACGTGAGGAGACTGTCAACCACCGAATTTTTGAGTTGGACGACTGGTTGAGTAACGACGTCCGTAATGAAATACGCGACTTGCTCGCTCACCGCCGGCCAATTAGAAGCCTTGAAGGTCCAATCAGAACCAAGTCAGGAGAGGAACGAGTTGCACTTTCGTCAATCGCATTGGTCGATTTTGACGGAGAGCCTTGTTACCTGTGGGCAGCCGATGACATCACCGAGCGTAAGCAAGTGGAAGAAGACAAGCGACAACTGATTCATGACTTGGGCGAGCGCGTAAAAGAACTGACGGCGCTTCATCAAACTGCTCGCATTCTTCAAGACGAAACAAAAAATCTGCCTCAGCTCTTGCAGGAAATCGTCGTCTTGCTACCAAGCGCCTGGCAATACTCGGAAGTAACGGCTGCGCGCATTTGTTTTGGTGAATTGGAATTTAAGACCAAAGGCTTTGCTCCGTCTCAGTGGTCACAAAAGGTCGAGTTTTCTGGCGGAGATTTGAAAGGTGAGATCGAAGTTGTCTACCTGGAGCAAAAGCCGCCCGCAGATATTGGTCCATTCTCGCATGAGGAAGAAAGCCTGATTAACTCGTTAGCGGAAATGATCGGTTCGGCATTAAATCGTCGCTACGCCCAGAGAGCATTGCAGGAAAGCGAAGAAGTCTTCAGAACGTTGGCTGAAACAGTTTCAGCGGGGATCTATATCTATCGCAACGCGCGATTCATTTACGTAAATCCGACTGCGGAGCAAATGACTGGATACTCGCGCGATGAGTTACTAAAAATGAGCGTATTTGATTTGGCCCACCCGAGTTCTAAAGAGAACGTTAAGGAACATGTGAAAAAACGCGCACTTGGCTGGCAAACACCTGCTCGCGTCGAAGACAAAGTGATTACTAAGACCGGCGAGGAACGTTGGATGGACGTTAGCGCAGCAGGCACGAACTTTCGTGGCGAGCCCGCGGTAATCGCCACGACTTTCGATATCACTTCTCGAAAGAAAGCGGAAGAAGAATTACAGCGTAGTGAAGAACGTTATCGCACGCTGTTTGAAACGGCGCCGGATGCCGTTGAGGTTTTCGATTCACAGATGCGTCTGTTAATGACCAATGAGCGAGGCGCAACCTTGTATGGCTTTAAGGACGCGACCGAACTAATCGGACGGAGTGCTTACGACTTCGTCGCTCCTGAAGACCGTGAGCGCTTCAAGACGCTGATTGAAGGGATGCAGAGCACCGGCAAACTTGCAGTGTTTGAGTGCACAGGGTTGCGACGAGACGGTACGCGATTCGACATGGAGACGCGCGCGACATTGATTCCACACGTTGATGGAGA
>Ga0070671_100002176_pt1 | contig 15130 bp, 11 predicted proteins | sample KBSS73metaG_FD_65341 | JGI IMG/M metagenome (GOLD analysis project Ga0070671, IMG submission 65341) | Switchgrass rhizosphere microbial communities from Kellogg Biological Station, Michigan, USA - KBS S7-3 metaG | ecosystem: Host-associated > Plants > Roots > Rhizosphere > Soil ...
GGAAGCGCTCGGCGCGGTCGTCATCAGCGACGCGCGTCTCGGCGGAGCCGAGCACAAGAAGTTCGTCGAGGCCGAGATCGCCAAGTGGGGGCCGATCATCAAGGCCGCCGGACAGTACGCGGACTGACTGCCCCGGGAACGTCCCTGACCCTTCTGGAGCTTGGGAAGCCGCCAAGCCAGTGAGACCTTGCAGACTCGCAACGCCGCGTGAGGCGTCACCCACCTCTACCTGGCGCATCCCCGCGTCAGCCTCACTCTCACGGCGGAACAACACTCTGGAGCTTCGTGGTGTCGCAGCAGCTTCGCCAGGGCGCTTCGAGCGATCACACCGCAGGGCGACCTGGAGCGCGACGCGCGGCATTCCTTATCCCCAGTTCAGGATCACGAGCGTCCGGCTTGTGCGGCGCGACTGTGTAGGCGACGCACATTCCTTATCGGTCAAGCCGGGCGGTAGATCTGGCTGCGCTCGACGCCTGTGCGCGCCTCGATCTCGCGAAGCGGCTCGCCGGCCGTGTACAGCTCGATGCGCTGCCGGTGAGCCCGCAAGGCCTGGCATGGCTTCCGGAAACGCGGCGACGTCGGAGCCGGGCATGACGACACGTCCAGATGGGCCAGGCGACGCCGGTTCATGACGCTGGCTCAATCTACCCGGGTCAGCCTGCCACGATGGACGAACGCAAATCCGGAGAAGGTGTATCGGATTAAGCCCTTCGGCGGTGAGTTGTCCGATTTCCGGAGCGTCTCGGGATACCGTGTGCCGCTCCATGTCGATGGAGGCACCCTTTTTCGGTACTCCGGAGTACTTCCCGTCTACAGGGCTCGCCTCACCGCTGTCCGTTTCCGTTAGCGGCGCGCACTGAAACGATTGCCGCTTGGAAGCAGCGCGGATCTGCGCTAAAGCCGTGTCGGGGCCTGGATAGCGTCTGTGCCCCAGCTGCGACTACATCAACTAAGTCGCGCACTCGGATTGGCCCGCTCCGGGCGGAATGTCGATTGGCGCTGCCGCGGTGTGTAGGCGGGCTGCGAGGATCGCTGCCGGCCACGAGTTGGGGCGCCGCCCCCAAGCTTCGCTGGTGGGGTGCGTACGGCTGACTCTTTACTGTTGTTGAGGAGTTCAAAAACAAATGCGACCCGTGTCAACAACACATGCGAGCGTATAGAAATGCGCGTAGCCCTTCAGTGAGCATCTTCAACGGCGATCGGTTGGCTCGTCGTTGGAGGCGGTGCGCTTAACACGAGCCGTCGGGTTGGCTATCTGCCAGTTCCTTCTCCGCTTGGGTGGTGGCCGGGCTGGCAGCCCGGCTCTCAGGCTGTGCGGTCTCCGGCAAGACAGGTGGGATCGAGGCCACGCGCGGCGTCAAGTGCTCGACGACTACGGCGCGGCAGGGGAAGAGGTGCTCTGGTTGCTCACCGTGGGCGTGCAATCGAGTCTCTCGCACGCAGGGGACGCGACTGCCGGCGGCGGCGAGACCGAAGGCCCAGAAGTCTGCGTGACGGAAGGCGCAGGCTCGCTCCGGACGACCGCCAACACAGCGATCGTGATAACCGCAGAGCTCGTCCCCGCTAGGAACTTCCAGAATAGCTTTCGTCGAGAGCGAGCCGCAGTCTTCAGCCGGGTCGCGTATTCGATCGCTTGGTCGTAGTCGTGTATCGAGCACGGACCGACGACGACGACGAGTCGACGGTCGGTTCCGTGCAGGACCGACCCGATTGCCTTCCGGCTCGACTCGACGAGGGCGAGCGTATGGTGATCGACCGAGACTTGTTCCTGCAGCAGCGCCGGCGTGATCAGCGGTCGGACCGCACCGATGCGCACGTCGTCGATGCGCGTCGTGTCCAGCGTGCTGGCGCGGTTACCGGCTTCTCGGTCGTGTCGCGGATCGTCGAGCGTCGTCATGCACCGAAGATTACATCGCTCTTAACTGCGGCTCCTCGGGACAGTGTTCAGGAAGGAAGCGCGAGAGTCTGCGCAAAGCCTCGCAGCGGAGCAGGACCGAGTCAGCGAAAGGGTGGCTGTTGGGATGAGCTGTACTTTCAAAAGGCGCAGAGTCTTAGGACGACTTCGCCTCTAGCCGGGTTGCCCGCAGTCCTCTCGCCTTCGGTCAAATACGGCAACCACCACCGTGACGCGGATCGGCTACCGCTTTCGAGCGTAAAGCCCACGACGCCAGCCGATCCCACGCCCGCCCTAAGATCGATGTGCGGGACCGCGAACGAATTGCGCGCAGCCAGCAGGCACATCTCTCGCCCCTTCCCGCGGAACCACGAGAACCTTACGAGAGCATTAAATGGACGACGAATCGACGCCCGGCGCGTTCAAGACCACGGACCCTTCCACGCTTGCGCCCGGCAAGTCCTATCCGGGTCACAGCGCTGCGCAGGCCGCCGCGAAGGTGACCCGGGCGGCCGAAGCGCAACGGGGCTGGCGCAGGACAGGCTTCGACGAGCGCGCCCGCCTCATGCGAGCAGCCGGGGGCGTGCTGCGCCGACGACGCGACGAGTTCGCCGCCCTCATGACGAGCGAGATGGGCAAAACCGTCACTGACGGTCGCGCCGAAATCGACAAGTGCGCCAGCGCCTGCGAGCACTTCGCCGAGCACGCGGCGACCTACCTGGCGCGCCAGGACGTCGACCTCGGCGGCCCGCGCGCGTTCGTCACCTTCAACCCGCTCGGCGTCGTCCTCGCCGTGATGCCATGGAACTTCCCGTTCTGGCAGGTGTTCCGCTTCGCCGCGCCGGGGCTCATGGCCGGCAACGGTGCGGTGCTCAAGCACGCGAGCAACGTGCCGGGCTGCGCCCTCGCGATCGAGTCGGTGTTCGGCGAAGCCGGCTTCCCTGCCGGCCTGTTCGCCACCGTGCTGATCAGGAGCGGCGACGTCAAGGCGCTCATCGAAGACGCCCACATCGCCGCCGTCACGCTCACCGGCAGCGTCGCCGCCGGCCGCAGCGTCGCGACCGTGGCCGGCAGCCAGCTGAAGAAGTGCGTGCTCGAGCTCGGCGGCTCCGACGCCTACCTCGTCCTCGAAGACGCCGACGTCGTCGGGGCCGCCAAGGTGTGCGCCGCCGCGCGCATGGTCAACGCCGGCCAGAGCTGCATCGCCGGCAAGCGCTTCATCGTCGTGCGGCCGCTGCGCGAAGCGTTCGAGCAGGCGCTCGTCGAGGCGATGCGCGCCTATCGGATCGGCGACCCGCGCGATCCCGATACCCGGCTCGGGCCGCTGCAGAGCGTCGAGGCGCGCGACCAGATCCACGAGCAGGTGCAGCGGAGCGTCGCCAAGGGCGCGAAGCTGCTGCTCGGCGGCGCGATCCCCGACCAGCCCGGCGCGTGGTATCCGGCGACCGTGCTCGGCAACGTCAGGCCCGGACAGCCGGCGCATGACGACGAGGTCTTCGGCCCCGTCGCGGCCGTCATCGAAGCGGCCGACGAAGAGAACGCGATCGCCATCGCCAACGCCAGCGAGTTCGGCCTCGGCTCGGGCGTGCTGACGCGCGATCTCGCGCGCGGCGAGCGGATCGCCGCCGACGCGCTCGACGCCGGCATGAGCTTCGTCAACGATAACGTTCGCTCCGACCCGCGCATGCCGTTCGGCGGGGTCAAGCACTCGGGCTACGGACGCGAGTGCGGCGACTTCGGCATCCGCGAGTTCGTCAACGTCAAGTCCGTGCTGGTCAAGGCCTAGGGCCTGTGGACGCCATGACCAAGGGATCGGACCTGCTCGTCGCTGCGCTGGAGAACGAGGGCGTCGAGCGGATCTTCGGAATTCCCGGCGAGGAGAACCTCGACGTTGTCGAGTCGCTGCGCCGCTCGAAGATCGAGCTCGTGATCACCCGCCACGAGCAGGCGGCGGGCTTCATGGCGGCGACCTACGGCCGACTCACCGGCAAGCCCGGCGTCTGCATCACCACGCTCGGGCCGGGAGCGCTCAACCTCACCACCGCGGCCGCCTTCGCCCACGTCGGCGCGATGCCGATGGTCATGATCACCGGCCAGAAGGGCATCCTGAGCTCGCGCCAGGCGCGCTTCCAGATCGTCGACATCGTCGCCGCCATGAAGCCCTTGACCAAGCTCGCGCACCAGATCGTCTCGACCGGCACGATCCCGACGCTCGTCCGCGAAGCGTTTCGAGTCGCCGAGGACGAGCGGCCCGGCCCGGTGCTGCTCGAGCTGCCCGAAGACATCGCCGGCGAGGAGTGCGAGAACGCCGCCCTGGTTCCGCCGCACCCGCTCGAGCGGCCGATCGCGAGCCCGGCGATGCTCGACCGCGCGGCCGCGATGATCGCCGCCGCGCAACGGCCGTTGATCATGCTCGGCGCGGCGGCGTCGCGTCCGCGCGCCAGCGCCGACCTCGCCCAGTTCGTCCTGCGCACGCGAATCCCCTACTTCACAACGCAGATGGGCAAGGGCACGGTGCCCGGCGGCACCGAGCTCTACATGGGGACCGCGGCGCTCTCGGAGCGCGACTACGTGCACGACGCGATCGAGGCGGCCGACCTGATCGTCGCCATCGGCCACGACACGAGCGAGAAGCCGCCGTTCATCATGCACCCCGGGCGCCCGCTCGTGATCCATGTCGCCTTCCAGCCGGCGACGGTCGAGCAGGTCTACTTCCCGCAGGCCGAGGTCGTGGGCGACATCGGCCACTCGCTCCGCCTGCTCGCCGACCGCCTCGAGGGCCAGCTGCCGCACGCCGGCGCGCTGCTGCCGTTGCGAGAGGGCATCCTCGCGCACCTCGCCGACCGCGCGACCGAAGACCGCTGGACGCCGCAGCGCATCGTTCACGACGTTCGCCAGGTGATGCCGGCCGACGGCATCGTCGCGCTCGACAACGGCATGTACAAGATCTGGTTCGCGCGCAACTACCGCACGCGTACCGCCAACACGCTCCTGCTCGACAACGCGCTGGCGACCATGGGCGCCGGACTGCCGCAGGCGATCATGGCGGCGCTGCTCTATCCGAAGAGGCGGGTGCTGGCGGTGTGCGGAGACGGCGGCTTCATGATGAACAGTCAGGAGCTCGAGACCGCGGTCCGTCGCAAGCTCGACCTTGTTGTCCTCGTGCTGGTCGACAACGCGTTCGGCATGATCCGCTGGAAGCAGGCCGTGGACGGCTTCCCCGACTTCGCGATGACCTTCGGCAACCCCGACTTCGCGCGCTACGCGCAGGCCTACGGCGCGAACGGCCGGCATCTGCACGACATCGGCGAGCTCGTGCCGACGCTGGAGGCGGCGTTCGCGGCGGGCGGTGTGCACCTGATCGCCATCCCGATCGACTATTCGGAAAACACGCGGGTGCTTGTTGATGAATTGCGAGACCGCCAGCGGCTTCAGCTCTGATCGAACCGACGCCGTGCGCGTGGCCTTGTGTGTGCACGTTGTCCTGAGGCTGAGCTCTCGGCCACTCGGCCTCGATCGACCTTCACGTTGTGTCGCGCACGACCGCGGACCAGCGTTGCTGCTCCGCCCTCTGGTACTGCGCGGCCTGCGCTGCAGAACCGCTCAGCGGAATGCTTCCTTCCGCGCGACTTCGGCGATTCAAGCCCGCGATCTCAGAGCGGTGCGTTGTTGAAGACTGCTTGAGGGACGAAGTTTCGCGTCGGATCTCTCTGCGGGATACGCGAGATTTCTTCACGGATGAAACTTGGTCGAGTCGGCGGGGGCAGTCCTCGCCCTCTTCAGCCTTTGCGTGAACGCGCGGGATCACCCTTTCAGGCCAGAAATCCCAGATTCCGTTGCGCGCCCGGGAAATTGGCGAGGTTCGGAAAGATCGCGAGCGTATCGGTGGCGGAGATGCCGAACCAGCTGGCCAGCGTCGCGCCCAGCTGGTCCACCGATGTCTTCGGCAGCAAGCTGCCGTTGCCGAGCTGATCCGGGCTGCTGTCGAAGTTGCTGTTCGATGCATTCTTCAGGCCGAGGACCGGAAACGAGCCGTAGAGATCTCCCCCCTTCACTGCTCCGCCCATGACGAAGTGATGGCTGCCCCAGCCGTGGTCCGTGCCGTCGCCGTTGCTCGTGAAAGTCCGTCCGAAATCGCTCGCCGTGAAGGTCGTGACCAACGAGAGCGCGCCGAGGCCCGCAAGCGTCGTGTCGAAGTACCTCAAGGCCTGCGCGAGTTGCGCCATCAGCACGGCCTGGTTGCGATTCTGAAAGTCGTGCGTGTCGAAGCCGCCCAGGCTGACAAAGAAGACTTGACGGCTCGCGCCACTCGCACCGCGCATGCCGGCATCGACGAGGCGTGCCACGACCTGGAGCTGCTGCGCCAAGCTGTTGGCGGCATCGAGACCGGTCAGCGGATTGACGTATCGCAGCTTGGGATCGTTCGCAGCGTTGTAGGCGCCGCTCGCCGGGGCGGTGCCAAACAGCGGATCGCTGGGGGCACGCAAGGCGGTCCGCAGCACTTGCTCGGCGCTGATCGCGCGCTGCGCGACGCCCGCCAGATCGGCGTCGAAGGGGTGACTCGTCCGCGTGCTCGTGACAAGACGCTGGAGAGCCGTGCCGACGTCCGCGGAGCCGTAGACACGGCCCGCCGTGTCGACGCCGAGAGGGACCGCGCCTGTCGTCGACACCCCGTATTGCCGCACGACGTCGCCGTCGAGGAACACCGCGTTGCCCCCGGCCGTGATCGCGGTGAAAAGCGCTCGCGAGTTGGACGCCGCCAGCAGGTCGCCGATGCGACCGCCCCAGCCGCGCGTCGTGCCTTCGGGACCGAGCGCCTGCCAGGTGTTCTGCTGGTCGTTGTGGGAAAAAAGGCGCAGCGGCTTCGGGAAGGTGTCCTGTGCGTATTGCGCCTTGCTGGTCGGCATGATCAAGGGCCCCACGTTCGGAAGAATCGCGAGGCGCTTGTCGGCATCGAAGAGCTGTTGCACCGAGCCGAGCAGCGGATGCAGGGCGTAGCTGCGGCCCTGCGGATTGAGCGGCGAGATCGGCAGAATGCCGCCGAGACGGGCCGGCGAGCCTGCAGCCGCGGCAGGATTCGCAGTCGTGCCCGCAGCAAGCAACGCGATCGGATCAGGCGCTTGCGAACGCGTCGCGGTATACGCGCTCCACGAGGCAGCGTCCGTCGGCAACACCATGTTGAACGAGTCGTTGCCGCCGTAGAGAAAGAGGCAGACGATCGCGCGGTAGTCGCCGGCCGCTTGGGCCGCCGCCGAACCCATCGCGGCGAGATTGAGCGCCAGCGGTGCCGCGCTGCCGACGACGCTTGCAACGGCGGCGCTCTGGCGCAGGAAAAGACGGCGGGACGCGTTGTGCAGGATGTTCATCGTGGATCCCTGCTCACTTCTGAATCAAGAACTCGGGCGACGCAAGCGTCAGGAGCACCGCCGCGTTGACACGCGCGCGCTTGGCGGCATCGATCGCCGCCTGATTCGTTCCGGCCGCATTCAGCGCCGGGATGGTGATCTTCGCGACGGCGCCGCTGATCAGGCTGCGCAAATCGTCGCTCGCCAGCCCGTAGAGCAAGCGATCCGTCACCGACTTGACGAGTTCCGCTGGGCTCGATGCGAGTGCCAGCTGGGCGGACCAGTCGCGCTGCAGATCGCGTCGGTTCAAGGCGACGCCGTTGACGGTTCCGTTGGACTGCCCGACGCCGCTCGCGATGTTGTCGCGCATGTAGTTGACCCACCCCGAGATGCTGGTCTCGTTGACGAGCTGCATCTCGGGCGCCACCAGGCCGGCAGCCGCCGTGGCTGTGCCAGGCGGCACGTAGCCCGGGCGATAGAAGTTGAACACCGACGGCGAGCGAAGCGGCGTCTGACCGAGCGAGGTCGCCACCGCGTCGGTATTGCCGACCCTGAAGCTGCCGGTGTCCGACTTGTGTGGAAAGGCACGCAGATAGGCCGAGAGACGAAGCACCGGTTCGCGCAACTTCCCTTGGGCGTTGGACTGCAGCCGCGCTTCGGGGTGCGTCAGGATCGCCTTGATCACCGCCTTCAGATCGCCGCGAACGCCGCTGCCGTTGTTGGCGAACACGGCTGCGACGTCGCGCACGTACGTGGCGCTCGGGTTGCTTGTCACCAGGCGCTGGATCAGCTGCTGGCTGATGAAGGGCGCGGTGTTCGGATGCGCCGCGAGTGTGTCGAAGGCGATCTTCAGGTCCCCCGCCGGGTCTGGTGTCGTCTGCGCCGGAATGCTCGCGCCGAGGAACGCCTTCGCTTCCGTGCTGTGATACTGCGGGTATGGCACCATCGGCTTGATGTAGCGATCAGGATCGACGACACCGCCCGTGCTGCCGTTCAGGAAGCACGAAGCATTGCGCGCGCCGCACGCCCAGCTGTAGCCGGTGTAGACCCGGGAGAGGCCGGCGATATCGCTGGGGCTGTAGGTTTCCACCGCCTTGCCGGTACTCAGATCCTGGGTTCCATCCGGATTGAGCCTGACGACGCCGATCGAAAACAGCTGCATCGACTCGCGCGCGAAGTTCTGGTCCGGGATGCGGCCGGTCACCAGGTCGGCCTTCTGGTTCTTGAGCCAGGAGAGATATATCCCCATCAGGGGATGAAGCCCGACCGATTCCAGCAATTCGCGATAGGTCGTGAATCCCTTGTCGCCGAGCATGTCGAGCCAGTGCGCCAGCGCACGGGGTTGGTTGCCGACGTTGCCGTCGACCGCCGAGATGACGAAGATCTGCGAGAGCGCATACGCGACGCGCAGGCGCAGCTGGTCCTGTCCGTTCACAGCCTGGCCCCAGAACGACTCCCACAGCTGATCCTGGTTCGCGCCTGAGGAAGCCGGATTGGCCGACTTGATGGCCGCATCGGCCGCTTCCCAATAGGCACGATGCGAGGTGGCCGGCAGGCTGAACTGGCGATCGATCCAGGCGCCGTAGCCGAGCTTCATCACGACCTCGATGTCGTAGTCGCTGGGTCCGAACGTCGCTTGGGTCAGGAAGCGAGCGGCCTCGTTGCGTGTCGCCGGTCGATTGCTGGGGGCTGCTGCCACCGCGGCGACCTTCTCGGCCTGCAGAGCCAGCGCCGTCGGCTGGGCATCGCTGGCCGAGCTGCCACCCCCGCCACACGCGGCAAGCAATGCCGCGCAAGCCAGACCGGTTAGCCAACGGAATGCGCTCGGCTCTGGAGGTGCTTTGTCATCGAACACGGTGGACCCCTTTTTGGCGCGGTCGTCGACGTCGCAGAGAGCTTCGCGCGGAGCGACGAACCAAGGTGTAACCTAGCACCGCGGAGCCCCCGACCGCAATGGCTGGAACCCTCTCGGGGCAAAGAAAGAACGACAAGATGAATATTCGTCCGGCGGTCGCCGGGGCGACGCTGCTGCTGGTTGTGCTCCACACCAAGGCAGCGAGCCTCACGTTCGATGACTTGTCTGCGGGAACGACGCTGTCGACGCAGTACGCGGGCGTTGTGTTTTCGCGGAACGCCTTTTCAGGGAGCGGCCCCGACGGAGACTGGGCGTCGAACACGGACATGACGGTAGTCTCGGCGACGGGCAGCGACGTCGGTGCCCTCGGAACGCCGAGTCTGGTGAGCGGCAACATCCTCCGGTCCTTCGCCGGCTGGACCAACGAGGATGGCAACCCGAGTTTTCGCGTGAGCTTCGCTGCCGCGATAAATTCCTTCAGCGCGGATTTCGCCGGCGTGGACACGCCTGCCGATGTTCGACTGTTCGCTTACAACGGCAGCACCTTGCTCGGCACAGTCGCCGGCTCGTCCACCGGTCAGTTCACCCTGTCGTTTGCTGCCCCCCGGATCACGAGCCTCGTCATCACACCAGGCGACTTCCTCGACTATGTGGGCGTCGACAACATCAGCTACCAAACGGCAGTCGCGTCGATACCCGAGCCAGGCACGTTCGCTCTCATGAGCGCGGGAATTGCGGCTCTCGTCTGGGCTCGACGCGCCGGCAAGAGAGCTCGCTGCTGATTGACGCGGGAACGTCGGAAGCTTCGAGCGGCCGCGACCGATCGAACCTTATTCAAAGGCCAGCACGCTCGCCTGGCGGCGCACCCTCGCCATTACGTCAAGCGAGTCGGCGTGGCCTCGCTGCCATCCGCTAGTCGCGACCTTCCGACGGATCGTTCCTCGTTTTCGGCGCGCGCTTGCGGGTTCGACCAGGCGATGGCTGCGTGGCAGGCTTGTTGACTGCCTGCCTCCTGGCGAGAGAAGCGTTCAAGGCCGCGGCCATGGCGGCATCACCGCTCAAGAGATCACGCCAGTGCAGCTCGACCTCGGGCCTTCTCTTGCCTTTGCCGGTCAACCGAATGCCTTCGGGGTTGACAGCAACCGTGTAATCGACGCCATCGACGGTGACTTGCCGCTTGAGTTCTTTGTCGAGGACGGTAGCCACGTGCGGCGCGCTCCACTGTCGGAAGGGTGGATAGCGATTTTGCTCCGCATGTCTCGGCTTGGTGGCCGAACCAGCCGGCCGGCTCGCGGTTGCCGGCGCCGGGGGATCCGCTTTGCGCAGGGTCGGCACGTCGTGCAGATGTCGGCCCCCGATCACGCCGAGCGAGCATATGAGCCAACAGAAGATCTCGCGACCGCTTCGTCCGCCAGCTGCATGCCGCGCGTAGGCTCCGGCATCACAGTGAGGTAGGTTCTTTTCTCGCTATTGCTGCATGACCACGGAGCTGCAACAGTGAAGAATGGGCAGCCAACGACTTTGTTCGTGTGCGCCCTTGCGCCCCGCGGCCGCGGCCGGGCGCTGGACCCAGTAAAAGAGTGACGATGGATCGGGTGTTCGCCGACCACCGATGCGTGAACCGGACGTGGCGGAGCCAGTGCTTTCGCGACGCTTCGAGCAGCCCGAGCCGTCCCGTCGTAGAACGGCCACAAGCCGCCGCTGACGAGAGTCAGCTTTCGGGCAACGACATCGGGGTGAGCTCGGTTTCCGTGTAGATCGTAGCGGTCGCGCACCTGGGTAAACCCGAGCCGGCGTTGGCGGCTGGCCGCCGTCATAGTTCCTGCCCAGCCCGCTGCGTGCGGGACGGAGCCGTACCGTGTCAAGCCTTCAGTTGCGGTTCGTTGGCCGAATGGAGCCCTCCCACTCGACACGTCCGCGCACCTCGCAGTGCCGAGCCTTCTTCAAGGGTTAGCCAAGCGAGAGGTTCTAGCATTTTTGTTTGCGCTCAGACATCGTCAACGAGCGTAAGAGGACGTACGACGGAGCTGCGCTTTTTGCGGCCAAAAGGCTTCGCGATTTGTCGCGCAAAACCCCGAGACTCGAAGCCGACGCAAAAACGCGATGAAGAACGAGGATTATCAGGAACTGGGCGCGCTGTGCCGGGTCGCGGGCAAGGAGGCCCAGCACCTTCAGCCTGAGGCATCCGTCGCGTGCGACGCAGCGGCTCGCTCTCGGCGAAAGCTATTCTGGAAGATCCTGGCGGGGACGAGCTCCTCGGTTGTCGCGATCGCTGTCTTGGCGGTCGTGCGGAGCGAGCCTGCGCCTTCCGTGGCGCAGACTTCCGGGCCTTCGGTCGCGCCGCCGCGGGCAGCCGCGTCTCCCATATGCGAGAGATTCGATTGCACGACCACGGCGAGCGACCAAAGCGCCTCTTCTGTTGCCGCGCCGGTGGTAGCCGAGCACTTGGCGCCGAGCGTCACCTCGATCCCACTTGCCTTGCCAGAGACCGCACAGACTGAGAGCCGTGCTGCCAGCCAGCCCATGACCCAGGCGGAGAAGGAACTGGCGGATAGCCAACCCGACGGCTCGTGTTAGCGCACCGCGCCCGATCACGCCAAGCGTTCGCCGTTGAAGATCCCCAATGAAGAGCCAATGGGTGCCCGACTTGGGGCGAACTGGATTTACGGATTCACGCTCCGACCGCTCGAATGGAAGGCTTCCTCTCTTACTCGAGGGAGACGGTGAGAGTGCTGCGATGCGTAGATGTCAAGGTAAGCCGATGACCTGGGGGAGGATCGAACCACAGGTGCCGCCACCAATCGGGATCGGTCTGTGCGGCTGTCCTCGGGAGATTTATATTAAGTGAGTAGCTAGGCTTATCCATGCGAACTTAACTTTCGAAGGAATGACTCATGGGAACTGCTCAAAGGGCATGGCTTGCGGTGGCAGCACTTTCGACACTGCTGGGCGGTTGCGGCGGTAGTGACGATTCCAGCCCTGCACCCACGCCAGTAGCGCCTGCAGACGCGGTCTATACCAACGCGAAGGTCTTGACCGTCGACTCGAACTTCACCGCCGCCGAGGCGTTTGCTGTCACCGGCGGCAAATTTGTCGCCGTGGGCTCGCAGGTAGAAATTCAACGCTATGTTGGCAACAACACCAAAGTTGTCGACCTAAAAGGCCGGACCGTGATTCCGGGCCTATCGGATAACCACTTCCATGCCGCCGTCGGCATGGATATCGGTCTGGACCTCTCGGCCGCGAAAGTCCACAACCTGTCGGAGCTGTTCGCCGCCATCACCACCTATGTGAAGAACTCGGGTCTGGATTGCGCCGGCATAGATCCCGCAACGGGACAGCGCGCCATGTTCGTATCCAACAGCGATTGGCACGAAGCGCAGTTGACCGAGCAACGCACCCCCTTTGCTTACGAGCTTGAGGCGGCCGCGCCAGGCTGCGTGGTGGTACTGGTACGCGGCGGCCACAGCTATTTCCTGAGCAAGACGGCGCTGACTCTATGGGGCTACGGGCCGAATACGGTCTCGCCTCCCGGCGGCGGCGTGCCCAGAATCAATGCCACGCAAGCGGCCACCATTCCCGGTGCTGCTGCTCACGTGGGCGAGCTGACCGGCGAACTGGTCGACACCGCCAGAGGCCAGACCGCAACTACGCCTGGCATTCGCAACCCCAACTTGAAGTCCACGTCACGTCCGGCCAGCAATGCCGCAGAAAGGCAGGCCAACATTCTGGCCGAGCAGAAGGTCATCAACTCGTATGGTCTGACGAACGTACGTATTCCCGGCACCAGCATTCAGGCGTACCAGGATCTCCAGGCGCTCGAGCAAGCCGGCAAATCCACGGCCCGCTACAGCATCCTTTTCCGTGGACCGACCCTGGCTCAACTGCAAGCCGCCAATATCGGCCCGCACGACAGGGACGATTGGCTGCAAGTGTGGGGCATCAAGGCTGGTCTTGACGGTGGCTTTGAGGGTGGCTACATGACCGTCCCGTACGAGAATCCGCCGGGCCAGCCCGATGGTTACGTCGGTACCCCTCTGACTACACAGGAAGCCTTCAACGCGGTGGCCAAGGCCTGGAACGCAGCCGGATGGCGCATGTCCGTGCATTCGGTGGGTGATGCCGCGATGGACATAGCGTTGCAGGGCTACGAGCAGGCAAACGCGCAGAAGAAATTCAGCACTCAGTACCCTTGGGGCATCGAACACGGCTTCGTGGTTCGCGACGACCAGCTCCCACGCTTGAAACTGCTAAACCTCAGCATGGCTGCACAAGACCATCTCTATTTGGCGGCACCTGTGCTCAAGCGCTACCTGGGCATAGCGCGCGCTTCGCAGATCACGCCGGTCAAGAACTTCCTGGACACAGGGCTGCGCACTTCCGGGGGCACCGACTCCGCCGTGGTTCCGACCAATCCTTTCTGGGTCATGTATCACTTCATCTCGCGCGATACGATCTCGGACGGCAAGTATGGCGACGGCCACGATGGTTTCAAAGACCAGCGCGTATCGCGTGAAACCGGTCTGAGAATGTTGACCGGCTACTATGCCGACCTCACCGAAGACAGCGCAATCAAAGGCTCCATTGAGCCGAACAAGGTGGCCGACTTCGTCGTGTTGTCTGCCGACTTCATGACCATCTCCGAGAAAGCCTTGCAAGACCTGCGTGCCATTCGTACCTATGTCGATGGCAAAGAGGTTTACACCAACGGGGAGGCTCTGTAACCATGGCACGACCCTCGACGTATCTTGGATGTCTTTCCAAGATAAGCGCGCGGTCGTGGCTGATCCCGGCGTTCGCCGGGGTCAGCATCCTTGGCCTCCTCGCCGCATATGTGTTTGTGCTCTCGCCTCTTCAGGGCGCCGCGCAGACGAACAGTCGCAGCACTGCCTCCGTGATGGATGACCGCGCCCACCACGCCCATGACACTGACGCCCATCAGCGCGCGTCGAAATCAGTCGACGAGCCGGAAGACAATCGTTTTCAAGTCCATGTTCACCAGGCCGCACCGTTGGGGGAGCAGGCCTACAAGAACGCGCCTGCCGATGTCGTGCTCTGGGGCGATTTGGCCAGGGCACTCGTGGTGCGCAAGGGCAGCACCTACCAAACCACGTTTCTGGCCCCTGTACTAGCGCTCGACGGCAAGACCATTTCCATCGTCGGCCATGTCACGGCGGTCATGGGAAAGGACAAGCCCACAAAACAATTTCTGCTTAGCAGCCACGCCTTCTTGTGTGACGAATGCGAGCTGCCCACACCTACCGAGATCGTCGAGGTCAACACCGAAGACTTCGTCATGTCCAGAGATGGGGTAGCGACCGTAAGTGGACGGTTCGAGATCGTGAAGAACGACCCGAATGGGTTAGCCTACCGGCTCAATAACGCCGTCATCTTGAAACAGGATTCGCGCTGATCGGTGTCCCCACGATCCGAGACAACTTCTGCCTGAATTTCAAGACGGCAAACGGTTGGGTGAAGCGAGCCGAGACCAAGGGCAGTTCGGACAAGGAGGTTGGCAGGCCCCTTCAAGGGCCTCGCCAAGGAATTGGACGCTCCGCGATAGAAGAGCTAGCGCTCGAGCCCGATGACCTCCCCGAGACCTTCCGAGATGGCTATCCAGATTGGCTGAGCGCGCTGCATGGCGCACGCGCCGGGCTCGGTGTGTGCCAGCTCCGAATCGATCATTCGAGCGGCGCCGAGTGAATTCGCTGCCGCTGGGGCCTTGTGTGCCCAACCACCATCTGCTTTGAGGAACCTAGATTCGCCCGCCAGATGGCCGCTCAGGATCAACGGGGGCTGATCGGTTGGATCATGTCGACGGACTAGAGCCGTCGCTCAAGCCGAGCGGTGTTGAAGCGGCCGGCCTATAGCGCCGTGTTCGGCCAGTAGCGGTCCCAACGACTGAATGCGAAGGGACTTCCCGCAATCCAGCAACGGCATCGAGTGCCAAGATTGATTGTCGAAGTCAATCTGAAGCGGAAAGGGGAAGTCCATGGGCGAGATTACACGTGTCGGCGTCGACCTGGCGAAGCGGGT